>Ga0308162_1000141_pt1 | contig 90714 bp, 81 predicted proteins | sample PhySR2_FD_201370 | JGI IMG/M metagenome (GOLD analysis project Ga0308162, IMG submission 201370) | Phyllosphere microbial communities from UC Gill Tract Community Farm, Albany, California, United States - DLSLS.R2 | ecosystem: Host-associated > Plants > Phyllosphere > Unclassified | place: USA... | reverse complement strand
GCCTTAATGGAACATATTCCAGGACCTGACTTCCCGACCGCGGCGATCATTAATGGACGTCGTGGCATCGAAGAAGCTTACCGGACCGGTCGGGGCAAAATTTATATTCGCGCCCGTGGAGAAGTTCAGGCTGACGCAAAGACAGGCCGCGAAACGATTGTCATCCACGAGATCCCTTATCAAGTTAACAAGGCGCGTTTGATCGAGAAAATCGCTGAGTTAGTTAAAGACAAGCGGATCGAAGGTATTAGCGCACTGCGTGATGAATCTGATAAAGACGGTATGCGTATCGTTATCGAGATCAAACGTGATGCGGTCGGTGAAGTGGTCCTAAACAATCTTTACTCGCTGACGCAATTACAGACCTCGTTCGGTATCAATATGGTTGCCTTACATCAAGGCCAACCTAAAATTATGCCGCTCAAGGATATTCTTGAAGCGTTCGTCCGTCACCGCCGTGAAGTGGTTACCCGTAGAACTATTTTTGAACTGCGTAAAGCTCGCGACCGCGCGCACATCCTAGAAGGCTTAGCGATAGCATTAGCGAATATCGATCCGGTTATCGAGCTGATTCGTCGTGCACCAACGCCTGCAGAAGCCAAAGCAGGACTCATCGCGCAAGGTTGGGCATTAGGTAACGTCTCAGCGATGCTTGAAAAAGCGGGCAACGATGCTGCGCGTCCGGAGTGGCTAGAAGAGCAATACGGTATTCGGGGAGACACTTATTTCCTCACCGAGCAACAGGCTCAAGCTATCCTTGACCTGCGCCTGCAAAAGCTGACCGGTCTTGAGCACGAAAAACTGCTGGACGAGTACAAAGCGTTACTTGAAGAGATTGCTGAGCTTCTGCACATCCTCGGCAGTGGTGAGCGACTAATGGAAGTGATTCGTGAAGAGCTGGAAGCCGTGCGCGAACAGTTTGGCGACGAACGTCGTACTGAAATTACCGCAAATAGCGCTGACATTAATATCGAAGATTTGATTAACCAAGAAGATGTCGTGGTCACCTTATCGCATCAAGGTTATGTCAAATATCAACCGTTATCAGACTACGAAGCGCAACGTCGTGGCGGTAAAGGTAAGTCGGCAGCACGCATTAAAGACGAAGACTTTATTGATCGATTGCTGGTGGCTAACACCCACGATACGATCCTCTGTTTCTCTTCACGAGGACGCCTCTACTGGATGAAGGTTTACCAGTTACCGGAGGCTAGCCGTGGTGCGCGGGGCCGTCCGATCGTCAACCTGCTGCCGCTTGAGGCCAACGAGCGGATCACTGCCATTCTGCCGGTAAAAGAGTACGCAGAAGGGGTCAATGTCTTTATGGCAACCGCTAGCGGTACCGTGAAGAAAACGGCACTGACCGACTTTAGCCGTCCAAGAAGTGCGGGGATTATCGCAATTAATCTGCGTGACGATGATTCGTTGATCGGCGTCGCCTTAACCAAAGGCGAAGATGAAGCGATGTTATTCTCGGCTGCCGGTAAAGTCGTCCGTTTCTCTGAACAAGCAGTCAGAACGATGGGGCGTACCGCTGCCGGTGTTCGTGGTATTAAATTGGCAGCAGAAGATCAAGTCGTTTCATTGATTATCCCTGATGCGGAAGGGGCAATCATGACCGTGACGGAAAACGGTTTTGGTAAGCGGACGGCGACGCAGGAATATCCAACTAAGTCCCGTGCCACCCAAGGGGTGATCTCAATCAAAGTGACTGAGCGTAACGGTCCTGTGATTGGCGCGGTACAAGTGGTTGATAGCGACCAGATCATGATGATCACTGATGCCGGAACCTTAGTTAGAACCCGTGTATCCGAAGTCAGTATCGTTGGGCGTAACACGCAAGGTGTTATCCTGATCCGTACTGCCGATGACGAGAACGTTGTGGGATTACAACGTGTGGCTGAGCCCGTCGCGGAAGAGGAGCTTGATACTATTGATGGATCTGTCCCTGAAGGCGAAGACAGTTTACCCCCTGAAGTCGATAACGAGGACGATGAAGTTATCGATGATGAGTGATAAACTCGCACCCTAAATGACAAAGGCATCGTAAGATGCCTTTTTTAATCCTGCCAGAGTCTACTATGCAAAAGAGAGCGTTTTAACGTGAAATATTTAGTCTCTTTTAGAACCGCGTTACGTGTTTCACGCTATCTGTTTCGTGGCCTGGCAGTGGTTATTTGGCTGGTGGGAATATTGATCTCTTTATTCACCCTGACACAAGTCCTTCATGAAAAAGAGAATCGCCTGCGTGAGCAACTCTTCAGTTCATTCTCTCAAACCCAGTCACATTTCACACATCTAGCGGAAGCTACTCGGGGTTTAAAATATGTTGCTGAAAACCAACTGAACCGACCCACGTCGACGGGTGGAGAGGTAGCGAAAGACCCTGCAAATGTTCCTGTGTTAAACGATACGGGAGCCGCGATTTTCTCGCTATCAGTCGGTGCCGACTGCCAACAAACGTTTTCACCTTGGCGCAATGCTCTCGCCACACTGAGCCAGTACCTTCACATGCTCGACAGCCAGTACGCCTCGACCTACGAGTTGAGTAATATCTACCTTGTTGACCAACAAAGTAGTTGTGCGGGCAATTTTATGTTTAACGAAAGTAGTTTAGGACAAGCCGGAAGTAAAACGATTTTACGCGATCATCAAGTCGTCTTTCAAAGCGCTAACGATGACGCTCTACGTAACCCACTCTATTGGATTGCCAGTGGGGCGGCACGTGCCACCGGTAGTGCCTTTATGAGCATGCCAATCTACTCGGGCACTCAGCGGATTGCCGAGATCGTGGTGGAGCAAAATATTCGGCTTGATGATGGGCTAGTGGTCGGGAATATACCGATTGAGTCCTTTATCACCGATAGAAACAATCGTCTGCTCCTCGCCAACAACGATTGGTCGCTGCAATCAATTATCTCATCGCTACCGAGCAGCAAACAGTGGTTTGGTTATGTCGACAATTACCGATATCTGGTACTCAAAAATAGTCTAACCCCTGGCCCCTTCAATATGGTCTATCTGGTTTCAACCTCGATTCTGTTCGACCAGATGCGATTGATGTTACTCAATACGTTATTATTGAATCTGTTTACTGGATTATTTTTGATCTGTTTAACGCTAATGTTTGAAAAACGGATGTTTGTACCGGCCTTTAATAATGCGTTACGGCTTGAGGAGCATGAGCAATTTAACCGTAAAATTGTTGCCTCCGCACCAGTAGGAATCTGTATTCTTCGTACCAGTGATGGCAGTAATATTCTTAGTAATGAGCTGGCGCATAATTATCTCAGTGTCTTGACCCCAGAAGACAGGGTCAGAATTGGTGAGATCATTCGTGGCCAAGAAGTTAACTTTATGGATGTGTTAACGGCGTCGAAAACCAATCTCCAGATGAGCTTTGTGCACAGCCGATATCGCAATGAGGACGTGGCGATCTGTGTGCTGATTGATGTCAGTGCAAGGGTGATGATGGAGAAATCGCTCCAGGAAATCGCCGACAGTGCAGAGCAAGCAAGCCAATCTAAATCGATGTTTTTGGCCACTGTTAGTCATGAATTACGGACACCGCTCTATGGGATTATCGGGAATTTAGACTTACTCCAAACCCGCGAGCTGCCGGAAAATATCCATAGCCTTGTACAGGGGATGAATAACTCGTCCGGTCTATTATTGAAGATTATCAACGATATTCTCGATTTCTCAAAGATTGAATCTGAGCAGTTAAAAATTTCCCCGGTCAGTTTCTCTCCGAGCGAAGTACTGTCGCACGTGCAAATGAACTATCTGCCATTGGTGATCCGTAAGCGCTTGACCTTGTGGTGTCTGGTCGAAGCAGATGTACCGGAAACTATGCTCGGTGACCCGATGCGTCTGCAGCAAGTGATCTCTAATATACTGAGTAATGCCATCAAATTTACCCATACGGGGGGAATCATTCTTCATCTTTGGTGCGAGAATGGTTACTTATATGTAAGGATTCGAGATACGGGAATTGGTATCCGTCAGCGCGATGTCCAGCAACTGTTTGACCCCTTTTTCCAAGTTGAAGGAAAAGTGCAGCGAAACTTCCAAGGAACCGGCTTGGGTCTGGCAATTTGTGAAAAACTGATCAATATGATGGACGGTGATATCACCGTGTTATCAGAACCGGATATCGGCAGTGAATTCACCTTACGACTGCCTATTTGGCAGGCAAGTTCACAGCAGAATGATGACGATCTCCGCGGTAGAACAGCCGCTGTCGTCATTGCAAACCGCTATTTTTCTGATTATATCGTCAGGCGCTTGCAGGCATTGGGGATGGAAGTGACCACCCAGCCGCCGACAGTGGAGCAGGGGATCGAACTCGTTATTACTGATAATCTGGCGCTATTACCGCACCGTCAGCCGAAACAGCAATGGATCATCTTCTCTGCGTTACATAACGATAAAGCTATTCGTACTACTGAAGGTTATTGGCTGACGTCAACCGCGAAAGCCTATCAACTTCCACAGCTCTTAACGCAACTGTCGCAAAGCTCACACCAGCTTACTAAAGGTGAACAGCTTGGCATGATGCCGTCGAGAAATGATCAGACAGGACATCTTATCTTGGTCGTCGATGATCATCCGATTAACCGTTTATTACTGAGTGAGCAACTGACCACGCTTGGCTATCGTACCCGTACAGCGAAAGACGGCCTCGATGCCTTAGAAGTATTGAGTATTGGCGATATCGATCTGGTGCTTACCGACATCAATATGCCGAATCTCGATGGTTACGGTTTAGCGCGCCGACTGCGGGGCGATGGCTATCGTCATCCGATTATCGGTCTTACTGCCAATGCGTTAGCGAAAGAACAACAACAGTGCTTGGCGGCGGGGATGGATGATTGCTTGTCTAAGCCCATTACGCTAGAAGAGCTGCAGCAAGCGCTTGGGGAACATTTAGTGAACGCAGAGGAAGAGTAGAGGCTTTCGTTACCTCTACTCTCTATTTCTATAGGTTACTCGTCAATGCTGGAATTACTGACTGAGGAGAGGTAGTTGAGTAGGGCGATATCGTTATCGACGCCAAGTTTCATCATGGCCGATTTTTTCTGGCTACTAATGGTCTTGATACTGCGGTTAAGTTTACGTGCGATCTCAGTGACTAAAAAGCCCTCTGCAAACAGACGTAAAACCTCACTCTCTTTTGGAGAAAGACGTTTGTCACCATAGCCGCCAGCGCTGATTTTTTCGAGAAGACGAGCCACTGAGTCTGGTGTGTACTTTTTGCCTTTTTGTAACGCCGCGAGCGCTTTAGGCAGATCGGTTGGCGCGCCTTGCTTAAGCACGATCCCTTCAATATCTAAGTCCAGTACTGATCCTAAAATCGCTGGATTATTGTTCATGGTTAAGACAATGATAGACAAATCAGGGTAGTGGCGTTTGATGTACTTAATCAGTGTGATGCCATCACCGTACTTGTCTCCAGGCATAGAGAGATCGGTAATTAGGACGTGCGCGTCAAGTTTACCGAGGTTATTGATTAGCGTAGTAGAGTCTTCAAACTCGCCGACAACATTTACCCACTCGATTTGTTCTAAGGATTTACGGATCCCAAAGAGTACAATTGGATGGTCGTCTGCGATAATTACATTCATATTATTCATTTTTTTGGCTACCTTGCTGTAACAGCGAATCTACATAATTTTGCAATTCGCTAATACTATTCGTAATGTTCAATTTTTGGTGTTGCTCAATTTGATGCTCAATCTCTTCACAGTATGTTTTGCCTTTCTGCAGATTAAGCATGGCAAAAACACCTTTGAGTCGATGTGCTGTCAGGGCAAGCGCAGAGTAATCGTCTTGCATAATCTCGCTCCGCAGCTTATCCATATCTTCTTTAACGGTCTGTTCAAAGATAGAGTAATACTCTGAACTTTCCCACAATGACGTCGATACTGCTTCCTCTCCCTGTGATAATACATCCTCTCCGATTTGTTGCTCTATCAACACGATAATCGCGTCTAGGACAGAACGGCTAATGTTGATATTAGCTTGCTTATGACGGGGATCACTGACCAACATTTCGCTTTGAGTTGTAAGTAAGACTCCCCAATCGTCGAGTTGTTCCACATCATCGGTAATCATGAGGTCACATTGTTGACCTGAGTAGCGATCTTCGGGGAAATCATACTTTGCTCCCCAGCGCAGTAGCTGTCGACAGACAATATGTCGAATATCGTCGGCGACAATATTGACCAGCACTCTAACGTCTTCGAGAATCTTTTCTTCATCCTCTGCAACCTCGTTCTCCGGTGGTAGCACGAGCAGCATTTGATAACGGGTACCAATATGACTTTTCGATTCAATGGTCAAGGTACTATCAAATAGCGCCAATAGCTGTTTACAGAAGAACAGGTCGAGGCTCGTTGACGAGTCGGCGACATCAGTACTCACTTCGCTGATAAACGGAAAATCAATATTTTCCTGTTCCTGTGCAGAGAGCCCCGGCCCAGTATCAACAATTTCCAGCAAAAGTCGATCAGCATATTCCGCAGTTTGCGAAATTTTTAATTTAATTTTGCCCCACACTGTATTTTCAATTGAATAGCGAAGTATAGTCGTAATTATCTGAAAAATTAGTGTCTTATCACCCAAGCGGGTAGCGTGCGTGAGTTCACTGTTATCGACGACTAAAAGTATTGCCTTTTCCGTAACAATCTGTTGGTTTTCAGCGATCACATCGTCCAAAATTTGCTGCAAATCAATACTCTGCTTATCTACGCTATATCCCCCTGACTCTACTTTATTAAGCATTTCGATATGACGGGTTAATCGGCTTAGCGAGCGAATACCCTGTAGCAAACGATGGGGGAGTAGCGTGGGGGCAGTGGCCACTAATTCCGCTATCGCCGTATCGACTTGATGCATGGGGCGGCTAAAGGTATTGCTTAACTGCTCGAAGAATTGACGGCGTAAGGTATGATTTTTCTGTAATACGGCTTGAGCATTCTGCAGTTGTTGAGTGACCTGTTGCTCCCGGTTTTGCTCACGGAAGGTGAATATATGATAGTGGCTAATGATCTGGCTGGTGTGATGGCGTACTTGGTAAATTTCGTTATTCACCGTCACCTGTAACAGCTCGAAGGGATTGGATGACATATCAACCATTTTTTTAAAATTCAGGTGTTGCACTAAATGGTCCGACATGTCGTTAGAGAGCAGTATTTTTCCTTGATTAGCGTCATAAATCAGATAGCCCATCGGGAAGTTTTTGACGAGTTCATGGGTGAATTGTTGCAGTTTTTCAACCCAGGGGTCGACCTGATGGGGGGAGGGAGATTTATTTTCCCTTACAAAGCATAACGCACCCGTCGTTAGGAGAATCAGGGCAAGTAATATGAGATAAACAGGCAGTAGTTCATCGATCATAGCACTGAACACAGTCATTAACGGCAAATCATAAGTGACAGTGAGGGGGACACTCGGCACAGGTCGAAGAAGATCAATACTGAGCGCGGAAAGATTAAGGAAATAACTGCCTTTGGCGCTCTTCTTTGGTACAGATTCATCGTTATGAATTTGTAACGCGGAAAGATCTAACGCGTTATTGTTTAGGTCATCAATGGGCAGATCAAAGGCGAGGATGGTGGCAAGGTGTCCAGGCTGATTAAAGGTTGTCCGTAAAGTAATAAAGGCGCCACGTGAAAGTTGCTGGTTACGACGCAACGCGGAAACGCTCTCTTTTTCATCTAAGGTATTGGCTTGTTGCAGCATTTCGTTCCGCCGGCCAGCGATCGAGGAGGCAATGTTACGTCCCTCGTAGCGGTTGAGCGTTTTGATTAAGTGACCATTGGTGATCACGGCCAAGCTATTGTCTTCACCATTTAGGTAATACAAGGTCCAAGTAAGCTTAGCGGAGGCCCAAAGTGTTTCGGTATATTGGGAGATCTGTGCGGCAAGGTTTTGAGTGGCTAGCTCGTGCTCGCCAAAGATTAAGGTCTCTATTTTCGGTGAGGGAGGACTGATCGCATAGATACCGGGCTGAATGGTCGATTGGTTTATCGGCCCTGGAAGCGTCGCTGTCGTCCCTTGTGTCGCCGAGTCAAAAATCTGCCATGAAATATAACGGTATTTTTCGATACGATTTTGTAGCGAATGTGTAAAGCTACTCAATGCCGAACCCTGTTGCTCGATAATAGCTGAGGTGCTGCTATAGAGTAGGCTGATAAATGAAATGATCAGAAGTGTAAGCAGCAGAATAAGCAGCTTACGTAAGTTATTCGGCGTCATCTCAGGGATTTTGAACAGCATACGAGTCTCAATTTAGAGGCATTAAGAGGTTTGTTCGATTATGCCAGATCTAAATGGCTGTGTAACGGTAATGAGGGGAAAGCATGGTGGAGGTAACCAATACAATAAAAAAATACCGAGCTAACGCTCGGTAAGAATGTGGTGAAAACTTATAAAAATAAGTTAAAAAACAATAATGAATATAAATGATGATAGCCAAGTAATAATAATACTTAGAGGGCTAATTGTTTGTACATTCAGTGCGGAAATGGAATATCACGCCTAGTGGGCAAATCGATAGGTAAGGAGAAATTGTCAATTGTCGTCATTTATTGTCATTCAGATAAAGTATAAATAAAATTTATAGTAATAAATTTACATTTAGACATAAATAAGAAACACATTGAAATATTTTCTGTGCTTTAGTAACTTCCGCATTGAGAATTTTCCGCTTCAATACTTAATTATAGTCATCGAAGCGTTTTTTGCATAATTAGTTGACTTTTTTTCAGGATTAACGGTTTTCGAGGAAAATACAGATGAAAATCCGCGTTCTTTCTTTGCTCGTTCCAGCACTTATTATGGCCGGTTCCGCAAGTGCTGCAGAAATCTACAATAAAAACGGTAATAAATTAGATTTATTCGGTAAGGTCGACGGCTTACATTATTTTTCTAAAGATGATGGTAATGACGGTGATCAATCTTATATGCGCTTTGGCTTCCAAGGTGAAACGCAGGTTACCGATCAACTGACCGGTTATGGTCAGTGGGAATACCAAGTTGCCCTGAACAATGCTGAATCAGAAGGTACATCAAATAACTATACCCGCATTGGGTACGCCGGTTTACGCTTTGGTGACGCGGGCTCAATCGACTATGGTCGTAGTTATGGTGTGATGTATGACATTGCTGGCTGGACCGACGTATTACCTGAGTTTGGTGGTGATACCTATGGCGCGGACAACTTCCTATTCCAACGCAGTAATGGGCTAGCGACTTACCGTAATAATAATTTCTTTGGTCTAGTCGACGGGCTTAATTTCGCTCTTCAATACCAAGGTAAAAACGGTAATGCAACCGAGTCACCGAATGGCCGCGATGTCCTAGGACAAAATGGCGACGGTTGGGGATTAAGTTCTACTTATGATTTAGGAAATGGATTATCACTGGGTGGTGCACTCTTTTCTTCTGACCGGACTAATGACCAAAATGGTCGCGGAAATTATAGCGGTATCCAAGGCAGTGGCGATAAAGCGACAGCCTATTCGGGTGGCTTAAAATACGACGCCAACGGCGTTTACCTTGCCGCGATGTATACCCGTTCTTATAATGCGACGAAATTCGGCGATAGCGACTCTACTGCTTACGGTTATGCTAATAAGGCGGATAACTGGGAATTAGTGGCGCAATACCAATTCGACTTTGGTTTACGTCCATCTTTAGCCTATGTTAATTCACGCGGTTCGGATCTGGGCCAATACGGTTCACAGAACCTTAAGAAATACGTAGATGTGGGTGCGACCTATTACTTCAACAAAAATATGTCGACCTATGTTGATTATCAAATCAACTTAATGAAGAACAACGACTTCACACAAGCTGCAGGCATTACTACCGACGATACTGTTGCGCTAGGACTTGTTTACCAGTTCTAAGTTAGCCTCAACACATAAAAAAGGATGCTTAGGCATCCTTTTTTTATCGCTATGCGTTAATTATGCGTAAGGGGGGGCGAATCGACGTTCTCTACCGATAGCGATTCGCGTAAACAATAATGCCCTTCCATAAACATCCCATTAGCACTAAATCCGCCCGCGATAATCCACTGATCATAAAGCGCACGACATTGGGTGAATAACTGCTGAAATTTTTGCATAAGCTATCTCCGCATCAAGGGGTCTACTTTTGCTGCAAAGATAGTGCCAACCTTAGCACCCCACGACACGTAGGCTGTACCATAATCAGTAAAATAAAGGCCCATTTTTGGTGCAAGTTTTGAGGACATTGCGCCTAGATCGCTCAACGACTTAGAGATACGCTATGCAATTACCTAGATTCTGCCAAACACTGCTCGTGCTGCTTTGCGCGGGATTAGTTGGCTGTGAGAATTCATCTCCCTCCGATCACGTCTTTCAAGGCAAAACCATGGGAACGGTCTGGCGAGTTACGGCGAGCGGTCTGACCCCTGACCAGGCTAGAGAGTTGCCTCATTTAATCCAGCAACACCTTGACGCAGATGATCAAGAGTTGTCGACCTGGAAAAAGGATTCGTGGCTCTCACGTTTTAATCAAAATCCCAGTCTCGACCCTCAGCCTGTTAGTGATAATGTTGCCGCGATTATCACCAGTTCATTGTATGTTGGGCGGATGACTGAGGGGGCAATGGACATTACATTAGGCCCGCTCGTCAATCTTTGGGGCTTTGGCCCTAATGCCATTCCAACCCATACACCCTCAGCTTCACAAATTACGGCAGCGAAGACACGCGTCGGCTTACAACATCTGACGTTAAGTGAAACGGTACAGGGTAATACGCTACGCAAAGATATTCCTGACCTGTACGTCGATCTCTCAACGGTCGGTGAGGGATTTGCTGCAGATCACTTAGCTAGACTGATGGAACAGCAAGGCGTACGCAATTATTTAGTTTCAGTTGGTGGAGCACTGATTTCTCGAGGCGAGCATCTGCAAGGTCAACCTTGGCGAGTGGCCGTGCAGAAGCCAACAGATAAGATGAATCAAGCACAAGTTGTGGTGGATCTCCAAGGGCATGGAATCAGCACTTCTGGTGATTACCGTAACTATTATGAATTAGAAGGTAAACGGATATCGCATATTATTGATCCCAATAGTGGGCAACCGATTGACCATCATCTTGTCTCCGCCACCGTGATTGCCACGACAGCCTTAGAAGCTGATGCTTGGGATACGGGATTGATGGTGTTAGGAACCGAAAAAGCCAAAGCCTTAGCGAAACGCCTCCACCTCGCGGTCTATCTTATTACCAAAGAGGGCGATCATTTTGTGGGCTGGGCTTCGCCAACATTCAAAACCTTTATGGTTAACGATCAGAGTCACTAACGGGGGAAGGGGATGTTCGATTTTTTCGAAGATGAAGCGCCTTGGCAAGAGCCACTCGCGTCCGGTGCTGTGATCTTAAGACGATTTGTACAAGGCGATGATGGCGCCCTTTTTGCTGAAATAAATCGTATTGCGACGCAAAGCCCCTTTATTCATCGTATTACACCGGGTGGCTTTAAAATGTCTGTTGCCATGACAGGCTGTGGTGCAGCACAGTGGCTTTCAGGCAGAGAGGGCTATCTCGCCAATACTGAGAGTTTACCGCTGAGCGAGAGGTTAACGGCCTTTGCAAGACGTGCCGCGACTGCGGCGGGTTATCCAGATTTTGTCCCAGATAGTTGTCTGATTAACCGCTATGCGGTGGACAGTAAAATGACCTTACATCAAGATAAAAATGAACGGGATCTTCATCAACCGATCGTCTCCGTCTCCCTCGGTTTGCCTGCAGTGTTTCTATTCGGCGGTCTAGAACGCAGTGATAGGACGAGTAAAGTATTATTGGAACATGGCGACGTAGTTGTGTGGGGGCGGGAATCGCGTCTCTGTTTTCATGGGATATCACCCTTAAAGCCCGGGATTCACCCACTCACTGGGCCTTATCGCTTTAATATCACCTTTCGTAAAGCGCTATAACGCCCCTTGAACGACCCAACTCATGACTTCGGTATCGGTGAGCCAATAATGAATATCCCACCGCGCCTGCCGACTCGATTTAGGCAACGCGACGGTCGATAACTGCACTGTGATTTTGCCAGCGTCGGGATCGATAGCGATGAGGGTGACCTGTTCGAACCCAAAAAGTGTCTGTACCGCGGGATAGACCGCTTTATAAAGGGTTTCTTTCACCGAAAAAACCAGCGTCGTCGCTTGAGAGAGCGAAAGGCCGGATTGGGTGAGCAGTGCCAATTCTTCCGCTGTCATGATCATGGATCGGAGTTCTGCTGCTTTTTCTTGCGTCAGCATCCGCTCGATATCATTGCCTACCCATACCGGGCCGCTTTCAATGAGGGTAAATATTTTATGGTCATGGTGTGAGAGGGAACCGACCTTACCGGTTGGCCATATCGGAGAACGGTCAGGCCGATTAAAAAGCTGAAAATTAGGGAGATTACTACGGGCTAATAGTTTCGCCACTAACCAACGGCTCGCCACATATTCCGCTTGGCGTTTTTTTACAGCGTGGCGCAGTGGCTCCGGAAGTACCAAACCAAATTGACGGGCAAGTTGTGGTGTGAAGGCACTGGCATCAAACTGACAGCACGCCGCATGAAACGGGCCAGTGCTGATCTCGGCCTGTAGAATAAAAGGTAAACAGGGATCGAGTTGGACGGATTGAAAGCGAGGCGGAAGCAGTTGGGACATAATCCATTTCATCATATTAAGCAGAGTAATAAGGATACCGACTATATGCTCTCGTCGCGAGTAAATGTGTAGGTTTTACTATTGCGGATTATTCTGAAGGTAAATAAGAAGGTTTTTGCCAAGCTTAATGCACACCCAAAATAAACGATAGAGGAGTTATCGTAATGAGCGAAGTAGAAAAAACACAACTGGATTATTTTCGTGATGTGACCTCGCAATTAAAAGAGATGCGCCACTACGCACAAAACAACACTGAAACGCTCTCTGCACAATGGTTAGCCTTCGATGCGGGTGAATATAAGCACAAAGAATTTGCGGATCAAATTAATACTTTGTTGAACGAGCAAGGTAAACTGCTCGATAACATTGATGCGACAATTCAAAACATCGAAATTGAAATCAATCATCAAGAGCAAGAAAGCTAATACCTATCGAGCAGCTACAGCTGCTCTTTTTTTCCTTCCGTTTAGACTCCGTTAAGATTACGTAAATTTTCCCCGATCCCGTTGAGATAATGTTGAGAATATTTCTATTACTCTAGGCACAGCATCGCGCATCGCGCGCCACTCTGCAGAGAATACTAGTAGGATATTACGATGGGACGTTTTAGAACTTGGCGTAAAAATAATCCAAAGTGGAATGAAGCGCTTAGAAAATTCAATTTTTATAAACGCGCTTGCCGAACGCTTGTCAGCCACCCAGTGCTTTATTGGCGCTATTTTCAATTATGCCAGCAGTCATTAATCGCGCAGCAAGTTGCAAAGCGTAAAGATGTTGTGAGTCTGGCCGCACGCCCTTTTAATAAATATCTGAATAAACGATGGACGATCAAACAGAAGCTGGCCTCCATGTCGACAACGTTGCAGCGTCTCGAACAGAGTATTGATCCACGGTTTATCCCAGCGTTATTTGGTACCCAGTCTGCAGGTTTGACACTTGCGACGTTACAACTAAAAAATGACGAGCAAGGGACCGTTAAATTAATGCACTCCCGTTTTGTGCGTGAAGGGGAGATGGGCCTTTATCTTTTTGCACCAGAAAGTGAGTCGCCGCTATACAGTCTGACGTATTCTTTCGATGCTAGCGGAAAAACGCTGTATCTCTGTGGTTTACAAGGGCCTAAGCCGGGTGAAGGCCAAGATCAGGTGAGAGCAATGACTAAAGCGATGTTCGGTTTACGACCCAAGAATCTGCTGCTATCAGCCGCTTATGCGCTAGCCGACAGTTATCAAGTCGAGAAAATTTGTGGGATAGCGGATAGCCACCATATCAAGTCACATCATCTTAAGTCGAGCTATGATGCTTTTTGGTCAGAAGTCACCCAAGAGGTTGATGGACAAGGGTGGTATCAGCTGCCACGCCACGAAGCTGAGCGTAACGTTGAGCAAGTAGAAAGTAAACACCGCTCAGCTTTCCGTAAGCGTGAAGCCTTACGTCAACAAATGGCTGCAGATATTGTTTATCAGTTAGACCGACTAGCCGACCATTCACAGCCTCAAGAAGGGGCGCGGACATTGCAAGTATCCAATGCTTAGCAGCACTATTGCTTCGCTAGGGTCTACAAAGGCTAAGTGAGCAGTCCGTAAAAGAGCGTAATAAAATATCTCGCCATCCATTGGGTGGCTTTTTTTTATCACTGCCTTATGAAAAGGCGGCAAGCCATCCCTTTATTATCCCAATCTCTCTGACAACGCGCGCTAGCTGAAGCTAATCGTAGTTATTTCTATCTACTGAGGAAGAGGTCGTGAAGGCAGAGGATTGAGGATAATAAAATCGACGATCGTGTCACTAAGCCCACAATAAATCACAGCCACAAAAAAAGCAGCCGTAAGTGGCTGCTTTTTTTTGGGATTTTTGGTCGGCACGAGAGGATTTGAACCTCCGACCCCTGACACCCCATGACAGTGCGCTACCAGGCTGCGCTACGTGCCGACGACTCAAATAATAGTACCGCAGTTTTAGAGAAAATCAATATGTCACTGATCTGACTGGCTTATTAATAATCAATTTGCGATAAAACGCTTCTCTTCGGTCAGTACTTGCAGCAGTAATCCTAGCTCAGGCGTCTCATCATGTAATCGGCGACCTTTCACATCATAGCTGCTGTACTGACCATTGGTATTCAACACAATAGAGCGTGTCGGCGTGGTAATAATTAGATGATTATCCTCACTGCTGGTGACCCAATTATTGCGCCCTTGCGCGGTGAAGAGATCGCGTCCTTGGGTATAGTCATAACTAGGCGTCGTCACATTTAACAGACGCTGCATAATGGTCGCCATAATATCCTGATGGTCAGTGAGATAATCAATCGACTGCGCAGGCGTATTCGGCCAATGGATCACCAGTGGCACATGCAATACGCTACGGCGACTTTCTGAAGTGCCGCCAGGTGTTAGCGACAGCCCATGGGCACCGGTAATCACTACAACGGTATTGTTCAAGGCGTGAGACTGTTCAAGCTCATTTAAGATGGCAGCAAGCTGTTGATCAGTCGTCGCAGAGTTTTGCTGATAGGTTTGGCTACGTTGACTTTCAGTCGCATTGCTTGTCGCGGCCCCTTGCAGTGACACCCACGAGAACCAAGGTTGTGTCGTGTTTTGTTGTTGGCTATACCAATTATGCCATTGCTCAACCGTTTGGCTATCGGAATGACGATGCTGTAACGGAATGGTGTAGTCGGTTAACAGGGCTTGGCGATAAAAAGGCTGCTTGAATCCATCGGTTGAGAATAAACCAAATTGATAGTGGCGATTAGCCAGCGTTGTCAGCAAGCTTGAAGGTGTTCTCGAGGCGAGGACTCCTTCTAAATAGGTTGAGGAAATGCCATAAAAGAGTCCGAATAGTCCATTCTCGCTACTCGGCCCGGAACTGTAATGCTGAGTGAAATTAATATTCTGCTGCGCAAAATTACCCAGCGCAGGGTAGGCCTTGCTGACGGCTTGGCTGCTTAAATTATCGATGGTGATAACCAGTAAATTATAACCTGAGGCTTTTGGCGCAACGGTGATCTCATTTAAGGGGTATGCCAGCGAAAGCGCATCCGGTTCGCCTTGTTGAATCAGACGACGTTGGTAATCTTCTGAGTCGAGCAGACCATGCTTCTCTAAGAAACGTCGTGCAGTCATAGGGTAAGAGAGCGGTAAATTACTTTTCTGCATGGTAATCGGGCGATAAAAATTCGCATCTGCCCAGATATACATAATGTGACTGGCGAAAAAGGTTGCGATAAATAGCACGACAAAAGGTCGAGCATAATGGTGACGATTAAGGCTACGGAGCTTCTGCCAGCTCCATGTCGCGAACAGTAGCTCGGCTAAGAAAATAATCGGGGCGGCAATAAACATCAATTGCCAATCACGCGTCAGTTCGCTCTGTTCCGGATTGACCACCAATTGCCAAACGATAGGGTTTAAATGGAGATGGAAACGTTGGAATACCGCGCCATCAATCAATAGCAAGGTTAACCCGCAGGTAGCAATAATCGAGGCAATGACACGTAAGAGTCGCTGCGATCGAATAAAAAAGGTAATGGGGAAGAGTATCAGCAGGTAGAGGGCGAAGACGATAAAGCTGAAATGACCTAACCAACTGCAATAGGCATAAATACGACCAGCGAGCGACGCTGGCCAATCGTTGATCAATAGGTAACGACTGCCAAGCACCAAGGCCAACAAAATGTTAAATAGGGCAAACCAATGCCCCCAGCTAATCATGCTGGAAACTTTTTCGCGATACTGTGGTTGGTGATTGGCCATAAACGTCGTTTTAATGATTAGTGAGCCGAATCTTCGCTGACTGAGGCTTCGAGAGCCGCAGCGAAGGAGCGAGCCAACGCATGGCGCTGAGCAGGTGAAACACTGGAATTAATTAAATTCGTCACCATATTACCGAGCACCATCAACGAGAGATCGGTAGGGGCCTTATCCATTTCAAGGACTTTAGAAAGCTCATCGAGAAGCTTCTCGACGCGGGAATCACTATAACGAGATAACTGTGGCATAGTATCAACTAATATCATTGTAAAAAGTAGCTATTCTACTGTAAAACAGGGGTTATATCTGCAATTTTTCATCAGGATTTACTCAGTAAATGCTGAAAACTGTATCAGTTAATTTACTCGCCAAGCGCTAATGATCGAAATTCCCATCTTAAGCTTAGCAAATCTCATTGTCAGGTCGAGACCTGCGTGATTCAATAGTGCATCATTCGTTTAGGGAGTTATCTATGAGTCTGGATATTGACCAGATTGTGGTTCATCAGCTAATTAAGCGTGATGAGGACGAGTTATCGCTTATTTTACGTGATTCATTATTGTCGCCAACCCACGAAGTTGAAGTGATGTTGGAAGAGTTACACCGTGTTTATAGCGCGAAGAATAAAGCTTATGGCTTGTTTAATGAAGAGAGTGAATTGCGCGATACGTTACGCGAATGTCGCGGTGGCCAACAAGACTTCCTCGCTTTCACTCGCGCGGCTACCGGTCGCTTACGGGACGAGTTAGCTAAATATCCTTTTGCTGAAGGCGGCATTGTTCTCTTTGCCCAGTACCGATATTTGGCGGTTGAATACCTATTGATTTCCGTTCTAAATAGTCAATCAAGCATGCGTGTTAATGAGGCATTAGAAATTAGCACGACGCACTATCTCGATATTAATCACGCCGATATCGTGGCACGAATCGATTTAACTGAATGGGAAACTCAACCTGATTCAACGCGTTACCTGACTTTCCTACGAGGTCGAGTAGGGCGTAAAGTCTCCGATTTCTTTATGGATTTCTTAGGTGCGAGCCAAGGGTTGGATGCTAAGGCGCAAAACAGAACATTATTGCAGGCGGTGGATGACTACTGTGAAGAGGTGAGCCTTGATAAACAATCTCGTCAGGAGTATCGCCAACAGGTTCATCAATATTGCAGTGACCAATTAAAATCGGGTGACGAGATCACCATTACTGAACTGTCACATCAGTTACCAGAAGTGAATGAGCAAAGCTTTGTCGGTTTCACCGAGCAGCAAGGCTACGAATTTGAAGAGAGTTTTCCTGCGGATCGCTCGACATTACGTCAGTTGACCAAATTTTCAGGGAGTGGGGGGGGATTAACGATGAATTTCGATGCGTTATTGCTTAACGAACGTATTTTCTGGGATCCCACGACCGATACGCTCACGATTAAAGGGACGCCCCCTAATCTGCGCGACCAATTACAGCGTCGGTTAAAAGAAGAGTAAAAAAAACGCCGCGAAAGCGGCGTTTTTTATTTCGGCTTCGGCAATTACGCGCGAACGAAGTCGATGTGGTGCAGTTTTGGCTTGAACGGGTGACGTTGAACAGCCTGAACTTTGACTTTCGTTTCTTTACCGTCGATAACCAGAGTCAGAACGTCAGTGTAGAATTCTGGTTTGGTTTGCAGGTTGTTAACGAAATCGTGATCTAAAACTACAGATGTAGCAGCTTCATTTCCGCCATAAACGATGGCTGGGAATTTGTTAGCTAAACGCAGACGGCGGCTCGCACCCTTACCCTGCTCTGTACGGACTTGTGCTTCGATAGTGAACATAATTTTTCTCTTAGAGTAATTCCGCTACAGGCGACCCAGCAACGGAAGGATTATTCAGTGACGCTTTATTGAGATAAAGCGCGCGGCATTATAGCGGGTAACGGGGGGCAGAGCAAATAGTCTAACTCGCGGACGTTGCACGCCGAAATCTGCCTTGGTAATCGAAGACTTTGTGGCGAATTTTCCAAAAGGTTTTTTGGCGATGTGCCACGACAAAATCGGGGTGCCGTAAAAGGGCCTGTTGGGCAATAATATCACTCGCCGACTGCCATATAAGAGGAACCCCTGGTGCACGACTGTGCAAACGAAGGAACTGTTGTTCAAAGACATGACGCTGGGCAGGGGAGAGCAGTCGGAAGGTTTCAGGTACCTCCGCACCATCCTCATCCATATAGGTAATACGTAACCACTCACCTTTTGCATCTTGCCCAGTATGAAATTGCATGCCTGAGCAGCGTAGGACCGTTGCGTCGCGCAGTTTAAGCGCTGCTTTTAACATATCATCAGGATCGACCAGTACGGCGTCACATTGTTGACAGACTTTGGCTGCAATATCGTTTTCGGCATTACAGTGGGGACAGGATTTAAAGCGAAAGCGAAAATCACACTGTTGAGGGCTACCGGCGACCTCAACTATTCCCTGGCAACGACGGCCAAAGTGTTCGATAACCGTGCCATCATCGAGGGCTTTCCCCCAAAAAATATTCGCAAACTGACACTGTGGGCAAAAAACTTGTACAGGCTGATTCTCGCTATCTCCCTGAAGGCTACCAATTTCGGGGAGATAGAGGTCGTAATCATTTCCGGCATAATCAAGGATGGCACAAGCGGTTTTACCGGGATACAGACGCAGTCCACGACCAATGATTTGTTGATAAAGGCTGACCGATTCAGTCGGCCTGAGGATAGCGATTAAATCGACATGCGGCGCATCGAAGCCGGTAGTTAATACTGCTACATTCACCAAGTAGGTAATCTGTTGTGAAGTAAAGCGCTGTAAAATATCGTCACGCTCAGCGCTGGGGGTCATCCCAGAGACTAACGCGCTTTCAGCGGGTAAATAACTGAGGATCTCTTGCGCATGGCGCACCGTCGCGGCAAAAATCATGACGCCACGACAGCCGGCAGCATGCTGAATGATTTCGGCAACAATGGAAGGCGTGACACGTTTTTGTTGCGATAAACTTAAATTCAACGCTTTTTCAGGGAAAAGCCCTTGTTGATTAGCGACCAGTGCCGAAAAATCATAACGCAAGATGGGCATGTCTAAGCGTTTTGGCTCCACAAGATAGCCATGCTTAATCATATAACGTAGCGGCAGTTCGTAAATACACTTATAAAACAAGGCATCCTCGGTGCCACGTACCATGCCATGATAATGAAAGTGGTATATCCATCCCTTGCCTAACCGAAAGGGGGTGGCGGTCAATCCCAATAGGCGAAGTTGTGGATTACGCTGGGTCAGATAATCAAGGATTTGTTGGTATTGACTTTGGTCGTTGTCACCAATGCGGTGGCATTCATCAACGATAATCAAGGAGAAGGCTGCATCGAATTGGTCAAGATGGCGAGCAACCGACTGAACGCTACCGAACACCACCTTACTCTGGCTGTTTTTTTGCGCCAGCCCTGCAGAAAAGATATCGGCGTTTAAGCCCAACGCCTGGTATTTGGCATGATTCTGCCTAACCAACTCTTTTACATGCGCTAACACGAGAACGCGACCCCGTGCGATACGCGCTAATTCGGCGATCACCAAACTTTTTCCAGCACCAGTGGGTAAAACAATCACCGCGGGGCGTCGTTCTTGGCGGAAATAATGTACGGCAGCCTCAACGGCTTCTTGTTGATAGGGGCGTAGGGTAAAACTCATCGGTTATGAACTCGATTACAAGCAGGGTTACACACTGACAGTTGGTGTCGCTTCGGGGTATACTAGCATAAATCACTCTATAAACTTCCTAATAGGCTTACAGAACCATGCGACTCGATAAATTTATCTCCCAACAACTCGAAATTAGTCGTGCCATTGCAGGCCGTGAAATTCGAGCACGTAACGTCACAGTCGATGGAGAGGTGGTACGTGAAGCGGCGTTCAAAGTATTGCCAGAACATGAAGTGGCTTATGATGGTAACGTGCTGCATCAACAGCATGGCCCCCGCTACTTTATGTTGAACAAGCCGGTTGGCTATGTGTGCGCGACGGAAGATGAGCAGCATCCCACTATTCTCTATTTTATCGAAGAGCCTATGGCATGGAAATTACATGCAGCAGGGCGACTCGATATCGATACGACCGGTCTGGTGCTATTAACCGATGATGGGCAATGGTCGCACCGTATTACTTCGCCACGCCACCACTGCGAAAAAACCTATCATGTCACCTTAGCCGAAGCGGCAGATCCTGCATTAATAACGCGTTTTGCACAGGGGATAATGTTGCAAGGTGAATCTGCACCGACCAAGCCGGCTACACTGGAAATTCTGGACAATAACCAGGCGAGAGTCACGTTGAGTGAAGGGCGTTATCATCAAGTCAAAAGAATGTTTGCCGCATGCGGTAACCACGTGGAAGCGTTACATCGTGAATGTGTCGGTGAGATTGCGCTTGATGAAGACTTAGCACCAGGAGAGTATCGCGAGTTAACGCAACAAGAAATTCTGAGTATTAACTTGCCACCAGAGTTACAACAACCACTGGTCTAAATTGCGGAAATAAAAAAACGCTGCGAAGGACAGCGTTTTTTTGGCGAACATTTGTCAGACCTTATGAAAATTAACTGTGCGAGTTGCTCAGAACTCGGCGTGCTTCGCGGTAGCGAGCTTTCCAATAATTGTCATTAAGGTTTGAAATCATGACTCCACTGCTTGTTGAAGCATGAACAAAATCGTTGTTGCCTAAGTAAATACCAACGTGACGTCCCGTAGAACCCGAGCGGAACAACACTAAATCACCAGGGCGAAGCTTACTTTTATTAATGAAACGTCCGGTATCTTGCTGGTCTGCGGTTGAACGAGGTAGCGATAGGCCAAACTGTTCACGGAAAGTGCGTTGCACGAAGGCAGAACAATCGATGCCGCGACGGGACTCACCGCCCATGCGATAACGAACACCTTTCCAACTCGCATATTGATTCATAATTTTCGATTTAATATCAACATTATGAACAAGTTCTTCAAATTGATCCTGAGAAGCTTGAAGTAAAAAACCATTCCGGTTGTTAACGTCATGTTTCTCTAAATTCGCTGTGGTAGTTGGGTGGCTACTACATGCACTTAGCAGCGTTGCTAAGGCAATTGCTGGAACAGCCCGCCACAAGTATCTCACAAATGGTTGAGATTTGACCATATTAAGCAGTTTCCTTCGATGTCCTTACGACAAATACGTCGTTCGCCAATGAACAGATTAAGAGATTATCAGAGATTATCAAGAAGACAATTTATGAATTATATCTAGATGTAAATATCTTTGACACTCATTTAAGCTGAAGCCCCTTAAAACAAGGGCTAAGCGTTATTTGAGATTACCGTAGAAAATGTAAACTGGCGAGGGTTTTTAAGATTTTTTTTGATCTTAATAGGAAAAATGTCTGTTAAGCCTATTTTTAATGGAATTCATAGGGAATATTCGGGGGGGATTCCCCCCGGGGAAGGGTAAAATAAGCCGTGTAACTATTGAACACCGGGTAATTTACGATAGATCTTATCAATCAGAATATCAGTGAGCGGCGTTAATAAGCACCAGCTCATCCCCACTAATACAACAGAAAGCGATCCGACTGAAATATCGGTAAACCAGTGAGCACCCACCATTACGCGCGGTAATGCGAAAATACCCAGAATAATCAGTCCGACAACAAAGGCCTTGCGGCCAAAGTAACGCCCCATAAAGCAGGCATAAATCATAAGCATCATCCCGTGATCCCCGGGAAAGCTGTCAGCTGAACCATCTTTGGTATGGATTCCCGTGAGCAGCCCTGCACGTTGTGCATCAGCAAAGAACAGCGAAGGGCTAGGGTGGCTGACGGGAATAAGGTGGCCGAGTTGATTGAGCACCACTGCGGTAATCAGCATAGTGATCCCTAAGGCTAACATCCACATCCGGCCTTTATGATCTTTTTGCCGCCAGAAAGAATAGAAGTAGGCTGCCATTGCTAGAAACGAGACAATATCAAAGCCACGATAATTGGTGATAGCCACAAATACGGCAAAGGCATGTGATTTCACCATTTCATGGTTAAAACTGTAGAAAATCGATTTATCTAATGAAAACCAGAAACCATGATTGACTGGTAGATACCACGAAAAGAAGAGGCAAAGACCGAGCAAGTTCAATAGGATTATCGCTGGAAAAGTAGACTGGCGCATAGCCTGCTCCCTGTAAGGATTAATCGGCACGACTCATATAACGACGTTCAGGAATATGAACGCGGATCTTATCGCCATTACTTAAGTACTCAGGCACTTGAACGGTTAACCCAGTGGAGAGTGCTGCTGCTTTGGTTCGGGCGCTGGCTGAGGCGCCTTTAATGCCAGGGACCGTCTCTACAATCACCAAATCCACTGTTTGAGGCAGTTCTAAGGCTAATACTTGATCGTCCATCAGTAAGACTTGCATACCAGGTAGACCCGCTTCAGGAATGAAGAGTAGCTCTTCTTCTATTTGCTCACGGTTGAAGCTATAAGGGGTATAGTCTTCATCGTCCATGAATACATATTCATTTCCATCCGTATAGGAAAAACTCACTGCACGGCGATTAAGCTGGATGCTGTCGATAATATCGTCGCCTTTAAAGCGCTCTTCCACTTTTAATCCACTGCGAATATCGGTAAAGCGCATCTTATACAATGTGGCGGCGCCACGTGCACTAGGACTCTGCACATCGATATCTTTGACTAAAAGTAATTTACCGTTCCAACTTACCGCCATACCGCGTTTAATTTCATTTGCTTTAGGCATTGAAGAGACCTCAAATAGGATAATTATAATAATGCGGGGAAAATACTCGCCCCCGTGGTTGCATACAAGCAAAATAGTGGTGCACTAGGCATCTTTAGCTAAATTTTTCACATTCATTTAGCTGAAATTTATGTTGCATAATAATGATGACATCCAGATACTCTCAACCATTAACCTTATTTAATGAAAGAGCGTCTATGGAATGCCGTAGCCACTGTGGTGCCTGCTGTATCGCGCCTTCAATCTCTTCACCGATTCCGGGTATGCCTGAGGGTAAGCCAGCCGGTGTTCGCTGTGTGCAATTGGACGATAATAACCTGTGCAAAATCTTTACATCGCCACTGCGTCCAGCCGTGTGTAGAGGGTTACAACCCCATCCTGATATGTGTGCAACGTCACGCGACGAAGCAATGACCTATCTGCTCGAGCTTGACGTGGCGACTGCGCCACACTAGTCCTACCCAACAAATTCGGTAAACGCTGATTTAAATTTTAAATTTGTGCGTTGATTCAAAATTATTAATTTCAATTTTTGATATAAAATGCGCTAATTTAGTTGCTGAAACGATTCAACCTATGTGAGGAAAATTATGTTCCAGCTCGAAGTTCAGGCGATTCATACTGGCGCCTCAGCCACCAATAAAGAAGATGCAATTCGTCACGTTGCGGCGGCACTCGCCAATGCGGGCAATGTGGGTGAGGGCTATGTGAGTGGAATGTTAGCGCGTGAGCAGCAGACCTCCACCTATCTGGGGAACGGCATTGCCATCCCTCACGGCACTACGGATACGCGTGATTTAGTGCTTAACACGGGCGTACAAGTTTTCCAATTTCCGCAGGGAATCGAATGGGGTGCTGATCAAACGGCTTATGTTGTTATTGGTATTGCAGCAAAATCCGATGAGCACCTTGCCTTACTTCGTCAGTTAACTCACGTATTGAGTGATGACAGCATTGCTGAGACGATTAAAACCGCCTCCGCTGAAGAGTTGCGTGCCATTTTAATGGGTGAAAAACAGCCAGCGGAATTTCGATTTGATACATCATTAATCTCATTAGGGGTCAACACGGCTGATCTTATCACCTTGCAAGCATTAAATGCTGGGCGACTACAAGCTATTCATGCCGTTACCCCGCAATTTGTGGCCAATACAATGGCACAGAAACCTTTACACCTCGGTCAAGGTATCTGGTTGCAAGATTGTGCACAGGGTAACCTGTTCAGCGCTGTCGCGGTGAGTCGACCGTCTACAACGGTCACGCTGGAGTCTGGCGAAGCGGTTTCATTATTAATCACCTGTTCCACGGCCGATGAACAGCCACTGACGGTCGTCAGTTATCTCACACAATTGATCAATAATAATCAAGCCTCTGCATTATCCAATGCTGATGCCGCAGGTGTCTTGGCGCTGCTAACCAGCGAAGTGAGTCTGGGCGACGATACCGTCACCGAAGAGTTTGTGATTAAGAATGAACATGGCTTGCATGCCCGTCCAGGCACAGCGCTGGTCACGGTGATTAAACAGTACGACTGTGATGTTAGCGTAATTAACCTCGATGGTAGCGGTAAGCCAGCCAATGGCCGTAGTTTAATGAAGGTTGTCGCCTTAGGCGTGAAGAAAGGCCATCGTTTACGCTTTACCACCAGTGGTCCACAAGCTGCTGAAGCAATGAAAGCTATCGGCGAGGCCATCGCCAGTGGATTGGGGGAGGGCGCTGAATGAGCCGCCGTGTTGCCACTATCTCCTTAAATCCCGCCTACGATCTGGTTGGTTTTACGCCAGAGATCGAGCGTGGTGAGGTAAATTTGGTTGAGACCACTGGCCTGCATGCTGCGGGCAAAGGGATCAACGTTGCTAAAGTTTTAAACGATCTAGGGGTGGACGTCACGGTAGGCGGACTGCTAGGGCGTGAGAACCAAGAGGGCTTCGAACAGTTATTTGCTGAGTTAGGCCTACATAATCGTTTTCAGGTCATTGATGGCCGTACGCGTATCAACATCAAAGTGACTGAAGCAGGTGGCGATGTCACCGACCTCAACTTTTCCGGCTTCAACGTCAGCGAAGAAAATTGGCAGCATTTCAAACAAGACTCGCTCAATTGGCTTGGCGACTTCGATATGGTCTGCGTGAGTGGAAGCTTACCTCAAGGGATCGCTCTTGATGAGTTTACCGACTGGATGAAAGCGCTTCGTCAACAATGTCCATGTCTGGTTTTCGACAGTAGCCGTGCAGCGCTTGATGCAGGATTACTGGCAGGCCCTTGGTTAGTGAAGCCTAATCGGCGGGAATTAGAAATGTGGGCGGGCCGCTCACTGCCTGAACTCAGCGATATTATTACTGCCGCCCATCAACTGCGTGAGCAAGGGATTAGTCACGTTGTGGTCTCTCTTGGAGCAGAAGGGGCGCTATGGGTTAACGCCTCCGGTGCATGGCTAGCAAAACCTCCGGCGTGTGAAATCGTCAGCACGGTAGGGGCAGGTGACTCCATGGTGGGCGGGCTGATTTACGGCTTACTGATGGGCGAAACCAGCGAACATACGTTAAGGTTAGCGACAGCGGTTGCGGCACTGGCAGTGAGCCAAAGCAACGTTGGCATTACGGACCGCTCAGCCCTTGCGGCGATGATGGCTCGTGTCGAATTACACTCCGTTACCGAACAGCAGTAGAGGAAAGTAAAGATGAAAATAGCATTAATCCCCGATGCTTCGTTGGGCTTAGCGTCGGCACAGCTGGTTAAACAAGCCTTCGAAAAGGCGATCAGTGAGCAGTCCGAGTATTCATTAGCTACGGTAGCTGAGGCCGAAACCGTGATTGTCGCAGGAGATCCTGCAGCGGCCGCTTCTCACTTAGCCGGAAAACAGGTCGCGGCCACAGAGAGCCAATCACTGTTGACCGACCCGAAAACCGCCATTGGACAAGCATTAGCTAACGCAACGACCTGGCAAGCCCCAGCGGTGGTCTCAACACCTCCAGCGACCACGACGTCTGCGGTGAAGAAAATCGTTGCCGTCACCGCCTGCCCAACGGGTGTGGCACATACCTTTATGGCGGCTGAAGCGATAGAAGCGGAAGCGAAAAAGCGCGGGTGGCCGGTGCGCGTTGAAACCCGTGGTTCTGTCGGTGCCGGTAATCCAATTACTCCAGAAGAAGTGGCTGATGCCGATATTGTCTTTATCGCTGCCGATATTGAAGTCGACTTGGCGAAGTTTGCCGGAAAACCGATGTATCGGACATCCACCGGTCTTGCTCTGAAAAAGACCGCGCAAGAGTTCGATAAAGCGCTGAACGAGGCAAAGCCTTATCATTCAGCCAATGGCTCGGCGCAAGCTGCATCAGGTACTGCGGAGGATAAACAGGAGAAATCCGGCGCTTATCGTCACTTGCTTACCGGTGTCTCATTCATGTTACCTATGGTGGTCGCGGGCGGTCTGTGTATCGCATTGTCTTTCGCTTTCGGTATTAACGCCTTTAAAGAACAGGGCACTCTTGCAGCCGCCTTGATGCAAATTGGTGGAACCACGGCGTTTGCCCTGATGATTCCAGTGTTGGCCGGCTACATTGCCTTCTCCATTGCTGACCGTCCAGGCTTAACCCCAGGGCTGATTGGCGGTATGTTAGCCTCGACATTAAGCGCAGGTTTCCTAGGCGGTATCATTGCTGGATTTATCGCGGGCTACACTGCAAAACTGATTAGCGGTAAGTTGAAGCTGCCCCAAAGCATGGAAGCGCTAAAACCCATCTTAATTATTCCGTTGGTGGCAAGTTTAGTGACTGGCCTGCTGATGATCTACGTAGTGGGTAAGCCTGTTGCCTTTATCATGGAGTCATTAACGCATTGGTTAGGGACCATGGGCACAGCAAACGCAGTCTTACTGGGTGCGGTGCTTGGGGCGATGCAATGTAGTGATATGGGTGGCCCGATAAATAAGGTGGCTTATGCCTTTGGTGTCGGCTTATTAAGTTCTTCCACCTACGGTCCGATGGCAGCCATTATGGCGGCAGGTATGGTCCCTCCTCTAGCAATGGGCTTAGCGACCTTGGTTGCGCGTCGTAAGTTTGCCAAAGCGCAACAAGAGGGTGGTAAGGCCGCGATAGTGCTCGGATTATGTTATATCACCGAAGGAGCCATTCCGTTCGCTGCGCGTGATCCCCTACGGGTATTACCCTGCTGTATCGTGGGCGGTGCGCTGACCGGCGCTATTGCGATGGCAATCGGTTCTAAACTGATGGCACCTCATGGCGGGATCTTTGTGTTCTTAATTCCTGGCGCGATCACTCCGGTACTGGGCTATATCGGTGCCATTTTAGCGGGTGCGATTGTCGCGGGTATTGCTTACGCTATCATCAAGCGTCCTGAGCCAATCACCGCTTAAGACGACGGTATCAAAGAAAAAGGCCGCTCCCTGTAGGGGGCGGCCTTTTTTATTGCACTCACTATTATTGCTGGGCTTTGAGCCAGGCGATCTCTTCTGCCCAAATATCCGGATTAATCGTTTCTAAGATAAGCGGGATATGATCAAAACGCGGATCTTGCATTAACCATTTAAAGGGCGTGTGGCCAATATTGCCTTCGCCTAGGCTATCGTGGCGGTCGACGCGGCTATTAAATTGGCTTTTCGCATCATTTAAATGCATTCCTCGTAGGTATTGAAAACCGACGATACGATCGAAAGCACTAAACGTCTTTTCGCACTCTTTTACAGTACGCAGGTCGTAGCCAGCGGCAAAAGCGTGACAGGTATCGATACAGACTCCCACCCGCGATTTATCCTCAACATGATGGATAATCTCCGCGAGATGTTCGAATTCGAAACCAAGGTTACTGCCTTGCCCTGCGGTATTCTCGATAACCGCCGTCACGCCAGACGTTTTATCTAAAGCAATATTAATCGATTCGGCAATACGTTTTAGGCATTCATCGGTCGAGATTTTCTGAAGATGGCTACCCGGATGGAAATTAAGCAAGGCGATCCCCAAGGACGCGGCACGTTCTAGCTCATCGATAAAGGCGACGCGCGATTTCTCCAAGGCGTCAGCCACGGGATGGCCGAGGTTAATTAAGTAGCTATCGTGTGGCAGAATCTGTTGCGGCCCATAACCATAGTCGCTGCAGGCCTGACGGAAAATGTCGATAGTCGATTGTGGCAGTGGAGGGGCCTTCCACTGACGCTGGTTTTTGGTAAATAGCGCAAAAGCCGTTGCGCCAATATCATGTGCTCGCGTTACCGCATTAAAGACACCGCCTGCAGCACTGACATGCGCTCCAATATATTTCATTATTTATCCCTGACATGATAAGTCGAGTGGTGTATGCATAAATCATAAATTCGTTCATGATTCTATTATTAATCGGTAAAACTGGTAAACTGTTTACTTTAACTGGTTATGTCAAAGCTTATCCCAATAGCAAAGGTCAGGGATTTACCCTATGCATATTACGCTACGCCAACTCGCTGTTTTTACTGAAGTTCTTAAGAGTGGTTCGACCACTCATGCTGCGCAAGTTCTTGCGCTGTCTCAATCAGCAGTGAGTGCCTCGTTAACTGATCTAGAGGGGCAACTGGGTGTGCAATTATTCGATCGTGCCGGTAAGCGTTTGATTATTAATGAGCATGGTCGGCTACTCTATCCTCGGGCCATGGCGTTGTTAGATCATGCCAAGGATATTGAACTGTTATTTAAACAAGGACAGGGTGCATTATCGCTCGCCGCGAGCAGTACCATTGGTAATTATCTGTTACCCGCAGTGATTGCGGATTATCGCCGCGATTTACCCGATGCCCGATTAGAGCTTACGGTGGGAAACAGCCAAGAAGTGATTGATGCTGTCGCGCACTTCAATGCCGACATCGGATTGATCGAAGGACCTTGTCACCAACACGATATCGTCAGCCAGCCGTGGTTACAAGATGAACTGGTTATTTTTGCTGCACCCGGTGCGGCGATCTTTAAACAGCCCGTTACGCTTGAGGCGCTAGCCAATGCGCCGTGGATCCTGCGTGAGCAAGGTTCAGGAACCCGCGAACTGGTCGACCACCTGTTACTCAGCAAGCTTAGCCACTATCATGTGACGATGGAATTAGGCAATTCTGAAGCGATTAAACATGCTGTACGTTACGGTATGGGGCTAAGCTGTCTTTCACGGCGTGTTATTGCCGACCTACTAGACAGCGGCTTACTGCGCGAAGTGCATGCACCACTCCCCACCATGACCCGTACCCTTTATTTAATTCAACACCAACAAAAGCAACGCTCTCGGGCGATAGAACGTTTCTTAACCTACTGCCACCAAGTGGTTGAATAGGGTGAGGCTAATGATCGTTGCGTGATTATGAAGGTAACTTATAACAGTGAAGATAGTGCAACGCGGCTGCACTGCTCTTGTTACAATCGCGCACAATTTTAGCCAGGTGAGTTTTATCCTATGAATTCGAGTTCTTCTCAAACGGGCGCGTCGGGCTTAAAACGCTCGCTCAAAGCTCGTCACCTGACAATGATTGCGATCGGCGGTTCGATTGGAACCGGGTTATTCGTCGCGTCAGGCGCCAGTATTTCTCAAGCCGGACCCGGTGGCGCGTTATTGTCGTATGCAGTAATTGGTTTGATGGTTTACTTTTTAATGACCAGCTTAGGTGAGCTCGCGGCGTACATGCCGGTATCGGGATCGTTCTCTACCTATGGTTCGCAATACGTTGATGAAGGCTTTGGTTTTGCCCTTGGCTGGAACTATTGGTACAACTGGGCCGTAACCATCGCCGTCGATTTGGTGGCCGCACAGTTAGTTATGGGTTATTGGTTTCCCGATGTGCCGGGCTGGATCTGGAGTGCGTCTTTCCTCGCGGTTATCTTCCTATTAAACGTCATCTCGGTGAAAGGCTTCGGTGAAGCAGAATATTGGTTCTCCTTAATCAAGGTGATTACTGTCGTGATTTTTATCGCGGTAGGGGTCTTGATGATTGTGGGGATCTTACACGGCGCACCACACGCGGGGATCAAAAACTGGCAGTTAGGCGATGCTCCGTTTGTCGGCGGATTCCCGGCGATGATTGGCGTGGCGATGATTGTCGGCTTCTCATTCCAAGGCACTGAGCTGATTGGCATCGCAGCGGGCGAGTCAGAAAATCCAGAGAAAAATATTCCCCGTGCGGTACGTCAAGTATTTTGGCGTATCTTACTGTTTTATGTCTTCGCCATTTTAGTGATCAGCTTGATTTTACCTTATACCGACCCGCGTTTATTACGTAATGATGTGGGCGATATCAGTGTCAGTCCTTTCACCCTAGTGTTCCAAAATGCGGGGCTATTATCCGCTGCGGCGGTGATGAACGCTGTGATCTTAACGGCCGTTCTATCGGCGGGTAATTCCGGTATGTATGCCTCGACACGTATGCTCTATACCTTGGCAACCGAAGGTAAAGCCCCGAAGATTTTTGCGGTGTTGACCAAAAATGGCGTACCCCGCAATGCCTTGATTGTGACTACGGTGATCGCCGGTCTGTGTTTTCTCTCCTCACGGTTTGGTAACCAAACGGTTTATCTGTGGTTATTGAATACTTCAGGGATGACCGGATTTATCGCATGGCTGGGGATTGCTATCAGCCATTATCGTTTCCGTAAAGGGTATATCGCTCAAGGTTATGATCTGAATGATTTACCTTATCGCTCCGGCTTTTTCCCGTTAGGGCCGATGTTTGCCTTTGGTCTCTGTCTGATTATTACCCTAGGCCAAAACTACCAGGCATTCCTTGCGGATAAGATCGATTGGTATGGCGTGGCGGCGACCTATATTGGTATCCCGCTGTTCTTATTGATCTGGCTGGGCTATCGCATCGTTCGTGGCGGACACATCATTCGCTATCAAGAGATGCACTTCCCACGCTTTAAAGCAGGGAAACGCCTCGATAGCTAATCCCAAGGGCCAGGGCGCGCAATGCCCCTGGCCTTAGTCTGGATAGATTTCCACCATCAATGCGCTTAATGCCCTGACATTGGGTGACTCCCCTTCATGACGCCATATCAATCCAGTATGTAAATGACTGATATTATCAGGGAGCTGATGAACGGCGACCCGCGTATGGTCGGTCAGCTTATTCAATAAGGAATGCGGGATCACCGCAAGTCCAGCCCCTCCGGCAACGCAGGCTAACATGGCATGATAAGACTGAATTTCCATAATAGGACCTGGCGTGACGCCCGCTTGTGCGAACCAGTGTTCTAGGCGATGACGGTAAGAACAGCTACTGCGAAAGGCGAAAAATGTCTCTCCTATCACATCTTGTGCCACGGTGACTGGTGGATGGGCTGGGTTAGTGATTAAGACTAGGCGATCGCGATAATGATGACCACATATGACATCGGGACGCGGTGAAGGCTGATCGGTTAAGGCTACGGCTAATTCCCCCTTGATGACCCGATCGAGGATTTCGCCAGAGGTCCCGGTTACCAAGGAAAGCTGCACAGCAGGGTAGCGTTGATGGTAAGCAGAGAGCAATGCCGGTAAGCGTGTGGCTGCAACACTCTCTAGACTGCCGAGCGTTAACGTTCCTGAAGGCTCAGCGGAGCGCGACAGCTGCAAAGCTTGTTCACTTAACTGCAAAATTTTACGGGCATAGTGTAAAAAGTCATGACCGATCGGCGAGAGCCTTAACCGCTGTTTTTCACGAATAAACAGCGCGTTACCGACTTCCTCTTCAAGCTGTTTAAGACGAGTGGTGAGGTTAGAGGGCACACGGTGTAACTGTTCTGCTGCCTTAACTATCGAACCGCATTCCGCCACCGCACAAAACATTTTTAACTGAACAAGATCCATTACGTCGCCTTGAGTGTCGATCAAGTCTCTAGTGTAGGAGCAGTTGCCGTGGGACTCAAGCCGTAGGTAAATGCGAACAAATGCTGTAAGGGCTGGATTAACCGCGCAGACTGCTTCACAATATGCAAAAGATTACCCGTACCGATATTAACGGGTGTAACACCTGCTGGAGAATTAAGACGATGTCCGAATTAAGTCAGGAAGCGATGCTGGTCCATGATGCATTGCTGGCTCGCGGGCTTGAAACCCCCCTCAACGCGCCGGTAAATAGTCAAGATAGCCAACAACGTAAGCAAAAAATAGCGGAACATATGCGTGAAGTGATGTTGCTGCTTAATCTTGACCTCACCGATGACAGTTTAATGGAAACCCCTAATCGCTTGGCGAAAATGTACGTCGATGAGATTTTCTCTGGCTTGGATTATGCCAACTTCCCAAAGATTACTGTTATCGAAAACAAGATGAATGTTGATGAGATGGTTACCGTGCGTGATATTACGCTGACCAGTACCTGTGAACATCATTTTGTGACCATAGACGGTAAAGCGACAGTGGCCTATATCCCGAAAGATAAAGTGATTGGTCTATCGAAAATCAACCGTATTGTGCAATTCTTCGCCGAGCGCCCTCAAGTACAAGAACGCTTAACACAGCAGGTTCTGGTGGCGCTCCAAACTTTATTGGGTACCAACAATGTGGCAGTCTGCATTGATGCGGTCCATTATTGTGTGAAGGCTCGGGGGGTGAAAGATGCCACTAGCGCCACGACCACGACGTCGTTAGGTGGGTTATTTAAATCCAGCCAAAATACGCGTCAAGAGTTCCTACGCACTATTCGTAATAACTAATCCTGCTGCGGCCAGGCGCCTTCCTGGCCGAATTGAGATGCTCACACTTATGCCTCGTTACCCTCAACTCGATTGTCTGCGAGGTATCGCAATACTGGGTATTCTGCTTCTGAATATCGTCAGCTTTGCACTGCCTTCTGCAGCCTATCTAAATCCTGCGTGGCAAGGGCCACCTTCCGACACCGATACCCTAGTCTGGGGGATATTAGAACTGTTTGCGGAGATGAAGTTTCTTTCCTTGCTCGGCCTATTATTTGGTGCCGGTATTATCTTTCAACTGCCACGCGGTTTGCCGTGGATCACTCACCGATTGCTCTGGTTAATCGTCATTGGCGTGTTACACGGCATCCTGCTATGGCAGGGAGATATCTTGTTGTCATGGGGTCTCACCGGCTTAGTGGTCTATCGCGTGATTGCTTACAGCGATCGGAGTGAAAACTTACTGCGTACAGGGGTGGTTTTCTATCTATTTGGCGTCGGCTTATTGGCGGGATATGCCCTGGTTTCCGGTCATCAGCCGGGCAGCGATTGGCTACCGCAACCGGCTGATATTGCAGCTGAGCGCACTGTTGCGCTAAAGGGTGGCTGGTTAGCCATCCATGACCGCCTCGAACAATTTGATGGACGCTTGTTGGCCTTGGTCACCCAGTATGGCTGGGAATTGGCAGGCCTAATGATGATTGGCGCAGCACTAACGCGTCAGGGCTGGCTGCTGGGACAGCGCTCGGTCGGTCATTACCGCCGTTGTTATCGCTATTTATTACCCATTGGCTTTATGCTGACGGCGACGAGTGTCGTTTTACAGTATGCGACAGGCTGGGGCTTCCGCTGGAGTGGCTTTTGGTTACAGATCCCTCTGGAGCTGGGCACGCCGTTCATTGCAGTGGGCTATATCGCGCTGTTCCATGCCCACTGGCAGCGCCTTTCGGGATGGCGACTGACCTCGCTGCTGATACAGGTAGGCCGCATGGCGTTGAGTAATTACCTCCTACAGACCCTAGTGTGTACGACAGTATTTTCGGTATTAGGCTACTTTATGGCATTGACTCGGAGTCAGTTGTTGGCGGTGGTACCTCTGGTTTGGTTGCTGAATCTGGCGTTTTCTTACTATTGGCTGCGTTACTTCCGTCAGGGGCCTCTAGAGTGGTGTTGGCGTCGACTGACACGCTGGACGGCAGGCGTTTAGCTTGCTGATTCTCAAGCTCGACCAGCTGCTCAGGCGTCACCGCAGGGTAGGTCGGGCCGTGTTTGGGTAATTCCGCACGACTCGGAATGGGCACCATTGGGCCGAGAAAATGCGGTTCACTATTGAAAAGATACAGATCGGCCAAGGCGGCAAGGCGCGCACCGACTTCTCGAATACGAATGCTCAAAATATTCTTAGGAGAAGGCACCGCGAAACATTGGGCTTGGATGCCTTGCTGTAAGGCAATAAACAGCGCACGTTCACAGTGAAAGCGCTGGGTAATGATAATAAAATCATTGGTATCGAAGACCTTGCGGGTTCTGACGATAGAGTCCAAGGTGCGAAAGCCCGCATAATCCAGGACAATATCGCTTGGCCGTACGCCATTTTTAATTAGATCACGGCGCATGGTGCGCGGCTCGTTATAGCTTTGTAGCGCATTATCGCCGCTCAGTAAGAGATAAGAGACCTTGCCGCTGTTGTAAGCATTCAGCGCACCTTGGATACGGTAGAGGTAATATTGATTAGGTTCACCGCCGCGATAATATTTGGAAGTGCCTAATACGACGCCAACTTGACGTTTAGGCAGTTGGGAGACAGTATCATAAATGTAAGGCGCTGTTTTCCAGCTGATCCATTGGTCCAGCCCAATCGCTGTTAAGCCCAGCAGCATTACTAGCGCGAATAAACCGATAAGCAGTCGCTTTATCATACCGTGCAAAATCCTTTGAATATCTCTGGTCGTAGGGTACTTGAGCGGGCGGGATCAGGCAAGGAGATCAAGGTAAGCCAATGTAATGACTTACCTTTAGTGGCATTAAATGGATGCCCGGCGATATTGCCGATAATGCGGTTTCCAGAAATTGGCCTCGACGGCTTCCTTAATCTGCTCCTCGCTGCAGTGTGTTGCCACGCCGTCTTGCTGTGCGGCTAAGGCGACTTTCACGGCAATATGCTTAGACACCGACTGGATCTCGGTAATCGGTGGCAGGATGGGGCCTTCACCCTGTTGGGCTTTCGGTGAACAATCGGCCAGCGCTCGGCAGGCACTGAGTAACATATTTTCCGTCACGCGCTTAGCGCCGCTGGCAATCACGCCTAAGCCAATGCCGGGGAAAATATAGGCGTTATTACACTGTGCGATAGCAACCTTCTCACCTTGCCAGCTAACCGTACCAAAAGGACTGCCCGTCGCGACCAAGGCCTTGCCCTCGGTCCAGGTAAAGATGTCAGTAGGGGTCGCTTCGGCACGAGAGGTCGGGTTCGACAGCGGCATCACAATCGGCGTATCGCAGTGTTTGACCATCTCACGAATGATCTCTTCAGTGAATAATCCAGGTTGTCCTGACACCCCAATAAGGATCGAAGGGTGGGCATTATGCACCACATCGAACAAGGAATAGTCGTCATTATCACTCTGCCAATCGCTCAGTGCGGAGGAGGATTGGCTTAAACGTTGTTGGAAGTCGAGCAAGTTGGTCAGCTTGTCGGTCAGTAAACCATAGCGATCGACCATAAAGACACGCGCACGCGCCTCTTTTTCAGAAAGTCCTTCGTGTTGCATTTCTTTAATGATCTGTTCAGCGATCCCACATCCGGCCGAACCAGCCCCCAAGAACGCGACACGTTGGTCTGACAGCTTGGTGCCTGCGGCGCGGCTAGCGGCGACAAGGGTGCCGACGGCGACGGCTGCGGTACCTTGAATATCATCATTGAAGCAGCATAGCTCATCTTGATAACGTTCTAATAATGGCATGGCATTCTTCTGCGCAAAGTCCTCGAATTGCAACAGAACGTTGGGCCAACGGCGCTTCACTGCCGAAATAAACTCTGCAACGAAACTCTCATATTCTTCGCCGGTGATCCGCTGATGACGCCATCCCATATATAACGGGTCGTTTAACAGTTGCTGATTATTGGTACCGACATCGAGAACGATCGGCAGGGTATACGCGGGGCTAATCCCCCCACAGGCCGTATAGAGAGACAGTTTGCCGATCGGTATTCCCATCCCGCCGATACCTAAGTCACCCAGCCCCAAGATGCGTTCACCGTCGGTGACAACAATGACTTTAACATTCTGTTTGGTGGCGTTTTGTAACATATCTTCAATATGGTCGCGTTGCGGATAGGAGATAAAGACGCCACGTGCACGACGATAAATCTCAGAGAAATGTTCACAGGCGCTGCCCACGGTAGGGGTGTAGATAATCGGCATCATCTCTTCAAGATGATCATCGATTAAGCGGTAAAACAGCGTCTCGTTGGTATCTTGGATATTACGCAGAAAGACGTGCTTATCGTTATCGTTACGAAATGCATTGAACTGCTGCCAAGCCCGCTCGGCTTGTTCATCGATGGTTTCGACGTTATCCGGCAATAAGCCATTAAGGTTAAAAGCAGTGCGTTCGTCTTGGCTAAAGGCACTGCCTTTATTCAGTAACGGAAATTCTAATAAAATAGGGCCCGCGTAAGGGATATAGAGGGGACGTTCGCTTTCATACTCCAATTCCATGCTTTACTCCGTAATGGGGTGAGTGTGTGGCGTGATATCGTCTAACTATAGTCCCCTCGGCTGGGCTTTTCCGCGCATTGAGTCACTTTCTTACCAAATTTAACCGAAGGTTATCACTTTGGTGCTACCGTCACCGTTTCTAACGAATAGCCTCCCAAGGCTCTCAGAATAGCAGCACTGGCCGACTGTTGAGAGAGTGCGGCATCGCTGACTTCAACTAGCACGGCACGGGTAATGGCGCTCACTGAGTAGCCTTGTAACTGCATCATAATCAGTGCGCTTTGAAGTGGGGGAAGGCTCGGATTGAAGGCGGCATTTTCGGCGTAGCGGCCCGTCACCCAGTGACCGTCAGCGATTTGTAACGCGATGCCGCTATAAGCGTGCGTATAAGGGGCATAGCTCTGGCTCGCCGCGTCGACCGCAGCTTGAATCAGCGGGTCAGACTGAGCAGCGAAGGCATGTGTTTGTGGGTCGAATAGGGTATCTGTAATACCTAAGTCTTTTGGTCCGAAAGCGTTAGGAAGATAATCGTGCAAGGTTTGCGGGGCGCGACCGGGTAAATAAATTGTCAGCTGTTGCGCGCTATTAAGCTCATTCATAAATTGGCGACAATGACCACAAGGGGTGTAGTTGACCGTGACGGCGGTTAACTGGGGTTCATTACACATCCAAGCATGGTTAATGGCACTTTGTTCGGCATGGATGGTTTGCTGTATGGGCGCAGAGGCGAACTCCATATTGGCGCCAAGATACCAGCGCCCACTGATCCCTTGTGCAATCGCGCCGACCTTAAAATGAGAGAGCGGGGTGATGGCATAACTTGCGGCAAGTGGTAGCAAGGCGAGTGCTAAGTCCGCAGCGGATAGGCCGCTAGCCTGTTGCAATGCGCTTACCTCTTCGGCGCTGAAACTGGCTTTGAAGGTATCGGCCATGACATAGGGACCTAACGCTTGCGCGAGGCGAGGCGTACAGTCTTGGAGGGCAGTAAGTAAGCTATCGTTCATGATAGTTTTCTCGTTTTATAAAGGAAAAAAAACCGGGCATTGCCCGGCTTAAGTATCGTCAACGCTTAGCGTACTGGCATGCCTGGCGTTGCACCACTGTCGGCAGACAGAATAAACAGGTCAGATCCACCCTGACCCGCAGACAGCACCATCCCTTCCGAGACGCCAAAACGCATCTTACGCGGCGCGAGATTCGCGACGATAATGGTCAAGCGTCCGACAAGCACTGAGGGGTCAGGATACGCGGCGCGGATCCCCGAGAAGATCTGACGTTTTTCCCCACCGACATCCAGCATCAGGCGCAGTAATTTATCGGAACCTTCGACCAGTTCGGCCACTTCGATTAGCGCCACGCGCATATCAACCTTGGCAAAATCATCGATAGTGATTGGGCCAGAAGCGGCTTCCTCGGTAGCCACCGGCGCCGCGGCTTTTTTCGCTGCCTTCGGTGCAGGGGCGGCGGCCTCGGCATCCTGTTTAGAGGCTTCGATCAAGGCGTCAACTTTTGCCATCTCAATCCGTTGATACAGTGCTTTAAACGGCGCGACACGATGACCAAGTAGCGGTTGAGCGACGGAATCCCAGGTTAACGTACTTTGTAAAAAGGCTTCAGCACGTTCGCTTAACGCAGGCAGTACCGGTTTTAACCAGGTCATTAACACTCGGAACAGGTGGATACCCATTGAGCAGATCGCTTGCAGTTTGGCATCGCTATTTTCTTGTTTCGCCACAACCCAAGGCGCTTGCTCATCAACATAGCGGTTCGCTTCGTCGGCTAAGGCCATAATTTCGCGGATAGCACGGCTGAACTCGCGGCTTTCCCACGCTTCGCCAATCGAGGTTGAGGCCTCAACGAAACGTTGATATAGCGCAGGGTCGTCGAGCTCTGCGGCTAACTGACCGTCGAAACGCTTGGTGATAAATCCAGCGTTGCGTGATGCAAGGTTCACCACTTTATTGACCACATCGGCATTAACCCGCTGGACGTAATCTTCTAAATTCAGATCGATATCGTCGATGCGAGAAGAGAGCTTAGCGGCGTAGTAATAACGTAAGCTGTCCGCATCCAGATGCTCCAACCAAGTACTCGCCTTAATAAAGGTGCCACGTGATTTAGACATCTTCGCGCCGTTTACCGTTACGTAACCGTGAACGAACAGGTTGGTCGGTTTACGATGGTCACTGCCTTCGAGCATGGCTGGCCAGAATAAGCTGTGGAAGTAGACAATATCTTTACCGATAAAGTGGTAAAGCTCAGTCGTTGAATCTTTATTCCAATACTCATCAAAATCGATATCGGAACGCTTATTACAAAGATTACGGAACGACCCCATATAGCCGATAGGCGCATCGAGCCAGACGTAGAAATATTTTCCAGGTGCATCCGGAATTTCGAAACCGAAGTAGGGCGCGTCGCGGGAAATATCCCACTGCTGTAAGCCGGTTTCGAACCACTCTTGCATTTTATTCGCCACTTGCTCTTGCAGGGCACCCGAACGGGTCCAGGCTTTCAGCATTTCAGAGAACGAAGGCAGGTCGAAGAAAAAATGCTCAGAATCGCGCATCACTGGGGTTGCGCCAGACACCACAGATTTCGGATCGATCAGCTCCGTCGGGCTATAGGTCGCACTGCAGACTTCACAGTTGTCGCCATACTGATCGACGGCTTTACATTTTGGGCAGGTCCCTTTTACAAAACGATCGGGTAAAAACATCCCTTTTTCTGGATCGTACAGCTGAGAGATGGTGCGATTCTTAATCAAACCATTATTTTTCAGACGACCATAGATCAGCTCAGACAGCTGACGATTCTCTTCGCAATGCGTCGAGTGATAGTTATCGTAGCTAATGTTGAAACCCGCGAAATCGCGCTGATGCTCGGCACTCATTTCTGCGATCATCGCTTCAGGTGTTACACCCAGTTGTTGGGCTTTCAACATGATTGGGGTACCATGCGCATCATCGGCACAGATAAACCAGGCAGTGTTGCCACGCATTCGCTGATACCTTACCCATATATCCGCTTGGATATGCTCTAGCATATGCCCAAGGTGGATTGAACCGTTGGCGTAAGGCAGGGCACAGGTGACCAGTAATTTTTTTGTGGCTTGAGTCATAATTTGCGTAGCTTTCTGTAGATGAACAAAAGGAATAATGAATGGTAACTGAAGGCCCCGACAAGGTAAACGGTTAACGTCAACTAACAGCAAGGACGATAAGAATCTGATAAGATTAGCCGATGCGTTACCATCTTATTTGCTTAACTGATGCCTTCTAGGAGCGATGCCATGTCTTTTGCCCCCTCATCCCCGCAGTCCTCTGATTTGCGCGACACCGTTAATCCGCTTCTTGCTCAGTTTTCGCATCCCACTTTACGCCAAACGCTGGTCGACCTTCAGGCCCTGCAGCATGCCGTGCGGCTGGATCAGACCCTGCATATTGAGTTACAGCTGCCGTTCGCGTGGCCGCAAGGATTCAAGGCACTGCAAGCTTGGGCGACCCCGTTATTACAAGACGCGACGGGTGCCAGCGAGGTGGATTGGCATCTCGACTACAGTATCGCCACGCTGCAGCGGGTCAAACAACTGCCTGGCGCGAAGGGCGTGAAGAATATTATTGCCGTCAGCTCGGGTAAAGGCGGGGTCGGCAAGTCGAGTACCGCGCTGAATGTCGCGATAGCACTTGCTGATCACGGGATTCGCGTCGGGGTGCTCGATGCCGATATCTACGGTCCCTCACTTCCGCAAATGTTGGGAACCGCAGACCAGCGTCCGTCATCGCCGGATGGTAAGCATATGGCGCCTATCATGAGTTACGGCCTAGCGACCAACTCTATTGGTTATCTGGTCACAGACGATAATGCGATGATCTGGCGTGGCCCTATGGCCAGTAAAGCGTTATTACAGCTACTCAACGAGACGCTGTGGCCAGACCTCGATTATCTGGTGGTGGATATGCCGCCGGGAACCGGCGATATTCAGCTAACGTTAGCGCAAAATATTCCAGTGACCGGCGCGGTAGTGGTGACCACTCCGCAAGATGTCGCCTTGCTGGATGCGCGAAAGGGGGTGGTGATGTTCAATAAAGTCGATGTGCCTGTCTTAGGGATCATCGAAAATATGAGCGTGCATATCTGCCAAGCTTGTGGCCATCACGAGGCGATATTCGGTCACGAAGGGGCAAAAGCGCTCAGTGACGACTATAACGTGCCGGTGCTCGGAAAAGTACCTTTGCATATTCAATTACGAGAAGATTTGGATGCAGGCATACCGACCGTAGCGAGGGACCCGGCGGGGACCTTTAGCGCGTTATATCGCGAGATTGCTGAGAATATTGCGACGCAGCTTTACTGGCAAGGTCATGTTATCCCAGAAGATATTTCGATTAGAATCCTTTGATAGGTATCACTGATTAAACCAATACATAGGAGTGATTGGCCTTAGCGAGTCGGCTGCCTTAAGGTAGCCATAACATTCTAGCGGAGGCCAATCATGTCCATTATCAATACCAAAATTAAACCTTTTAACAATACGGCTTTTAAAGCAGGCCAATTCATTGAACTGACCGAAAAAGATGTTGAAGGGAAATGGAGTGTGTTCTTCTTCTATCCTGCCGACTTTACTTTCGTTTGTCCTACCGAGCTGGGTGACGTTGCGGACCATTACGATGAGTTCCAAAAGCTTGGCGTGGATATCTACTCAGTCTCCACCGATACCCACTTCACTCACAAAGCGTGGCACGGTAGTTCCGAGACCATCGGTAAAATCAACTATGCAATGATTGGTGACCCGACCGGTACCCTGACACGTAACTTCGATATTATGCGTGAAGCGCAAGGCCTTGCTGACCGCGGTACCTTTATCGTTGACCCAGAAGGGATTATCCAAGCTGTAGAAATTACGGCAGAAGGGATTGGCCGCGACGCGTCAGATCTGCTGCGTAAAGTGAAAGCGGCACAATATGTGGCGACTCACCCAGGTGAAGTCTGCCCAGCGAAATGGAAAGAGGGTGAGGCGACCTTAGCGCCTTCTCTTGACTTAGTCGGTAAGATCTAAGCAACGCTGAGGAGTACTCTGTTACGGGCGCAATTGCGCCCGTTTTGATATCCGGGGAGAGCATAATGTTAGAGACTCAATTACAAACACAATTAAAAAGCTATTTAGAAAAACTGACTCGACCCGTCGACTTAGTGGCCTCTCTAGACCACTCTGCCGCTTCGACGGATATTCGCCAGCTGCTGACGCAGATCGCAGGATTATCGGATAAGGTGACCTTTATCGAGGAAAACCGTACCGATGTGCGTCAGCCTTCTTTTTTAATTACGCCGCAAGGTCAGCGTCATGGCCCGCGTTTTGCTGGTTCGCCCTTAGGGCATGAATTTACCTCCTTAGTGCTGGCGCTTTTACAGACGGGTGGGCATCCGTCGAAAGAGAGCCAGGCGTTGCTGGAACAAATTAAAGCCTTACCAGACGAGTTACATTTCGAGACCTACTATTCGCTGTCCTGTCACAACTGTCCCGACGTCGTCCAAGCGCTTAATTTACTGTCGATTCTGAATCCACGTATTCACCATACCGCTATCGATGGCGGACAATTTCAACAAGAGATTGCTGACCGCAACATCATGGGGGTGCCGGCGGTTCTATTGAACGGCGAAAGCTTCGGTCATGGCCGTATGACATTAGCCGAAATCGTTAATAAAGTGGACAGCGGTGCCGCCGCGCGTCAAGCCGCCACATTATCGGAACAGGCCCCTTACGAGGTATTAATTGTCGGGAGTGGGCCTGCGGGGGCTGCTGCCGCAATCTATACCGCGCGAAAAGGGATTCGGACCGGGCTGATGGGCGAGCGTTTCGGGGGGCAGGTGCTGGATACGGTTGATATCGAAAACTATATCTCCGTACCTAAAACTGAAGGCAGTCGCTTGGCGACCGCGTTACGCACCCATGTCGAAGATTATCAGGTTGATATTATTGAAGCCCAACAAGCTAGCCAGCTTATTCCTGCCCGCGAGCAGGGTGGCCTTCACCAACTCAACACCGCTAGCGGTGCGACGCTGCTCGCTAAAAGTATTATTGTGGCGACTGGCGCACGCTGGCGGAATATGGGGGTTCCTGGTGAGGAAACTTACCGTACGCGCGGAGTAACCTATTGCCCGCATTGTGATGGCCCGTTGTTTAAAGGTAAACGTGTTGCCGTTGTTGGGGGAGGGAATTCTGGTGTCGAGGCGGCCATCGATCTGGCAGGACTGGTCGAGCATGTGACTTTGCTAGAATTTGCGGATTCACTCAAGGCTGACCAGGTACTACAAACTAAGCTACGCAGCCTGCCTAATGTTGAGATTATCGTTAATGCGCACACGCAAGAGGTGTTGGGAGACGGTCAACAGGTGACCGGATTGGTATGGAAGGATCGTCAAACGGCCCAACTCAATACGTTGGCTCTGGCTGGGATCTTTGTCCAAATTGGTTTACTGCCCAATACGGCATGGTTAGAAGGCGTTATCGATCGTAACCCTATGGGGGAAATTATTGTCGATCAGCGTGGTGAAACCAACCAACCGGGTATTTTCGCCGCTGGGGATTGCACTACCGTCCCGTACAAGCAAATTATCATTGCCAGTGGCGAAGGTGCGAAAGCAGCGTTAAGTGCCTTCGATTATCTGATCCGTACTCAACCGCTGTAGTATTCTGCGCGATGGCTTAAGCCCGATTGGGCTTAAGCCATTTTCAGAAATGACCCGCATGACAATTCCCCGCTTTTCGCGTTAACTGTAGGCAAAATAGTTAATGGAAAAGTAAAATGTCTTCTTTCTGGCGCTGCCGTTCTTCTTTGTTTATTGCGATCTCGCTCTCCTTACTCCCTAATGCATGGGCGATCAATACGCCACTCGATTTGGCAACCCAACCTGAGCAAAAAGCCTCAGCGGTAAGCCAACTGCCCGCGCTACAAAAGCCCGAAGGACTTCGACCTTGCTGTGCGTTCGGCCATGATTTGCGGGCGGAACTGAAAGGCGCACCGGTACCTTTTTATCGGCTGGATAATATCGTCGAAAGTCATCGGTTAGGAACCCATCGCTACAATGACAGCGTGATCCGGGGACTGACCAGTATGGTAGGTGGCGGTAGTGAAAAAAATGGCATCATCTATACCACGCAAAGCGGATTTATCGATACCGCACATGTGCGAGACAGTATGGATATGACCTACTGGATTGCCAGTCAGTTATTGCAGCATCAGGGGAGTGCCTTTCGTGTCAGCTTAAGCAATGAACTCGCTCGCCGAGATATCGTCATCCGGCCTTATCAAGTACCGAGCGATCCGCAGCAAGCTTTCAGTGTTGTAGTGTGGACCGCTGCGCGGGTGGCATTCGATCTCGCCGCTTGGCATGAGATCGCGCAATGGTATGGGTTCGAATCGGTGTCCGGTTTCTCCGAAGGGGTCTCTGCGTTTTCGCCAGAAGATCTCTATTCTAACCTCTTAGGCGTTCGTTTAGCCGCCTCGCTGCTGTTGCAGGGAGAAGGCAGTCAGATCAAAGAGTATAATTCCCATGCGACTGAGATCATTACGCAAGCCCTTGATCAATTGGGGGCAGTGCCAAAAAAGGTCACGGCACAGCAATTTGACCGGCTAGACGGGCAATGGTGGGATAGCCAGCGCCGAGTACCGAATAAATGGTTGGTCCGCCACCGTAATTACCTGACCCAAAATGCACGACAGCCTAGCGCTATTTCCGGTGAGCCAGGGGCAAATCATGCATTGGCTTTACCTGAGAAAGTAGCAGGAATAACCTTAGATGACGTGGCCGCACTGGAATTGATACCGATCAAGGCATCTAAACAGTTGCCTACTTTTCATGAGAAGCTTACCCGCGCGGATTTTCAGCGGTTAGCAGAGCAGGCTGAGATCGAAGATGCCCGACAGCGGCCTGCGCTTAACGCCAAATGATACATTACACCGCGACGCGCATCCCGCCATCAACGAACAGCAGATGACCATTCACAAAGTCTGAAGCTTTTGACGATAGGAACACCGCGGCACCAATCAACTCTTCGGGATTCCCCCAGCGGGCGGCTGGGGTACGTTTGGTTAACCAATCGGTAAAGGCTTTATCGTCGACTAAGGCCTGAGTCATCTCCGTCGCGAAATAGCCGGGAGCGATGCCATTAACCTGAATATTATAGCGCGCGAGCTCCACACACATTCCTCGTGTCAGCATCGTGACCGCTCCTTTCGAGGCGGCATAAGGGGTAATGGTATCGCGCCCCAGTTCGCTCTGCATCGAGCCGATATTGATAATTTTTCCGGCTTGACGCTTGGCCATATAACGGGCGACCGTTTGTGACACTAAAAAAACTGCGGTTTGGTTTACCGCGATCACATCGTTCCAATCTTGTTCGGCAAATTCAAGAAAAGGGCGACGGCGTTGAATCCCGGCATTATTGATTAGGATATCGATTTGCCCCAGAGTCGATTCAATGTGCTCAATGGCCTCAGCCACTTTTTGGGAATCCGTCACATCGAAGGCCACTGCATGAGCGGTGTGGCCCAGAGCACGGAGTTTGGCTGCCGCGCTTTCGGCTCCTGCCTGCTGCGTAGCGTTGATGATGACTTCTGCACCCGCTTCCGCTAACCCTTTTGCCATAAGAAAGCCAATCCCACGCCCTGAACCGGTGATCAGTGCGCGTTTATGTGTTAGCGAGAAGAGTTGGCTCATGCAAGTTTTCCTTATTCATCATCAAGTAAAAATTAAGTGAGGCTTATTTAGCGAAATTAGCTGCGCTGTTAATGTGATCTATATCACTCTTTTTCTATTTTACAAATTGATGATACGCAAAGCGTGCGCTGGGTAAGCTTTCTCGAGCACGATTGCGGGAAACATTCGGTTAAGGCAGGTTCCCCCTTTCGAGATAGCGCTGCATCTCCTCCTGCGGCACCATACTGCCTCCCGTGGCCCAGACCAGATGCGTCGCATGGCTAAGCGTCGACGGATCATTACCTATCCATAATGGGCCTTGCATACCGGCTAAGGCCGAAGGTTCAAGTTGAATATTTTCGTTGTGATGGAGCAGCAGTTGTAAGTCTGAGAGCCGTTGATCGCTCACCGTATAACAGCCATCAATCAGCGATGCCATCGCCCGTCCGACAAATCCTGATGCGCGACCGACAGCCAAACCATCGGCAATGGTATGGTTATCAAGTCCAATGTCCTGAACTGAGATAGCCTCGTGGTAGCCGGTACTCAGCCCTAACAGCATACAAGGCGAGTGTGTCGGCTCAGCAAAATAACAGCGTACGGCATCACCAAAGGCAAGTTTAAGCCCAAAGGCTATCCCTCCAGGTCCTCCACCCACGCCACAGGGTAAATACACACAGAGTGGATGCCGCGCATCGACGGTAATTCCCTGTTCCGCTAATTGCGCGGGTAAGCGCAACCCCGCAACGGCATATCCGAGGAATAAGGTAGAGGAATGTTCATCATCGATGAAAAAGCAGTAAGGATCGTCTGCCGCCATTTGTCGGCCCTGTTCCACGGCGACGCTGTAATCATTTTGGTATTCGATAACCGTTACCTGGTGGTCTCTCAGTCGCTGTTTTTTCCACTTTCGGGCGTCGGATGACATATGCACAATCACTTGAAAGCCTAATGTCGCCCCCATAATCCCAATCGATAAGCCAAGATTTCCTGTCGAGCCTACCGCAATCTTATAGCGGCCAAACAATTGCCGAAAGTGGGGGGTGAGTAGCTGTCGGTAATCGTCCTGTTCGCTAAACTCCCCTGAGGCCAGTGCCAGTTTTTCCGCCAACATCAGCACTTCATAAATCCCTCCCCGGGCTTTAATCGAGCCGGAGATCGGCAGGTGGCTATCTTTCTTTAGCCAGAGCTTACCGTGTAAGGGGCCTTGTTGAGCTAAGGCCTGCTGCATAGCGGGGATGCAAACAATATCTGATTCAATAATTCCGCCACGTGCGCGGCTTTCTGGAAAGGCTTTGGCGATCAAGGGGGCAAAGCGTTGCAGTCGATCGGCCGCATCTTGAACATCCGCTAAGGTGAATCCCACGCGCGTTAATCCCTCGCTGGCAGGGAGGCGGTGTGGGTTCGGCCAAAACAAAGGGGTCTGGGCCGAGAGTTGCTGAACAACCTTATTTTCATTAAGCACGGGAAATTTATCCGTCATAGTCTTATTCACTTAGTCTACACCTAGAGTTAGTAGGGCGTGGTCACTCACCGTTGAGCAGCAGCATACTGTTGCAACCGATACGCTGACAAGTGATCGCTTTTCAGCTAAGGCTGAGGATAAATCATGTGAACCTGTTGTGAATTTATTGCATTATGCCTGCTTAGAACGTGGACCATAGGAAACCCAAGCGTTGATGATGAGGGCAATATTCTGAACAGTTTTCATGCAGGGCAGCTTAATCGCTTACAAACCTTCGCTTTGGTGGCAGAAAAAGGTTCTATTGCCTTAGCCGCACGAATACTCTGTTTAACACCCAGCGCCGTCAGCCATCGTATTCGCCATTTGGAGCGAGAGCTCAATATACCGCTCTTTATGCGTCTGCACCGTAAAATCGTCTTAACGGCCGAGGGTGCACATCTCTTTCAGAAAATCACGCTCTCTTTCGATTTACTGAGTAAAGAGCTGCTCGATCTTAAGCATCAAGGCGTCGTCGGGCGGTTAAACCTTTATAGTCGGCCCTCATTTGCTCAGGCATGGCTTGCCCCCCGATTAGGGGATTTTTTAGATCGCTATCCCGGTATCGACGTCTGCCTTTCAACGGGTAATGATCTGATCCAGCTGGATGAGCTTGGGGTGGATATTGCTATCAACTTCGGTCACCTTAGCCTGCCGGGACTCACCTGTACGCCGTTGATGAACGAATCCATCACGCCGGTTTGCTCAGCCCATTATGCTGACAAGTTTGGATTACTGAACCATCCTGAGCGATTACAAGGGTGCCGTTTGCTTCACGACCATCGAGCGTGGCAGAGGAGCAGCGGGAACCATGAGTGGCAACAGTGGACAGAGGCCTTCCCTATCAGCGTCACGCCGGCCTCTCATCTCTATTGTGACCAGATGGCGTTAGCCGTAACCACCGCACTTCATCATGGTGGTGTTGCCATGGGGCGGATGCGGTTGCTTGAAGAGAAACTCCAGTCCGGCAGCTTGGTGGCCCCCTTTCCCGATAAAATCTTGGCAAGCCCCTATGGCTATGCGTTATATACGCAGCAAGGCACCCATTGGCCTAAAGTCCAACTATTTACGGCGTGGATAGCAGAGCAGGCGGGGAGTCAGGGATAACGGTCGTAACGCCCGACTTATCGTAGCCAGCTAAGTTATTTGGATGTTTCTTGTCAGATATCACTCTTCAGTAACACTTTTCTTGCAGCGACACATAACTTCTCTTAAGCTGCCAAGTTATAGAAAAACGCTTTCTCTTCGACTCGGGGTGCTGAGTTTATCAGGCTGAGAAATACTCGTAATACTTGAGTTATGGTACCGATTTATAAATTCAGGATTCCATAACTACTTAAAGGTTATCGCATGACTGCCTTCCAAGAAGGAAGCTAACAAAAATATTCTTGGCGTAATTTAATAACGACAAGTTAAGTTGAAAGATGGAATCTACTATGGAGAAAATAAAGTTGAAAAATCTTAATGGATTATTACTAAGCACTTTTGGATGTGTTTTGTTAAGTGCTTGCGCAAATTCCCCTTCACCGCCAAGAACCAAGATTGTCGATACAAGAACAATAGATTTTGATAATTCTTCAAGAATAACTGTACTCACGCAAAATGCTATAAACGGTGACATTATTGAAGATACAGATAACACATTAAATGTTGTCTCTAAAGCAGATACCGCAACACTTGTAGGTTTAAAAACGTTACAGATTGCAGCTACGCTCCTTGGCGGTGGAAGTTCCAACACTGACGGATTTAGCAAAGAACAGTTAAAGGGTAACTCTATTCCTAGTGTTAAAAACAAAACAATGGATTATTTAAACCCTGAGCTGGATACAATGCTAAAAGGTATGAACACCTATACAGGAAAGGACGCTAAAATTACCGTTCAACCTTACAAGTTTAAGCTTATTTATGAAGGTTTAGGAAACAATAATTACGAATTTAAGTATTCAACCACAATAAGCGTTGGGGACTTTGACCAAGTTTGCTCAAGCAATGATCTACTATCTTCTGAGCGAATTAAGCCGATTGATGAATGGGAAAAAAATAATTACGAGCTAACCCAAGTGACCACTAAAAAAATCATAAAAAATTGCTTTGAAAAAATCAATCAAGCGGAAAACAAAGCAAAGCTACGAAATGCTTTATTAAATTCCACACTCAACGATCATAAAGAAAACATGCCCAACGTAAGTACTTCAGGTTAACGCTAAATCATATCTGTTGATGACTTGATATAAAAAAAGAGCTTTTATGTAGTGGCAGGCACTTAGATCAACATGTAGGGACTTTTTTATGGGACTTGGCGCAATTCGTCGCCCACTGATATCGATTCTGTCTTCGACACCAGAAAGCGGTGGATGACGCCAATTCATTGTTCTGAATGTTAGGCTAAAAGATAATTTTCAGAGATTTTTTCTGCACTCTAGGCGCTATTTGAGTGGTATTGATGAATGCAGAGGCTAAGGATTGAGCGGTAAGTGAGAAAATAGGCGAAGAAGCATTACCCCGCTGACGCACTTGCGACGCAAAGCAATTTCCTCTACTCTGCCAGATCTAAGAAGATACAATCTTCATGACTCGGGGTGCCTACTTACTCAGGCTGAGAAATACCCGTATTACCTGAACTGGATAATGCCAGCGTAGGAAAGTCACTCGCCTCACTAGGGCTGTCTTTCTACCGCCGGTGGGAGACAATATGCCCACAGATACCGCTATACCCGAGCTTGATGCAGCGATTGCCCAACAGGCTATCGCTCATCTCGCCGACCATCCGCCGCTTATTCACTGTATCACTAACACTGTTGTGCAGAACTTTACCGCCAATCTATTGCTTGCGGCCGGGGCGATTCCGGCAATGATCATCGACCCGAGTGAATGCCAAGAGTTTGCACCGATCGCCGATGGACTGTTAGTGAATGTCGGTACCCTGCACCACGAACACTGCCCCACTTATTACCATGCTGCGGAAAATGCTAACCGATTTACTAAGCCGTGGGTACTGGATCCGGTGGCTGTCGGCGGCTTAACCCTGCGTACCGAATTCTGCCGCAAACTGCTGTCGTTAAATCCGAGTGTGATTCGCGGTAACGCTTCAGAAATCAGCGTATTAGCGGGTGAAACGACTGGCGGCCGAGGACCTGAAACGCAACTGAGCGCCGATCAAGCTCTCGATGCCGCGCGAAAACTGGCGAAGACGATTAAGGGCATCGTCGTCGTCACGGGAGAAGTCGACCTGATCACTGATGGCGAAAGAACCCTTAAGGTCTCGGGAGGCTCAGTGTTAGCCACGCGGGTGACGGGGGCCGGTTGTGCGTTGTCGGCACTCTGTGCAGCCTTCGCCTCGTTAGCGGGCGATAGGCTGAGCAACGTGGCGAGTGCATGTTGGATGATCTCTCGTGCGGCAGAATTCGCTGCGCGACAAGCCATGGGGCCCGGAACCTTCGCGCTGCATTTACTCGATGGTCTTGCCCAGCAGAGGGAGGCGGAATGAGCCCCTATAATATTTTAACCATTGCCGGAACCGACCCCTCGGGTGGCGCGGGCATCCACGCCGATTTAAAAACCTTTAGTGCATTGGGGGGGTATGGTGCGAGTGTCATCACTGCCTTAGTTGCGCAAAACACCTGCAGTGTGCAAGGTATATTTCCTGTTACCGCCGAGTTTGTCCGCCAGCAATTAGACTCGGTCTTGACCGATCTGGATATTGCTAGCGTAAAAATGGGGATGTTACATCACCAAGGGATTATCGAGCAGGTGGCTGCAAGCTTGCAGCACTCATCAATTCCTTGGCGGGTCTTGGATACGGTGATGCTGGCAAAAAGTGGTGACCCGTTATTAGATCCTGAAGCGATACGCTGCCTGCGTGAGGTCCTGATCCCCGAGGTGTCGATCATTACTCCGAATATTCCCGAGGCTGCCGCGTTACTCAATTGTCAACCTGCCGAAAATGAGGCACAGATGCGTGAGCAGGGTGAAAAACTGCTTACCTTAGGCTGTGAAGCGGTGTTGATGAAAGGCGGTCATCTGCAGACGGCTGAAAGCTCCGACTGGCTAATAACGACCACCGGTGAGCAGCGTTTTAGCCAACCGAGAATTGCCACCCATAATACCCATGGAACAGGCTGTACATTGTCGGCTGCACTGGCGGCCCTACGCCCGCATTTTACCGACTGGGCGCAGACGACTTGGCAAGCAAAACAGTGGTTGCAAGGGGCGATTGCGCATGCCGATGAGTTAAATGTTGGACAGGGTCATGGCCCCGTCCACCATTTTTACCAACAGTGGCCCGTCAGCTTACCCCAATAGGCCACAGATAGCGGGCAGACGAAAACGGATCGCTTCACCCAAGACTTTAAAGTGGAAGTGCGTGCCGCTTTGCGGTTCACCATCCAAGTTAAAGGTCATGGTATGTTCGCTGGTCAGGGTAAATTCACTGGCGCGTTGGTTGATGATATTAGGATTTTCATCATCACGGGTCAGTGAATGTAGCAGGGAAGGGAACAGCTCCTGCGCTGTGATGACGGTCAAGGCCAACTGTTGATCGTTGATCAAGGCCGTTGGGCAGAGTCGCTGCCCGCCGCCTGCCATGCGGCCATTACCGACCGCAATCACCAAGGCATCACCTTGCCATTGCCATTGTTCACTGGCAAGGGTGCAATGATCTGGCTTCAAACGGTCCATCCGTAACAGTCCATGCAGGAAATAGGATGCCCCGCCTAGGGCCGACTTCAATTTTTCTGGCGTCTCGGTGGTAATTCGTGTGCCAAAACCACCCGTGGCCATATTGATAAAGTAGTGCTGTTGATTGACACAGGCTAGGTCGATAGGCTTCGCCGTGGCGGTCAGCGCTAACCTTAAGGCTGCTTCAATCTCCTGTGGTACGCCGATACTGGTAGCAAAGTCGTTTGCTGTGCCCAACGGCAATACTGCCAGTGGTGGACGTTGGGCTGCCGAGAATCGCATAAGGCTGTTGACTGCCTCGTTCAAGCTACCATCGCCCCCGCCGATAATCAGGGTTGAACACTCAGCTTCAATGGCCTCGGTGATAAAACGGTGACAGTCACCAAACTCCCAGGTCACTCTGACTTCAAGGCGACTCCCTTCCTCCCGTAGGAGAGTGACAGCGTCACGAATAGTCGGGTCACTGGCTTTTTTGCCATGTAAAATCAGAAACGCTGAACCCATGTTTTATCCCTTCACTTAATAACATTGGCTCCTTTATACCATACCTGCGCGTTGAGTGTTGCAATGGGGCGCTTGGGTGGTCTGTCCCTTTTGCAAATGGCGAACGAGTAGTGCGTAGCGAAGATCGGTATTGGCGGGGATTGGGATCCACACGCGGTAACCATCACCCGGGGCCACGGTGAGGGGTCTGCGCTGTTTATCGTACAGGGTATCGAGAATAAATGAGAAATTACCGCTGGGGGTCATCACTTCTAGGTGGTCACCACACTGGAATTTATTTTTAACAATCACCTCGGCGAAGCCTTGGTCTTGGGCTTGACTAAATTCGCCGACAAATTGCTGCCGATCAGAAACAGAGTACCCTTGCTGAATATTTTGATAGCTATCATGGGTATGGCGGCGTAAAAATCCTTCGGTATACCCGCGGTGGGCTAATCCTTCCAAGGTGGTGAGTAACGAGGGGTCGAAAGGTTTTCCGGCTTGTGCATCATCAATGGCCTTACGATAGACTTGTGCGGTACGGGCGCAGTAGTAGAAAGACTTGGTTCGTCCTTCAATCTTTAATGAGTGGATGCCCATTTCGACTAAGCGGGGAACGTGCTCTACGGCGCGTAAGTCCTTAGAGTTCATGATATAGGTGCCATGCTCGTCCTCGGTCGCACTCATCGGTTCGTCAGGACGCATTTTATCGGTCAATAATAGCGCTTGCGCAGTGGTGGGCCCAAGGCCAAGCGTTGGGGCAGGGGCATCACGCTCCACTATATGGCCAAGATCGTCCTGCTGAGCGGGGGTAACCTTATAGTCCCAACGACAGGCATTGGTGCAGGTTCCCTGATTGGGATCGCGTTTGTTGAGATAGCCTGAGAGTAAACAGCGGCCAGAGTAGGCCATACAGAGCGCACCATGTACGAAAACTTCGAGTTCCATATCGGGGACTTGCTGGCGGATCTCACTGATCTCTTCCAATGACAGTTCCCGTGACAGGATAACGCGACGAATGCCTTGTGTTTGCCAAAACTTGACGGTAGCCCAATTCACCGCATTGGCTTGAACAGAAAGGTGGAGGGGAAGGCTAGGGAAATGTTCACGCACCAGCATGATCAGCCCAGGATCAGACATGATGAGTGCATCGGGTTGTAGGGCAATAATCGGCGTTAGGTCGCGGATAAAGGTCTTGAGCTTAGCGTTATGCGGCGCAATATTACTGACAACATAGAATTTCTTACCGAGCTGGTGGGCCTCTTGGATCCCTATGGCGAGATTCTCAAGCGTAAATTCGTTATTTCTGACGCGTAGACTGTAGCGCGGTTGTCCCGCATAAACGGCATCTGCGCCATACGCAAAGGCATAGCGCATATTTTTTAACGAGCCCGCAGGAGAGAGTAATTCTGTTGTCATGATCAACCCCATACTTAAGCAGGGTTAATACTAACCCTGTAAAAAGTAGGGGATTGTACGACCCGTCCTGTAGCCCAACAACCGATAACCTTTATTGAATTGATCTGACTACGCAAAAAGCGTATTGGCCCAGCGCGTTAGCCCCAAGGTTACCGACCCAAAATCATCTCCTTGGATAATTTGCGTATCGGGCAGAAGTTGCTCCAACGCTTGGCGTAGTAGCGGTGATCGCGCGCTACCGCCCGTTAAGTAAATGACTTCAGGTTGGACGGTGGCTTGCTGCATAACCTCCACCACTTGTTGTAGCATTTTCTGTAAGGGTGAGTCGATCGCTTCCCGCAAGGTTTGCGCAGAGAGGCGCAGTTCCAATGCTGTATCGAGGTAGCTTAAATCACAGTGGGTTTCAGACTGTTCGGAGAGGTCAATTTTCGCTTGCTCAGCGCTGCGCACCAGCTGATAGCTTTGCTTTTCTTGCCACAAGGTCAGTAGACGGGTCACCAGCTCGGGGTGTTGCGCATCTTTGACCATTTGTTGAAGTTGCTTACCGCCACTGGCACTGTAAAAGTCGCCTTGAGCCATCACATCATTAATGGCGATGGCATTCCACCAAGGCAGCATCGGTAACGCTTTGCCGGTGCGTGAAGGGCTGCCTGCGCCTAACAGCGGCATCAGCTGTTTATAGGCCAGCATAATGTCTAGGTCGTTTCCCCCTACTCGACAGCCACTGTGTGCCAGTAAGCTTTCGCACCGCTCGGCTTTATGCCGCCATTCGGGGCCCATCAGCAGCAGTGAGCAGTCGGTGGTTCCCCCGCCAATATCGACGACCAGGACGCGTGTTTCGCGGCTGAGTCGCGATTCATACTCTAAGCCCGCTGCCACCGGCTCAAACTGAAATTCAACATCGCGGAATCCTGCCCGCAGTGCCGCGCGACGCAAAATACCGACCGCTTGCTGATTCGCCTCTTCACCGCCAGTGCCTTGGAAGTTAACGGGTCGTCCAATAACGGTTTGCTCAATCGGCGCTTGGGTGTGCAGCTCTGCTTGCTGACGGATATGTAACATCATGGCACAGACGACGTCGTCAAAAAACGCGATTTGTTGCGGCTTGAGTCCCTTAGCGCCGAGAAACGACTTGGGTGATTTCACAAACCAAACGTCTTGCGGGTCGGCGATATACTGGTTGAGCGCAGATAAGCCAAATTGCACACTTTGCGCCGAGACGGGCAGATCTTCATCACGATTCGCCCGCAAGGCTTGCTGTAAAAGTGCGGTCTCTTCGGCAGTGTGATAACTGACACCGTGATGACGATACAACCATTCACTGACTGCTGAGCGAAGGGGGGCACTCATCATCGAGGGGAGTAATTTTTCTGACCCTGCAAGCGGCAGCTGTTGAAACTGACCTTCTCGTTCGACGGCTACCGAACAGTTTGCTGTACCATAATCGAAACCAATTACCATGCTGCACCCCCTCAATAAAAGGGGCGCACTTTAACGGGTTACGGCGCAAAGTCAATCGTTAACGCTTATCGCCCTAAGGAGAGGAGTTGCTGTCGCGTGTGAGGCTGCTCCATTCCGGCGAGTTTTGCTGCCAGCGTACCGAGGAAATGCTGGGTGGTGGCGGGCTTCCCCTGGAAAACCAGAAACAGCGGCAGGGCGACAATAAGCAGTAATTCGATCAGGTTTACTGGTTTAAACGCCACTTTCCGCTGCATGGCCAAGAAGAACAGACTGCAACAACACCCCAATAAAAAGCCGCAGATCACTTCGCTCGGCGAGTGGGCCTGCAGCACGAGACGAGAATAGGCGATGGTTAGGGCGAAAAGATAACCAAGGGCTACCCAGAGCAGCGGGCGTTTAAATGAAAATCCACGGGCGATAAACCAAAAAAAGATCGGCCAAAACGTTGTGGACATCGTGGTATGGCCGCTAAAGCCGGTAAAGTTATAGCGCGCACTACCAATAAGAAATCCTAGAAATAAGACTTTAGAGATGCTGACCACTAACCCTGCAGTGCCAAAACTGACTAACCAGTTGAACACGGGTGCGAGTCTCGACGTGTTATAGAGCAGGGCAAATGCTAAGACAACAGCACTCGGTAACAGCAGCATGCTATCGCCAAAATAGGTCAACAATTGCCAGTGCATAAATCCTCTGAAGGTGACAGGGATTGGCTGCCAGTCAGCCAATTTAGCGCGCTAGTGTATCCAACCGCGACCAAAAAAACAGTGTTAAACTCTTAAAAGTACGTCCTTTTCGCTAGCATCACTGCCGTGAAACCCTTATAATCGCCGGCATTTATCCTCCCATTTTGCTAGAGTGCTTGCGGCATAACGCGGGTATTTCGGCTTCAGTTTCAGGTTGTAAAATAATGACTGACCAGTCTCATCAATGTGTGATTATCGGAATTGCGGGCGCATCCGCATCTGGAAAAAGTTTAATTGCCAGTACATTGTATCGTGAAATTCGTGATCAAGTGGGCGATGAACATATCGGTGTTATCCCAGAAGATTGTTACTATCGCGACCAAAGCCATCTCACGATGGAAGAGCGTATCAAGACCAATTATGACCATCCCAATGCGATGGACCACGATTTACTCTTGAATCAGCTGCAAGCCATTAAATCAGGTCAGTCGATCGAACTCCCGATGTACAGCTATTCCGAACACACCCGCATGGCAAAAACCCAAACGTTAAAACCCAAAAAAGTGATTATCCTTGAAGGGATTTTATTGTTGACCGATGCCCGACTGCGTAACGAGTTAAACTTCTCCATTTTTGTCGATACCCCCTTAGATATCTGTTTAATGCGTCGGATGAAACGCGATGTAAACGAACGGGGACGCTCCATGGATTCGGTGATGAGCCAATACCAAAAAACTGTTCGCCCAATGTTCCTGCAGTTTATCGAACCGTCCAAACAATACGCCGACATCATCGTGCCTCGCGGCGGAAAAAATCGTATTGCGATCGATATTTTAAAAGCTAAAATTAATCAATTCTTTGAATAAGTTTTTTTGCGATATTTTATTAGGGAATCACTATGAGATTATGTGACCGAGACATTGAAGCATGGATGGATGAAGGGAAACTTTGTATCGATCCCCGCCCGCCTGTTGAGCGGATTAATGGTGCCACGGTCGACGTACGCCTCGGGAATGGCTTTCGCACCTTTCGCGGACATACGGCGGCATATATCGATTTAAGTGGCCCTAAAGATGCGGTAAGTGCCTCACTTGAACGCGTGATGAGCGAAGAAATTGTTTTAAAAGACGATGAAGCGTTCTTTTTACATCCTGGCGAGCTGGCGTTAGCCGTGACCTACGAATCAGTCACCTTACCGAATGATTTGGTTGGCTGGTTGGATGGTCGTTCATCCTTAGCCCGCTTAGGATTAATGGTTCATGTCACCGCACATCGCATCGATCCCGGTTGGAAAGGACGAATTGTATTAGAATTCTTTAACTCGGGTAAACTCCCTTTGGCTTTACGTCCAGGGATGTTAATCGGAGCATTGAGTTTTGAGCCTTTATCCGGACCTGCTGCACGGCCTTATAATAGCCGTCAAGATGCTAAATACCGTGACCAACAAAGCGCGGTCGCTAGCCGAATCGATAAAGATTAATTTCGCTTAAAGGGAGATGGCATGAGAAAGCTGATAACCACCTTCGCCATTCTCATTGCGGTGCTGGTCGCAGGAATGACGGTTTTAGTTCTGTTGGTGAATCCAAATGATTTCAAACATTATATGGTTCAACAGGTTAAAAAGCGCAGTGGTTATCAACTCACGCTCAAAGGTGATTTGCGCTGGCATGTGTGGCCAAGACTGAGCATTTTAAGTGGACCGATTGTTCTTACCGCGCCGGGCGCTTCACAACCTGCGGTAACGGCTGACAATATGCGTTTAGATGTTGAGCTGCTCCCTTTACTCTCTCACCAGTTGCACATCAGTAAAGTCTTAGTCATGCATGCGGTGATTCAAGCCACACCGGATGCCGCCGCCAAAATAACGCCCGCAGGACCGATCGCGCCGGACGATAACAGTTCCTTTGCCCCCTCTTTAGGTCACTGGTCCTTAGACATCGCACATCTGTCGGTGGCGAATAGTTTACTGATATGGCAAGACCCACAAGGCGAACAACTCAATTTCCGTAATGTCGATCTGAGTTTGCATCAAGACAGTTCGCGGATTGGACGCTATCACCTAAGTACCGCTTTAACGCGAAACCAGCAGACATTCTCAATCGATTTCGACGGGCAGATGGATGCGCGCCATTATCCTTATAAATTAGCTTTTTCGGTCGATCGTGGCAGTTATCAGTTACAAGGCGTTTCTTTACCCGAGCAGGGTGTGAAGGGAGAAACGACCTTTAGCGCTCAATGGTCACCGATGAGCAATACTTTCGACCTCAACGACTTTAGTTTGCAGGCAAACGACAGCGATTTTCATGGCGAAGCCAGCGGTGTATTAGCGCCTACCTTACAGCTTAACCTTAAGTTACATTCACAGAACGCTAATTTTGACCAGTTATTATTATCTGGCGGGTCGCAAGTCTCCCAGCAAGTCGCTGCGCAGACCAATAGCCCAGAGCGTGTCGACGCGCAAACTCGCGCTCGTACCCCAGTGGTAGTCGAGAAAAATAATCGCGGCTTTATTGACTGGTTGAATCAAAGCGAGATTACGAGTCAACTTACGGCTGATCAAGCCACTTGGCATGGGGTGACCGTCAAGGGGTTAGCATTAAATGCGCATAATGCGCTGGGCATGATGAGCTTGAATACGCTCTCCGGTAAGGTGGATGATGGTCATTTCGCGATTCAAGGCAAAGTGGATTTCCGCCCTGATCTCGCTACCGTCGACCTACACACCGATTTACAGCATATTCCTTTGCAAGTTGTGCAGCCATTATTGCAAATACCGCCGGTACTACGTGGGGATGTTTCGTTACAAGGCGACTTTAGCGGACAGGGGCTACGCGGTAAGGATATCCTGACTCAGTGGCAAGGCCGCTCGACCATCGATCTTATTGGCCTTGATATCCCGCAAATGAACGTGCAACAAATGGTGATTGATGCCGTGACGCGTGCCAGTAACCGCGTCAACTCTGATCCGACTCTTCATCCGGTTATTCCTGATATGCGGGGTAACTTTAGCTTAGGCAATGGCACGCTACAGCTGACGCGTTTGGAAGGCGAGAATGCGCAAGTCTCATTAAACGCATTGGGCGAGATTAATTTTGCCCAGCATCAGCTCGATATTACTTTCAACCTCTTAACTCGTGGCTGGAAAGGCGACCCCAGCATGATTGCCCTATTGGCGAATCAACCTATTCCGTTACGTTTTTATGGTCCTTGGAATCACTTGCAATATTCACTTTCAGTCGATAAGTTATTGAAAAATAATCTTAAGAGTCGATTACAGCAGTGGCTTAAAGATAACGATAAGGCTAAACATCCCTCATCGTGATAGGGCAGGGAGAGTTTCAGACTCTCCCTATGCTTTGAAGGTTTAGGCTCATCGATACTATCGTGTACGCACCCCAACCAGTGGATGAGATATGAAAAATTTGAAAGCGGTTATTCCTGTTGCCGGCCTCGGTATGCATATGTTGCCAGCGACCAAAGCGATTCCAAAAGAGATGTTACCCATCGTTGATAAGCCAATGATCCAGTACATCATTGATGAATGTGTCACCGCCGGGATTAAAGAGATTGTCTTAGTCACTCATGCCTCTAAAAATGCGGTGGAAAACCATTTCGATACCACCTACGAGCTTGAGGCACTTCTTGAGCAGCGGGTAAAACGCCAACTACTTAGCGAAGTGAAAAATATCTGTCCCCCTGGTGTGACCATAATGAATGTGCGTCAACCGCAGCCGCTAGGCCTCGGTAACGCGATTCTTTGTGCTAAGCCTATCGTCGGCGATAATCCATTCGTCGTGGTATTGCCTGATGTGATTCTCGATAATCAAAGTGCCGACCCATTGCGTTATAACCTGGCGGCGATGTTGTCGCGTTTTGCTGAAACTGGGCGTTCACAAGTCCTCTGTCAGACGCTGCCTCGCGAAGAACTTGCAGAATACTCCGTGATCACCACCGAACGGCCTTTAGAGTCCGCAGGTGATACCTGCCGTATCGTTGATTTTATTGAAAAACCGATTCATGTTGAAAATCTACCGGAAACCGCGCAACTCGCGGCAGTCGGTCGTTATGTACTTTCTGAAAAAATCTGGGCGTATTTAGAAGATACTCAGCCAGGCGCTTGGGGGCGAATCCAATTAACCGATGCTATTGCCGCCCTCAATCAAGCTGAAGCCGTGGAAGCCAGTGAGCTTCATGGCATTAGCTACAACTGCGGGCGTAAGCTCGGGTATATGCAAGCTTTCGTTGCCTATGGATTACGCAATCCACAATCCGGGCAGGCTTTCAGAGATTCGATTAAAACACTTCTTAACTCTTAATTTAGGCTAATCAATCATGGCAATTTTAGTGACAGGTGGTGCAGGGTATATTGGTTCGCACACCGTGTTAGCACTGCTGCAACGGGGTGATGACGTCGTTGTATTGGATAATTTATGTAATGCCTCGCAAGAAGCACTGGCACGGGTGGCTAAGCTAACCGGACGTCAAGCGGCGTTTGTTGAGGGAGATATCCGAGATAGAGCCTGCTTACAGTCGTTATTCGCTGCACATCGCATCACCGATGTCATCCACTTTGCTGCCTTAAAAGCGGTGGGTGAATCGACGCGGATGCCGTTAGAATATTATGAAAATAACGTGTCCGGTACCTTGGTATTACTCGAAGAGATGCGCCGTGCAGGGATTTGGAACTTTATTTTCAGCTCCTCGGCAACTGTCTATGGGGCCGATGCACCAGTCCCTTATGTCGAAACGACGCCGATAGGGGGAACGACCAGCCCTTATGGCACATCGAAGCTGATGATTGAATTGGTCTTGCAAGATTTCGCCAAAGCCGAGCCGCAATTTAATACTATTGCTTTGCGTTACTTCAACCCAGTGGGTGCGCATGAGTCGGGCGAAATCGGTGAAGATCCTTCAGGGATCCCGAATAATTTACTGCCGTATATCGCTCAGGTAGCAATCGGTAAGTTACCGCAGCTAGGCGTATTTGGTGGCGATTACCCGACGCCAGATGGCACTTGTCAACGCGATTATATTCACGTGATGGACCTTGCAGAAGGTCATTTAAAAGCATTGGATCACTTACAACAGACTCAAGGCTATCGTGCTTATAATCTTGGTGCGGGCAAAGGCTACTCGGTATTAGAGATGATCCGAGCGTTTGAGCAGGCCTCGGGCTGCACAATTCCGTTTGAGATCAAGCCTCGCCGTGCTGGCGACCTTGCCGCATTCTGGGCAGACCCTGCCTTGGCTGAGAAAGAATTAAACTGGAGCGTCTCGCGTGGTATCGATGAAATGATGGTCGATACTTGGCGCTGGCAGCAAAAAAATCCCCATGGATATCGTCAATAAGTGTAATTAATAAGCATCTGACCGGGGAGGACTTGATCAAACGTGCGTTAAGCATGGATTTCCCGGTCAGGTTTTTATATAACTTATAGGACAAGGTACGTGCTAACAAACCTAGAACATAATGTTCACATAGGTAAGCTTTCTACCAGACAGGAGAATGTAATGTCTAAGCAGCAAATTGGTGTTGTCGGAATGGCAGTAATGGGCCGTAATCTCGCGCTAAATATTGAAAGCCGTGGCTATACTGTCTCAATTTTCAACCGTTCACGTGAAAAGACGGATGAAGTGATTGCAGAAAACCCAGGAAAAAAACTCGCGCCGTTCTACAGCGTTGAAGAGTTTGTCGAGTCCCTAGAAAAACCTCGCCGTATCCTGTTAATGGTGCAAGCGGGTGAAGCGACAGATAAAACGATTGCCTCACTCACTCCACACCTTGATAAAGGTGATATCCTGATCGACGGTGGTAACACCTTCTACAAAGATACCATTCGCCGTAACAAAGAGCTGTCTGACCAAGGCTTTAACTTCATCGGTACCGGTGTTTCCGGCGGTGAAGAAGGTGCATTAAAAGGCCCTTCAATCATGCCTGGCGGTCAAAAAGAAGCTTACGAATTAGTGGCACCGATTTTCGATAAAATCGCGGCACGCGCAGAAGGCGAAGCCTGTGTGACCTATATCGGTCCAGACGGTGCAGGCCACTATGTGAAAATGGTTCACAACGGTATTGAATACGGCGATATGCAGCTGATCGCAGAAGCTTACTCAGTACTGAAAGGTTCTTTAGGTCTGTCTAATGAAGAATTAGCGAAAACCTTTAGCGAGTGGAACCAAGGTGAGCTAAGCAGCTACCTAATTGATATCACCAAAGATATTTTCACTAAGAAAGATGATACCGGTAACTACTTGGTTGATGTCATCCTTGATGAAGCAGCGAACAAAGGTACAGGTAAGTGGACCAGCCAAAGCTCACTGGACCTTGGCGAGCCATTATCGCTAATCACTGAGTCAGTGTTTGCACGTTACCTTTCTTCACTAAAATCACAACGTGTTGCCGCGTCTAAAGTCCTCACTGGACCAAAAGTTGCTGCATTTAACGGTGATAAAGCAGAATTTATCGAGAAAGTCCGTCGCGCACTTTACTTAGGTAAAATCGTCTCTTACGCACAAGGTTTCTCTCAACTTCGTGCCGCATCAGATCAATATAGCTGGGATCTGAACTACGGCGAATTAGCGAAAATCTTCCGTGCGGGTTGTATCATCCGTGCACAATTCCTGCAAAAAATCACTGATGCTTATGCAGAGAACCCAGAGATCGCGAACTTACTGCTGGCACCATACTTCAAAAACATCGCTGATGAATATCAACAAGCGTTACGCGATGTGGTGAGCTATGCAGTACAGAATGGTATTCCAATGCCAACTTTCTCTGCAGCGATTGCTTACTACGATAGCTACCGTTCAGAAGTTCTGCCTGCGAACCTAATCCAGGCTCAACGTGACTACTTTGGCGCGCACACCTATAAGCGTACCGATAAAGACGGTGTTTTCCACACTGAGTGGTTAGACTAAGTCTTAAGTTGAACTTCCTCGCAAGCCAGTGACTAGGTCACTGGCTTTTTTTTTAGCTGGCGATCCGTCCTTTTACTAAATGCAGGTGTCGATTAGCGATACGCGCGGCTAAATGCGCATCGTGGGTGGCAATAACTAGAATCGCGGCCTGCTGAGTAAACTGCTGTAGACGGTGCTCGACTTTATCTTTAAATAGCGCATCGCCGACACTGATCCATTCGTCCATCAGCAGTATTTCCGGCGGCTGTGCTGTGCAAATGGCGAAAGCTAAGCGTAATACCATACCGCTGGAATAGGTACGCACTGGCAGAGAGATAAACTCCTCAAGTTCACTGAAGGCTATCACGTCCTCAATCAGGCTAGGTAGCTTTTGCTTGGGTATCCCCATAAGTAAGCTTCTGAGTTTAATATTCTCAATACCGGTCAATTCGGGTTCCATGCCCAGCGTCGCATCCAACAACGAACTCATTCGACCAGAGGTTTTGATCTGTCCGGCACTGGGGCTGTAAACGCCGGCCAATGCACGAAGTAGGGTGGTTTTACCTGAACCATTATGGCCGAGTAGCGCTAAGCGATCCCCCTCATCCAACCTAAAGCTAATATCGTTTAAGGCATTCACGGTCATCGTGCGACCCACCTGACCTAACCGCCCCCCTGCCACACTGAGCAGTGAGCGCTTTAAGGAACGTTGTTGAGCGTTATAGATTGGATATTGAATACTAAGATGCTGACAATCGATATACATGAATCATATCCAATAAGCGATACGCTTACGCGTGTGGGAAATAAGGGTCATCGCAATCAAGGCGGCAGCTAGGGCGAACAGGGCGGTGAGTAGCCACTCCAGCAATGCAGGACAGTGACCTAAGGTTGTGCCGCGTAGCAGTTCAATAAAATGCGTAAAAGGATTAAGTCGAGCAAAATATTGTTGCTTCGTCGAGAGCAGTGACAATTGCCATATTATAGGGGTAACAAAGAACAGCAGTGTCATCACACTGGTAATGATCGGTGCAATATCACGGTAGCGGGTACAAATAATGGCCGCAATTAATCCGACGCTACTTAAAAATATCAGAGTAATCAGTAGTGCGGGGAGGAGTAAAAGCATACTCCAAGACCAGTCAGGCGGGTAAATAAGCAGCACGATAGGAACAACCGTCAGGTTATGTAACAGGATAATCAGCTGCCGCCATGTGACGCGTAAAATATAAAGCGGAAAAGGTAAGGGGATTTGACGGATAAAATGGGCGGCATCATTGAATGCCGTACAGCTCTCGTTGATCACGCCAGTACAGAGTGACCAGAAAATTAACCCAAGACAGAGGTGAGGCAAAAAATCCTGCAAACTGAGGTGAAATAGGCTGCCATAAAGTGGCCCCATAGCTAACAATGTGGTGGCCATACTGATAGTGATCCAAAATGGCCCTAAGATTGAGCGACGATAGCGATTCAGGACGTCGTTCCATGCTAAGGTTCGCCATAATGAGAAAAGCGTAAAGCTGTGTTTAATTTCAGAGCTAAGAGAATCCATTCACCGTCTCCAAAGGGGAAAGGGCGTTAGTATGCAGAGTATTACAGGCGAGTGTGAATAAGATTTCTACGGTGAGAGGCGTTATTAAGGGAAGTATTAACATAAATGGGCGGTATAGCGCCGCCCATCGGCCAGTATTATGCCTGATGACGCTGACGGAGATTAGCAATAATCGAACTGAGATCAAGATCTTGATCCTGCAATAACACAATTAAGTGATAAATCAGGTCTGATGCTTCATTGGTTAACTCCTCACGGTCATTGACGGTGGCAGCCAATGCGGTCTCAACCCCTTCTTCGCCAACCTTCTGGGCAATACGCTTAGTGCCGCTGGCATATAAGCTGGCCGTATAAGAACTGCTCGGATCAGCCGATTTACGACTGGCTAGCAGTTGCTCGAGTTGCCATAAGAAGTGCCAATCGGTGGCAGCAGGAGAGAAACAGCTCGACGTGCCGGTGTGACAGGTTGGGCCATGGGGTAAGGCTAAAACTAATAAGCTATCGCGATCACAGTCAGCCGTGATCTGCTTCACCGTAAGAAAGTGTCCAGAGGATTCGCCCTTGGTCCATAGACGCTGCTTACTGCGCGACCAGAACGTCACGTTGCCGCTTTGCTGCGTTGCGGCGAGAGCCTCTTGATTCATATAACCGAGCATCAAAACTTCCCCAGACACCGCATGTTGAATCACCGCGGGGATCAAGTTATTAGTTTTTTGCCAATCGAGGGCGGCGATTGCTTCGGGCGTTAACATAGACGAACCTCTATCTGATTATCTTTTAGGAACTGCTTAAGTTCACCAATATTAATGATTTGCTTATGGAATACTGAAGCCGCTAGGGCACCATCGACATTCGCTTGGATGAAGGCATCAAGAAAGTGCTGTTCGGTTCCCGCACCCCCCGAGGCAATTAGCGGCACGTGACAGATTTGGCGGATTTGGGCTAACTGGGTCAAGTCGTAGCCTTGGCGTACGCCGTCTTGGTTCATCATATTCAGCACAATTTCGCCGGCACCGCGCTGTTGTACCTCTTTGACCCATTCCGCAGTTTGCCATGAGGTATTACGAGTCCGAGCCTCATCCCCTGTAAATTGCTTAACTTGATAAGTGCCTGTTGTCTCGTCGAACCACGTATCAATCCCCACAACCACGCACTGCACACCGAAGCGGTCAGCGAGTCGAGTAATCAACTCAGGATCCGCGAGAGCAGGGGAGTTAATCGAAATTTTATCTGCCCCGAATGAGAGGATTTCGCCTGCTTCTTCTACCGATTTAATACCGCCCGCCACACAGAACGGAATATCGATGACTTCAGCCACCCGCGCGACCCAGCTTTTATCCACGACACGTCCTGCGGAGGAGGCGGTAATATCATAAAAAACCAGTTCATCTGCGCCTTCTGCCGCATAACGTGCCGCAAGCGGTACAATGTCACCGATCACTTCATGGTCACGGAACTGTACCCCTTTTACCACTTGGCCATCGCGCACATCAAGGCAGGGAATTATCCGTTTTGCCAGCATGAAATTGCCTCCGAGACAGTAAATTTATCTTCTAATAATGCGCGACCCACAATAACACCTTGCACACCGCTGGTCCGCAGTGCCGCTATATCTTCCAGCGAACCGATACCGCCTGAAGACTGGAAGGCGATCGCTGGCCAGGTCGCGGTAATTTCTTGGTACAGTTCGACGTTCGAGCCAGTAAGGGTGCCATCGCGCGAAATATCAGTACAGAGTACGTGACGTAGGCCATAGGGCTCGTAATCGGCAATCACCTGTTCTAATGTCACGCCAGACGCTTCTTGCCAGCCGCTAATGGCCACTTCTTTACGCTGATGCTCGTCGATGCGAATATCTAAGGCGAGTACGATAGCCTCTGGCCCAAATTCTTCGAACCAAGCCTTAACCCGTTCAGGCTGACGAATCGCGGTCGAACCTACTACGACGCGACTCGCACCGGCTTGTAGTAACGCCACAACGTCGTCACGTTGACGAATGCCGCCACCGACTTGGACAGGCACCGAGACGCCTGCCAGCAATTCTGATAGTAGGCTAATCTGCCGCGCGGCCGGATCTTTTGCACCGGTCAAATCGACAAGGTGCAGCACTTCCGCGCCTTGTTGCTGATAAGATTGCAGACGCGGGAGGGGCTCACGGCCATAATCACGCTGCTGGCCATAATCGCCCTGATGTAAACGGACGACTGCGCCTTCGATTAGGTCTAACGCTGGGATAATCATGACATCTCCAAAAAGTTTTTCAGCAGCTGTGCGCCCGCTGCGCCAGAGCGCTCGGGGTGGAACTGAACGCCATAAAAATTATCGCGTTGAACCGCGGCGGAGAACGCTTCACCATATTGGCATTGGGCTATGGTGAATTCGTTAACTGGCATCGCGTAGCTGTGCACAAAGTAGAAATAAGCGTCTTTATCGATATCGCGAAAGAGTGGATTGCCCGCTTGCGCCGTTACTTGGTTCCAACCCATATGAGGGGTTGGCAGTTCTCCGGTCTCTAGGGCGCGCACCTCTTCCGGGATTAAACCTAAGGTTTTAATCTCGCCGCGCTCTTTACTGTGGCTACCGAGAATTTGCATACCTAAGCAAATCCCCAAGACAGGCTGCGTACAGCGAGTGATCAGCGCGATTAAATCGCGCTCTTCAAGCTGCTGCATCGCCGCACTGGCAGTGCCGACACCGGGGAGTAACAGTTTATCTGCCGACAGTACTAGGTGTTTGTCGCGGCTGACGGTCGGCTGATAGCCTAAACGCTGTACGGCCCATTTGACAGACGACAAATTGGCACAGCCTGTATCAAGGATGACAACGTCCATTACAGCACCCCTTTTGAACTGGGTAAGGTGTTGCCTTCAACGCGTATCGCTTGGCGCAGCGTACGACCAAAGGCTTTAAACAGGCTTTCTACACGATGGTGGTCGTTTTTACCTTTAGTCTTTAAATGTAAGGTCGCGGCCATGGTATAGGAGAGTGAGCGGAAAAAGTGCTCGATCATCTCTGTGCTAAGGTCACCGACATGCTGGTGAGTGAACTCAGCCTTATACTCCAGCCACGGTCGGCCTGAAATATCCAGCGCGCAGCGTGCGAGACATTCGTCCATCGGTAAGGTAAAACCGAAGCGTCCAATCCCGCGCTTATCACCTAAGGCTTTAAGCAGTGCTTCGCCCAAGGCTAACCCCGTATCCTCAACCGTGTGGTGGTCATCGATATGCAGATCGCCCTTCGCTTGGATAGCTAAGCGAAGGCCGCCGTGGGTGGCGATTTGATCGAGCATATGGTCGAAGAAACCAATCCCGGTTGAAATTTTATTTTCGCCTTCACGGTCTAACCACACTTCTACCGTAATTTGCGTCTCATGTGTATTACGCACCACTTTGGCATAACGGTCTTTACGGCATAGACGTTTGGCAATGGTTGGCCAAGTTTCCCCGTCTGCGCCGTAGCGGATCCCTTCAATGCCCATATTTTCGGCTAAGGTAATATCGGTCGCTCGGTCACCAATGACGTAACTCTGTGTTTTGTCGATCTGCCCTTCTTGCAGCCATTTTTCGACCAGTTGTGTTTTCGGTTTACGACACGCGCAGTTATCAGCCGGTAGGTGAGGGCAAATCAGCACCTGCGAAAATTGAATCCCTTGTGAGGCAAATATCTGCATCATCAAGTTATGCGGCGGATCGAAATCCGCTTGGGGAAAACTGTCTGTGCCCAATCCGTCTTGGTTAGTGATCATCACTAACTCATAGCCCGCCTTTTGTAAGTCAAGCAGCGCAGGGATTACCCCTGATTCGAAGGCTAACTTATCAAGACGGTCAACTTGAAAATCGAGAGGCGGTTCGCTGATCAGTGTCCCATCACGGTCGATAAATAGGGTTTTAGTGGTCATTAGCGTGCTCCCTTCGGACCAAATTGTGTTAAGGCTTGATAAAGTGATTCCATTTCAGCTTCAGTACCAATGGATACCCGCAGACATCCACCGAGAAGTAGGTTTTTATTTTGGTCTCGTAGGATAATGCCTTGATCCCATAACCCTTTAAAAACGGCCGGGGAATCGTGGAAGCGAATTAGGAAATAGTTAGTATCGCTAAGGAAAGCTTGCTCGACGCAAGGTAACTCGGCAAGACGAGGGATAAAGTTATCGCGAATTGTATTGAGTTCCGCGACACGATCGCGCATTGCGGTCAGGCCCTCATCACTCAAGGCTTGACTGGCGATATCGGCAACCGGTGTTGAAAGAGGATAGGGGGCAATCACCTTTAACAAGGTTTGAATCACCCCGGGTTGTGCCAAGGTAAAACCACAACGCAAGCCTGCTAGGGCAAAGGCCTTAGATAAGGTGCGTAGAACCACTAAGTGTGGGAATTGCTGCATCCAACTGACGACAGAGGCTTGCGGGCAGAACTCAATATAGGCCTCATCGACAACTACTAATGCCTTACCAGCGGTCGCCATCAAGACTTGGCTAATATCCTCTGCATTGAGTAAGTTACCGGTGGGATTATTTGGGCTGCAAAGATAAACAATCTTTACTGAGTCCAATTGCTGCAGGACAGCGGGGACATCGAGTTGCCATGCCTCAGTAAGCCGCTGCGTCTTGGTCTGTACGCCATAGGTTTCGGCACTGACGCTGTACATCCCGTAGGTCGGCGGGCAATAGAGAACAGTATCTTGCCCCGGTTCACAGTAGGCGCGGATCAGCAGTTCGATGGCTTCGTCGGCTCCTCGGCTTACTAGCACATTATCCGAACTCAGTCCTGCGTACTTGGCATAGCGGCTGATCACCTCGCGAGGTTGGCATTCAGGGTAACGATTTAAGGTGTGCTGCGTTAGCGAAAAGCTGACCGGTGTTGGGTATTCATTAGCGTTAAGCCAAACGTCACCACAGCCTCCTAAGCGACGCGCAGATTGATAAGGCGTTAAGTCTCTTACATTTTGGCGGACAAGCTGACTCAGTTGGTCACTCATGAAGACTCCTTAAGCGCCTTAACGCGAAGTGTCACCGCATTCTTGTGCGCATCTAAACGTTCTGCCGCGGCTAATATTTCGATTGTCTCGGCGAGGGAGAGAAACCCTTGCGGGGTTAATTCTTGAAGCGTCATCCGTTTTTGGAAATCGGCTAACCCTAAGCTGGAATAGGTCGCGGTATAGCCATAGGTCGGCAACACATGGTTGGTGCCGGACGCGTAATCGCCCGCGGACTCCGGTGACCAATCACCGAGGAATACCGATCCCGCACTACTAATATTGTCGACCCAGTCACGCGGCGATCTGACCTGTAAGATAAGGTGTTCAGGGCCATATTGATTTGAGATAGCGATACATTCGGCTAAATCTTGGGTAACGATGATCTGGCTGGAGGCTAACGCTTGCGCGGCGGTCTCCGAGCGTGGCAATTGCGCTAATTGTTGCTCAACCTCTGCGACCACCTGTTGCGCGATCTGTTGATCAGGCGTCAGTAAAATAACTTGAGAGTCGGGCCCGTGTTCTGCTTGTGACAGAAGATCAGCCGCCACGAAAGCCGGCGTCGCACCACTGTCGGCGATCACTAATACTTCTGACGGGCCTGCGGGCATATCGATTGCTGCACCGGCTAGGTGCTGGCTGACCTGACGTTTTGCCTCGGTCACCCAAGCATTACCCGGTCCAAAAATCTTATCAACGCAGGTCAGTGTCTCGGTACCAAAGGCCATCGCAGCAATCGCCTGAGCCCCACCAATCTGATAGATTTCTTCGATACCACAGAGTTTAGCGGCATAGAGGATCTCATCGGCAATAGGGGGTGGCGAACAGAGTACCCGCCGAGCACAACCGGCAATCTTCGCGGGTGTCGCCAACATTAATACGGTGGAAAACAGTGGCGCGCTCCCCCCTGGGATATAAAGCCCTACGGCTTGGATAGGACGCGTCACTTGTTGGCAACGGATCCCCGGTTGCGTTTCGATATCGACACCCGCCAGTTGCTGTGCTTGGTGAAAGGTCTCGATATTCTCACGCGCCACCGCCATGGCTTGCTTAAGCCCAGAACTCACACGCTCGCAGGCCTGGTCGACTTGCGTAGGCGTGACCGCGAATTGTTCTATCTCACAGCGATCAAACTGTTGGCTGAAGCGACGTAATGCTGTGTCACCTTCTTCACTGACTTGCGTCAAAATCTGTTCGACTGTTTGACGAATGTTATTCGCCGCCGCCATCGCGGGGCGCTGCAACATTTTTTGCTGCTCGGCGGCCGATAGGGTCGCCCAAGTAACGATAGGATTCAGCGTGCTCATCGGTTACTCCATCATTTTCTCAATGGGTAGGACTAAGATGGAGCTCGCGCCGAGTGCTTTCAATTTTTCCATCGTTTCCCAGAATAACGTTTCACTGCTCACCATGTGCAGGGCAAGACGCGATTGGTCACCGGCCAATGGCAGAACGGTCGGACGCTCAGCACCGGGTAGCAGGTCGATGATTTGCTCAAGTTTCTCACTTGGCGCATGCATCATAATGTACTTCGACTCACGCGCCTGAATGACACCTTGAATACGGGTCATCAGTCGGTCGACCAAGGCTTGTTTATCTTCAGAGAGTTCGCCGGCGCGTTGGATCAGTACGGCTTTAGAGCGATAAATAACATCGACTTCACGAAGTCCGTTGGCCTCAAGGGTTGCACCAGTTGAGACCAGGTCACAGATAGCATCGCTCAGCCCGGCACGCGGCGCGACTTCGACTGAACCGTTAAGTAAACAAGATTTGAAGGTCAGGCCTTTCGAGTCAAAATATTTCTTTAATAAGTGTGGATAAGAGGTGGCAATGCGTTTGGTATCTAAGCACTCTGGGCCGGTATAGACACTGTCGGCAGGCATGGCAAGAGAGAGACGGCATCCGCCAAAATCTAAACGACGTAAAATCGAGAGTTGAGGATCTTCGCCTTGCGCGCGACGGGACAACACTTCTTCTTCCAGTACGTTTTCGCCGATAATCCCTAAATCAACGACACCATCCATGACGAGTCCTGGAATATCGTCATCACGGACGCGTAAAATATCGATAGGCATATTCTCGGCGAAAGCGATCAAACGCTGTTGTTGTAAATTGATTTTTATTCCACAGCGGGTGAGCAGTTCGCGAGATTCATCACTCAAACGGCCTGATTTCTGCATTGCAATTCGTAAACGTGTGTTATCCAACATTACACCAATCCTCTTGATTTACTTTTCTGTCTGTCATTGTTTTGTATTTATTATGGGCATTAAAAAAGCCCTCGGAAGAGCGATCTTCCGAGGGCTTTATACGTTCAAACCAGAGGAAGACCTAATCGTCTTCCAGCCGTCATCGCCTGAAAGACTAGTCAGGATGATGATGGTGATGATGGCGGGTTTGAACAAAATTCATAGTTTTCTTATCCAAATATTGGAAAAAAGTGATGTCATTTAACCTAGCCGAGTTAATTGAGCTTGGCAACCGTTTTTTAGTCCATTTGGTGAATTTTTTTTACATCAAACTCAGATAACTTTACTGGTGGGGACAGGAGAGTCGCGCTAACCTTGAACCCTAACTTTTGACGGTGAGACCGGTATGAAGAAAATAGCGATTATTGGATTAGGGTGGTTAGGGATGCCTTTGGCCTTGGCGCTCAGCCAGCGTGGCTACGATGTGCAAGGGTCGAAAACGTCTGAAGATGGTATTCTTGCCGCCCGACGCTGCGGAATTTCAGCGGTAAAATTGGTCACTACGCCTGATATTGAGTGCGATTTTGAAGAGCTAGAGCAATTGATGTCGGTCGATACGCTGATCATTACTTTACCCGCATCGCGCAGCGGCGATGGGGGAGAATATTATGTGAATGCTGTCCAAAACCTCGTCGACAGTGCTATAGCAAATGGCGTGAAGCGAGTGATCTTTACCAGTTCGACTTCAGTCTATGGCGATCAGCAAGGTGAGATGGTTGAAGCCAGTCCACTTCTGCCCGTCACCCCCGCAGGGAAACGCTTGGTCACGTTAGAGCAATGGCTGCACCAGTTACCGGGTATTGAGGTGGATATTCTGCGGTTATCGGGCCTAGTGGGACCGGACCGTCACCCAGGCCGTTTTTTAGCGGGTAAAAAACAGTTAACGCATGGGAATCAGCCGGTTAACCTTGTACATCTCGACGACGTTATTGAGGCGATCGCACTGCTTCTCGCCTCGCCACGCTCGGGGACAACGTTCAATCTTTCGGCACACCAGCACCCAAGACGTGACGAGTTTTATCCCTTTGTTGCTAAGCAGCTGGGAGCCGAGCCGCCAACTTTTGTGGCAATAGATCCTCAAGCACCTGCAGGAAAGCGGGTCAACGGCGAAGCCATTTGTCGCAGCTTAGGGTTCCACTACCGCTATAGTGATCCCTTCATGATGCCACTTGGTTAGATGGCCTAAAGCCGATAAAGAAAATTCTGAGGTTTTAGCCTGAAAGGCTTGTTTTAAAAGCTGGATTTAGGCACAATGCGCGGCCTGCAAAATTCGAGATAACCGACGTAAACTGTTTTAATTAACCGTGCGTCGGTTATTTTTTTGCAGTAAAACTTACTAGTAGTGTTTAATTGGTCGGCCTACGTCGGCTTAGTCACCCTTCCACGCTTGAGCGTATGTTTAGAGGAAAAGTAATGGGGCCATCAACTATTATGCAAGTAGCAGCAGCTGCTCGCTTTCGCGATGACTACGGCGCTAAGGCTATTTCACAGCCTATCAATGTCACTCCTTCTCTCCCTTCGCGGAGTTTCCCTGTGGTGCAGTCCGTGTCGATTGCGGCTATAGGGGGGCAACACCATGCAGACTAATGCATCTCCAGCACAATCACGTGCCAGCTTAAAGAAAACACTGACGCTCTTCCCGGTCGTTATGATTGGCTTAGCCTATATGCAGCCAATGACCTTGTTTGATACGTTCGGTATTGTTACGAATTTAACGGGTGGGCATGTTGCCACGGCTTATGCCTTCGCCCTGATTGCGATTCTGTTTACTGCGCTGAGTTATGGAAAACTGGTTCACCGGTTCCCTTCAGCGGGTTCTGCATACACTTATGCACAGAAATCGATTTGTCCTCATGTTGGTTTCATGGTGGGCTGGTCGTCGCTGCTCGATTATCTGTTTATGCCGATGATCAATATTTTGCTGGCTAAAAGCTATTTTGAATCGCTGATCCCTGGGATCCCTTCGTGGATTTTCGTCGTGCTATTGGTTGGCTTTATGACCCTGACTAACCTTAAAGGTATTCGTACGGTCGCTAACTTTAACGGTCTGATTGTTGTGTTACAGATCTTGGTGATGTTAGTGATAGTCGGTATGGTTATCTATGGCGTCGCGCATGGCACAGGTGAAGGGACATTAGTCAGCAGTAAGCCATTCTGGACCGAGAATTCGCAGGTGGTGCCGATGATAACCGGTGCGACGATACTCTGTTTCTCCTTCTTAGGCTTTGATGGCATCAGTTCATTATCTGAAGAGACGAAAGACGCTAAGCGTGTAATTCCTAAAGCGATTTTTCTTACCGCGCTGATTGGTGGATTACTGTTTATTGCAGTGTCTTACTTCTTACAACTCTATTTCCCTGATGTCAGCCATTTTAACGATCCTGACTCTTCACAACCGGAAATCATGTTGTATGTGGCAGGGAAAACCTTCCAATTCGGTATCCTGATTTTCTCTTGTGTGACCGTTCTTGCGTCAGGTATGGCGGCGCATGCAGGGGTTTCACGACTGATGTATGTGATGGGACGCGACGGTGTTTTCCCTAAACGTTTCTTTGGCTATATTAGCCCGAAATTCCATACCCCGGTCTTCAACGTATTATTAGTTGGCGCTATTGCTCTGTTAGCGATTAATTTCGACTTAGTAACGGCCACTGCGTTGATTAACTTCGGTGCATTGGTTGCGTTCACTTTTGTTAACTTATCGGTAATTTCGCAATACTGGATCCGTGAGAAACTGCGTCGCACGTTGAAGGACAATATCCGCTTCCTGATCCTACCATTATGTGGGGCGATGACGGTCGGTGCGCTGTGGGTTAACTTAGAGAAAAGCTCGATGGAACTGGGCTTAATCTGGGCAGCAATCGGTATTATCTATCTGGCGATTGTGACCAAAGGCTTCCGTCTACCTGTTCCGCAGTATGACGAAGAGCGTTAAGCCTTAGTGCTTAGTTAAAACCGACCTCTTGAGGTCGGTTTTTTTTGTCCCCTGCAAAATTCGAAATAGGGTCTATACTTAAGACGAAGCGATAAATTACATATCTCAAGGAGTGTCATATGAAGAAGTTGATTATCCCTGCTGTAGCAATGATTGCTGTTTGTGCATTATCGGGTTGTACACGTACTAGCTACGCAATCCATACTGTTGATGGGCGCACGATAGTCAGCGACGGTAAGCCAAAAGAAACGGATGCCGGCCTAGTGGGCTACACCGATGCAAACGGTGTGAAACAACAAATTAATAAGAGCGAAGTTAAAGTGGTTTCAGAGATTCCGAATAAGTAATTTCGCCCCTTTAATTGTAAAAGCCTGCTGAGCAGGCTTTTTTTTTAACTTAATAACTCTTGGGCATAACGGGCCAAAGCCTGTAATAGGGCGACTTTATCAGGGGATTCTTGGTGTTCCTGCAGTAATACAGTCAGTTGTTCGAAATAGTCATTGACCTTTTCCGGCGTCAGCACTGAGCGTCGGTGTTCCATCCACCGTTGCTGTTCCATTTCATCTAATGTGCCCGGGTAATTCCTTGCCCGAAAACGGAACAGAAGCTCGTCGATCCGTTTATCACTCCAGCGTAAATCCATTGCCGGTAAATGCTGAGGCTGGGTCTGACGAATAACGTCCATCGTCTGTTTGTCTGCTGCAGAGAAGAAGCCATCATAAAGTTGATTATCGACATCTTGGTTTGCCGGAAAAGGGGCTTTATCTGCGAATAAGGCGACCACTTTTTCACGAATCTCCGGATGTTGGCGCAGTAGTGCAAGATTATCTAAGCAGGCTTGACGATCAATCCCTAAGCGCTCAGCATCCTCGGGACGTAGTACACTGGCGGGGGCTAAGACCGGGCATTTATTGATGTGCACTAACTTTAGCGGAATAGGCGCATCGTTGCCGCGCGCTTCTTTGGTTTGATAAAGCTTTTCCCGTAATGCATCGCTGCTCAGCGCAATAAGTGGTGCGATATCACCGGCTAAGTCAACGGTAATCACTGCATTCTTATTTTCTGGGTGCCAAGCCAGGGGCACAATCCAACTAGTGTTGCCGCGGGCTGCACCAAACATTCCGGACACGTGTACCAAAGGCTTCATTTGCGGGATATCGATTAAGCTGGTCAGGCGATGTTTATTACGATGGGTAAACAGAAAATCGAATAACTTCGGCTGTTTTTCTTTCACCAGTTGCGCCATAGCGATCGTGGCATAGACATCTGACATGGCATCATGCGCCTGGGTATGGCTAATACCATTCGCTTTGGTGAGATGCTCGAGCTTGAAACTAGGAAGCCCTTGCTCATTTTCCGGCCATACAATGCCTTCAGGGCGTAGCGCATAACAGGCCCGCATCACATCCAAGAGATCCCAGCGCGAATTCCCCTCTTGCCAGCTCCAACCGTACGGATCGTGAAAGTTTCGGTAAAAAAGATGACGGGTGACCTCATCATCGAAACGTATATTGTTATAGCCGACGATACAGGTGTGTGGCTCGCTAAACAGATGATGAATACGTTGGGTAAACGCCGCCTCTGTCACGCCCTTTTGTTGTGCTTCTTGTGGCGTGATATGCGTAATCAATACGGCCTCGGGTTGCGGCAGATAATCATCCGCCAACTTACAATAAAAAACGTCTGGCTCGCCGATCACGGTAAAAGCGCTGTCTGTACGCACGCCAGCAAACTGTGCGGGTCTATCTAAGGCAGGATGTTTACCAAAGGTTTCATAATCATGGAAGAGGAAGGTGGGTTGGGCGGTTTCGTTGTTTTTCATACACCATCATCACTTTTATATCGTTAATTACTGAGATCAACAGGTTAGAGAAAATTATAGCGTGGTTTATAGAATGTTAATATTGTCCACATTTTCCCTGTCTACCGAGCTTGAAATCCCAAAGGACTGTGTAAAGCATTCTAGACTGCCATTGGATGGCGGCGGACTAGGAATAATATTGGAACCGACTGGTCATACAGAAAGAGAGCAGACTTTACTAAATACTTATAATTTGTCAGCGATTAGCGCACGACGTGAGACGTCAAGACCCTTCCCATCAACGATAACCTAGTACATTTGACGCATAGTAACAGAATTAACGACGGTTTACTTCGTTGGACTGACAGTTACCTAGGCCCTCATAGAGTAAATTATTTGAAGGTTGACATCTTTTGTGGGTAAGTGGATGACAATCCTACCGTTTTCAGCCAAGGTGTCGAATACCACGGCTATTCTTAACGTCTATGATGCTTAAACAGACAGAAATACGTCATGGTTATATTATTTTTAGTCATTGCACAGAAAAAAATGTTGATTAATGAATAGGTTTATATTGTGCTTTCAGCGTTGCAGCCTAGTAAGTTTGGTTAACTTTGATACATTACCCGTTATTAATTTTGCAGCAAGTCTATTGCCTACTCAGTAACCGCCAATTATTTTTCTGTTTAAATTTATCACTAACCCTGATGTGTCATGCGATCTTGATAAATAAGATGACCGAGTCACCTCTCTAAATTGATAATAAGTATCTTGATAAGAAAATTTATTTATTATTTCTTTTAGTATAAAGGGGGAGTTTTCTGCTGTCATCCTCCCCCTATTAGAAGGGGACTCAGACGTCGAATGTAAGGCAATTGAAAAGATTATTGTCTTTAGCTAATACAAAGTGCAATGATGCAGTCTCTGTTTTAATACAATAATAACAATCATGATCCTCGTTACAACTATCAGGGGCGAAAAGCTCAGTATTTCTATTAATCAAATTATTTCAGCAGCCAGTCATGGCACAAAATCAATACTTACAATTGGTAATGCGCTAGACAAAATTATCGTTAAAGAATCATTTCCGGTAATAATGGAGTTAATTAAGGAAGCTCGATTGAATACTAACCTAGCTAAATAAATTTTTACTGCACAGCCTGGCGTTATAGCGGTGCAGCTAAGAATCACTTATTTACTCATTATTTTTCCAACGAGTTTTACAGCCAGAGACTTCACCCTTATCTCGTTAGCAGGTTTCGAAGTTCGCAGGGCATATAAGACCGATAAAAAATTTTCTCAAACTGTAGCCAGTACCTTGCTTCCTCTATCGTTATTAACTAATTTTCGTATTCAACTTTTACAGAAAATCACATTCTAGAAAGCGTTATCTTTTAAATGTATAATTTAAATTATTCAATGTTAGTTGCAGGTTAATAAAAGCGAAAGTTTGTTTGAAAACTCAATGTAAAAATCTATAGATAAAAATTGCACATTATTACCTATTTAACTTCTGTTTAGGTTGTTTTGATAACTTGTGTTGAAGATAAATCGGTGAGGTGACAACAATGATAATATTAAGTAGTGTCAAAGGTGAGACCTTAAGTGTTGCGGTCAGTGATATAAGCTACGCCAAAAGCCTGGTAAAAAGTGTATGATTTGTACAAAAAATAGTAATGATAAAATTATTGTTATCGAGAGTTTGGAAGAGGTGATTGCCAAAATATCCCATGCGAGGCTTCTCGCTTCGCAACTAAATTAGAGATTTATTTTATACCGGCCATTACTCATTAGCAGTACGACATTCACTTTTTGCGCGTCAATATAATGGCTTGTCTGGTTGAACCTTAGCCTTGGAGGACTGCAATACTTATCCTCTAGACAGCGGTACCAAAACATTAGCTACTTGTCGCGATACCCTTTTCAGCAACATCATTTTTTTTGGAATTAATTAAAGGAAGAAGAGGTGCAGCAATTTCGTAGATCCTTGAGTATTTTGTAGAGTGAGGTTGTAGGTAATCGATTGGCTTTGTAAAGAGGGTCGATAAGGTATTTATCGCATCATAAACAGTTAGCGGGTTCTATAATTTATCGAGGTATTTATAAAAGAAATCCTCAACGGGGATATCGACGACCTGTATTTTTCTTTTTAAAAGCCCTTGAAAGACCCGATCGAGAATATTAACAGCGAGTTTTTGAAGTTCGAGAACATTAATCAGGGTGTAAACATTTTCCGTTTTGATTGGGTAACGGCCATCCCAAGCTAGAGTAGGAGGCGTGATAGCTTCATTTTGGCTATTACTGTATTTAAATACGGCTAAGCTCATATCATTCGCGACATGACAATTCGCAAGACCACCGTCTTTTTGTAAGCACTTGGTTAAGGTGTAAAGCAATTTGGCTTGGGTCGGTGTCAGCGACGTAAAATTAAGAAGGAAGTTGACGAAAGCGTTGGTGGAACGGGATGCTCTGAGGGTATAGATACTGCAGAGTTCGTTGATCAGCGATATCACCGTGATCAACATGATAAAGTCTTTATCTTTAGAGGGTGAGGTAACTAAGAGGATCTCGTGGAGTCCATAAAGCCTTGAGTTGACTGAACAGTCTTGAAGTTTAATTGAAGGACTTTGGGTGTTGAGATGAATATAAGCCAATTCGTGCAGGTTAAGCTCTCTGAGATTTTTCGCCGCGAGGTATTTATTCCGCTCAATAGGATTTTTTAGATGGAAAAAACTCATAGCTTACATGCTCTATATAAAATTCGTTAGCGGGTAAATAAAAACAATAATTATCGATAAACGTCGGTCAATTTTTTCGTTATCTGAACGCTGTATCCACACATCGAATAGTTAAGTAAAGTGAATAATTATAGCGTAGAGAATGTAAATTATCTCATTGCTTGAAAAAAATAAATAATATCTTGAGAGCATTTTGGCCGAAGAAGTCTAAAGAGAAAATAATTTTATTCATAAATTGTCAAACAGACTAGTTGAAGTAGAACATTATATCAACTTTATCAGTGGTTTAGCGTAAATTTATAATGCGCTGATCATTAAGTGATCAATATTTACTTCGCAAAGCTAATTATCACATAAGGTATAAAAAGGCCGAAACTCGGCCTTGGTTATTTTTTAAATGTCTTTTTACGGATAAGGACTTCTGTAAAATACGAAACCCCTAACCAAATTGCGATAATCCCTAGGATAATGCCAAAAACTAATAGTAGTACGTTACTCATTTAAAACCCTTCTTGTTGTTCGGTAAGTGTAGGATGAACATCACACACAAAGAAGTTCATTAATCCTATTTATCGTACTGAGGCGGGCGAAAGCGTGACGGCAATGTGTTGAGGCGTTTAATGTACTGCTTGCGGTAGAAGCGTATAGGGTGAATGGAGAGAAAGTGACGGCTGTATACCAAATAGACATATTAATGAGCCGAGTATTGGGAAAGGTAAGCGTTATGGTTGAAATCTAATCAACCTACGAATTATTCACAAATTCTCACAATTAACAGGTGATAGATGGTTAAAAATACCGTAAAAAGGCCAACTATTCGTACAGTTAATATATCCGAGGATTATTTTGAAAAGGCGCGCCACGTTAGTTGTTACTTCTTTAGTTTTTTATGCTACGCATGTCTTTGCGCAAGATGATGCATTACCTTTCTCGTTAGCGCCGCCTTCTATCGATGCTGCCTCATGGGTTCTGATGGATGCCAAAACCGGCCAAATCCTCACCGCGGGTAATCCCGATGAGCAACGCAATCCGGCTAGCCTTACAAAACTGATGACGGGGTATGTGGTGGATCGCGCAATCGACCAAAAACGTATCACCCGTGATGATAAAGTGACCGTAGGCCAAGATGCTTGGGGCGCAGGTAATCCAGTATTTAAAGGCTCATCGCTGATGTTTCTAAAACCGGGTGATGTCTTAACCGTCCGTGATCTCAGCCGGGGTGTGATCATTGATTCGGGTAATGATGCCTGTGTGGCGTTGGCTGATTATGTCGCCGGTAGCCAAGAAAACTTTGTTGCCTTGATGAATCAATATGTCGCGAAGCTAGGCTTAAAAAATACGCATTTCGAAACCGTACATGGCTTGGATGCGCCGGGACAACACTCCACTGCGCGTGATTTAGCCATTCTCTCTAAAGCCATCATCGATGGTGAGCCTGATTTTTATCAGATGTACAGCGAGAAAACATTAACGTGGAACGGTATCACGCAAAATAACCGTAACGGTTTGTTGTGGGATAATAGCTTGCATGTCGATGGGCTAAAAACGGGGCATACTGAAACAGCAGGTTTTAATATTATTGCCTCAAACGTGGTCGGTAATCATCGTCTGATAGCAGTCATTATGGGCGGTAAAAGCTCGAAGGGACGTGAAGAGCAGGCTCGTAAACTATTAGTTTGGGGACAGAATAATTTTGACACCGTGCAGTTGTTCCACGCAGGCCGAGCGATTGGTAACGAAAATGTGTGGTACGGTAATCCTCATACTGTTGCAGTAGGGAGCGATAAAGACCTTTATCTCTCGCTACCTAAAAATGAGATCAATAACGTCAAAGCGAAATACATCATTGACAAAAAAGAGCTCGAAGCGCCGCTTGCGGCCAATCAGCCGATTGGTCAAATCAAGGTTATGGATAAAGATCAAGAACTCGCCAGCTACCCATTGGTTGCGCTACAACCTGTGGCCGAGGCAGGGATCTTCACTCGTGCTATTGATTACATCAAACGCAAATTCTAGCGCTAAAAGCCTCGTTCGCGAGGCTTTTTTACTTTTATGGTTAAAAAATGCGAGAAGTCAGGGTACACTGCCTACCATTATCTTCTAACACTTAGCGCGAGCTGTGAAAACCGATAAACCCCTCTCAAAACTCGAATACTGGCTCTATCGACATTATCGTTGGGTGCATGGTGTCCGTATTGCCATCGCATTCTTAGCCTCCTTCATGCTCATCCGGATACTGAATATTCCCGAAGGAAGTTGGCCCTTAATTACCTTGGTGGTCGTGATTGGACCTATTTCCACTTGGGGCAATGTCTTCCCGCGAGCGATTCAGCGGATTATTGGTACAGTGCTCGGATCAATATCCGGCCTGATTGCGCTTAAACTTGAAATGATCTCACTGCCTCTTATGTTAGGCTGGTGCGGGATTGTGATGTTCTTCTGCGGTTATCTGACCTTAGGTAAACGCCCCTATATGGCGTTATTGATAGGGATTACCCTAGGTGTGGTGGTCGGTGCGCCTGCGGGCGATTTTCTCACCGCGCTGTGGCGCGGCGGTGATGTCGTATTCGGTTGCTTACTCTCGATTTTTTTTACGGGGATCTTTACGCAGCGCGCTTACGTTTTCTGGCGGTTACGGTTGGCCGATGCATTAGTGGATAGTCGTAAAATCTATCACACCGGTTTATCGTCTAATCTTCTGGAAAAACCGCGCCTTAATAAGCCGTTACAGAAGCTCTTGACGTCACTGATTAAAATGCGAAGCCTCCTGGAACCGGCCTGTAAAGAAACGCGGATTCCGCGTTCGGTGTTTGAGGGTATTCAGACCATCCAGCGCAATATGGTAAACACCATGGAGATGCAAATTAATGCATGGTGGTCTTCCCGTGAGAGTCATCTTTTATTACTGAATGCGCCGACGTTACGTCGTACTCAAGCCACGACAGAACAAATGCTGGACGCGTTGGCCGATATGCTGCGTAATGGCGTCAGTGAAAGTGACCAGCTGGCTTCGAGTAGTGCAGCAATGGACGAAATCACCGGTGAACTGACCGAACTGCTCGCCCAAGCGGAACATGCCAAGGCAGAGTTAACCCCGGTGTATGGATATGTCTGGTTAAGTCTTGAATTAACGAAACAATTAGAAAGAATGCGAGAGCTGATCCGGTTAGCGCTACGGCGATAAACGGCTTTTGAATCCGATAATCTATCCCCTGCAGAGCAGGTTTAACTAAAGGTGTTGTCATGGAAAATGCAAAACAGTCATTCCAGGATGTACTTGAGTTTGTAAGAATGTTTCGTCGTAAAAATAAGCTACAACGTGAAATTACGGATAATGAGAAAAAAGTCCGTGATAATCAGAAACGTGTATTACTGCTCGACAACCTTAGCGAATATATCAAACCGGGAATGAGCGTCGAAGCGATACAAGAAATTATTGCCAGCATGCGCAGCGATTATGAAGATCGGGTTGACGAGTACATCATCAAGAATGCAGAGCTTTCCAAAGAGCGGCGCGATCTGTCGAAAAAACTTAAAGTGCTGGGCGAGAGCAAAGCGCACGAAACGAAATAGAGCAAGGGCCTGATGATTCAGGCCTTTTTTTTCGCTTAACGTTGAACGGTCGTGCTGATAACGGGAATAACATGATGAAAATTTTAGTGGTAGGCGCGGGCGCAACAGGCGGATATTTTGGCGCAAGGTTAGCGCAAGCGGGGCACGAGGTAGCATTCTTAGTGCGTAAAGGGCGCGCTCAACAGCTAGCCGAAGAGGGATTGGTGATCAAAGGCTTTAATGATTCCTTTCGCCTGACGCCTCCTACTCTGACAGCAGAGACACTGAAGGATAATACTTGGCAACTGATTATCCTCGCCGTCAAACACCCTCATCTGACACAGGTTATCGAACAGATCCGTCCTGCGGTAGGCGACAAGACCTTTATTCTACCGTTACTTAATGGCATGGATCATATCACCGCTTTGCAGCACCATTATGGTGATCGCGTTCTCGGCGGCTTATGTCAGATCTATGCGACGCTCAATAGCAAAAATGAGATTGAGCAGTTAACACCGCTACACCGAATCAGTTTTGGTGCCTTGTCCCCCGCGCAGCAGCAGGGAGTGATGACGCTCGCTAATGAACTCGACGGGGTGAGCTTTACCCTGCAAGCAAGTCAGGATATAGCCAGTGAGATGTGGGAAAAATATCTCTTTCTGAGTACGCTTGGTGCGGTCACCTGTTTGGCCCGGGCAGATACTCAACGGATTCTGTCGACCTCTGGGGGGGCACAGTATATTACGACGCTTTTTAATGAAGTGTTAACCATTATTGAGGCTGCAGGCTATCAGCCACGGCCCCAGGTCGTGGACCACCTGCTGACAACCTTACTGAATAGTCAGACGCGGCTTGTCTCTTCACTTTATCGAGATGTGATGGCGGGTAATGTTTCTGAAAGCGCTGCAATTATCGGGGCATTAGTCGAACGGTCTGCTGTAACCCAGCAATCGATACCGGTTTTACAAGCGTGTTGGGTTCAGTTGCAGCTGGTAAAGGGGGGAGCGTAGTGCTTTTCAATAATGCTTGTAAATTGGCGTCTTTACGATTTAACTCTCCATTCACTTAAGTTGGCATAGAACCTGCTTTATCCCTGACGTAGGTCACAATAAAAACAAGACAGGGGTAAACGCTTATGGTAAAGGGTGAATTGAAAAAAAGACTCAGCTTAGTCGACTTATCATTACTCGGTATCGGGTCGATGATTGGTTCGGGATGGCTGTATGCAGCATTAAACAGTTCAGGTTATGCAGGCGGCAATACGGGGTGGGCTTGGACCTTAGGCGCTATTATCGTGTTGTTAATCGGGTTGGTGTCGGCCGAGCTCTCAGCGGCCATCCCTCGCGCAGGGGGCTTTGTACGGTATCCCAATTATTCCCACGGTAATATCGTCGGTTTTGTGATTGGGGTCAGTTCATTATTAGCCTACACCAGTACAGCGGGTGTGGAAGTCGAGGCCGTCAGGCAATATGCCCTCTACTGGTGGCCAGCACTGGGCCATAGCGACGGTAACCCGACAACGCTGGGGTTTGCGGTACAGATTGGTCTGCTGGTGATCTTCTTCCTGCTAAACTATTGGAGTGTCAGCGTTTTTGGCAGGGTAAACACGATTATCACAACCTTTAAGTTTATCGTGCCGCTGATTACCATCGTTACGTTACTGCTCTATTATAACTCTGCCAACTTACAGGTCCCACCTGCGCCTCCTGGCGGTGCACACGGTGTCTTTACCTCGCTGACTGGTGCAGGGATTGTCTTCGCCTACTTAGGGTTCCGGCAAGCGGTCGATTTCGCCAGTGAGGCAAAAAATCCGCAACGCAACGTGCCTATCGCTATCTGTATCGCTATTGCGGTCAGTTTTGTTATCTACCTCGCCTTACAATATGCATTTATGGGAGCGGTGCCGAGCGACGTACTTTCTGCGCATGGCTGGGCGGGATTAAAAGCGATTTTCCAATCGCCTTATGCGGATCTGGCACGCAGCTTAGGACTGATGTGGTTGATCAACCTTATTTTGGTCGATGCCGTTATCTCTCCTGCAGGCACCGGTAATATCTATCTGGCGAGTGCGGCGCGGGTTCTTTTTGCCCTCGCACGTAACGGACATCTGTGGAAAAGTGCAGGTGAGGTAGACGAAAAGTCAGGTGTACCGCGTGGTGCATTATGGTTAGCGTTGATCTTATCGATTGCGTGGACCTTACCCTCGGAATTCCAAGTCTGGGGCGGACTGATCGGGGCGGTCACCTCTGCCACGGTCTTTACCTATATGCCGGGGCCGGTAACCTTAGCCGCGTTTCGTACCCATCTGCCAGGCTTACATCGACCTTTCCGTTTGCCGATGGCGGCGATTTTAAGCCCGCTCTCTTTTGTCGCCAGCACACTCTTAATCTACTGGAGTGGTTGGCCGGTGAACGAAATCCTGATCCCGATCTTTATCGTGGCATGGGTAGGTTATGCACTGTTAAGCAGAAAAAGTCCTACTTATCATCAAGATATCGCCTGTAGTTGGTGGCTATTAGCCTATTATATTGCAATGTTAACGTTGTCTAAAATCGGCACCTTTGACGGGCTTAATCTGCTCAGCACTCCGATGGATATGATTATTGTCACGATCGTTGCACTGATTTGCTATTACTGGGGAGCCAAAACCAGTATCGCGAAACCGATTATTGTCGAAGAGTAAACTCGAGTTGAGGCCCAGAGAGCGCGCTCTCTGGGCATTGGCTGCGGTGACTCAGTGTAAACGTTGATTTCTAGTAGAACTCCATTCCAGCGTAAGGATGACGTCGACAATAGTCCAAACGACTTTCAATATTTCCGCAATGTATTTCAAGTTTATGATCATCCGGATCACGAAAGTAGCGCGATTCCCCTTCACTTGTATTCATTTTCCACTCAGCGACTTGCTTTGATCGTAACAGCTCCGCTAAGGGAGCAAAAGCGTCGGCTGAGACTGCTAACGCATAGTGGGTATAATCGTTGCTTTTGTCGACAGTTTCTAGGCTAAGGCAGAGCCATAACTCCCCTAATAATAGATACGACCCAGTATTCCATTTTGCCTTAGGGACAAAGCCTAAATATTCGGTATAAAATTCCCAGCTTCCGCCTAGGTCACTGACAGCGAGAGTAAGATGATTTAGGCCGGTTAACATGTCCTCTCCTATGATATAACGCTATAGTCCCAATTCGGATAGCCCAGGGTGGTCTGTCGGCCGCCTTCCTAACGGCCAATGGAAAAGCCTTTCGCTTTCGGTAATCGGCTTATCATTGATGGAAGCATGGCGCTCTGTCATCAGTCCCTGATCATTAAATTCCCAGTTTTCGTTACCGTAAGACCGAAACCATTGGCCCGAAGCGTCGTGCCACTCATAGGCGTATCTGACCGCAATACGATGAGTATTAAAGGCCCATAACTCTTTTATCAACCGATAATCGACTTCTTTCTGCCATTTATATTCAAGAAATTCAGCCGCTTGCTGCCGGCTCTTGATAAAAGTTATACGATTTCGCCAGCGAGTATCCAAAGAATAGGCTTGGGCAACTTGCTGCGCATTTCGGCTGTTCCAGCCATCTTCTGCAAGTCGTACTTTCTGAATAGCCGTTTCCTGGGTAAAAGGCGGAAGAGGGGGTCGGATCAAATTTGCTGTCATACGGGGTATTCCTGTGACAAGTCGGGTCCTAATCTTAATGCAGAATGACTCAAAATGGGGAACGATGAACAAAGAATGACATTTAAAGCATTATATGATGCGTGATGATTAAAAAATCAATATTTTCAGGTGGTTATTTTGTTTTTTTCGGTTTTGTAATGAGTCTAACCTTTGGGGTGTTTAACTAACAATTGAGCTGAAAAGAATCCATCCTCCTGTCAAGATTAGCTAAGTGGCATCACATCTTTAACGTGACACAACACTATCGCACAGCCAGCAAGCTTTTACGCCAAATCACCATGATTTAAAGGAAGGTTAAAGGCGTTACCGATGTACCTAAAACGTTATTTACTCTCGCCATTGCTGAGATCAGGAGCTACTTTAGTACCTTATCCACTTTCTGTTGAAATGACTGTCTAGGATAGTGTTCTGAGGCTACAAGAGTCGCATACTGTAGGCGTATTTACTGAAACATGGCGTGAATAACAAGACTGTGTATTAATCGAATGACCATGTCACCTCCCGTAGAGTAAGTGACAATATTAACCTTTCGGAAAATTATAGGAAAATTTTCCAAAATTTACGAGTTATTACCATCATGCTATAGAAAGTTTTAACTTATTAGTTTATCTTCTTATATCTATCAATGATATCTAAGAAACTATAATGAGTAGGGTAATAGTCCTTAACAATATTATAAATTTTGAACCAGAAAAAAAATGTATCTATTCGAGTGAATCACATGTACAGATCAGTACGCCAGCTTCGTATTGTTTCCAATTATTAATTGAAAAGCAGGGCGAGCTTGTGTCTCACGACGAGCTTTACCAGTATGCATGGCGTCAGTTTGGGATGGAGGCAACGGCGAACACTCTTTATCAGAATATCTCTATTATTCGGCGTAGTTTGGATGCATGTGGACTTCATCAAGATATTATCCGTACAATGCCAAGAAGAGGTTTTATCTTATCCCCCGCAGTAGAGATCTTTCATAAGCGAACCCGTGATCTGACCTCAGAAATAGAACTAGTGAAAGAAGAGACATCTGACTATCTTGAAGTAAATCAGCATGTAGATGTGTCAAAAAATAGTCCAGATGATAGAAATAAAGGTGAATTCCAGATACTAAGGGATAGCGTAAGCAAGTTAGATATTGTACCTGAAACACATCAAAGCGAAGATCGTATTTTATCCGAAACGCTTCCCGATCGAGAATCGTGGCATAATGCAGTACCGCTGTTAAACAAGCTATTTTCTAATACGTTCATCAACCCTACTACACTTGGCAACAGTATCTTAGTGGGCCTAGTCATCGCGGCTTTAGCGAGTGTGATTTATCTTATTGTTGACCTCAATATCAATCAACATTTAAAGAATATAAATTATGTTTACTTATCCAGTGAGAAAGGCTGCGACTATTTTATCAACCGTGATGGTGAGGATGATCAACGCTCAATTAAGTTACTTTCCACGCTACAAAAACAGTGTTTATTTGGGAAATACGTTTATTTGACTAAGTATACCGAGGGGGGATTCATTTCGATTATTAGCTGTAAAAAACCACTGAGCTATTTGGATGGAACACTTTGTATATCAGAATATATCAATAGCGAAAATGGCGGTAAAAATGACTAAAGTTAAAAAATATGTGGCTTTAGCAGCTATAGTAATTTTTGTTATCACCTTTACCTGTATAGGCTATATCAATTACTTGACCAAGAATGTCGATTGTCTCGGCAATTTCAGTATTAGTAATAATGTGGAAAAGATGAGCCTGCTGATCAGTCGCAAAATGGTCGACGGTCAAGGAATTGATACTCTATCTGGTGGCCTTTATCGTAACAATCTACTCGTTGCACGGGTAGAACGGACAATAAAGTACCATTATCATGAAGAACAGGGGAGGTATGTTATGACCTCGACGGCTATAGTGAAAGGTGTGCATGACGATATATCCGACACGCAATTAACCGGTTGTCTTGCCGGGATGTACGCACACCAAGGAGATAAAAATATTGTTGTTTTAAAGAATATAGGTCGTGCTGGTTGGATGGTTTATGACAATCCTGTACCGCTCTATTTTTGTAAAAGAAATACTTAACCAGTATCGAAGAGCACGTTTGAACCATTACCCTCAAGTCATAGTAAAAGTACCGGTTTATGACTTAATTCTATAAGGTAAGTTGAGCTGGGCGATATGAGTACCGCTATATGCGTTGTAGATGACCCTTCATGAGCGATTCTGCTAATGAGCTTTCAGCTTCTCAGACTAAAGCTGCAAGATAAGTTTTGCTAATGCTTAAAAGATCAATAAAAGTGCTCGGTAGAGAGTGGATATGATCAGTCACTGGCACTAAAAGGGCTTTTTTTCCATCCATATGTTGCCCACCATGTACCAGCTTCTTGCGGTCACGTAGTCTAGCAGTTTTAGCCGACCAATAACTACTCAGCTTAGTCTAACGCGCTAGTCGATAGTTAATAAATTAGTAACAAGTTTTGATACAACGAATTGAGGTAGTATTTTTGCTAAGGGATGAGTTAGTTTACCCGAATAAATTCTAATAAATATTGGCTAAATGAGTGACTAAAACGCCTTTAGTAAATCTTTGAGTGACGTATCGTTGCACCTGTTAGAGCGGCTACAGCTTGAGCTGTGACACTTTCCGATCCCGAGAAAAATAATGATATCAAATGTATTACTTTTTGTAAGCCTATTACCCGTGTAATTCAACTGTGATAGTGCATTATGGTTCTATCAATATCTTTATCTCTCTTAAATAAGACTTTCGATAAAGTAAAGAACGCTCTAACTGGGTCTGTGCTCTTGTGTATTTTGAACCTCAAAGAGTACTCATACCTTTTGATAAAAAAACGATATTTTACATTCAGCTTAGTAAGTGCTATCAGGCTATAAAATATTTCCTCGATAGAAAATATCTACCCTTGATCTGTGTTATTCGGTGTAAGGATGCTCAGATGTTGTCATAGGTAGGTTGGATTCGTATCTCGAAGATAATGAAATTTAACCTATAGAGAAATCCTATTCGGCCAAATATATTTAAACAAAATGAAAATAATTTGATGTGAAAAATTCTTAAATAAGGATTTTTATCCTTTTAAATCAATGCATTAAAGCCACTCCATGTTATCAATGAATCGATTTTATAAGATTAAAAAACAGAACTAAAGTTGGCACCTTGCCTGTCAAGATCTATAATAAACTCTAATCGAATAAAAACTTATTACTTATTTTTAGATTTATTATCAATACTGGGGTTGTATGTATGTTTCAACGCTTTCAATGTTCAATGATGGTGCTTAGTTTATTCAACAGTGGAGCTGAAAGAGGGTCTCCTATCACTCTATAAGGTACTGTCTTTTGTTTTTTATCCGAAAAACAAAAGCCTAAGGTAATTTCATTCAACTGAATTTAGTTACCTCTCGAATTAAAAGTCAGTTTTAAATCAAATAAAGGTGTAATGATGTCAACTCCAGCTAAATTGCTGATCCAAGCTAATGGTGGAAAACCAAAGCTTCTGACTATATCAGCAGAAAAGCCAGTTAAAATCGCTATCGATAATCAAGATAAAGTCATTTTGAAAAATATCCAGAATGATTTTGCCCCAGAAAACATCACCTTAACACGTGATGGAGATAACCTAAATGTTATTTTAGAAGGGGATGATCATGCTGCACTCGTCATTAAAGATTACTTCCAATTAATTTCACCCCCGGAATTATTGGGAATGGCGGAAGATCATCAACTTTATCAATATCAACTAACACAAGTAGCCGATAACGGAACATCCTATTCCTTTGCGGCGGGGCAGTTGGAGCCTGCAGCGTTAGGTGGTCAATCGCAAGGGAATGGTGATTCGCTGTTTGCTGCAGCAGAAGAGCCCGACAGTAGTGCTTTAGCTGCGCTTCCTTGGTTCCTCGGTGCTTTAGGTGCAGCAGCAGTCGGCGGTATAGCGGCAATTGCACATCACAACCATAGTGCACATCACAACCATGGTGGACATCATACTGTCGCCTCTAAGGCTGCGTTACCGACAGTAGGATCAACGACTCATACCGTAGACGGTAAGCAAGTCCCTATGGCTGCAGGCAGTAATATCAGCGATGGTTTGCCAACTTTCAATGGTAAAGCGGATGCAGGAGCAACCATCCATATCTATGACAATGGTAAAGAAATCGGTACAACGACTGCTGACGCTAACGGGGATTGGAACTTTACACCATCTGCCCCGCTACCAAACGGCGATAATTCAATTACGTTTTCTCAAGAAACAACGTCTGGGGCAACCAGCGACCAAACAGCGGGTTTTGATTTTACCGTAGATACCAGTACGCCTGACGCGCCTAAGTTGAGTGAGGTACATGATGCCGTTGGAGACTCTCAAGGTGCTATAGCAAACGGAGCGACTACTGATGACAACAATCCTAAGCTCACTGGTACTGGCATACCCAATGGCACCGTTCATGTGTATATCAATGACGTTATGGTCGGTGACGCAAAAGTTGATGCAACAGGGCAATGGAGTTATCAATCCCCCACTGCTTTACCCGATGGCCATTATAAAATTACCTTAACGCAAACTAATCCAGCGGGAACAACCAGCCAATTATCGCCCTCTTTTGACTTTGATGTCAGTACGGCTGCGAATGGCAACGGAAGTAATGATTCTACTAATGGCGATTCGCCTGCACAGCCAACAATTACCGGTGTGGTGGATAAAGCCCATACCGATGTCGCGGTAAAAGATCATGGGACCACTAACGTCAATGAGATGACCTTTAGCGGTAAAGCAGAAGCGGGCGCGCAAATCACCCTGAAAGACGGTGATAAAACG
>Ga0308162_1000138_pt1 | contig 92394 bp, 100 predicted proteins | sample PhySR2_FD_201370 | JGI IMG/M metagenome (GOLD analysis project Ga0308162, IMG submission 201370) | Phyllosphere microbial communities from UC Gill Tract Community Farm, Albany, California, United States - DLSLS.R2 | ecosystem: Host-associated > Plants > Phyllosphere > Unclassified | place: USA... | reverse complement strand
CCCTTCCCGAACTCAGAAGTGAAACCTCTTAGCGCTGATGGTAGTGTGGGGTTACCCATGTGAGAGTAAGTCATCGCCAGCTCATTATTCCAAAAAAGCCCCCTCACATGAGGGGGCTTTTTTTATGTGTGGGGTTTTATATAAAATAATAGTTACTTTTAATAAATAAATTATTATATTGATTTTTCACTTATTTAAACTTCAGCTTATGAGCTGTATTTATAAAGCAGATAAATTGATAGGGATTATTGTTAAATGAAAAGACAATTAAAATATGGCATAGGTATAGGTATATCACTTTTTATTTGTACATCACTCAGTCATGCCGCCTCAGCTCAAGAATTAATAAAAGTAGCTGAGTCACAAAAGCAGCCTTTTTTAAATACTTTAAAAACTTTAGTAAATATTGAATCTGGGAGCCGCGATATAGAAGGGCTGAATATAATTGCCAAGCAGGTAGCGCAACAACTTAAAAATACGGGTGCTCAAGTAGAAATTATTACTAATCACGATATTTATCGTATGGATGATACGCCCGAGCAAGTGGGGCCAGTTGTGAAAGCAACCCTTAAAGGTAAGGGGCAAACTAATATTATGCTAATTGCGCATATGGATACAGTTTATCCGAAAGGCTCGTTAGCAAAACAGCCATTTCGTATTGAAGGTGATAAAGCATATGGCTTGGGAATCATTGATGACAAGCAGGGAGTTGCATCGATTATTCATATTCTGTCTATACTTAAAAAATTAAACTATCAGGACTACGGCACCATAACAGTATTGATGAATTCAGATGAAGAAATCAGTTCGCCAGGTTCCCGTAAACTGATTAGTAAAATTGCTCAACAGCAGGATGTCATATTTTCATTTGAGGGTGGGGGAACAGATGGAAGTTTACGCTTGGCTACCAGCGGTATTGGCGCTGCCTATTTAGAGGTTAAAGGTAAGGCCTCTCATGCGGGCGTCAAGCCTGAAGATGGGGTAAATGCATTAACTGAGCTTTCTCACCAGATATTACAGCTGCAGGATCTGTCTGATGCTAAAACAGGTTTAAAATTAAACTGGACAGTTGCTACAGCTGGCAAAACCCGTAATGCAATACCAGAAGAGGCTCAAGCCCAGGCAGATGTACGTGCCTTAGACAATGCCGATTTTAAGAAAGTTGAAAGAATATTGGCTGAGCGGATAAAAAATAAAAAATTAAAAGACAGCCAAGTGGCAGTTAAATTTGAATTGCGCCGGCCTCCTTTATCTGCAAGTGAGCAAGCTCGATCAATTGCCAAGCAGGCCCAACAAATTTATTTGCAAGAATTCAAACAGCCATTAAATATTCTAACTGAGGCAACAGGTGGAGGGACAGATGCTGCCTTTGCTGCGCTGGATTCCAAAGCAGCAGTCATCGAAGGAATGGGAGTTTCAGGATATGGAGCCCATTCCAATCAGGCCGAATATATTCTGGTAGAAAGTATTGTTCCACGTTTATATATGGCTACTCGGCTCATTATGGATATTTCAGAGCAGAAAAATAAATAGTTTTATATAAGACTAGAGTAAAGCCATGAATTCTTATTCATGGCTTTATTTAATTTAGGACATTTAATTGTCTGCGTGCGTGCTTTAATGCTGTTCTTAATCCTTCTTCCATAGTTGGGTGATAAAATGGTTTTGCAAGTAAGCGATCAACAGTTATATTTTCGGCCATCATCCAGTTTAGCAGATGGGCAAAATGTTCAGCATTGTTTACTAATAGTTCTGCACCCAGTAATTGTTTAGTCTGTTTATCTACGTATACCTCAACTTTACCCACATTCTTTCCTAATACGATGGCTCTTCCCTGTTTCTCATAAAAAACTTCTCCAGTCACAAATTGAGAGCCTGCTTTAACCAGTTGTTGATAACTTTTTCCAACTATAGCCATTTCTGGTTGGCTAAATACAATGGATAGGGGCGTAAATAATTTTATAGGTTGAATATGGGGGTAACTTAAACAGTTATGTACAGCAAGCTTGCCTTCTTGTGCTGCCTCATGCTGAATGGGAGTATCTGTATATGCATCGCCTACAATAAAGATAGGGTACTCAGCAAGCTGTTTGGTTTCTGGATGAACAGGAAGATTTTTAATATCTTTAAAATTAGAATGAATCTGGTCAAGTTTCAATGTATTTAAAAGACTTCTCCGTCCGGTGGCCATTAATAAATAATCAACTTCTAAGTCTTTAAATTTTCCATTCTGCTGATAACTTAACTTTACCCCATGCTCTGTTTTTACCACCTGTTCAGGTAAGGTGTTATATAAAATAGATAACTCTTTAGCAAATTCCTGCTGGGCGATTTTCTGAAGTTCTGGACTACTTAAATTACCTATCCGCTGACTACGTGCAAATATGGTTGTTTTTACATTTAAACGTTGCATGGCTTGTGCGAGTTCAAGGGCAATTACACCGCTACCCACTACGGCCAGTGAATTGGGTAGAGTCTCGAGCTCAAAAATATCATCTGATGTAATTAAATGATCCTGAAGTTCTTTTTTCCATTTAATATCGAAGCTTGGAGTTGAGCCAACTGCAAGAATAAAGCTTTTAGCCTGATAATGCTGGCTATTCACTTCTACGGTGTTGGCATCAATAAAATGTGCCTGTCCAGAGATTTTATGAGCTTCATTCCAGCTTTTTACATCCATCAGAGTAGCTTTTACAAATTGATCTCTGAGCCGTCGTACATGTGGCATGACGTGAGCTGTATTAATCTTGCTTTTAGCTTCTAAGCCAACTTCATCTGCATAATGTATATCATGCATCCGGTTAGCTGAAGAAATCAGAACTTTACTTGGCATACAACCTACACGGGCACATGTAGTATCCCAAGAGCCATCATTGATAATTAAAATATTTTGTGTATGTTTAATTGCCTCCTTATACGCACCAATGCCGGCTGTGCCTGCCCCAACAATAATAAGATCGTACATTTATCTACCTATTTTAAAAGATTTTTTATATTCAAGGTTTCATCATATAGTGTTGTAATTTTTGGTTTGTATCTTTTGTTAGAACTGATTAAATAAAGGTATTAATAAAGATTCAGATTGATAAAAAATGTTATTTTAAGTAAATTTAACTTATAACTAATCAATTTTTAAATGATTTGAATTTTACAAGAAATATAGGGTCTATAAATGTCTAACTATTTAATCAAGTTAAGAAAACTTGGGGTAAATATAACTCTACTCACGAGTTCAATTGTATTGGTCGCTTGTGGTGGTGGTGGAAGTGACGGATATTTTAATCAAGATGGTGGGTCTGGAAATGGGTCAGGCTCGACCGATGGGGGGACTACAGCTGAAGTTCGTATAAGTAATATTGAGCTCTATGATACTAACAATTTATTGACCCGTACCGTTACAGTGCAAGGCGCTACAGCAAAAGTTAAAGTAACTAATGCTTCTGGTCAAGCTATAAGCAGTGCTTTAGTTACTTTTTCAGGTTCAGGTGTCACATTTGGCACCACTAATAATGCTGTCTTAACTAATGCTGAAGGTGAAGCCAGTATTTCTCTTAAACCATCAAATACTACAGATACAGGAAGTCACCAGATTTCTGCCACTGTAATTTATAATGGTATATCGTCAACTTCTTCTCCCTATTATTTCACTTTACAGGCTTCTAATATAACTTTAGCTAACATGACTGCAGAAAGTACACTATTGGAATCAGGTGCTTCTACAAATATTACTTTAAAAACTCAAGATGCAGTAACAGGTATTAATCAGAACGATGTAACTGTAAACTTTAGTGCAACTTGTGGAAAATTTGAACCAAGTTCTATGGTTTCTTCAAATCAAGGCGATATTACTACAACTTATACAGCAGTTAATGCAAATGGTAACTTGTGTGAAGGTTTACAGACTATCACTGCAACTGGCAGTAATACAGCTATAAGCAATAGTATTCAAGTTAATATTGCGAACATACAGGCTAACTCAATAGTTTACAGCTCAGATCCGGTAAATCTTGGCATACAAAGAAGTGGATCTGCATCTTCTGGCCAGATTGAATATACGATTTACTCTAATGGAAAACCGGCTACCAATCAGGATGTCAGAATTGAGCTTATGCGAGGGCCAGAAGATATAAGCTTCATTACGCCAGGTAATCGCTTAACTAAAATTGTCAAAAGTAACTCATCTGGTAAAGTAATTATTAATTTATATCCAGGTAATAAACCTGGGCCTGTAGAAATCAAAGCCTCATTAGCTTTAAATTCTAATATTTTTGCACTGTCTAAAAACGTTACTATCTCTACGGGGCGTGTGACTCAAGATGGACTAAGTCTCTCAGTAGATAAAAACTCGCTTCAAAATGATGTAGATGGAGATTCTGCTACAATTGTAGCTCGTATGGTTGATAGAGTCGGTAATCCTGTACCCGATGGTACGAGCATCAGTTTCGTTGCAGAAGGCGGAAGTATAATGCCTAATTGTTCTACAGTAGGGGGCGCTTGTACTGTAAAACTGATTACCCAGAATCCTCGTCCTGCTGACAATCGTGTGACTGTGTTAGCTTATGTAGAGGGAGATAAAACCTATGAGGATTTAGATGGCGATAACTTATATACAGCTGGCATAGATAAGCTTAGCTCTAATATTGGTGACTTCTTCCGCGATGATAATGAAGATAATATCTACAATTCTAACTTGGGCGAGTTTCTTTATAAACGCGGAGCTAGTGGTACAGCTTGTACTGATTCTAAATTTGTGCAACCTAATATACCTTCTACTTGTGACAATAACTTGGATGCAGTTATTCGTCAGCAATTATTATTTGCTTTTGCTACAGATACTCCTACTATTTCTGATATTAGTCTTTCAAATACGCAGTTCTCATTCAAGCTTTTTGGTAATAGTGCTAGATCAGTTCCGATGCCTACAGGAACCACAGTTGCAGTTAAAGTTGAGGATAATACTAAAAACAATGAGTTATCATGTTCAGCTGAATTAAGAGCAGGTGGAGCGACTGTACCTAATGTATTTGACTTAAAAACACCTTCAGCTTTTAGGAATAATGAACAAGTCAATTATGAATATCGCTTAAAAGAGTGTGCTGCAGGAGACACTATTATTCTGGGTATAACAGCTCCTAATGGAAAGATCAAATCAGTAGAATATACCATCCGTTAATTAAAAATAAAAAACAGCGCCTAGGCGCTGTTTTTTTATGAATGTCAGTATCTGAAAATTAAAGTGAGGTTCCCACACTTACCCCAACAGTTGGGCGTACATTCATAGAACTGCAGCCCATCAAGGTAAGTGAACATAAAAGAACGAGTAAAATTTTATTCACGTAATAATCCCTGTTGCTTGGCCTGATTAAATAGAGCAGTCGAGCGCCCCCCACTATGACAGATCAGCAGAATCGGTTTGGGCAGGCTATTATAATAACGAGCAAACTCAACAATATCCGGCTGTGAAACTTTTACACTTTCAACAGGCTGGTAAATCAGACTGACATGAGACTTTTCTGCAACAGTCCGGAGCTGATTTACGGTTACAGGATTGCCGAGCTCACCGTCGGGCCGGTTAACAATGACTGATTTAAAACCCTGCTTGAGTAACTGCTGAAACTTTACCAAATCCATCTGTCCGGCTACGCTAACCTCTTCATTTAAAGGTTTGCTGATGGCCTGGTCAGTAACAGCAGCATTGACTGAAGAGATGGCACTTCCACACCAGCCCAGACTGAGCAGAAGGGCGCATATGTATTTAGTCATCCAGCAGGTCCATCTGTTTTGCTAATTGATAGAGGTTATTTGAGCGATTGCCAGTACGGCAGAACATTAAAATAGGTTTTGGCAGTTCATTATAGTGATTTGCAAATGTGCGCACATCAAGTTCACTGATCTGGCCAGCAACAACAGGCTGATAGACATAATCTAGGCCCGCAGCTCGAGCGGCTTCTTCAATCTGCGCACTGGTAGGCTGTTCAGCACCGCCTTCCATATCTGGACGGTTATTGATGATCGATCTGAAACCTTTTTCAACTACTTGTGACACATGATCAGGGCCAATCTGGCCTGCAAAACCTACATTCTCGCTCATTTTTTTACTCCATAGACTCATAAGGAATTTATGCAGACATGATAGCATTAAGCAAGATTATGCGTCGAAATCGGTAGAAAATTAATAAATTTTTCCCAACAAAATATTAATGGATCTGATGAATATTTTTGATTGGAAGGTTTTTTAATCATATATGGGTTGAGGGGCAGATTTAGAGTTTCTGTTCTTATAAAATAATACTATTTGAAAAGTCGGGCATACTCGCATTAAAATTTTCATATACATTGACTGGATGAAAATGAATGATTCTTGTATGTCCAAGCTGCAGTGCAAAAAATCGTGTACCAGAGGAAAAGCTTGATGCAGCTCCGAATTGTGGACAATGTCATGCTGCCTTGCTTCCACGAGCGCCAATTGAGTTAACTGAGCAGAATTTTAGTAATTTCATGAGTCATAGTGACCTGCCTGTACTGATTGATCTATGGGCCGACTGGTGTGGGCCATGCAAAATGATGGCGCCGCATTTTGCTGAGGCTGCCAAACATAACCCGCATGTTATTTTTGCCAAGATTAATACCGAGACTTCTCCACGCTTAAGTGCTGCATTTAATGTCAGAAGTATCCCGACCCTAGTACTGATGAATAAAACCACAGAAGTTGCTAGAATAAGTGGCGCCCTTCGATCTGCCGAGTTACAACAATGGCTGGATCAGCAACTTAAAGTCCGGAGTTAATGTGTCAGATACTAATCTAAAACCTGAAGGGGTATTGTCTCTTCAAACAATTGCTATGCCTGCTGATACCAACTGGAGCGGAGACGTATTCGGCGGCTGGATCGTTTCACAGATGGATTTAGCTGGTGCAATTCATGCTGAACGTTTTAGTAAAGGACGATGCGCCACTATTTCGATTAACCAGATGACTTTTCTGGTACCGGTTAAAGTGGGCGATGTAATTAGCTGTTATACCAAAATTTTAAAAGTTGGTAATACTTCAATCCAGATGCAGATTGAAGTCTGGGATAGCCATGATTCATCACGGCCAGCTAAACGTGTTACAGAAGGAGTTTTTACTTTTGTCGCTGTAGACGTAAAAGGTAATAAACGCATAATTCCAGAAGAGGTTAAGCAGAAGTTTTTAGAGTCACAACAGGTTTAAAATAAAAATCCCAGACATAATCTGGGATTTTTTATATTGTCATTAAGACGGTTTAAGCCGATCTTTAGCGACCCAGGCCCACAGCATTTCACACTGAATGGGCTCTTCACCAGACTCGTCTACCACTGAGACTGTAACGAGCGTTTCGCCTTTCTCCGAGGTTTGCATCATCTGCTGCTGTTCAGCAGACAAAGTTGCTACAGCGGTCATCGCTCCCTGAGTGGGCCGTTTAAAGTCAATTTTAAAACTTTTAATCAGTACAATAGCATTTTGAGGAACATTCATTGCAGTTACAAAACCAGTAGCAGTTTCGGCAAGAAGTGTCATGGCACAGGCATGGATCTGACCAATATGGTTCTGCATGACATGATGATTTGCCATACTGACTACCACTTTGGATGCGGTTACTTCAAGATAACGAATCTTTGCTGTACCTACCATTGGCACCACCCGACCAAATGCTCTACTCCACAAAGTACTGCGCAGGCCTTTAGGAAGCTTTGAGGTGGTCTTGATCAGTCTGGACAAGCGATTATTATGGGCCATGAGGTTTCTCTTGCAAGCAATAGTGTCTTAATCTTTGAAGTTGTTAAATTGTAGTGGCAAGCCAAACTGCTGCTCACGCAGAAAGTTCATTACCTGCTGCAGGGTATCGCGCTTTTTGTCTGTTACACGGATTTTGTCACCCTGAATCGATGATTGCACTTTAATCCCACCTTCTTTAATGGCTTTATTAATTTTTTTTGCCGTATCTGAGTCAAGACCATCTTTAAGTTTGATCACTTGGACTACATTTTTTCCTGAAGCAGTCGCTTTTTGGGGATCGAGTGCCTGTACATCAATTTTACGTTTGTAAAAGTGATTCTCTAACATGCTATACACTTGTTCACATTGGAAATCACTTTCTGTGCTAATTTTAATTTCTTTATTTTTTTCATTTAGTTCGATGGAAACATCCTGGCCGCGGAAGTCAAACCGGGTTGCAATTTCCTTTTGGGTATTTTGAACAGCGTGATTAACTTCAAATAACTCTAATTCAGATACAATATCGAAAGATGGCATGGTTTAGACCTTTACAAAGGGAAAGAATATCTGAGATGCTAGGGATGTTTTCTTCATTTGCCAAGTATTGTTTACATCAAAGGAGTGCGCAATGATCCGTAAACAAGAAATTACTACATTTGAGTTCCCAGAAAATGCTGTTATCTGGGATGTCCGTGACACAGGTGCATATGCAGAAGGTCATATTCGAGGTGCGATCAATCAGCCTATCAATGATCTGAGCGCGGAAAGCTTGTCTCAGGTAGCAGCGGATCAACCGATTTATATCCTGTGCGGTGGTGGCAGTAAAGCCCCGCGTGCGGCTGAAATGCTTGAAAGCATAGATGACTCGCGTGAATACGTGGTATTGATGGGGGGGACCCGAGCAGCACGTGATGCAGGATTGCCTTTGGAACAAGAAGGATAGAAAAAAGCGCCCCAGAGAGGGCGCTTTTTTTCAGGCTATGAGTACTGTACTGTCCAGCTTCGCACAGGCTGGTTGATTCAAGAATTTCTTTGCTGTTTTAAACGTTTTTGAAACCGTTGAGGGTTGAGCTTCTGTACTACACTGGCCGGTACAGGGCAGGCTTCTTTAAATACCAATGCGGCCAGTATTTCACTGCATAAGGGTGCATACAGAAAACCTTTAGAGCCTAAGCCGGAAAAAGTATAAATTTCTGTATCAGACCCCATTTTGCCGAGCAGGGGAAAGTAATCCATAGTTTGGGCACGAATAGAGGCACGGCCCTGCCAAGCTTCTATAGGCGGTAAAGTAGCTGCATATTCTGGAAATATTTTTGCAAGAAGTTCTGCATTATGCTGATGATCTTCAGCCAGGACTTCATCATCTTCACGGCCTGGTAAGAACGAAGCGCCAAAAAGCAGATTTTCAGGATCAAATTGCAGACAATAGCCGCCATAACTGATGGCTTCCTGCATATTCAGAGGTTGTACCGTATTATTGACCCAGCTTACTTGCCCTCGAATTGGCCGTAGTTTCGGGCAATTGCTGAGCAGTGATTGACTCTGTCGAGCACAGCACACCACCACATGGTCAAATTTACCCAGATATTTACCGTTGGCGTCATATAAGATGGTGTCTTGAGCTTCCGGAATAATATGTTCCACGGCTGCCTGCGTAAACTCGATCAGTGAATGTTCTAAAATCTGGTCACGTAACAGATGTGGAGAGACACCGCCAGCTCGATTAAGCCGTAGACTTTCAAACTGTGTAGAAAGCGGGTGACATTGAGCAGTTTGTACTGTGAGTAATTCATCCGGATATTGTTCTGCCAGACTCAAGAGCTGCTCGCTTTCTTTTAAAGCCATCTGATGAATCTGTAATGGCCGGAAAGCTCTAAATTGCTGATAATGATTAAGTGCATATTGCCAAGTAACTGTCATTAAATGGGTATGACTTTTTTCGATCTGGCTGAGCTTCGGATTTAACAGGGCAAGTGGATTTCCAGAGGCACCAGCTAAAGGCGCATTGCGGTCAAACAGTTTAACCTGATGGCCACGCTGGGCAAAAGACCAGGCTACACTTAGACCGGCAATACCTGCACCAATCACAGCGATCTGTTTTTGCCGATGAGTTGTTTTAACAGCTATTCGGGGGAGGAGTTGCCCTGAAGACAGACTCTCTGGTTTTTCCTGCTTTTCAGTTGCAGCATTGGCAACGGACGGCTGCCAGATCGCTTTTAACATTTCACGCTTATGACCAAAACCACGTGGACGTGTAACCTGAATGCCGTGACTACGTAACCCCCGCTTGAGAACACCGGCAACGCTGAATGAAGCAAATGTAGTACCATGGTCAGATAAACGGACAATATGATTTAAAACCTGTTCTTCCCACATATCCGGATTACAAGAAGGCGCAAAGCCATCCAGAAACCAGGCATTTACAGATGCTGTCTTTTCCATAAGGGGGAACATATCATGTGCATCTCCCAGCCACAGGTCAAGGCTAAAGCGTTCTTCAGGAAATGACAGCCGGTGACAGCCTGCAATCAGTAAGGGATACTGCTGGAGCAGCTGCTCAGCTAAAGGAGCAAGTTCTGGCCAGGCTTTTAATGCACGGATCAGATCAGGTTTGCCAAGCGGAAACTTCTCTACACTGATTGCATGCAGATGGCTATGATTATCAGGTCTGACCTGTTGCCAAAGTTGCCATAACGCTAGAATATTCAGTCCAGTACCAAAACCGGTTTCACCTACACAGAAATATTCAAAGTCGTTTAAGGTGGCGAGGCGTTCAGTCAAGTCATTGCCATTTAAAAAAACATGACGTGTTTCCAGCAGACCGTTATCTTTAGAGAAATAGACATCTCCAAACTGTCGGGATACCGGTACCTCAATATTATCGATAAGTTGCCAGTCTAAAGCAGCTGTTTGAATCGGATAGGACAAACCATAAAACCCTTTATTTATGCAGAGAAAAAGTGGAAATTACCACTGACGCCGGCGCTTGGTATATACATAACTTGCAATAAGAAAACCCATCAATACGCCTACAGCTAAAGTTGCTGCGCCGTAGAGAAACATCTGGGCACTACGTTCACTCTGTAAAACCTGAACCTGTACAGCAAGGCTATCATTTTTCAATTGCAGTTCCTGATTTTGTGCCAGTGCGTCCAGATTGGCTTTTTCCAGTTGTTGCAGGCGTACACCTTGATCTTTGATCAGTGTTTTAATCTTGGCATCTTGCAAGGCCTTGTTTTTGGCGAGTTGTTCAGCTGTTAAAGGCCGGACTTCCTGAGGTTGGCCTGTAGGGGCGACTGTTGCAGCAACAGCCATAGCGGCTGGCCGGTTAGCTGTATTAGCATTTAGTGGGGCTGTTACAGGTGCAGCTGCTACAGGTTCACTGACTACTTCAACAGCCCAGGCGGTAGAACAAAAAAATAGAATGCCCAGACAGCTTTGGACTACAACACGCATGAATTTATCCTTGAGGAAAGGCTTTATTGAAAGGCTTAATATCGATATGCGCATAAACACCAGCTTTTAGGAAAGGCTCTTCTTTAAGCCAAGCATCCAGTGCTTCACGGCTATCAAACTCAACAATCATAGTACTGCCATAAAAACCTGCTTGAGGATCAGCAGGGTCTTTAGGCATCGCACCTGCTACGATCAGGCGGCCTTCGTCATTTAGCTTTTGTAACCGTTCAATGTGTTGAGGACGTGTGGCGAGACGCTTTTCAACTGTACCCTCGTGATCGGTACAGCTTAATACAAATAAAGGCATGAAATTTTTGACCTGTATGACACACCTTAAGCTTCGGGTGACTTAAAGTGTTTACGTAAGACTATGAACTGAATAATGATAAAGGAAAACATAACAATCATGTCACCAAATGCCGTAAATTCTCCCCAATATTTTCCATTCATCCAGATAAAGGCAAAGAAAATATGCAGGCAGGCCATGACTATAAACATGGCAGCCCAAGCAAAGTTCAGATTCTTCCAGCCTTTTTCGGTCAGGTTGAAAATAGGACCAAATAAACGCTGGATCAGCGGTTTACGTTCTTTACCGAAAAATGGCGATAAAAGGAAAGCTCCGGCAAAGACCAGATTCAAAATGGCTGCCTTCAGACGGATATAAAAATCATCGCTAAGCATTAAAGTGATACCACCAAAAATTACGGTCATAAACAGCACAATCCACTGCTGTTTATCCAGACGGAATTTTTGCATGACAAATAAAGCACCATACACCACCAACATGGAAATGATGAGTCCTGTGGTCGCCACTAGAATATTATTGTTATCTACACCGCCCGCAGAGCCGATCAGTTGTAAAAGTGGATGTTGGGTATCATCTGGTTCAACCGTCTTGTACAGATAAAAGAAAATAATCAGTGGAACAAAGTCCAGAAGCGCTTTCATGTTAGAGTATCAGTTCTGTTTAAATAAATAGCATAGTATAAGAGATGCACGGCATAGATTTACATACACACAGCAATATTTCTGATGGAACTTTGTCTCCAGAGGCGCTGGTGCATGCTGCTGTTGCAGCAGGTGTTCATACCTTGGCCCTTACAGATCATGACAATATGGACGGCATCCAGCGGGCTAAAGCTTGTAGCCTGACACTTGAGGCTCCTTACTCACTCAGGATTATTCCTGGTGTAGAGATTTCAAGCCAGTGGTCACGCCCTGCCACCAAAAAGAGTTATGGTGTACATGTAGTTGCACTGGGCATGCAAAATCCGACCCCATTACTGCAAATGCTGGAGCAGCAAAAACGTATACGTGCAGCACGTGCCAGACACATTTGTCATCTGCTCACCGATATTATTCAGGTAGATATTTATGAGCAGGTTCTGGCGCTGGTTGAAGGTGAACCTGACCGGATTACCCGAACACATATTGCCAAAGCACTGGTACAGCAACAGATTGTATCCCGGCCACAGCAGGCTTTTGACCGTTATTTAAAAGAGGGGAAAAAAGCCTTTGTAAATTTTGAAGGTCTAGGCCTGGCCGAAACCATTCAAGTTATACATGCCAGTCGTGGTTTTGCAGTTTTGGCTCATCCGACTCGTTATACCTTGTCGGCCACCAATATCCGTTACTTGGTCGAGTTATTTGCAGAGTCTGGCGGGGATGCCATCGAATTGCCACCGGCCAGTGACCCGACTTCTACTCGCCAGATGATTGACCGGTTGATTCAGCAGTATGCACTGAAAGTTTCAATTGGTAGTGATTATCATGGTGAAAACATGCCTTGGCTCAAACTGGGCAATGTACCTTCACTCCGCCCAGACCAGATTGGGATTTGGGAAAGTTTTTCGCTATAAACCTGTCTAAAGAAGATTATCGTCCTGTGCCTGAATTGGGGGAGGCGTAGGCTTACCTAAAGTGCCGAGCAGTTCAATTTCAATCAGTCGTACCATGGAGTCTAGCGGTAAGTCATTACTTTGGGTGCCAAACGGTTCTTCAAGTTCTGTACTCAGTGCGTCAAGCCCCAGGAATGTATAGGCCAGCAGCCCGACCAGAAATGGGGTAAGCAAACCTAAAGTCTGGCCCAGACTAAAAGGCAGCAAGAAACAGAAACAATAAACAGTACGGTTAAGCAAAACCGAATAGGCAAACGGAAGAGGCGTATTGGCAATCCGGTCGCAACCAGTCTGGACCTCACTCAGTGCTGCTACATTTTGATTCATCTGTGTATAGATGATGTCGGAAATTTCGCCTTCTTTTAAAGCCAGCAACAGTTCCCACTGAATCAGGCTCAAAGTATACTGCGGCGCATTATGGTGCTGATAAAGCTGGGTCAGTGCCTGTTGTGACATACCGCTGGTCTGCAAAAGTTCAGTAGGATTAGCAGTCTGATGACGCAAACGGTCACGTAATACATTGGCAAATACAATGACGTGCTGAATAATACGTTCACGACGTGCCTGTGGCAGTACACGGCAGTCACGGTCAAAATGGCGGGCATTGGCAATTAGAATACCCCAAAGACGCCGGGCTTCCCACCAACGATCATAACAGGCGGTATTTTTGAAACCCAGAAAGATTGAAAGTACTACTCCAATTAAAGTAAAACCGGCTAAAGGAACTTCCGGAAAGCGATACAGATCAATATATTCAATTCCGCCTACAATGGCTGAGATGAGCATAACAATCCCAAGCGGCGGCAGAATTTTAGGTAGAATCGTACCGCGCCAAGAAAATAATAACTTTAAAACATCGGGTTGCTCGCGGACAATCATATCTGCTAAAACGTCACTGGGTTTAAGCTGATCTTTACGGCTTCAACCAGCTTTGTCAACCTTATTCTCGACCTGTTCTGAAGTATTGAATAAGCCCTGCTCAGCAAAGGAAAAACTGCATTCTGGAGAGATAATAAAATGATCAAGCAGGACAATTTCTACTAACTTACAGGCCTGAGATAATTGCCGCGTGAGTTCCAGATCAGCCGGTGAAGGTTGTGCCTGTCCAAAAGGATGGTTATGTGCAATAACCAGATGACAAGCATGCTGTTTTAAGGCATAGCGCAAAATCTGGTTAATAGATACGGCACAATGATTCAGTGAACCAAAAAATAATTTCTTGAAACTGAGCTTGCGCAGGTCATTATCCAGACAGAGCACTGCAAAAACTTCCTGCCGTTCTCCCAGCAGTTCGTAACGTAAATAGTCTAGCACTTGAGCTGAAGAGTTAAGCTCGAGCTGGGGCTGGTGGAAATATTGCTGGAGGTAACGCCGTCCTAACTCTTTAACTGCCATGAGCTGTGAATATTTACTAGGTCCCATGCCATGGAACTGGCTTAGGTCACTCAGTTCGGCATCAAATACCGGACTCAGGCCACCAAAATGCTGAATCATCTGTCGTGCCAGCTCCACTGCTGAATGTTGCCTAGAACCGGAACGCAGGAAAATGGCCAGAAGTTCTGCATCGGAAAGACTTTGTGCCCCTTGCTGTAATAGCCGCTCTCTGGGCCGTTCGTGTTCCGGCCAATGCTTGATTGAATTTTGCATAATAGTTCACTTTTCTTGTTTATTTTCGTTTTTATATTTCCAGCCGAGAGGCTTGGGTCAGCAGATATTTAATGCTATTGTGAGCGGCACTGCAACAGAGGATTACTGTTCGTGAGCTTTGATTTAAGTGTAATTTCAAATAAAAATATTATTGTCGCTGTCACGGGCGGAATCGCCGCCTATAAATCTGCTATTCTGGTCCGCCGGCTAAAAGACTATGGTTTTAATGTCAGAGTAGTGATGACGCATGGTGCCCAGGCTTTTATCACCCCGCTGACTTTCCAGGCCCTCTCAGGTAATCCGGTACATACTGAACTTTTAGACCCTGAAGCTGAAGCAGGAATGGGGCATATTGAACTGGCACGCTGGGCAGATCTGGTTCTGGTTGCACCCGCCAGCTGCGATACACTGGCAAAATTCGCTGCCGGTCTTGCCGATGATTTGCTGAGTACCTTATATCTGGCGACTAAAGCTCCAGTCTGGGTAGCGCCAGCAATGAACCAGCAAATGTGGGCAGCAAAAGCTACACAACGAAATCTGGCGACACTGGTTGAAGATGGGGTTCATGTGGTTATGCCAGAAGCAGGTGCTCAGGCTTGTGGTGATGTCGGACTTGGTCGTATGCCGGAACCAGAAGATCTGGCCCGTCAGGTTAAAGACTATTTTCATAAAGCCCAGCGTGCTATTGCTGAAAAATTTGGTCTGCTGGCCAGCAAACATGTGGTCATTACAGCAGGTCCGACCCGCGAAGCGATTGACCCGGTACGTTATATTTCTAACCATAGTACCGGAAAGATGGGTTTTGCTCTGGCCGCGGCCTGCTATGCAGCAGGAGCTAGAGTCACCTTAATTGCTGGCCCGGTAAGTCTGGATACGCCTAATGGGGTAAGACGCATTAATGTATCTTCAGCAGTTCAGATGTTAGAACACAGTATGCAGATGCTGGAAGAAGGCTGTGATATTTTTATCGCCACCGCAGCTGTTGCCGATTATCGTGTAGCAGAAGTTGCTGAGCATAAAATCAAGAAAGCCGGCGATGAGCTGAATGTTTCCCTGATTAAGAATCCCGATATTGTGGCAACCATTGCCCAGCAGCAAAAGCGCCCATTTATGGTCGGTTTTGCAGCAGAAACCCGTAATGTAGAAGAGTATGCAGCTGGGAAGCTGATTGCGAAAAAGCTGGATATGATCGCTTGTAATGATGTATCACGGAATGACATCGGTTTTGCTTCCGATGAAAATGCCATGATTGTATTTTTTGCCGAGCAGTATCATCTGCAAAAACGTGAGCTGGAAAAGGCGTCTAAGCAGGAAATTGCCCAGCAGCTGGTTGAGGCTGTCGCTGATGCACTGCATCAAAATGCCGCTGTATCCTGATGTATAAAAAACAGTTAATAAAAAAGACCGCAGATTGCGGTCTTTTTTTACAGGCTGGTAATTAAGCCTGACCTTCAGCATCGGCAGCCCGTTGCATATTAGCTTCAAACTCGGCATCAAAGTTGATTGGAGTTAAAAGCAATTGCGGGAAGCTACCTTTAGTAACCATATCATTTACAGCTTCACGCAGGAACGGAAACAGGATATTCGGGCAATAAGCACCCAGAATGTAAGGAAGACGCTCTTCCTCAACATTATCTACCAAAAAAATGCCTGACTGGGTTACATCGACAATAAACGCAGTATCGCCGGCATTGTTCGCTTGAACTACTACTTTGAGTGAAACCTCAAAATGAGTCGGATCAATTTTCTCTGCGGAAGAGGATAAATTGATATTCAGTTCAGGCTGCCATTCTTTGGTAAATACTTGTGCCCCTGGTACTTCAAAAGAAATATCCTTAGTATAAATACGCTCTAAGGCAAGTTGTGGTTGAGTTTGTTGTTCTTCACTCATTCTTTATATCCTTGATATGGAAACGGGTTAAGCTAAAAGACTATCGAGTTTACCTTCGCGCTCAAGAGCATAGAGCTGATCAAAACCACCGATAAACTGATCTTTAATAAAAATTTGTGGAACAGTACGATGATTAGTGCGCTGCATCAACTCCACACGTACTTCAGGTGCTTCATTTGATAAGTTAATTTCTTTATATGCTACACCTTTACGCTCAAGAAGCTGTTTAGCACGTACACAGTACGGGCAGAAGGTGGTTGAGTAAATTGTTACTTCAGCAGCCATAAAATATCTCCTTAAGCTTTGGTGGTTTTATTACCTTTTACCAAGGGTAAACCTTGGGCTTTCCAGTTGCTAATGCCACCGTCGAGACGGTAACTGTCATTATGTCCAACTTTCTGTAGCGCACTACCTGCAACCTGACCCAGATTACAGATAAAAACTAAAGGACGTTCTGTCGCTTTTAATTCATCAACATGATTGGCGATCTGGCTATAAGGGATATTTCGACTACCACTAATATGGCCTTCACGAAAATCTTTAGCATCACGCAAATCGATCAGCATGGCATTTTTTGCCTTGACCAGAATTCCAAGTGACTGCGGTGAAATTTTGCGGCCATTTCGCTGTCCTTCAAAAATGAAAAACAACACCAGCAAAACCCCTAACGTACCAAACAAAAAGGGGTGATTCCCCATAAATTCAAGCCAACGTTCCACAAGTCACCTAATTCAAATCAAAACTGATCTAGAGTATATCGTATATATATGGTGATCAAAATCATCCCTTCAAGGGATGGGCTTTAGAAAACCGTAATAAAACTAATTTTTTTGCTGAGCCTCAGCAATCTCATCCTGCAAGCGTAAATAGCTTTCCAGACGACGGGGCAGAATTTCTCCATTCTTCGCCGCCTCTCTAAGCGCACAATGTTTTTCATGGGTGTGAGTACAGTTACGGAACTGACAGTGCCCCAATAGATTTTCAATTTCAGGAAAACCGCGCTGAACCTTATCTGCATCCAGATGCCACAGGCCAAATTCACGAATTCCAGGCGAATCAATCAATGCGCCGCTAGTTCCAAAACGGATTAAACGCGTAGAAGTAGTCGTGTGCTGACCTAAAGCAGAATTCTCGGAAATTATATTGGTTTTCTGAGAGGCATCAGGAACAATTGCATTGATCAGGGAACTCTTTCCTACACCAGACTGGCCTACAAATGCGACAGTTTCACCATCCAGGCGTTGTGCCAAAGCAGACAGATCACCTTTAGACTGTGTTTGCATGACTTCATAACCCAGTGCTTCATATTCGGACACTAGCTGTAAAATAGGATCATTCTGACTGAGCAGATCAGTTTTGTTGAGTACTAGAAGCGCAGGTATCTCGGCATCTGCACATGCAACTAAATAGCGGTCAATTAGCATCGGGGCCGGTTCTGGCAAGACAGCAAAAACGACTACGATTAGAGAAATATTAGCTGCAACCGGTTTGACCTTATGATAGCGATCCGGACGGGTGAGTAAGGAAGATCGCGAATGAATCGCTGTGATAATACCTAAACCGGTATTGGGGTCGGCTTGCCATTTGACCCGGTCTCCTGTAACCAGTAATTCTAGATTGGTACGGGTATGGCAGCGCCAGATACTGCCCAGTTCCACTGGTTTCCAGAATGGCTCCGGTTCACCTGGCTGGGTCACAGGTTGTGGCGGATGTTCAACAGGAACAGACAAGGCTTCCACTTCAAGCTGGCGGCCATAATGCTGTACCACCAGACCTTCAAGGTCATTTGAAGTATCGATTTCTTCCTGACGTGTTTTTTGCTGTTTCTGAATCCGGCGTTGCTGTTGTTCAGTCAAGCGACGTTTACGAATTAATGCCATTCATATCCTGAGAAAAACCACCTGTTAAGGATGGCAAAAATAGCATGAAGCGGGGTTGAAGTTACAGCCAAGATACAAGAAATTTGCTACTATTATTACTTTCCAAGTACATTAAGATGGTCTTTCATGAGTAGTACCCCAGATACACGGTTAATTTGGATTGACCTGGAAATGACCGGTTTAGATACCGATAACGATCAGATTATTGAAATTGCAACAATTATTACAGATGATCATTTAAATATTCTGGCTGAAGGTCCGGTACTGGCTATTCACCAGTCTGATCAGGTCTTAAATGCAATGGATGAGTGGAATACTCGCCAGCATGGACAATCGGGTCTGATTCAGCGTGTACGTCGTAGTACTTTAACTGCTCTTGAAGCAGAACAGCAGACAATAGATTTTCTAAAAAAATGGGTTAACCCGAAAACTTCACCAATGTGTGGTAACTCGATCTGTCAGGATCGCCGTTTTCTGCACCGGTTAATGCCAGAACTGGAACAATTCTTTCATTACCGTAATCTGGATGTTTCTTCAGTCAAGGAACTGGCGAAACGCTGGCGGCCAGAAATTATGAGTGGCCTTAAAAAGCAGGCATCGCATCTGGCAATGGATGACATTCGTGACTCAATCCGTGAATTGAAATATTATCGCGAGTATTTCTTTATTACACATGATAACCAGTATTAAGATATTTTTAGACTCAAATATGCTGCTGAATAGAAATATCAGTCATAAAAAAACGCCTGAATTTACAGGCGTTTTTTTAGATATTGAATCAGGATTGTGATGTAAAGAACTCTTCACTAAATTCCATCACCAGGTCAGAGCCAGCATTAATTTTGGCAATACGCATAGACAGTTCAGGTAAGATGCGCTGTACAAAATAATGTGCCAAGGTCAGTTTGTTCTGGTAAAACTCACCAGATTTATCTTTTGCTGCCGCTGCAATACGTGCAAACATATAACTGAAGCTGAGCAGGCCAACTGCATGCAGGAAGTCAACTGCAACAGAGTTAGAGAAATCTGGTTTTTCTGATGCCTGTTCAATGATAAAACGACTTACCGCTTCAATATCAGTTGCCGCGTCTAGTGTTGCATCTTTAATGAAGTTGAGATGAGTATCCATATTGTTGGCAAAATCACGGATCTCTGCAATGTACTCTTCCAGGAAAGCACCATTATTTTTTATCAGCTTACGGCCAATCAGATCTTGTGACTGTACACCATTGGTGCCTTCATAGATCTGGGCAATACGCAGATCACGAACACATTGTTCCATACCCCATTCGCGAATATAACCGTGCCCGCCGAAGACCATTTGTGCATCCAGAGTTGCCTGGAATGCCGTATCCGTTAAATATGCTTTAGCAATTGGAGTGAGCAGGGCTACGCGATCATTGGCTCTTTTCACAGCTTCCGGGTCAGTAGAGAACTTGGTAATATCCAGTTGCTGACCTACATACACCGCAAATGCACGTGATGCTTCATTGTTAGCACGAACATTAAGCAGCATACGGCGTACATCACCATGAACCAGAATACTGTCGGCAACCTTGTTTGGTGATTTTATACCTGAGGCGCTACGACCTTGAATACGGTCAGTAGCATACTGGGCTGCATTCTGATAGGCGAACTCGGAAGCTCCGATACCTTGAATGCCCATTGACAGACGTTCATAGTTCATCATAACGAACATGGCTGCCAAGCCTTCATTCTCTTTACCAACAATAAAGCCTTTAGCGCCATCAAAATTCATTACACAGGTAGCGGAGGCTTTAATACCCATCTTATGTTCAATAGAGCCTGGTCCGACAGGGTTACGCTCACCTAGACTGCCATCTTCATTGACCAGAAATTTCGGAACAATAAAGAGCGAAATACCGCGTGAACCAGCAGGGGCATCCGGAGTTTTTGCCAATACCAGATGAATAATATTATCACTCAGGTCATGGTCACCACCGGTAATGAAAATTTTGGTACCGCTGATGCTGTAACTGCCATCTTCATTCCGTTCTGCTTTGGTTTTAATAATACCCAAGTCAGTGCCTGCATGCGGCTCAGTCAGACACATGGTTCCTGACCATTCACCTGAATAGATTTTTGGCAGATAGGTTTCTTTTTGCTCCTGCGAAGCATAACTGTTAAGTGCCATACCTGCACCTACAGAAAGCAGGGGATAGAGCATGAATGCCGGATTGGTCGCAAACAGCATTTCATCTGCCAGTACAGTCAGCATTTTTGGCATTGCCTGACCGCCCCATTCTTCATCGGCGCCCAAGCCAATCCAGCCACCTTCTGCATATTGGCGAAAAGCTTCCTTATAGCCCGCAGGAGTAGTGACTGCACCATTATTATATTGTGCACCTTCTTCATCACCACTGCGGTTTAATGGCAGAGTCACGTTCTGTGCAAACTTGGCCATTTCTTCAAGAATTGCTTCAGCAGTTGCTGCATCTACATGGTTTAGGTTTTCATTGGCTTGCCAGAATTGTTCTGCCTGAAAGACATCATTCAGAATAAAGCGCATATCTGCAAGAGGTGCATTATAAATTGGCATAGTTCACCTGTTTATTGTTCGAATCAGTAGATTTTAATCAAGTTAAGTAAAGTGCCGTTATACCTTAACCGATTACGTACCAGATTTTGAGTATTTGATAAAAGAAAAGGACTGTCCAGAATAATGCTGTGCAGTCCTTTCCCATGAAAACTTGCTATAACAATGTTTTGTTAGAAGACGAAATGTTCAGCATCAAGTGCCATGAGTGAATCAAGGCCGCCTGCGATTACGTCAACATGTGAGCGTACACGTGGCAGGATTTTCTTGAAGTAGAACCGTGCAGTGGTAATTTTGGCATTGTAGAAATCAACTTCTGTACTGCCGGCTGCCAGCTGCTGCTGAGCCAGAAGCGCCATACGTGCCCACAGGTAAGCCAGTGTTACATAGCCCGAGAAGTACATGTAGTCAACTGCTGCTGCACCTACTTCATCCGGATTTTGCATTGCTTTCATACCAATTTGCATAGTCAGCTCACCCCACTCTTTATTGAGTTTGGCAAGTGGCTCGATGAACTCGGCAAGTTCTGCATTGTCTTTGTTGGCTTCGGCAAATTTATGAATGATCTTGGTGAAATCTTTCAGCATGGCGCCTTGAGTGCCCAGCACTTTACGGCCTAGCAGGTCAAGAGCCTGGATTTCAGTAGTTCCTTCGTACAGGCAGGCAATACGGGTATCACGTACAATCTGTTCCATACCATGTTCAGAAATGAAACCATGACCGCCATACACCTGAATACCTTTATTTGCAGCTTCCAGACCGGTTTCAGTCAGGAATGCCTTAGCGATTGGGGTAAGAAGTGACAGGATATTGTCGGAGAATTTACGCTCTTCTTCAGTTGCGCCTTTTTCAACAACATCAGCATGCTGGGCCAGCAGATAAACCAGTGCACGGCCACCTTCGGCAAATGCTTTCTGAGTCATCAGCATGTTACGTACTGCCGGGTGAACAATAATTGGATCAGCTTCTTTTTCTGGGGCTTTAGGGCCAGAAAGCGAACGCATCGCCAGACGGTCTTTTGCATATACAATAGACCCTTGGAACGCTGACTCAGATGCAGCCAGACCTTGTACTGCCGTGCCAATACGTGCCGTGTTCATGAATGTGAACATACAGTTCAGGCCGCGGTTTTCAGGACCGATCAGGTAACCGGTTGCGCGATCAAAATTGATAACGCAGGTGGCATTACCATGAATTCCCATTTTATGTTCAATTGAACCACAACGCACGGCATTACGCTCGCCAACTGAACCATCAGCATTCACATTGAATTTTGGCACAATAAACAGGGAAATACCTTTGGTACCTTTAGGCGCGCCAGGCAAGCGGGCAAGAACAATATGAATAATATTTTCTGCCATGTCGTGTTCGCCGGCAGAAATAAAGATTTTTTCGCCAGAGATTGCATAGCTGCCATCAGCATTTGGTTCAGCTTTGGTACGAATAATACCCAGATCAGAACCTGCATGTGACTCGGTCAGGCACATGGTACCCGTCCATTCACCTGATACCAGTTTCGGCAGATAGGACTCTTTTTGTTCATCAGAACCATGATGCTCAAGAGTACGCACTGCACCATGAGACAGACCCGGGTACATGCCCCAAGCCCAGTTAGAACTACCTACCATCTCAGAAATAGCAATGCCCAGCGAGTTTGGCAGGCCCTGACCGCCGTATTGCTCTTCAGCAGAAAGAGATGGGAAGCCGAGTTCGATATATTTTTGATAAGCTTCTTTAAAGCCGGTTGGTGTAGTTACTACACCATCATTCCAGCTACAGCCTTCACGGTCACCAATCTGGTTTAACGGAGAGAGTTCGTTTTCACAAAAGTCTGCAGCCGCTTCAAGATACTGATCTACTAAATCACGGCTTACATTTTCCTGAAAAGCCGGTAATTTTGCATAATGTTCTTCGGCATTTAACAGTTCATGCAGAACAAATTGCATATCACGTAAGGGCGCTTTGTATTGTGGCATATCGGGTTCCTCAATACTGGTTAAACCAGATTTATAATCCTAATAAACGATTTACGTGCCAGCAGCGACACATATATTTGTACGCTTACATCGTGCAATAAGTTGCACCACCACACAAGCGTCGAAGGGGTATTGTTGGTGACTGTAAAGTCAAAGAAAAGACTCTTGAAAAATCTAACCTGTTTGAGTGTAAACAGTTTTTATTATTTTAAGCTGACACAAATAGTCAAAATCGTAAGGGAATATGTATGGTATGAGGCAAGGAATTAAATAAAAAAGACACCCAAAGGTGTCTTTAATAGTTTTACTTTCATGCTACCGGTTTAGCAGCAGGCTGCGGTGTTAATGGCTGAGCAGTTGAAGGCTGGGGCGCCACTGTTGCTGTCCGTTTAGGCTTAAAGCGCATTTCACAGGTGCCTTCAATGGTTTTGTCGGCCATTTTGAGCTGAACGGTTTGTCCGGCAGGCTTACCTGCACAGGCCTGCTGAAGCTGCTGATAATGCATCTGCCGTTCAGCACGGCGCTTATCCCACTCTGCACGTTGTTCCGGTGTCATATTCCGGTGATGGCGTTTCATATGATGGCCTCTATCACCATCTTTGTGCATCATTGGGTGATGTGGTTTATCTTGTGGAGCTGTAGAGGATTGACAGGCAGTCAGGCCTATAACAGCAGTCAACGCTGTACCCAATAATCCGGCCTTGATTAAAGATTTCATTATTATTACTCCTGAGCCAACTGTATTTACCAATAGCTTAAGATTAAATAATAAAGATGTAGAAACAATGAAGAGTATTTTTGCCAGAGCTTGGTTACAATGATGAATCAGAAGAATAAATTGAGAAATTGTTTTGAAGATCCGCCGAGTTCCTATTGCCTTACGCCTGTTTCTGACCGTGCTGTTTACGACGTTATTCATTACGACGCTCAGCTTGGGGGTATTGCACTGGACCATGCAGAAAAACTTTGCCAAGTATGTGGCAGATGTAGAAATGCAGAAGCTGGATCTTCTGATCAGTAATCTGGCTGGTGTATACGGTTTATATCAGGACTGGGGTAATGCTATTCAGGCGCAGATTTTACAGATTGAAGGTGAGGCTGCACCAGACGACTATGACCGTCTTTCGCGGTGGTGGCTGCGCCGTCAATACGATATTGCCTTGCAGCAGCGTTATTTTCAAGAACATTCTATGATGAATGTCTCTCCCCAGTTTCCGGCCAATGAACAGTTACGGCAAAAAATGGTGGATACTGAAGAACTACGGTTTATTGAAGAAAATTTACCTTCCGAATATCAGCCTTTTGAAGGACTGCGTTTTCCGTTAAGTGCTAACCAGAGCATGACCCATAATCCGGAAAAGAAAACCAATCCCTCTACGCTTCAAAGCGTAGAAGCTCAAGCTGGTAAAAAACGGTTCATTTTTATGCCAGACCGTCTGGGGCTGAGTTCGCGGTTATCACTGTATGATGCCCAGCGACAGTTTGTAGTTGGTGAGCCCTCTGATCAGGAAGTATCTTATCGTCCTATAGTAGTAGGTAATCAGGTAGTCGGCTATCTGGGCTTAAAACCTGTACTGGATCAGGATGATGCTTTAAGTATTAATTTCTTCAGTAACCAGAAGCGCTACCTGCTTTTAGTATATGCCTTAACCATTTTGGCCAGTTTGATTGCCGCTATATTAATGGCAACCTATTTTAAAAAGCCGATTCAACGCCTGCTGCGTGCCACACAGGAATTAACTCGAGGTAATTATCTGCATCAGGTCAAAATTCGCCGTAATGATGAGTTAGGTGATCTGGCCAATGAGATTAACCAGTTAGCAATTATTCTTGACCAGCATGAGCAGTCACGCCGGCAATGGGTTGCAGATACTTCACATGAGTTGAAAACACCGTTAGCGGTACTACAGGCCCAGATTGAGGCCATGCAGGATGGTATCCGAAAAGCTACCCCTGAGCATCTTGCTGCCATGATGCGTCAGGTCAGCAGTCTGAAAAAACTTACTAAAGATCTGGCGGATCTGGCCCAGGCCGAGGCCCAGCAGCTCAAGTGCTATTTCTCTAATGTTGATCCGTGGTCTGTGGTACAGCAGGAAATTGAAAACTTCCGGCCGAACTTTGAACAGGCAGGACTCTCAGTACACTCAGAGGGAACAGAGGCTGAATTACAATTGGATGTAGACCGATTCAAACAAATTGTGGTCAACTTGCTTGGAAACAGTATTCGCTATACAGAAAGTGGTGGAGAAATCCGTATTCATACTGAACAGTCTGATACGCATTGGAGTCTGTATGTGGATGACAGCCCATTTGGGCTCAGCGATGAGCAGCTGTCACGTCTGGGTGAGCGCTTTTACCGAGTAGATGATTCGCGTACGCGCAGTACCGGCGGAACCGGATTAGGTCTGGCCCTGTCCTGTAAAATTGCCCAAACCATGGGCGGAGAATTAACATTCCATCATTCACCACTCGGCGGTTTGCGTTGCAAGCTGACTTTTCCCAAATTAACCACTATATAAGGAAGCACACTCATGAAGCATGTCATGCTAGTAGAAGATGAAGTTGAACTTGCTGGACTGGTACGCGATTATCTTGAGGCTGGCGGTTTTGAAGTGAGCGTCTTTCATGATGGGCAAGAAGCCTATGACCATTTCCTTCAGCGCAAACCAAGTCTCATGATTCTGGATCTAATGGTACCGCGTATGGATGGGTTGACTATTTGCCGAAAAGTACGTGAACAGTCAGATATTCCTATTATTATGGTCACTGCCCGGACTGAAGAAATTGATCGTGTACTTGGCTTAAATATGGGTGCTGATGATTACATTTGTAAACCGTTTAGTCCTAAAGAGCTGGTAGCACGTGTACAGGCGGTACTGCGCCGTCTGGACCGCAAGGCTGAACCTGAACAAAATAGTCTTTTCAGAATCGATAAGGCGCAACAGCGTATCTGGTATCAGCAGAAATCCTTGAATCTGACACCCACAGAGTTCCGCCTGTTAGAGCTGTTTTTAGAACACGTGGGACAGGTATATTCACGTGCCCAGCTGTTAGATCATATTAATCCTGACAGTTTTGATGTAGCCGACCGTGTGATTGATAGCCACATTAAAAATCTGCGCCGTAAAATCACTGATGCAGCTAATACTGGTAACCGCCATGAGTGGATTCAGGCAGTTTACGGGGTAGGCTATCGTTTTGAATATCCAGATGAATAAATAGCACAGCTTTAATTTTCTTACTAAAAAGCGGAGAGCATATGATCCGCTTTTTTATTGATTAGCTCTGGTTAGAGGCTGTGGATGCTGAGGCTAAGAAGTTGTCTGATGATCAGTGCGGTGCAGAATATGATAAGTCTGCTAGCCATATATTATTCTCTTGTCTTTATACGACAAATACTCTATTTCTTATAAAACCCATTAGATAAATTGTTTTTAGAGAAATAGTTGCTGAACAAATACTTATAATTTCCTGTATTTTTTCTAATTAGTTGGCTCTAACCGGATTAGAGGTGTGGATAAAATGTATTTTATCCACACCTCTACAGTTTCAGCTATGAAGAGCAGCTAACAATAATTTCGGGTATATCACTTGGTAGAGGCGCCTGGTCTTCCGGTTTTTCGGTTTCTGGCTGAAAAACAAACGGCTGACTGAGTAAGGTGAATAAACGGTCTACTTCAGAAAAGTCATCCTGTTCTGCCAGTTCAATCGCTTTTTGTGCCATGTGATTACGCAGAATATAGCGAGGATTAACCTGTTGCATGGCCTGATCCAGCTTATCTGTATCTTGATGCTCACGGATTTGCTGATATAGGGTCAAGAAGGTATCAAACTGCCGGATATCGAGGCAGTCATCACGAAGAGCCTTATATTCCTTTTGCTGTAAGCGGATAAAACTGTGAGTGTAGTCCAACTGTTCACTTTGCAGAATTCTTAAGAAGGCCATACCACATTCCATACTCTCTTTATGGAATTCGGGTAAGCCCATTTTCTGACATAAACCAAATTGATACTGTTCCAAAAAGGTCGGTTCAAACTGTTCCAGACATTTGGCAAGTTCTTCCTTGAATTGTTCCTTGTCGGTTTCTTCAGCCAAAGGAATAAGGTTATTTAACCAGATCCATAAGTTCCAGTGGGCAATACTTGGCTGGTTCTGGTAACTATAGCGCCCCTGATAATCCGAGTGGTTATTGATCCAACCCGGGCGGAAACGCTCCATAAAGCCATAAGGTCCAAAATCAAGAGTTGAGCCAGTAATATTAAGATTATCGGTATTCATCACCCCGTGGGCAAAACCAACCAGTTGCCACTTGGCGATCATGCTGGCAGTTCTTTTAATCACTTCTTCAGCAAACGCCAGTACAGGTAATTGTGTTTTCAGACAATCCGGATAATGCCACTCGATACATTTATATGTGAAATCTTTAAGTAACTCTGGAGCATACTGGTTAATCCACTCAAAATGTCCGAAGCGGATATGGCTATCAGCAGTTCGCAGTAGCATGGCACCTGGTTCCAATGTCTCGCGCTGTATATTCTGGGTGGAACTGGTGAAACCTACGGCATTGCTAGATGGTACACCCAAGGCATTAAGTGCATGACCAGCCAGATATTCGCGGATTACCGAACGCAATACTGCCCGGCCGTCACCCATGCGTGAATAGGGGGTAGGTCCTGCACCCTTAAGATGAAGGTCAATCGTCTGGCCTTGTCGGTCAAGTACCTGTGCAATCAGCAGGCCGCGGCCATCTCCAAGTTGTCCGGCCCACTGCCCAAACTGATGTCCTGCATAGACCATGGCTAAGGGCGAACATTCCTGAAACGTTCTTTGTCCGCTGCAAATTTCAACCCAGTTTTGTTTTTCTTCTTCAGTCCATTGCAACTCTTCCGCCAGATGCAAGTTAAAGTGACCCGGCTTGGCACCTCGTAATGGTACAGGCTGTTGCTGATGATAAAGTCGGGAGTCGAGGGAAGAATATCTTGGATTAAACTGCATAAGGTACCAGACAAATAAAAATATAGATTTACTATAACAAATTTACTGTTCCTGCCTAGCACTAGTTAAGGCGTGATAAGAATTGGATACAAATACCTTAAAAACATAACTGCTTTAAAAGAAAAAAGGCTAAAACCCATTTCCGGTTTTAGCCTTTTTTAAAGTTTTAAAAATCAGGTGGTCTGTTTTTTCAGGCCACGCATAACTTCTTCTAACGATTTACGGTGATGAGCCAGACGCTCCTCTACCTGCTGGAATTCACCTTTTAGGCGGTTATCCATCTGGTGGATTTTTTCTGCTACAGCAGCTTTCTTGGCATGAAGCTCCTGTTCCTTGAGTTTAGCCCAGTCATTTAAGGTATGAGTAAAAGCTTCGTATTCCTGAGCAAGCCGCTGTTTAACAGTACTGATATCTGTATTCACATCATGACCGTAGATAGCAAGATCTTGTTCAGCATATTTAAACTTCATTGCCAGTTCAGCTTTCTTGATATTAAAGCTTGGTATACGGCGCAGATTTTTAGCAAGTCCCAGTTTTGAACAGCTCCAGATGAGCCACTTGGTAGGGTCGTATTGCCACCACTTTACACCATTACGATAGTCGTACTGGAAAATGTGGTGATAGTTATGATAACCCTCACCCCAGGTAGCAATTGCCAGCCAGAAGTTATCACGTGCTGTATTTTCATCTGTATAGGGACGTTTGCCCCACATATGACAAAGAGAGTTAATAAAGAAAGTCACATGATGACTTAGAACCAGACGTAATAACCCACCCAGTAGAACTACTCCCCAGATATCACCTACTGCCCAGCCAATCCCGCCCAGAATTGCAACATGTACAGCAATTACCAGCGGTACATAGTACTTGTGCTGAAACATAACCAGTTTGTCATTTAAGAGGTCTGGTGCATTTTTATAGTTAGGTGCTGCAGCCGGATAGTCACGAATCATCCAGCCCAAGTGGGCATACCAGAAACCATTATTGATGGAATATGGATCTTCTTCTACATCATCAACATGACGATGATGGGTACGGTGGCCAGAAGCCCAGTATAAAATACTATTTTGTACTGCAAACGTTCCACCAATCATCAGGAGGATTTTTAAAGGCAGGGAGGCTTCATAGGCACGGTGCGCCCATAACCGATGGTAACCTGCAGTAATACTTAAGCTACTAAATGCTAACAAGAAAAATAAGCTGAGCCATGCACTTAAGCTAAAATCATGATGATACGCATAAAGCGGAATCAGAACAGCGGCAGCAATGGGAGTCCCAAGTAGAGTAATACTGGCGGTCCAGTTAATTGGGGCTTTGGTTAGGGGAGGATTATTCATCTCCAGTAACGCTCCTACAAGCCTTTGCAACAAAGGCAAAAACGAAACAGCGCAGCTATTTTTTGTCAAAAATAGCCATAAGACCCGCATCTTAACATGTGAGTACAGCTGTTCACTAGTATTATTGTACGCTTGTACACCTTAAACCGTAACAGAATGAATGTTTGTTTTTCACGCGTAAGTAGGAGAGTACAATATGAAGAAATATACTGATAAAGCGTTTAAAAAATATACCTTTTTGAATCTAAGGCTTAGCGTGTTTACAGGCAGTTTAATGTTCTTGATTGGGCTTGCAGGCTGCCAGTCATCACAACCTTCCACTTCTCTAGAATCCCGCACAGTCTCAAAACAGAAAGTAGTGACTCAAGCGTCATCTAAGCAGCTCAGCCGTGACGGTGTTCAGGATGTAAATTGGCGTATTGTCAAAATTAAAAGCCAGCCAGCCAAATTTTTCAATCAGGTACCTTTTATCCGTTTAAACTCTGTATCAAGAACCGTGACCGGACATACAGGGTGTAATACTGTCTTTGGGCGTTATGACATTAATACGGCCCAGAAAACCCTGAACTTGACTATTAAGGCAGGACATCAGAGTTGTGATCAGGCACTGGCACAGGAAGCTGATCTGGCTGATGCTTTAGAGCGGATCAGCCGTTTCCAGCTGAATAATAAGCAGCTGTATTTGCAGGACCGGGCTGGCCAGATTCTGATTCAGGCCGAGAAAAACTAGTCGACTGGTTTAAAGCTGGCTCTGCATGGTTTTGGGAATGTCGGTAATAAGACCTTGTACACCTGCATCACGCAGGGCTTTTGCCCGCTCAATACTGTTGACTGTCCAAACACTAATATTCAGTTGAGCTAAATGAGACAGTTGAATCATTTCAGGAGTAGCCAACTGGTCCATCCAGCCAATATGCGAGCAGCCTAAATGATGGGCTTTTTCGATTGCCTTGCTTTTAATATCATCTTCTACTAGAAGGCCGCGTTTAAATCTGCTGCGTTGCTGCTGCAAGCTACTTAAGACTTTTTCATCAAAGCTGGTGATAGTAACCTGTCGCTCCAGACCCTCTAGCTGTTGTTCCAGGCTCAGTGTCAGTTTTTCTGCTTCTGGAAGTGTAGTAACCGGTTTAATCTCAACTTCAATATGCTCAAAGTCATTTAGCAGACTAAGCACCTGCTGTAATTTTGGCGTGTTTTCCGTTTTAGGCCAGTTGGCCCACTGATGCCGGTGGTCATAACGTACCAGATCACTTTCAACACATTCATACAGGGGGTGAGGTAAGCCTGCGGTTCTCAGAAAGTTATCATCATGAATAACAGTAAGACAGTTATCCTTGAGCTGCCGTACATCAAACTCGACAGCACGGACTCCCAAATCACGTAAATACTGGAAGCCCCCTAGTGTATTTTCAGGAGCTTCACCACGGGCACCACGATGGCCAATAATTTTCATGAAACAACTCGAACGAGTTTTGAACTTAACTGAATATTATAAACCTAAATTGTGTCATTTATATTTTTTTGCCACAGAACCTCATTGCCACCCTCAGCCCGTTGCAAGGCACGTGAAGCCACGAACAACCAGTCCGATAAACGGTTCAGAAGTTGTAAGGACGTTGGTTGGATATTCTGGTCACGGCTATGTACAGACATCAGGCTGCGCTCGGCACGACGGCAAACAGCACGTGCCTGATGGGCATAACTACAGGCTAAAGTGCCTGCCGGTAAGATAAAGTCCTTTAACATCGGTAGATCTTCATTCATCCGGTCAATTTCCTTTTCAAGAAATTCGACTGAAACTGGTTGTAGCAGGTTGAAATTTGGAATACAGACTTCACCCCCTAAGTCGAACAGCCAGTGTTGAATTAAACTCAGAGATTTATCCCAGCAGCTTTTGTCTTTGATTGTACTCACTGCAATTTGTGCACGTAAGACGCCTATACATGCATTCAATTCATCCACATCCCCTAAAGCGTCTATACGCAGATCATCCTTGGCGACGCGTGAGCCATCTCCAAGGCCGGTAGTACCTGAGTCGCCTGTACGGGTATAAATTTTACTTAAACGGTGGCCCATAAGTTTTCCTTAAACTGTAAGCAATAAAAAAGGATAATGCCGGTCAGAACATTATCCATAAAGTGCGCTGTTTTAAATATATTTTTTAGAGTTCAAATATTAATAACGGAATGTAACACCAGCTGATGCTAGGCGGCCGCCATTAATATAATAACTCCCACTGCCATATGCTGTACGATATTTTGAATCACTAACGTTTTGAATGTTAGTAAAAATATTTATATGGTTATTGATTTGATATTGTCCATGAATATCTACACGGAAATGGCCCGGGATTTGGACATCGTCAAAGGCACTATTATCATAATGTCCATTTGCAAGCATCGTAGTTGAGAAGATGTAATGTTCATCCCTCCAGCCTGCTGTTAAAGCAATATTTTGACGGGGACGACGGCTTAAATCTTCATCATTGTTCTTATTCTTGGCACGGACATAATTGTAGCTTAAATTTGTAAATAAGTTTTTACCTTGCCATTTCACATAAAGCTCACTACCTTCCATTTTCGCTTTATCAAGGTTTCTCATCTGATTGAGAATACCATCAAAGTCAATAAGATTATCAACCTGGGTGATATAGAGAGATAAACCAGTTGAAATATTATAAGCTAGTTTCTGGTCTAGACCGATTTCATATGAAAGGCTTTCTTCTGGTTTTAAGTCAGGATTTCCACCATAAGCATACATGTCATTAAGTGTGGGCGCTTTAAAGGCTGAACCAATATTTCCATAAACACTGGTTAATGGTAGAACTTGGTAACGAACAGAGCCTTGAGCAACAGTGTGTGTGCCGAATTTCTCATTGTCTTCAACACGAAGGCCAACCTGTGTATTTAATCCTGCCTGATCATATTTATGTTGAATATAATAGCCTGTCGAATTAACATCTTCCTGATATGGCGTGCCATATGAAATGACATCCCCATCAATGTTTCGATGTGTTACACCCAGCAATAATTTTTGATTTGGTGTGAAGCCCCATTGGCTATAAATTTCAGCTTCTTGGGTTTTGCTATGTACATAATCTGAAGAACTATTTTGATCAATATCATCTTTAAATTGAGAGATACGTGCGTTTAACGCTAGATTCTCAAGAATATTTATACGACCTTTAACATTAATAATTTCATTTTTAAAATCTTGAGAAATTAGGTTCCCATAATTGTCATAATCGCTATAGCCTTCATTTTCGCTATAATCAACAGAAGCAGCATAATTTTCTTTATCAACCCCTATCTTTGCACTATAACCTTTTTGATCAAATGAGGCATTAGGAGCATTTTTTATATCTTTTATAGGTGTCCCATCAGTTTCTAGACGTTGGCCACGAATTTGTGCATAAAAATCATTCTCTACTAGATCAGCACCAATAACAGACTTATATGTTTTATCTTCACCAATTTCACCCGTAATAAAAGCTGAGGTTTTTTCAGGTGTTTTTGAAATTAGTTGTACAACACCAGAAATTGCATCAGTACCGTATAAAACAGAGGCTGGTCCTTTTAGTACTTCAATCTGCTGAATATCTGTTGTGTCAATAAATGCGAGTGATGCCGTGCCAGAAGTTGCTGAATTTAGACGAACTCCGTCTCTTAATATAAGAGCTTGATCTGATTTGCCGCCACGTAAGAAAATTGAAGCTATTTGTCCATAACCTCCGCTTTGTACCATATTGATAGCAGCATCTGTCTGTAATAATTGTGGTAGAGATGCAATGGGTGACTGTTCAAGAACCTCAGGTTCAATAATCGTAATTCGAGCAGGTACTTCACTTGCTTTTTCAGCACTTTTTGACGCAGTTACTACAATTGGGTCAAGTTGAGCCGATATCGTTGTATCTTCAGCAAAAATGGCAGGAGAACACCCCATCGCAATAGCGATAGCCCCTACCAGACGGGTAGGTTGAAATAAAATAGACATGACTTTATGCTCCATACATTCACCCCCCGTGAATGATTGAGTTGACAGGCGCAACAAGCAGGTCTCCGGACTCAAATATAAATATTGCTTTGCAATATTGGCATATTCGCCTTCCCACACTTTATGCAGTGGCGTAAGTTAAAACTTAAATAATATGCGGTTCATTTTACCGTTGCGGGGGCAGTGTTGGATTTGCACCAACTTCCCTAAAGCTCTAAGCTAGACTTGTTGCAATCGCGCGCAGTATAAAGTTTGCCTGTCAATTAAACAATCCATATCAAGAATATTCAGGATGAACTTTACGCAAGCTAAAAAAATTGCATTACAATGAACGGCCCGTCATATTTATAGATGAACTATAAACCAGGCAGTCTAAGAGCCAGAATTGTATGCGTACCCGTGCTAAAATTTGTGGAATTACCCGAACTTCTGATATTCAGGCCGCTGTAGATGCGGGTGCAGATGCTATCGGGCTGGTGTTTTATGCACCAAGCCCCCGATATGTCAATATCGTACAGGCTAAAAATCTGATAAAACATATACCTGCTTATGTCCAGATTGTTGGATTATTTGTTAATGCTACTGCAAGTGAAGTCTGTCAGGTACTGTATGACATTCCATTAGATGTGCTTCAGTTTCATGGTGATGAAACGCCTGAACAGTGTCAGAATATTGCAGAGCAGGCTAAACGGCGCTGGTATAAAGCAATTCAGGTCAAACCTGATCTGGATATATTGGCCCAGATCAGTCATTATCAGCAGGCAGGTGCAAGTGCTGTATTACTGGATGCCTGGCATCCTGTACTTAAAGGTGGTACAGGACACCAGTTTGACTGGTCAAAATTTCCTAAAATCGATGTACCTTTAATCTTGGCAGGCGGTTTAACGCCTGAAAATATTGAAGAAGCTATTCAGACTACTGGAGCATTTGCGGTAGATGTCAGCGGAGGCGTAGAGTCCGCAAAAGGTATTAAAGACCAGCAACTCATTGAACGATTTATGCAAGGAGTCCAACGTGGATCAGCAAAATAATGTGATTGACTACACCCGGTACCCAGATGCCCGTGGGCATTTTGGTATCCATGGCGGACGTTTTGTGTCAGAAACGCTGATGGCGGCTTTAGAAGATTTAGAAAATCTATATAACCGCATGAAAAATGATGAGCAGTTTCTGGCAGAATTCGACCGTGATCTTGCCTACTATGTAGGTCGTCCTAGTCCTTTATATTATGCTGAGCGATGGTCAAAAGAATTAAGCGGTGCACAGATTTATCTGAAACGTGAAGACTTGAATCATACCGGCTCTCATAAGGTGAATAACACGATCGGACAGGCTCTGCTTGCTAAGCTTTCTGGTAAAAGACGGATTATTGCAGAAACTGGCGCCGGTCAGCATGGAGTAGCTACCGCTACAATTGCAGCACGTCTGGGAATGGAATGTATCGTTTATATGGGCGCAGAAGACGTTAAACGACAGGCCATGAACGTGTACCGTATGCGTTTGCTGGGCGCGACTGTAGTACCGGTAGAAAGTGGCTCTAAGACACTCAAAGATGCCATGAATGAAGCCATGCGTGACTGGGTTACCAATGTCGATTCTACTTATTATGTAATTGGTACAGTAGCGGGTCCGCATCCATATCCACAACTGGTTCGTGACTTTCAGTCGATTATTGGCCGTGAAGCCCGTCGTCAAATTCAGGAGCAGGCCGGACGTTTACCCGATGCACTGGTTGCCTGTGTAGGAGGCGGCTCTAACGCTATGGGACTATTTTATCCGTTTTTAAATGATGAAAATGTCCAGATGTATGGTGTAGAGGCCGCAGGACACGGTATCGAGACAGGCAAACATTCAGCACCATTGAATGCTGGTCATGTCGGTGTATTGCATGGTAACCGTACTTATTTGATGTCAGATGCACAGGGCCAGATTATTGAAACCCATTCTATTTCGGCAGGTCTGGATTATCCGGGAGTAGGGCCGGAACACAGTTTTCTAAAAGACATGAAACGTGTGAATTATGTGCCCATCAATGATACAGAAGCCTTACAAGGTTTTCGTGATCTGACCCAGATTGAAGGAATCATTCCTGCACTGGAAAGCTCACATGCTATGGCTTACGTTTCCAAGCTGGCACCGACCATGTCAAAAGACCAGATTATCATTGCAACCGTATCAGGACGTGGTGACAAAGACCTGATGACTGTTGCCCATATTGACGGTGTAGAAATGGTTGAGATGTAATTCTCGTTGTTTTTATACACCTAAAGTAGCTCGTGCTGGATTAAACTCCAGCACGATTTTTTTATTTATCAGATCAATTAATGCTTTTATCAATTTTAGAATATTAAAAATATTTATAAGTAGAGTGGCTATTAATATAACTTGGTATTTCAATGATTGATTGCTAAAAATATAAGATCTTTTTCTGGTTGGCCCGATTTTATCAAGACAGGATAAAATTATGGCCAATGCAGCTCAGCTCATCTATAGATATTTTGACAGGAGTATCAATGCCTAGTCTATTTATTGTTATGCTTGGCGGACGACATGCACGTGCCAATACTGAAGTACATGATGTGGTGCTGGCAGTCGGGGATACACTTGAAGAAGTTTACCCCCAACTCAAGCAGTCGTGGTTTGGAGAACAGAAAGGCCTGCACATAGATGCATGGGCTAAAATCAATGGTATAACGTTTGAAGAAAAGAATTATCAGATCCATTTTACCCAAGCTCAGCCTCAGGCTTCTGAACAGAAACTCTATTTAATTAACCTTGGCGGTTACGATGCACAGGAATTTGGGGAACTGCATCGTTATGTACTGGTCGTAGCACAGAACCATATGATAGCCAAACAGCGGGGGAAGCAGTATTTTGCCAGCTATTGGAAAAAACAGCATACAGACCGCGTATTAGATATTGATGACTGTATTGCCATTGATCAGGTTTATGGCCGTTACATACAATTGATAGAAGGTAATTTTTTTGGTAATTGTTGGGAAAATACCTATCTAACCATTTAATCAAAAAATTGGTAAAAGAAGTTCTGGATATTTTCTGGAAAAGCATAATTGACTGTTAAAACCAACTGTTTAATACTTGAACAGTGTTTTTCTATATTATTTTGAAATTTATGGAAGAGCCTTCTTAAACTGTTTAAATGAGCAAAAAAATAAAGGGAAATATAGGGAGTAAAATGGTCTTGGTGGACAGATTATAATTTTAAAAAAGCTTAAATAAGCTGATATAGCTTGGGTTTGGGAGCAGGGGAAATAAAATGGATTTGATTCAGGCAAATGGACAGCCGCGTTATGGGCGATTTTCTCAATTGCCGAGTAGTATCAGCCTTGACCAGTACGAGTACAAAACACCCTATGGGGAGGTCCTTCAAGGCTGGCGTAAAAAGCTAAAATATAAAAAGTTTAAATTCTGTAGTATTCAGCATGAACATTATTCAATTGGCCTAGCAATTGTTGATATTGGCTGGGCCGGCCATGCTTTTTTCTATATTTATGATCATGCAAATGAGCAGGTGCAGCAGTGGAATGCAATTCAGCCTTTTGGCTATAGAACCCATCTGGATGAACAACCACTTTACAATCAGAGTCATTTCTACAAATCACCTTTCGCAATTGAAATCCAGCATGCCAATGGGGTGCGTTATATCCGTATATCCAGACATGGTGAAATTAAATTAAGCGCACGAATGTTTTGTGCCGGTACCCAGCCCTTGAGTTTGTGTAGTCCAAATGGAATCAATGGGTGGACTTATACCCAGAAACTGACCACCTTGGCCGTAGAAGGTTATTTTGTTAATAAAAAGAAACAGACCATTCAGTTTAATGAAACCAGTTTTGCTTCACTGGATGACACCTGTGGTTTTCTAAGACCGGAAACTGCCTGGTACTGGCTGTCATGCAATTTCTGGGATGCTAAAAAACGGCGGATTGGATTGAATCTGGCCTCTGGGGTGAATGAAAGTTTTGGTAATGAAAACTCGCTCTGGATTAATGGTGAGCTTTTTGCTTTAAGTGATGTATTATTTGAACCGATTGATGACAAAAGCTGGAGTATCCGCGCATTAGATCAGCGTTTAAATCTGGTGGTCCAGACCAGCTGGCGTCGTTATGAAAGTATTAACTTACGAATGGTAGGAAGCCAGTTTAGCCAATGGCAGGCAAAAATAAGTGGAACAATCCGGACTGAACAGGATGAAACCATAGAACTTTTATTTGAACATGGCTTATTAGAACAGCACTATGCAAAATGGTAATGTTCGCTTATTTATAGTGACTCAAAAATGAAAAGGCCAAGATGACTCAGCCTTTCCATTTTTTATATATAGCTTCAGTCTTGCGCTGCCTGCCAGAAAGCCTCTCCTGCCAGAACCGGATCACCCGTTTCTTCTAGTGTTTTTATCCATACATCATATTGCGCAATAATAGGATGCTGACTGGGATGAAAGTCTTTTTTAAACCAGTCCCGGTACTGTTTGCCCATACGTGTTAATGTACCGTGACGGCCAAAAAACCAGGGTAAACCCCGAACATTCATCTGCAAGCGTTGCCAGGCAGAAAAGCCGTCATGCCTTAACATGACGTTGGCACGATAAAGAGTAAAACCAAACATCAGGCCGGTAGTCCACGCTAAAGTAAATTTACGGGTCATTTCTGGCACATTGGCGATGTCATGCATGACATCAAATGCAACATCACGATGTTCCATTTCTTCAATAGCATGCCAGGCAAACAGAGCACGGACATAGGGATGCGCATCTTTTAAAGTTGATTTGTATGCAAAAAAAGTCTCGGCCATTAACGCGGTGAGATGCTCGGCAGCAGCAGTCATGGCAATATTATATTCAGGAGAACGCTGTTCGAGTTCAAATTTGAAAATTCTGGTTAAACGCTGAATAAACTGGTCTACGGGCATACCCTGTGCTTTCATGAGCTGGTTCATCTGATCATGGGCAATTCCATGCTGTGCTTCCTGACGGATAAAATCAGCCACCCGGTTCTTCAGCTCAGGGTCGGTAATCTGATCACGAAACAGGCGTACACTCTGAATAAAATAACGCTCACCATCAGGAAAGGTCAGACTTAATGCATCAAACATACGGGTAATAAACGGATCACCGCCAAACCAGAAACGTGGTATTTCATTCAGTTTGAAATTCAGGTGAGAGCGCACCACCGGACGGGCTTGATACTGGACTACTGCATTCATATTATTTTACTTCATATAGCCATTTATACTGTTCAGTATGTCGGGCTTTATCGCTTTTGTTTTGACAGTTCTTGCCAATTTTTATACTTTTTACGACAGCAGGACAGTTAATGGATTAAGCTGCACATGTCAGTATTCAAAATATCAAATGGTTATTTCCATTTATGGAAAACCTGCTTGCAGAGCAAAAGCCTGAACTGGCGCCAGCTGGACTTATCTGCTGAACAGCAGCAACAGCTTGAGCATATTTTAAGTCTGCCGATTGATACCCAGTCAGACATGCAGTTTTTTCTTGATTTGATTGAGGTAAGCCGGCAACAGTGGTCGCTTCCGAATCTGGTACTCGATATGGCTTACTGTATTAGCCCGGCAAATTTCGGTGTACTAGGCTATATGGCTTCCAACAGCGCTACCTTGGCACAGGCAATTCAATACGTGATGCGGTTTCATCGTTTAGTGATTGACAGTGAGCAGGTATTACCTCTGCATATTACCGAATATAAAAATAAAATCCACCTCTATTGGCCTTTGGTTGATGAGCAGATGACGGTATTATGCGAACTGACTCTAGCTGCAATGGTACATTTGGCCCGTCAGATCATCCCTGAACAGCAGCTTTTTTTACAGGCTGTGGAGTTTGTCCATTTTCCAAAAGTTTCCTTACTGAATTACCAGAAGTTTTTTCAGTGTACGCTAAAGTTTCAGCAGCCTTATTATGCTATTACCTTTGCACGGGAAAGTTTAAACAGCCGGCCATATCAGGCAGATTCTACCCTTATACAGTTGCTGGTCAGGCAGGCAGAAGAAGCGCTGGCCTCTAAAGCGACAGCGCAGGATCTTACCCAGCAAATTCACTGGATTGTAGGTGAATATCTGAAACAGCAGCAACGGGCACCTTTACTGGAATGGATTGCAGACGAGTTGCATCTGTCTGTGCGAAGTCTGCAGCGTGCCTTAAAAAAGCAGAATACTTCCTTTAAGGAAATTGTAGATCTACAGACGATGAAGCGCTGTGAGCTATTACTGGTACAAAATGAAAGTCTAAACCGGATTGCTGAGCAACTGGGCTATTCAGACCAGTCAGCATTAGCACGTGCCTATAAACGGGTGAGAGGCTCTACACTGCTGGCATTTCGTAGAGCACAGCAATGAGGCCATCTATATAATAATAACTGTTTACAATATAGGCTGATTCAGACTGTTTTCAGGCGTGGATAACGGAACAGGATGGACAGGATGGCAAAAATTGCCAAGACCCAGCAGTAATAAATATGGCCAAGCAGCTCAACAGGCGACAGTTTGGCAATGGAGCAGGCCAATAGCAATTGAGCTCCATAAGGAATCAGACCCTGAACAACACAAGAAAAAATATCCATTAGAGCAGCCACACGTTTTGGATCAAGTCCATATTCTTTGCTGACTTCACGTGCCATGTCACCTGAAAGGATAATTGCTACGGTATTATTTGCCACAAACAGATTGGAGAAAACTACCAGAAAACTGACCCCCAGTTCACCGGCCCGTTCACGGCTAACCCTGAATAGACGCGTAACGCTATAGATCCGCTCAATCAGCCATTGCAGTCCACCTTCCTTTTGCATGATTGCAGACAAACCGCCTAAAAACATAGACAGCAAGGCAACTTCAAACATGCCGACAAAACCGTCATATATTGCAGTGTTTAGCTTCAACAGATTAAATTCAGGCTGTACAAACAAACCGATAAGACCTGAAAGCAAAATTCCTGTACCTAAAGTAACCAAAACATGCAAACGGCTGAAAGCCAGCATGAAAACAGCCAGATACGGTAAAATGAGCCATAAATTATAAGAAGTATGCTCAATGGTCTGGGAGTCATGCGTGGTTAGAATATAGATTATCAAAGTAATTACCGAAGCGGGGACGGCAATCCAGACATTCACCCGGAACTTATCGCGCAATTCAACATTCTGACTACGGGTAGCGGCAATCGTAGTATCTGAAATCATTGAAAGGTTATCACCGAACATTGCGCCACCTACCACTGCACCAATGGCGTAAACCACTTCAATATCGGTAACTTGGGCAAATCCAAAAGCAATTGGTGCACAGGCAGCGATTGTTCCCATTGAGGTGCCCATCGCCGTAGCGATAAAAGCTGAAATAATAAACAGCATGGGTAAAACAAAAGAAGGCGAAATAATAGAAAGTCCGAGCTGTACGGTTGCATCTACGCTGCCAATGGTACTGGAAACACTGGCAAAAGCTCCTGCAAACATAAACACCATGAACATGAGAATCAGGTTCGGATGACTGGCACCTTTTAGAAATTCTTCAATAGCTTCATTAATCTGGCCGCGATAGATCAGCAATGCAAGAATAATCGCTGGGAGGGCTGCAACAGGAGCTTTAACTTGATAAAAGGCAAATTCGGTTCCGATAATTGAATGGTAAATACCACTGCCTAAAAAGATGGCCAAAAATACAATAAGCGGAAGCAGTGCAAGCACGCGAGCCTGCACCTTGCTAGAAAGGTCGGAGGTCATAAAGTATAAGAGAGAATAAGAAAACCTTTATAGTATAAGGCAGGTTTCAATATTTCAGTAAATTTAAACAACCGTGCAGGAAAACTGCAAGATATAAAAAATAAAGGCTGTAAAAATTAGGTCTACCTCATTTAAGTTCATTTCAGACAGCCCAAAAATAGGAAGCTTTGATCATTGAGAAAAAAACGAAAATATTGATAAATGTAGACCTCGGGTTGTTCTGGAATAGATCGCCACAATGCGCTGGTTGCTTGCTCTATCTATTGAGTAAAAAATAGCGTTACAATGCAGCGTCTTGTATTTCTACAAAACCAAGTTCTCAGTTTTCAATGATTCAAGGAATGCACAACCCTATGTCACGTTTAGCCACCCGTTTTGAGCAGCTTAAATCACAACAGCGTAAAGCTTTGGTTTCTTATGTGATGGCTGGTGATCCAGCACCGCATGTAACAGTCCCGCTGTTACATCGCATGGTGGAAGCAGGGGTAGACGTGATTGAACTCGGGTTGCCATTTTCAGATCCAATGGCGGATGGTCCAGTCATTGCTTTGGCTGCAGAGCGGGCACTGGCAGGCGGAACCAATACGCTAGATGCACTGAATATGGTAAAAGAATTCCGTGAGACAGATCAGGAAACACCGGTCGTACTTATGGGTTATCTGAATCCGGTCGAAGTAATTGGCTATGAGCAGTTTGTTTCAACAGCCAAAGCTTGTGGTGTAGATGGCATATTGCTAGTCGACTTGCCGCCTGAAGAATCTGATCGTCTGGTGACGATCCTGAAGCAGCATGAGATGGATCAGATCTTCCTGCTTGCTCCGACTTCAACCGACCAGCGTATTCAGCACGTAGTAAAACAGGCTAGTGGCTTTATTTACTATGTGTCGCTCAAAGGTGTAACTGGAGCTGCCAGTCTGGATGTCGCTGCAGCTGCAGAACGTATCGAAAAAATCAAAAAAGCCACCGATGTTCCAGTCGGAGTAGGCTTTGGAATTAGCGATGCGGCTTCTGCAAAAGCAATGGGCAGTGTGGCAGATGCAGTAATTGTGGGAAGCGCTTTTGTAAAAACTTTTGCAACTTTGGCCCCAGAACAAGCCGTTGAGCAAACGGTCAATAAAGTCAAGGAGCTTCGAGCAGCGCTCGATGAATTAGTATGAATCAAGAAGTGAAACCAGGGAAAATCCTTAGTACACCAACACCATGGACGGAACGTTCAGTTCCGGGTATTGAGGTACCTGACGAACAGCAGGCTTTAAAAGCCACCTTTACCGAGCCAACTATTGAGTGCCCGGAATGTCATGCCCTGGTTACACGTACGGCTATGTCTTTTAATGCCTATGTTTGTCCACAATGTGATGAACATTTGCGTATGAAGGCCCGCGAACGCCTGACTTGGTTCCTGGATCAGGTCACAGCTGAACTTGGCCAGGAATTTACTGCTAAAGATCCATTACATTTCGTCGACAGTCGTCCTTATCCGGAGCGTATGCGTGAAGCACAGGATAAGACCGGTGAAAGTGAAGCTCTGATTGTCATGCAGGGTACGCTTAAAAATCTTCCGCTAGTGGCTTGTGCTTTTGAGTTTGATTTTATGGGCGGTTCCATGGGTACGGTTGTGGGCGACCGCTTTGTGCAGGCCGCTGAGCGAGCAATCGCACAACGTCAGCCGCTGATCTGTTTTGCAGCTTCAGGTGGTGCCCGTATGCAAGAAGGGATGTTGTCTCTTATGCAGATGGCTCGTACTTCTGCAGCGATCCAGCGACTTAAGGATGCCGGTTTACCTTATGTTGTGGTCTTGACTCATCCAGTATATGGTGGTGTTACTGCATCTCTAGCTATGCTGGGCGATGTACATATTGCTGAGCCTAAAGCCATGATTGGTTTTGCCGGTAAACGCGTTATTGAGCAAACTGTTCGAGAAAAGCTTGAAGAGCCGTTCCAGCGTGCTGAATACCTGCTTGATCATGGTGTAGTCGATCAGATTGTCCACCGTCATGCATTACGTGATACTGTATATCGCATTGTAGCTAAACTGATGAACTTGCCTTGAACAATGCTCCACATGCAACCGATACATTAAACACATGGCTCGATTATTGGAGCCATGTTCACGTTACAGGGATTGATTTAGGTCTTGAACGGGTCATCCCTGTTGCTGAAAAACTGGAAGTCACCCAACCTGTTGCCAAGATATTTACTGTCGCTGGTACCAATGGCAAGGGATCAACCACCACCACTCTGGCCGCAATTCTCAACGCGCAGGGTTATAAGGTGGGTTTATATCAATCTCCTCATATTTACCGTTTTAATGAACGGGTCAAACTGGCTGGTCAGGAAGTTGATGACCAGACCCTGATCAATGCGTTTGTAGCTGTAGATCAGGCCCGCCGTGAATGTGGACTGAGCCTGTCTTTTTTTGAAGCCACTACACTGGCCGCTTTTGTAATCTTTAAGCAGCAGCAATGTGATGTCTGGGTACTAGAAGTCGGGTTAGGTGGACGCCTCGATGTGGTTAATGTGGTTGATCCGGATATTGCTGTCATTACCAATATTGGACTCGATCATACTGACTGGTTAGGTGATACTATTGAAAAAATTGCCTATGAAAAGGCCGGGATTATCCGTCCTGGAATTCCTGTAGTATTTGGTGGTTTACAAACTCTGCCTCAAGCCATCCAGACAAAAGCCGAAAGTTCACAGGCAACGCTATATACCGCTAATCGGGATTATTTCTTTAAATATAGTGAAGATGGACAGTACTGGTTTTTTGCTTCATCGGGCCTGACCGTGAAATTGCCAGTCGGCTCACTGGCACTGGAAAATATTGCGCTGGCTGTTGCGGCAGTTCTGCTGAGTGGCCTTGATGTTACTCAAACTGCTATTGCTCAGGGCATTCAAAAAGCTCGCCTGTCGGGGCGTTTTGAAATACGTAAATTGCAGGACCGCACTATAATTTTAGATGCAGGACATAATCCTCATGGTGTAGAATTTTTGTTAAAGCAATTGCGAAAATTTCTAGAATACAATAAACAATACACGGAAATTATAACTGTCTTTTCAATGTTGGCAGATAAAGATATTGAAACCGTGGTGGATATACTCAAACCTGCTGTTTTAAGTTGGAATATTGCCCCGTTAACCGTACCGCGTGCAGCTTCTTTGGAGCAGCTTGGCTTTGCATTACAGGAAGAGACAGTTAAACAGTTCAGCAGTGTGCAAGAAGCATTTCACTCGGCAGTGGCCGAAGCTCAACAGCACCAGCTGATTTTGGTTTGCGGTTCGTTTCATACCTTAGAAGCGGTTTGGGAGTATCTGGAAGAATGTCAATGAATAGCAAACAGCGCTGGATGGGAGGCGTTGTTTTATTAGGTGGTGGTGTTTTATTGGCAGCATTACTCTTAAAGGGTAAAGAAGAAATTGACCAAAAACATGTTCAGGTTCCCCCAACTGAACAAGTACAACAACAACGTAAAAATCCTGCTAACCAAGATCTGGTTCAGCTACAACCTTTAGCTGTAGATGTCGAAACTGAAAAGCGTCTGCTTGAGGAGCAACGTCGCGCGCGTGAGAGAGCAGTTGCCGAACAGGAAGCACGTGCTGCAGAATTTTTACAAATGCAACAACAGGCCGAAGCAGAGGCTGCAAGAAAAGCTGCTGAGGAATATGCAACGTTAAATGCCTTGCGTAATGGAAATCAGGAAAGTTCAGATAATATTCCACCTGAACTGGTTGATGAGAAAGCTAAATCAGCACCTAATACACAAAATAAACCACAGAATACTCTGAACGCACAGCAGTCAGAAGCTCAGAAGAAGGAAGCTCAGCGCAAGCAGGAAGCTGAGCGTCAGGTGGTTGAAAAAAAGCGCAGTGAGCTAGAGGCCAAACAAAAGGCTGAGGCAGAACGCAAAGCGGCGGCAGAGAAAAAGGCCCAAGAAGAGCAAAAACGTAAAGCAGCAGAGAAAAAAGCTGCCGAGGAAAAAAACTTAAAAGCTGAAGCTGAAAGGAAAAAATCTCAGGAAGAGGCCAAGAAAAAAGCCGAAGCTGAAAAAGCTCGTAAATTACTAGAGGAAGGAGATGATGACCGGCAGTGGATGGTCCAGGTGGCTTTGGCAGCTAATGAAGCTAATGCAGATGCCATTGTCTCCAAATTACGTGCTAAAGGCTATAAAGTTACCCGTAGCCCAACTTCTAAAGGAATCCGGATTATGGTCGGACCGGCTAAAGACCGGGACACGGCAGATGAAGCCCGTAAAAAAATTGTTAATGATGCCAGCCTGAATATGAAATCTGCTTGGGTTATTGACTGGGTGCCACTCGATAAACGCTAATCCTATCATTATTTTTGTTCTGGACTCTGCAGCTGTTGCCGGGTCCATTGAATATTTTCTATACTAAAAAGTCTCTCTATATTCTTCCAGATAACATGGTAACCATAACCCCCATGCTTCATTTCAAGTAAAGCCTGCTCTGTGCTCCAGTTTTCAAATACAATACGGTACATTGCAATACTGGCACCAGTACGGTCTGAGCCGTGATAGCAATGAATCAGTACCTTCTGTCCAGAGTGTTGAGCTTGCTTTAGATATCGCATAATTCCCAGCAACTGTTCACGGTTCATTGCCCAGGTGCGAATGGGCAGATGTATGACTTGAATATTCTCTCCCTCTAAAATACCGCTATCCCGGTCGTGTGTACGCAGATTAATTACAGTCTTGATATTTTTCTGTTTTAATAAAGGTAATAAACCGGAACTGGGCTGTTCGCTACGGTAGACCCATGAACTGACCTGATAAAAATTATGTGCTGCTGAAAGCTGGTTGCCCCAGTGCTCAGGTCGCTGATGGTCAGGCAGCGCAGGAGCAGTCATGCATCCATTAAGTATCAAAATGCTGCTGCATAGACCTGTGAGAATGTATCTGTTTTCTATCATCCTGCTCTTCTTTAAATGGAGTAGCCATTTATAACAAAAAAGCCTATCTGCAAGAGATAGGCCTAAGAGAATATAAACAGATTAAATTTAGTCTTTATCAGGTTGTGGAGTTAAGCGTAGATAAGGTTTAACCGCCTTATAACCCTTTGGAAAACGTTCTTTCAGTTCGGTTTCATCCTGAAGAGATGGAACAATCACAACATCTTCACCTTGTTGCCAGTTTGCTGGAGTGGCGACTTTGTGATTGTCGGTAAGTTGTAATGAATCTACAACGCGCAGGATTTCATTAAAATTACGACCAGTAGATGCAGGATAGGTAATAATCAAACGTACTTTTTTATTCGGATCGATAATGACCAGAGAGCGGACAGTTGTAGTTTCACTGGCATTCGGATGCAGGAAACCATAAAGTTCAGAAACCTTGCGATCCTGATCTGCAATAATCGGAAAATTTACTGTAGTGTTCTGGGTCTCATTAATGTCATTGATCCAGCCTTTATGTGATTCCACATCATCTACAGATAAAGCAATCGCTTTCACTCCGCGGCGTTCAAACTCGTCTTTAAGCTTTGCAGTATAGCCCAGTTCAGTGGTACAGACCGGAGTATAGTCGGCAGGATGTGAAAACAGAATTCCCCAGCTATCTCCAAGAAATTCATAAAAATCAATAATTCCTTCACTAGACTGCTGCTGGAAATTTGGTGCGGTATCGCCTAGGCGTAATGTCATGATTATTGCCTCTAATTCTGATTGGTAAGTATAGTCTTTATATAATATGGAACAGATCTTTAGTATTGAGAACCACTGTTTACATATTTTCTTATGAAAATTTTGTATATGAATATTTTAATTTTCATCAGTAATTCTGATGGAAAACTCTTTTCTGTGCTAGGTGAAACTGTTGTAAGTTTGCTAAATTAGCAGCATTTTCGTGCAGCGATATGAAAGCCATTCAACAATTTTTTTTACAGGTTTTGTGCAAAGCCCTTGTACTTGTAAATTCTGGCATCATAATAACGACTGAGAAAAAATTACCATTTGACAAGCAAGATTTAGAGAGTCTATTACATGTTGGCAAGTCTGATCGGAGGTATCTTCGGTACAAAAAATGAGCGCGAACTCAAGCGGATGCAGAAAATTGTCGAGAAGATCAATGCGCTCGAGCCGACCATATCTACCTTAAATGATGCAGACTTATCTGCAAAAACCCAAGAATTCAAACAACGTTATAATAAGGGTGAAACGTTAGATAACCTTCTGCCAGAGGCTTTTGCTGTCTGTCGTGAAGCTGCAAAGCGTGTAATGGGCATGCGTCATTATGATGTGCAGCTGATCGGTGGTATTACCCTGCATGAAGGCAAGATTGCCGAGATGCGTACCGGTGAGGGTAAGACCCTGATGGGAACACTGGCATGTTATCTTAATGCCATCAGCAGTCAGGGCGTGCATGTTATTACTGTCAATGACTATCTGGCGCAGCGTGATGCTGAGTTAAACCGTCCTTTATTCGAGTTTCTCGGCTTGTCGATTGGTGTCATCTATTCGATGCAGAATCCGGTAGAGAAATCTGAAGCTTATAAAGCTGATATTACTTACGGAACCAACAACGAGTTTGGCTTTGACTATCTGCGTGACAACATGGTGTTCTCGCTGCAAGAGAAAAAACAGCGTGGTCTGGTGTATGCCATTATCGATGAAGTTGACTCAATTCTGATTGATGAAGCACGTACACCACTGATTATTTCTGGTCAGAGTGAAGACTCGTCACAGCTTTATGCAGCAATTAATACGATTCCACCAAAACTGCGTCCACAAAAAGAAGAAAAAGTGGCCGATGGCGGTCATTTTTGGATCGATGAAAAACAGCGCTCAGTAGAGATGACTGAAATTGGTTATGAAACGGTAGAGCAGGAACTGATCCAGATGGGCTTGCTGGCAGAAGGTGAAAGCCTTTACTCCGCAGCAAACCTGAACCTGGTACATCATATTACTGCTGCGATCCGTGCACATTACCTGTATCAGCGAAATGTACATTACATCATCAATGATGGTGAAGTAATTATTGTTGATGAAAATACTGGCCGTACCATGCCGGGACGCCGCTGGTCAGAAGGTCTGCATCAGGCAGTAGAAGCTAAAGAAGGTTTGGAGATTCAGCCGGAAAACCAGACACTGGCAACCACGACTTTCCAGAACTATTTCCGTCTGTATCAAAAACTTTCCGGTATGACCGGTACAGCTGATACTGAAGCTGCGGAGATGAAAGAAATTTATGGACTGGATGTGGTGATTATTCCAACTCACCGCCCAATGATCCGTAAAGATCTCAACGATTTAATCTATCTGAATCGTAATGGTAAATATAATGCCATTATCGGAGAGATCCGAAATATTCGTGAAGCTGGTGTAGCACCAATTCTGATTGGTACCGCTACCATTGAAGCCAGTGAAATTCTGTCTGAGAAATTAACGCAGGCAGGTATTCATCACGAAGTTCTAAACGCTAAGCAGCATGAGCGTGAAGCAGATATCATTGCGCAGGCGGGTTCACCAAATGCTGTTACCATTGCTACCAATATGGCAGGCCGTGGTACAGACATTTTGCTTGGTGGTAACTGGAAAGCTAAACTGGCAAAACTTGAAAACCCGACAGCAGAAGATGAAATACGGCTCAAAGCAGAGTGGGACCAGTACCATGAAATGGTACTAAATGCCGGCGGCCTGCATATTATTGGTTCCGAGCGTCACGAATCACGCCGTATTGATAACCAGCTGCGTGGTCGTGCCGGACGTCAGGGTGACCCGGGCGTGTCACGTTTTTATCTGTCACTAGAAGATGATCTGATGCGTATCTTTGCAGGTGACCGTGTAGTGGCAATGATGCGTGCTATGGGGTTGCAGGAAGATGAAGCAATTGAGCATAAAATGGTATCGCGCTCTATTGAAAATGCGCAGCGCAAGGTAGAAGCACGTAACTTTGATATTCGTAAAAATCTGCTCAAATATGATGATGTTAACAATGAGCAGCGTAAGATTATTTATTCTCAGCGTGACGATATTCTCGCAGAGAATAGTCTGCAAGATTATATTGAAGAGATGCATCGCGATGTCATGCAGGGACTGATCGGTAATTTTGTACCCCCTGAATCGATTCATGATCAGTGGGATATTGATGGTCTGGAAAATGCATTGCGTACAGATTTAGGAATTGATCTGCCAATTCAGCAATGGCTGGAAGAAGACCGCCGACTGGATGAAGAAGGTCTGGTTGCACGAATTACGGATGAAGTCATTAACCGTTACCGGGCCCGCCGTGAACAGATGGGTGCTGAGTCGGCAGCAATGCTGGAGCGTCATTTCCTGCTCAGTTCACTAGACCGTCACTGGAAAGAGCATCTTGCGGCAATGGATTATCTGCGACAAGGTATTCACTTACGTGGTTATGCCCAGAAAAACCCTGAACAGGAATACAAGAAAGAAGCCTTTAATCTGTTTGTAAATATGTTGGGTACCATTAAAGCTGACGTGGTAACAGATCTGTCACGTGTACATGTGCCGACTGCTGAAGAGCTGGCAGAAATGGAAGCACAGCAACAGGCACAAGCGGAATCTATGCAGTTAAACTTCGCTCATGACGAAGTAGATGGTCTAACAGGTGAAGTAACTCATGAAGAGACTTCTTCTGTACCAGAGCGTTCACGTCCAACTCAGGGGAATATTACTCCGCCAGCAAGTCGTAATGCTCCTTGTCCGTGTGGTTCAGGCCTGAAGTATAAACAGTGTCATGGTAAAATCTAAACATTAGTACGCTAATCTTAAAGCAGAACTTAGGTTCTGCTTTTTTACAAGGTGTTACATATTATGTATTCGATTGCAGATGCTGCATTTAAATGTTATTTACTTGCTCATGATGAGTTGAAAACTGGAAAAATATGAAAAAAGTACTCAACCTTTTAGTGGCAGCTACGCTTGCTTTACCTGCTCTAGCTTTTGCCGAAACGGGTCAATCAAGTCAAGCTACGCCTGCGCAAGTACAGGCTGCCCAAGGAACAGCTACGGCTCAGGCTGAATTAAAAAATGATACCATTACCCTGATCAGTCCTCGTACTGGTATTCGGTATACCATGAAAGCTACTGAACGCCCGATTATTTTGAGAACAGTGGCTATTGCACCAGTAAATAACGTTACAGTGAACCGCATTGTAGCGTCAAATCCTGCATTATCGGCTGCCAGTCAGGAACAGGCCAAACAGTCACTTCTAGGTACAGAAACAGCTCTTGCTTCAAATTAATTTTATGATTCACATATTAAAAGCCGGATTCTATTCGGCTTTTTTATATGTATTTAATAAAGCTTAATATAAAAATCACCAATTCATTTAGAGTCTCTCGATTTTTAGAAAAATTTGCACTAAGCTGTTGTGTTTTCAATAACCATATCACTGGAAATTCAAAAATGACTGTGGGTGACGTATCAATGCCACAAATGCATGTGGTGCAAGGCGTAAAAATTGGTTCAACTGAAGCATATATACGTTATCCGAACCGACGAGATCTGGTTATTTTTGAATTTGCAGAAGGGTCAAATGTTGCGGGCGTATTTACCCAAAATGCTTTTTGTGCTGCGCCAGTGCATATCTCTAAAGCGCATCTTTTAAAAAGTAATGCCCGTTACTTGGTGATTAATACAGGTAATGCCAATGCCGGTACTGGTAAGCTGGGGATGCAAAATGCGCTAGAGACCTGTAACAAGCTTGCCGAATTAGCTGGTGTTCAGGCATCTGAAGTGCTGCCCTTTTCTACAGGCGTCATTGGTGAGCAGTTACCAATGCAGCGTTTACTTACAGGCTTGCAGCCTGCACTCGATAATTTGAAAGCAGATGCGTGGCTGGATGCAGCAAGTGGAATAATGACCACCGATACTACACCTAAAGGTGCATCGGAACAGTTCGAACTTGATGGCATTACCTACAGCATGACTGGTATTTCTAAAGGTGCAGGTATGATTCGGCCCAACATGGCCACTATGCTGGGGTTTATTGCCACTGATGTACCTATTAGTTGTGAGCTGGTACAGCATCTGTTGAAAACTACTGTGGAACAGTCCTTCAACCGCATTACTATTGATGGCGATACATCAACCAATGATTCATGTATTTTGGTGGCTACCGGTCAGGCTGGCGGAGCAGAAATTACCAGTCTGGAAGATGAGCGCTATCAAACTGTACTTGAGGTCTTAACCCGCATCATGAAACGGCTGGCCCAACTCATCATTCGTGATGGAGAAGGGGCAACCAAGTTTATGACTGTGGCGGTCGAAGGCGGGGCAGATACCCAAGAATGTTGTGACGTTGCCTATAGTATCGCTCATTCACCTTTGGTAAAAACGGCTTTCTTCGCATCTGATCCGAACTGGGGACGGATTCTGGCCGCGATTGGCTATGCAGGTGTTAAAAACCTGGATGTAGAAAAAATTCAGGTCTGGCTGGATGATGTCCAGATTTGTAAGGATGGCGGAGCTGCTGCTGACTATACCGAAGAAGCCGGAGCAGAAGTGATGGCACAACAGGAAATTACAATTCGTGTTGATTTAGGCCGTGGCGAGGCGAAAGATACGGTTTATACCTGCGATCTGTCTTATGATTATGTCAAGATTAATGCAGATTATCGTTCTTAATATCATGAATAAAAAAAGCCCTCCATGTGGGGGCTTTTTTCTAAAATAAAGGTTTTTATCAACTATATGTTTAATACGGTTGAGATGATGGATCAAATGCCAGCGAAAAGGCTAGCAGCAAAAACAGAGAAGGCATGGTTATGACTGATGCGACATTAATTGCCAATGAAGCAAAAAATATTGTGCAGGCGCATTTGGACCGTTTAGGGGAACCCAAAAGTACTGCCCTGACTGAACAAGTGAAACAGGAAAAATTTGAACAGATCAGGACCGAACTGAACAAGCGTGATGCTGTACTGGTTGCACATTACTATTGCGATCCTGAAGTTCAGGAACTGGCTGAACTGACAGGCGGCTGCGTATCCGATTCACTCGAAATGGCACGTTTTGGTCGTGATCATGCTGCTTCTACCTTGGTAGTAGCCGGTGTAAAATTTATGGGTGAGACAGCTAAAATTCTGTCACCAGAAAAAACTGTGCTCATGCCTACACTGGAAGCTACCTGTTCACTGGATCTAGGTTGCCCTGAAGATGCGTTTACGCGGTTTTGCGATGAACACCCTGACCATACTGTTGTGGTATATGCCAATACTTCAGCTGCGGTCAAAGCACGTGCTGACTGGGTAGTGACTTCAAGCTGTGCAGTTGAAATTATTGAGCATCTAGATAGCTTGGGTGAGAAAATCATCTGGGCACCTGATCAGCATCTTGGTCGTTATATCCAGAAGAAAACCGGTGCAAATATGTTGCTCTGGGATGGGGCTTGTATTGTTCATGAAGAGTTTCGCGCACGTGGTATTGCCACCTTGAAAGCTCTCTATCCAGATGCAGCCGTTCTGGTGCATCCTGAATCCCCTGAATCGGTGATTGAGGTGGCTGATGCAGTAGGAAGTACATCACAATTGATTCAGGCAGCAGGGTCTTTGCCACATACCCATCTGATTGTGGCAACAGATCGTGGTATCTTCTATAAAATGCAACAGGCCGTGCCTGACAAGATCCTGCTTGAAGCACCAACAGCAGGTGAAGGGGCAACCTGCCGTTCATGTGCACATTGCCCTTGGATGGCTATGAATGAACTGGATGGAATTTTGCAGGTTTTACAAAAAGCTGACCAGAAAATAGAGGTTGACCCTGCACTTGCGCAGCGTGCAAAGTTGCCTTTAGACCGTATGTTAGCCTTTAGTGCCAGCTTAAAGCGTTGAAAATGATTAAAAAATGTCTAAAGTGCCTGATAAATATACATTTGAGGTGTTTTTTAATATTTTTTTAAATATAGGTGTTGACGTGACCATGCGTCACGCCTAGAATGCACACCGTACCGCACAAAGTGCGATACAATAAAAGCTGAGATGAATCGGAGTATGGCGCAGCCTGGTAGCGCATCTGGTTTGGGACCAGAGGGTCGTAGGTTCGAATCCTACTGCTCCGACCAATTTAAATCGGCGAAGTATCGCATGATATTTTTATCATCGGTCATGCGCCTGTAGCTCAGTTGGATAGAGCATCCGCCTTCTAAGCGGATGGTCACAGGTTCGAATCCTGTCAGGCGCGCCATTTGGTAGCTTGGTATTTAGAATCAAAGATGTTATGGTGGATGTAGCTCAGTTGGTAGAGCCCTGGATTGTGATTCCAGTTGTCGCGGGTTCGAATCCCGTCATTCACCCCATATTCGGAGTATGGCGCAGCCTGGTAGCGCATCTGGTTTGGGACCAGAGGGTCGTAGGTTCGAATCCTACTGCTCCGACCAATTTACTGATTTTAATAATAAAATTTCTATATTTTTTATTTTTATTAACTCACTTATCACTTCAATATTTATCCAGTCAGTGTCTTATATAAGAATGGCCATCCGATAAAAATTCCCATCACGTTCCCAGATAAAATTTGTTTTTTGATTGAAAAACCTTCAAAAGCATCTAATTTAAAGTTTAGAAAAATAAAAATAGGGTATATGTTTTTTGAAGTAATAAAGTAATATTTTAAATTAAATAAATAAATAACAATAAGATAGATAGTTTTTTAAAAGTAATATTTAAGTAATAAGCTAGTAATTTGTTACTGTATAAAAATGTTATATTCTTACCAATTGACTATTAATAAAATCAATGACTTAAAAAATATTACTTTAAAAATTACAAAAAATTACTTCTATATGTAATGATTTTTAATATTCAAAAACAATAACTTATATTTTGTTATTACTTTATTACTTCAAAAGCTTTATAGATCCCCATTACAAACATTTTGATGTGCTAATTAGAAGAGTAAGGGTGGTTGAAATGTCTTGGTTTGAATAACGGTGAAAATTTTGTTGAAGTGTCATTTTAGTCACTAAGTAATAAAAATGCTCTGATTGGCCTTAGAAGCCCTTTTTAATATTTTTAGTATTCCATAGTAATATGCAGTATTAAAAATCGTGCCAGTGAGCTTACAGGCCCAAATAGCGGTATATGTTTTACTATTTCTCTAAATATGCTGTCTCTGCAGTAAAATTGACACATTTAGAGAGGGCAGGTGGGGTGGGGCAACTGCGCGGCACCACCTGGGGTGGGGTAGTTTTTGAAATGCCAACATTAATTCAACGGCTTCACCCTTTCGGATTTCAAATCTAATAGGGTATAAAATAGAAGATGATTAAGTTTTTTAAACCTATAAAAAAAGCCCACATAATGCAGGCTTCTTTTTTTGATAAGTAAGATTATGCAACAACAATATCTAGCTCTTTTCCTAATACGTTAAAAGCATTCTCTAAAGATTCAATTTTCGTTGCATGTTTTAATGATAAAAGGCGATCAGCTTGTTTCTGAATCCAGCCCATGCGTCGAGCAAGTTCTGCTTTAGTTACATTCTGATCTAGCATTTCATTGTATAAATTTACTTTCGAAGCTACCAGTACAGGTAATGCAACTAAATGTTCGCCTTCTTGCATTTCTGAAGGTAATGGAATTTTTTTGCGATCATCCATATAAATCATGAATACAGTTTCAATTCCATCAAGTGCTTCTTTCAATGCTTCATCTAATGAATAACCTACACTATTTAACTCTGGTAGATCACGAGAGCTAACAACATAAGCATCATTTTCTTGATTGATACTGACAGCGTACTTCATCCTATCGTAACTCCTCTAAGTGACAGAACGACATTTGCAGAATTTAAGCTACTTGAAGAATCTGGGGCTAAAGCCCCAAATCCTTCTTGATTTTTAAACGAGTGCCTTCTGGTATTTCTTTCTTACCGTGAGAAGGAAAAACACTTTTCTTACCATTTAACTCAATAATCATGTGAGATCCTTTTCCCTTACGCTCAAAGTTTACACCTTGGGCTAGAAGCCATCGTTTAAACTCGTTGTAGCTCATGAGCTGCTCCTGTTTAAACAATAAAATTATTATAAGACATTTATGTCTTATGGTCAATCTTTAATAAGACAATTATGTCTTTTTTTAAGAAAAAATAAGACAAAAACGTCTTATATTTTCCTTGCAATCCTCTAGGAAGAGAGCGAAAATCTATCTTAATAAGTAAGCTAAAATATTGTTTTATAGGTTTAAAATGAAAGAAATTATTGAGACACAAACTGCAGAAAATATTAAGCGTGCACAGATGAAGCTAGCTTTAATTAATGAACAGTTGTTAGAGTTAAAGGAAGAGGATTGTAATAGTCCATTTGCAAAGATGAGTATTCAATATATCAATGATGAACTAGCAAAAATCATGAGTTTTATGAACCCATAAAAAAAGCCCTAACGGGCTTTTTTAACAACTCTATTTCGGCATTATAAGACCATAATTTTTAAAACGTATCACTTCATCACCAGCCCATTCATTGAACTGAAGTAGCCGTGACTGAAGAGGTGTAATTTCATTATGATAGAATACTTCAGTTGCCGATTTAATATCACCGAATCCCCCTGCATTGCTCGGAACTACACCCATGAGTTGTGGCGGTATTCTTAATGAAGCCAACATGTCATCACGACTGATTGATTTAATATTTATGAAATCGTCCTTTGCCGCGATTTCTGAAGTTGGTATTACTTGGATACCATCTTTTTTACCACCTGGACTGTAGTAAAATAAATTTCTAAAATTTCCTGGCCCTTTACTTTCTTTTAGTGCTTTACGCAAATTTGAGATGTCGTTTACATCAGCAGCTGGATCGCTAACATACAAAATAAATCCTGCATGCGAACCATTGTTATAATATTTTCGCCGAAACAAAGTAGCTGATTCATTCAACCATGCACTTTGTAAAGCTGAAATATATTCTGGCGTTCCATAGATTTCCTGATCAATATCAGTTTCCCGGATGTGACAAATTCGATCTTGAGCAAATTCGAACTCTTCATATCCTCGGTGACTATGATTCAAGTAAAAGAATTGTCCTTTATGTTCACCGGCCCGAGTGTATTTTGCCAGCGCGGGTTTAAATTCAATTGTATTGTGAAGACGTGACCTTACATCTTCAACAAAGGTGTTACCGCACCAGATAAAATCTAAAGATATTTGTTCAAATGCCTTACGGCTTAGGCGAGGATGTGGAACAAATAAGTTAGCCAGGAAGTTTCTCTTAAAAATAATACCGCTGCTTAAGTAGGGAGTAGCTTTATAACTTTTCGAAAGTCCAGTTAGGCTAACTTGAGGTTCATACCATTTTCCATTGAACCAGCATTCCATATAGTTTGATAAGTCATGGCCATCAAGTACAGGTACCGCATCACCGAAAGAAAAGGCCTCTGCCTGCCCCGGAATTATTTGTTGTGACTGTTGAGGTAAATAGCTCAATGCAGAGTTCATCAAAGTTTTAGCAGTTGAAAAAAGGTTCATGAATAAATCTCCAAGACGGATGTATTTGTTTCTGTAATGCCTGCCAGTGGTTCGTTATAGATCGCATGCATAAGTGCCCAAGCGAGATCGGCATGACCTATTTCTTCTGAACGTCCAGCAGTAAATGTGATTTGTGTTTGACTTGCCGTCATTGTTTTTTTGATGCTCATTAAAGACTGAGTTAAGTCTTTATCGCCTGCATCATATTCGAGTCGACCATTGCGAATAACATCTAAAGTTTTATAAACAAGTTGAGCTTTAACATCCGGAGAATACTTAAATGCATGAACAGCAGGGAAAAACTGTTTTACCAATTCAGCAACACCGATTCCCATACCAGTTGTATCGACTCCGATGTACGTCACGTTATAGCGTTTAGTAATATTACGAATATGTTCAGCTTGTTGAGCAAAGTCATCACCTTTAAATTGATGACGTTCTAAAACCCGGAACTTTCCACTGGCTACAGTTGGAGGAGCTACTACTACAAGGCCAGCATTATCACCACTTAATGCCGGATCATATCCGACCCAGACAGATTTATTGGCAAATGGCCGAGTGTGCCAAACTTTGAAATCTGACCAGAGTTCTAAAGAGTCGACCATACAATGCATGAGCATGTTAAGTGGGAACATGGACTGTCCATCGTCCACAAACTCACACATCAGCAGATTCTGAAAATCTTCTGCAGAGTATTCGAACCTTAGATCATCGATGTTAAATAGATCACAGCCTCCTTCTTCTGCATCAATAATCGTGACAACTTGTCGCCAAATTTTATCTTCACATAACCGACCATTTTTTAATGAGGTATGGGATACGTCGATATTGACCTGTTGATTCTTCGGTCGGCCTTTATTAAAACGGGCACCTGTCCAGAATGGATGTGCTTCATGCGTAATGGTAGAAGGAGTCGAAAAGTAAGTTTTACGCCACTTTTTATGTAGCGCCATTGCTGAAGCAACTTTTTCTAGCTCATTAAATCCATGAGTCCAGAAAAACTCATCAAAATAAAAATTACCATGGTGTCCTTGAGCAGTACGATAGTTCGTACCCAAGAATAAAAGCTCAGCACCATTTGATAAAACAATCGGATCACCAGTCAGTTCAACTCCACACACATCAGCAGCAAAGGCTTTAATGTAGTGTTTAAAAATATGAGCTTGTGCTTTTGATGCTGAAAGAAAAATCTGATTTCGACCGGTTTTGAGCGCATCTATTAAGGCTTCACGGGCAAAATAATAGGTTGCACCGATCTGTCGGCTTTTTAATATTGCCCGTGAACGCTGATCCATTGCCCGGTACCATGTCCACTGGTATTCAAACAGGTTTTCTTCAAACGCTAGAACCAGCTCTTCAATCTGCTCTTCAGTGAAATGATTCGGAACTTTTTTGCGAGGAGCAGTATTACGTTTTCTGATCTCTGGATTTAAATCAGCTTCAGTACCATCATTGCGATACTTTTCAATCCGGGCAAATTCTTTATAAGCCCGCATCAACATATCAATTTCTTTAATGTCGCCAGATGTCTTTTTATTTTTAAGAATGAGCACCATCAGACGTACAGTTAAAGCATTTTCAACACGATTTTCAGGTTTTTCTTTTTCCCAATCTTCGCGTGTTTTCCATGCCTGAACTGTACGTTCATTTTCATTAAGTACTTCTGCAATATCGACAATTTTCCACCCAAGCCAATACAAGAACTTGGCTTTAAGTTTGTTGTCCATAATCAGATGCAAATTTGCTATAGGGGATAAATCATTCATTGCCATTTGCTGTTTGCGTTAATGTGCAAACATTGGCAGTACATAACTTAATATTCAGTCAATCCCATTTGTATATGGCTCATATACAAGCCTATTGAATTGCAGGAGCTATACATCATTGCCCATTCTGCACCTATTCAAAATCGTGATTTTTATCCGTTCTTAATTAATGAATAGGTTTGCAAATGAGCAAAGAAGACAAAGAAAAGAAATACAAATCGAAATGGTTCTGTATTGCTGTAGCTGGTGACACTACCGATGGTCGTGAGATCCAAGCTGATTGGATTATCCAAATGGCACAAAACTATAATCCAAACACCTATGGCGCTCGGATCAATGTTGAGCATTTGCGCAGTATTTATCCTGGTAGTGTATTCGGTGCTTATGGTGATGTCCTGGCTTTAAAAACTGAAAAAGTTACTATTGATGGTGAAGAAAAAGATGCATTGTTTGCCCAGATCGAACCGACGCAAAGTCTGATTGAACTGAACAAACAAAAGCAAAAAGTTTATACATCAATCGAAGTAGACCAAAATTTTGCAAATAAAGGTACTGCATACCTGATTGGCTTAGCTGTAACAGATAGCCCAGCATCATTGGGTACGGAAATGCTTCAGTTTGCAGCAGGCGCAAAAGTCAATCCATTGGCTGACAAAAAGCAGCGTCCAGAAAACCTGTTTACTGCAGCTCAAGAAGTCACTCTTGAATTTGAAGAAGTGAAAGAGCTGCAATCCTATTCCGCAGGCTTACTCGATAAAGTCAAAAAACTATTCTCAAAACAAGAACAAACAGAGAAGAAGCCTGCGGAATCTTTTTCTGAACAAGAACAAGCCATTGTTGAAATCGCTCAGGAAACAGCAAACCAAGGTCAAGCCGTTTCAAAACTTGAGAGTGATTTCAACACTTTGAATAGCGAGCATGAGCAGCTCAAACAAAACTTCAATGAATTGAAAAGCAAGCTGGACAGTGAACCGGATACTGAGCCACGTCCTACGTCTGGGAATTCTAATTTCAGTGAAGTTGTCGATTGCTAATCCAGTTCGCTAGCCCTTACCAGTATTAAAAAGAGTACACATCATGCGTAACGTAACCCGTTTAAAATATAATGCTGCCATGAAGCAGTTGGCGAAACTAAACAACGTAGAAAAAGTTTCTCATAAGTTCAATGTTGAGCCATCAGTTCAGCAAAAACTGGAAGATAAAATTCAGTTGTCTTCTGGGTTTTTACAGAAAATTAATATTTTCTTGGTAGAAGAACAATCTGGTGAAGCAGTAGGTCTAGGCATTTCACGTCCAATTGCATCACGTACCAACACAGGTACCACGGATCGTCAGGCAGTAGATCCATCATCAATGGATGAGCGTTTCTACTTTTGTCGTAAAACAGATTTTGATACGGCCATTAAATATGGAAAATTGGATCAATGGGCGAAGTTCAAAGACTTCTATGCACGTTTTTCTGGCCAGATTCAAAAACGTCAAGGCCTTGACCGTATCATGATCGGCTTCAATGGTACTTCTCATGCAGCTACCACGGATATTGTTGCCAATCCTAAATTGCAAGATGTGAATAAGGGCTGGCTACAAAAAATGCGTGAAGAAAACGCTTCGCGTGTCATGGCTTCCGGTGCTGCTCAAGGAAAAATTACTATTGGTGCAACTGGTGATTATCACAATGTCGATGCTTTGGTTATGGACATGTGCAATGAACTGATTGATGAAGTTCATCAAGATAATCCAGATCTGGTTGTACTGTGTAACCGTAAAACAGTTTCAGACAAGTATTTCCCTTTGGTCAACAAAGAGCAGGATAACTCTGAAAAACTGGCAGCGGATATTATTATCAGCCAAAAACGTATGGGTAACTTACCTGTATATGCAGTGCCGTTCTTCCCTGAAGGTGCCATCCTTGTGACCACTTTCGACAACCTTTCAATTTATGTTCAAGAAGGTGCTCGTCGTCGTACTGTGATTGACAACCCAAAACGTGACCAGATCGAAAACTATGAGTCTTCAAACGAAGATTACTACATCGAAGATCTAGGCCTTGCTGCATTAGCAGAAAACATCGAATCGGTGTAAGCCTATGTCATTAGCACGTAAACATTTCATGAAACACAGTGCTAAAGCAGCAGCCGAAAAGGCTGCTGAATTCGGCACCATGCAAGAGCAGTCTTTTTATGAATTGCAACTTGCCCAGCTTAACAATGACCGTCATCGCTTAAAGCAGATCCAATCTACTGAAGCAAAAATCCAGCTTAAAAAAGCATTGGTACCAACATATTTACCGTATGTCGATGGAATTATTGAAGCCGATAAATCGGTTCAAGATGTTGTATTCATGACAGTTCTGGTGTGGTGTATCGATGTTGAAAATTATACCAAAGCATTAGAAATGGCTGAGTTTGCACTCGTGCACAACATGATCATGCCAGACCGCTTCGAACGTAAAACTGCAACGTTGGTAACCGAAGAAATTTCCAACGCATTTTTAAAGCAGCTCAAGACTAATGCCGAAGTTGAGATTGAAGTACTGCAACAGATGGAACAGCTCGTTGCCCGAACGGATATCGATAAAGAAATCCTGGATATGCCAGACCAGGTTAAAGCAAAGCTTCAGGTTGCACTAGGCAAAGCTACGCTCAAACAGATCCAGAGCAAAGATGAACCTAGCCAGTCAGATATTACATTTGCTCAAACTGCTCAAGCGTATTTGGAACGAGCAATTGAGTTGGATGAAAAGTGTGGAGGCAAACAAGACTTAAAAAACATGGAAACATTGTTAAAAAAGTTCCCACCACAAACACCAAAACAGGCTGAACCGTTGCTCAATGCAGATGGTTCGCAAGTCGTAGATGACCAGGGTAGCCTGCAATTTAAAACGACCTAACCGAGTGCCCACGCACCGCACTGGCGAACAATGGTGATGTCATTACAAAGTAATACACATTAAAACCATTGTTCCCACCAGTGCACTAATTCTAGAGAGGTAGAACATGGGCTTTTCAGCAAATGGTAATAATACACCTAGCCATATCGTTATCAAAAGTGACCCGTTCTATCCTGTAATCGCTCTTGATGATGTCCGCAAGATTATTCGTATCGACAGTACAGTAACTGATGATCGTCTGAAGCAGAGCATTATTGAAGAAGTTATTGATACTCACCGTTTACTTAACCGCCTTAAAGTTGAGGCGAATCTACTTTCAGACCTGGCTAAGGATCAGATAGACGGAAAGCCAGATACTGATTATTTGTACCTCTCTGCAATAGCTAATGGTGTGGCTGCAAAAGTTAATGAAACATATCGCAACTACGACAGTTCAAATACCGGTGTCAAGAAGGCTGAAGAACTTGAAACCACCATAGATGATTACCGTAGGAACCGACAATGGGCTATCCAAACATTACTTGGAGAAAGCCACAGTATTGTTGAGCTTATCTAATGGCAAAAAAGATTATTGCTATTCAGTACGACACTATCGATGCGATCTGCTGGAGAGAATATGGCAGAAGTAATGGCGTAGTTGAAAAAGTCCTTGATGCGAACCCTAAGCTTGCAGAACATATTTTTCTTGAAATGGGTACTGAAGTCACTCTGCCAGATATTGAAACGCCACAACAAACTAAACAAACCATTCAGTTATGGGACTAATTAAAAATGGCAGAACCAACAACCACTACAACAGCAACAATCGCCAGCCTTAGTGCTATGTCATTCCTACCATTTATTAATGGTAATGCATTGCTCGGAGCTGTACTTGGAGCTGCCTTCATTGCAACAACAGAAAAAGATTTAACGGCATGGCAGCGCCTTCGAACCATGCTTTTATCAACAGGTATTGGTTATTTACTTGCACCAGAAATAACGAGCCGAACAGTGATTACCAGTGATGCAACTGCAGCATTAATTGCAGCAATATTTTCACTACTCATTCTGGTCAAACTTGTGGACTGGACAAAAAAAGCAAAGCTATCCGAGATGTGGAAAGCGTTTAGAAATGGAGGATCGTCATGATCGAAAATTTATTTCAGGTTATTGCTCTTAGTGCATACCTGTTTTGTGCCTTTCGGATTATTTGTTATAGCCGTAATGGAGCTGATTTCCATCGAGGTTATGCATGGCTTGCTACCGTATTGATTGCAGCCTATTTAGGACAAGCTGTACATATTTTACTATTTAAAGACCCAGTTACGGTTTGGGATGCTTTTTTTGCAGTTCTACTTGCTGTGTTGACTTTCAAGACAAAAGGTAACGTGGCCAAGCTTATCTGGAGTCCATCATGATTATAAAATTCGGTGCTCGAGGCGATGTGGTTGTCAGCATTCAGAAGCAATTAAAAAGTCTAGGCTTTAAAAGCAAAAACGGTAAAGTACTGAGTACAGATGGCATTTTTGGTGAAAGTACCGAATATGCTGTTATGCAATTTCAGAAGAGCAAGAATTTATTGGTCGACGGGAAAGTAGGCGATAAAACCCGTGAGGCTTTGGCTGGACAAAGTACTTCTAAATTCTTAAAAGATAGCGATTATATTGCTGCTGCAAAACGTCTAAAAGTCTCTGAACTAGCCATTCGTGTTTTTGGTGCAACAGAGGGCCGAGGAGTCGGTTTTCTGAAAAACGGTAAAGCAAAGATCTTATTTGAGCGCCACCGTATGTATCACTACTTAGTTCAGCTCAAGGGAAAAACATTCGCTAATGCTCAAATGAAGCAATATCCAAACTTGGTAAATACGGTAACGGGTGGCTATAAAGGTAATGAAGCTGAATATACCCGTTTGAGTTTAGCAAAGAATATTTGTCCTGAAGCTGCTCTTATGTCATGTAGCTGGGGCCAATTCCAAATTATGGGCGAAAACTGGAAAGAGCTGGGTTATACATCTGTTTTTGACTTCGTAGATCAGATGCAACAAAGTGAATCTCTACAGCTTGAAGCCTTTATCCGTTTTATTGAGTTTAAGACCGGTATAATTGCTGATAAAAAAGTAGCATTAATTGATGCACTGCGAGCCAGTGACTGGCATTCAGTTTTTACTCTCTACAATGGTACCAGTTACAAAAAGCTTGGGTACCAAGCCAAATTTCAAAAAGAATGGGATCATCTGGAACCGATCTATGGGGAGCAGAAAGCAGCATGATAGCTTTATCACTTCTCAAACCGTTAGCAAAGCCAATCCTGGCTTTGCTTTTTTGTCTTTTTATTTATTTGATATTCCATTATCACAATGGTTTACAACAAAAAATAGGCCAGCTTGAAATCTCTCTTGCTGAGAAACAGCAGATTATCGACATTCAAAATCAGAATATTGATGGCATAAAAAAGCAGATAATTTTTCAGGCACAAGCCATTGCAGATCTGCAACAGATTCAGGCTGAGCTGCAGGAAAAATCAGAACAGAAAAAAATTACGATTAGAGAGATCCTTAGTCATGATCCAGAAGCTAAAAGTTGGGCTAGTCAGCCTGTGCCTGACTCTATCCGCAGCATGTTCAACAGCACCAGTCCAGCAACTACAAACTCAGTATTATCCAGTTCTAACCGCATGTAATAAACCGTTCATCCATATTAAAACTAATGAAGACTTAATTTTTGCACTTGAAACTACAGAACTGGCCAGAGCTATATGTGCTGCAAAAGTTGATTCAATTATAAAGATTCAGGAACATCAAAATGAAGAAACCAGATAGCCTAAGAACACACATGCTGGCAGCTGTAAAAGAGCTTCAGAGAGATCCAGAGCGTATGCTGATATTTGTAGATAAGGGCAATATTCGCTGCACAATGGCTAATGGTCTCTCGTATGAATATGTTTATGATCTCAACTTTATATTGACCGAATTTTCTGGTGAACCAGAAGCTGTAATGCTGCCTTTACTTGATTGGTTGCGTATCAATCAAAATGAACTATTAGTTAATCTGGAAAAGAATAGGGAGTCGCTTAAGTTCGAGGCGGTTCTTTTAGATAATAGGTCTGTCGATCTATCAATCACATTACCCATTACTGAACGTGTCATCGTTAAGCGTAAAGATGATGGGGCGCTTGATATAAGTTTCCCAGATGAGCCTCAGTATGAAACTGCAACAGAACCGAAACTATTTAAATTAATTGACCGTAAGACAAGTGAAGTACTTGCTGAATGGATGTCTTCTGAACCAGAAGAACAGTATTTTTAGGAGTATATAATGGCGGATCTGGAATTACTGGCTGAGCATCTTGGAAATATGCTTTCACAGTTAAGTGATGCTGAAATGCGTAAACTCGAAATGAGTGTTGCGCGTAAACTACGTGCATCTCAGAAAGCACGTATTACAAAACAGCAGAATCCGGATAGCAGTAAATATGTACCTCGTAAAACACGGCTGCGTGATAAAAAAAATAAAATTAAGAATAAAATGTTTAATGTCATTAAAAGTGCAAAATATATGCGTATTGAGCGAAATGCTCAGGGTGTTGCAGTCGGTTTCGCAGGACGCGTATCTTTTATTGCCCGTGTTCACCAGTTTGGTCTTCGTGACAAAGTAGAGAAAGATGGGCCAACAGTTAAATATGCCAGCCGTGAGCTGCTTGGCTTTACTGAACAAGAAATAAAAATGATTGAAACAGAAGTGATGAATCATATTTCCACAAAATAATTCCATTTGTATATGGCTCATATACAAGCCACATGAAATGCAATAAAAAACCATCTGCAACACGATTGCAGCATGAGCATAGAACTACATCGACGTCTTGAAAACCTAATTCGTCTAGGAAAAATCAAGACCATTCATCCGTCTAAACCCTTTTCAACAGTTACCGTCAACCTCGGCGCGATTACGACTGGAAAACTTCGTTTTATTTCTTTAAGAACAGGAGCAGACCAGACTTGGGATCCACCAAGTATTGGCGAAGAGGTTATCGTATTTAGCCCTTCAGGTGTACTTGAGATGGGAGTAGTTATTTATGGATTAAATAATAAGGACAACCCTGCAATATCTGATGATCTGAACAAAAAAATCCGGCTTTTTGAGGATGGCTGTATTTTGTCTTATGACGTAAAAACACACCATTTAGAAGCTGTTTTACCTGAAGGGGGAACAGTAGATATTGTTGCTGATGTTCATATTACAGGGAAATTATCCGTATCAGAAACAATTACTGCTGAGAAAGATATTTCAACTTCTGCAGATGTGAAAGCGGGCAATATCAGCTTGAAAAGTCACAAAACATCAGGCGTTAGAGGTGGTTCTGAAAATTCTGGAGTACCTATCCCATGATGTCACGTCACAACGGATCAATGTTATCTGAAGCTGAGCATATACAGCAGTCTTTAGAAGATATTTCAACGACACCTATCGGCACAAGAATCATGCGTCGTGAATACGGGACGCAGTTAGCAGATCTCATAGATCAGCCTATTAGTGAGGCACTCTATCTAAAAATATATAGCACACTGTATTTAGCATATTTGAGATGGGAAGACCGCATTGAGATTAGTCAGATGCAAGTTGCTGAACTAAAGCATGGACGTCTGATTTTAGACATTACCGGCTTTTTGAAATCGACAGCTAAACAAGTGAATTTATCAATTCCAGTAAAACTAGGGGCCATGTCATGAGTACAGTTGACTTCTCTCAATTACCGGTTCCGAATCTTGTGCAAGAGTTGGACTATGAATCACTTCTTGAAGACCGGAAAGCAAAATTTATTTCATTATATGAGCCGAGCGAACAGGAGTCTTGGCGTAATATTCTCAAGCGTGAATCTGATCCAGTAGTAAAGATTCTTCAGGAAAATGCATATCTGGAACTGCTCTATAGAAACAAATGCAACGCTGATGCCCGATCTTTATTACTAGCATATGCTGAAGGCCCAGATCTAGATCACTTGGCATTAACAGAATACGGCTTAGTTCGTTTAGTCGTAACACCGGCTGATTCATCTGTAATACCACCACGTCCTGCCGTATATGAAACAGATGAGCGATTAAAAGAACGCTGTCTGTTGCAGTTTGACGGTATGAATACAGCCGGCTCTATCAATGCTTATCGTTTTTTTACATTATCTGCAGATGGCCGTGTCGATGGGGTTAAAGTTCACTCAACAATTGATAATCCCTATCTGCTTTATATCATTATTTCTCAGATTGATAGTCAGACTGGAGAAGCATCTCAAGAGCTCATAGACATTGTTCAAGCCGCTCTAGATCCAGAAAATGTCCGTCCAGTTTGTGATCGGCCTGTTGTTCGCTCCAGTATTGCCCAGACATATCAAGTTAATGCCCGGCTTTTTATTGGTAAAAATGCTGAAGATTCTTTATTGCTTGAGGCAGCTAATATCCGGTTAGAAAACTACATCAAAAAAGCACGCAAGAATGGTCAAAGCATTCGTTTATCAGCCTTATATGCTGCACTACATATAGATGGTATTAATCGTGTCGTTATTGATTCACCAACTACAGATATCGAAGTAGATATTTATAACCATCCTCACTGTACAGCAACTAGTATCACAATTGGAGGTACAGAGTGAAGACTCTTTTACCACCAAACTCGTCCTTATTAGAGCGAAACCTAGCAGAAGTTGGAAAGGATATATTTGATCTTCCTTCAATTCGCGCCATCAAAGATATTGACCATGTTCCATCGCAATTTCTACCTTTTATTGCTTATCAAAAATCAGTCGATTATTGGGATGATAACTGGCAGGACTCACTAAAACGTGAGGTTATTAAAATTTCTAAGCAACAACATAAGATTAAAGGTACTGCAGCTGCAATCAAGCATGCATTAGAACCATTTGGTTATGAAGTTAGGCTTATTGAATGGTTTAAAGCGACCCCTAATCTGAAGCCTGGAACTTTTAATCTTGAACTTGATCTTATTGGAAAATCTTTAAGCCAAGATGTTTTTTATGAGGTTAATCGGCTCGTTTCAGATGCAAAATCTGCTGCTAGGCATCTCGGGAATCTAACAATTACATCCAATCCAGTTCTGATCATTCAAAACACTTTAATTCATCAAACTGCACTTACTTTCTGCAGTCTTCCAAGAGATTAAATATGGCTGATTATTATAACGTCACAACAAATCAGGGTGATGCAGAAATTACTGCAGCGATTGCATCAAATACTAAACTTGCCATTACCCATATTGCATTTGGTGATGGAAATGGTTCGGTACCTACTCCCTCCAAAACTCGCACATCATTAGTTCGGGAAGTACATCGCCAAGCAGTAACCAAATATGAGCGTCATGTCACTAATGCAAATTGGATTGTTATTGAAACAATTATTCCATCGCACATTGGGGGATTCTGGGTTCGTGAAATGGGAATTATAGCGAATGGGAAATTAATTTCTCATGGCTCCCATGCACCATTTGAAAAAGTCGCCGATCCATCCGGAGTGAGTGAATATCGACTTAAATTCACTCAAGATGTCAGGAATGGAAGTGTGGTCAGCATTAAACTTGATGAATCACTTATTTATGCCTCTCAGGCATGGGTGAATGAAAATTATATTCCTCGAAGTAATATAGTTGACAACCTAATTACTAATGATCCTAAAAAACCACTTTCTGCAGCTCAAGGTAAAAAATTACAAGATATTAAGGTAAATAAAGTTGAAACTAGTGCTGATGGAAGTATTGCGCGGTATCAAGATCTAATCGCAACACAGTTTAAGTTGGATAAAGTTAAGGGTGCGGTAGTGATCCATTTACCGGTATCACGGAATAAAACTAATACTATGCTGCTTTGCACTTTACGTGGTTATAACTATGACCTTAACAATGGTGCATGGGAGCTACGGATTAGCGGTTATAGCTCTTATACATGGCTGCAATACAGTGCAAACATTACTGGTCTGGCCCCATTCAGCCAAGTGCAATTAGCACAAGCTTCTGACCATCAGGTTATTATTTTAGGTACTCCGGATACAGTGTGGTCTTACCCATCCGTAGCACTTACTGAAGTACTCGCAAGTTATTTAAATTATACAGGGTGGGATACTGGTTATACTATCGCGGTTGAGACAGATCTCTCTATGTATACTGGAGTGGTCACACCTTCACTGTATGGCGCTCCACGAACTATCAATGGAATTACTTTTGATAGTTCAAAAAACATTGAAGTACCAGCAAAAGTTAATCAAATCACAGCAGCTGTAGATTTAAACACTTTACAGGAGCCAGGATTCTATTCATGTGAATCGAATTCGATAGCAACATTATGTAAAAACACTCCGGTAAATGCTGCTTTTTCCCTTTTAGTTGAAAAACATGCAGGTTACTCTCAAACATTCACTGACTATAGCGGTAGCCCTAAAGTTTATAAGCGTAATAAAGTAGGAACAACATGGGAGGCTTGGTTCCGTATTTATTCTTCTGTAGATCCACAACCAAATATTAATGGGAATGCAGGAACCGCAACGAAGCTGGCTACTCCACGGACAGTGAGTTTTTCTGGTGCTGCAACTGGTTCATATAGTTATGATGGTTCAGGCGATAGCTCCTGTATTCTGACACTGGCCAACTCCGGCGTTGTAGAGGGCACGTATAGCTCTACTATCCAGATACCTTCTTTAACCGTAAATGCTAAAGGCCAGATTACAGGTATCTCTCAAAATGAAATACGTTACGCCTCTGTAGCTCAAACTGGCGTTGTTCAACTTGTTGATGACCTAGTTACAAATAATGCAACTAGGGCCTTAACAGCTAAGCAGGGCAAACTCTTACAAGATTCTTTAAATACTAAAGTCTCTAAAGATGAAATTAACTATAGCTCGCTTAGAACTTTGCGGTTTGATACTGAGGTTATATATTCAACAGCAGTGTTTAAACTATCTTTCACTTCTAATTTTGATGGCAATGTTGAAGTTGAACTGGGTTGTTTTGGTCAACATGTTTATTCAGGAAAAATTGTTGTTTCTGGTTCTTTTAATACTCATAGTGCTGGAATTTACAGACAATATTTACAGTGTATTGAAGAAATTGGAAACTTGTCACCTTATTTTTATATAGACCCTACTCTATATTTTGAAGGCGTAGGTCTACCTAGTTACATTTTAATATACAAAAAAGCTGAAACAACTGGAGTTAGATTAACAGTAACAGTAAGAGGCACAACACAGTCCGGAAATGAATCATTTTTAAATGGGGTATCACTTACTGATGTCACGGCTACAGTTCCATTGGTAATAAACCAAACCAATAAAGTTACTATTAATACTACCGGGAATGCAGGAACCGCAACGAAGCTGGCTACTCCACGGACAGTGAGTTTTTCTGGTGCTGCAACTGGTTCATATAGTTATGATGGTTCAGGCGACAGCTCCTGTATTCTGACACTAGCCAATTCTGGCGTTGCAGCAGGAACATACAGCTCTACTATTCAGATACCTTCATTAACTGTAAACGCAAAAGGGCAAATTACTGGTGTTTCACAAAATGATATACGTTCTGCATCTGTGACACAGACTGGTGTAGTTCAACTGGTTGATGATCTAGTTACAAATAATGCAACGAAGGCTTTAACAGCGAAACAGGGAGCTTTACTCAATAATTCAAAAATGAATCGTGGAGAGTTTGGCTTCGGTTCAGGTGAGCGATATGCAACTGAGAACCCTGCTGCTACAGCTTCTAGAGAAACACTACAAAAAACCCAGATGTATAGCTTTATTAATGAGGGTCAAGTTTCTTACGGTCAAGGTCTTGGCTGGAGCGTTGGAACACCAGATTACAGTAGTGCTAAAGCGCATTTTTTAATTGGTGGCCTTCTTAATAATAATTTATATCATGTAGCAGTTGATGATATCTCAAAACCAGAAGGTCAACGGACTGTTTTATATAACTACCTTTACTCAACAGCACATGCCGAGTTCGATGGTAAAGGTTATCTACGTCGTAATAATCAGAATACAGATGTAGTCATCACAACTGATATTAATCGTTACAGCCAAACGTTATACGAAACAAAGCTATTATCGCCAAATGCGACTAAATACTTTTATCTCTCAGATAGTGATTTTGGTATGTGGGATATAGCGAAAGATGAAACAATTCCGCTGTCTCCTCAGTGCGGTGGCACAGGCCGACGCGATGGTAATATTGATGGGAATGCAGGAACTGCAACGAAGCTGGCTACTCCACGGACAGTGAGTTTTTCTGGTGCTGCAACTGGTTCATATAGTTATGATGGTTCAGGCGATAGCTCCTGTATTCTGATACTGGCCAACTCCGGCGTTGTAGAGGGCACATATAGCTCTACTATCCAGATACCTTCTTTAACTGTAAATAATAAAGGCCAGATTACTGGAATTTCACAAAATCAGATACGTTCTGCTTCCGTAAATCAAACTGGTGTTGTTCAGCTTGTTGATGATTTAACAACTGATGATAACACTAAAGGTCTGACAGCAAAGCAGGGTAAAAAGCTATATGACACTCTTAATCAGATAGCAAATAAACCGGGTATCCGAGCCTGTATAAGCTTTAACAGTATCTCAAACCAATTTATAAACAATTCTGGCTTTATAAGCGTCGCAAACCTCGGCGGTGGACTATTCGAATTTACTCTATCAACGCCAGCGCCTGATGCCAACTATTCTATTTTTACAACTGTTTCGCAATACCGTGAAGCCACTTCCGCAACGATTGATACTGGTTTTGCTCAGACAACCACAAAATTTAGAATCAGATGCTTGTGGGGTGGAGATAATACGACCGGATCATTCAATCCTGCAATTCTGAATATCCACATTACATATTAATTAAAGGTAAGACCTATGAAAGTTGTTTATATGCAAGACAATGGCATGCTTGCGATTGTCGCACTAGCCGATGAAACAAACATTATTGAAGATGCACCGCAGCATGTACCATTGGGTAAGAAGTACAAAATTATTGAAGAGTCGGAGCTGCCGGCAGACACTCAGTACCGTGATGCATGGGCTATTGATGATGCAGATCTAACAGATGGTGTAGGGATAATGGCATGATTTATATCGACGTAATAAAGAAAAAAGAAATTGATCAGACACGGCTTAAACCTCTTACCAGACGACAATTCAAGCTGGTATTACTTGAAAAGGATCTACTCGATCAAATTGAGAATTCAATTAGCACAATTGAAGATGACAAAACACGCGCACGAATACAGATTGAATATACAGAAGCGACTGAGTTTCACCGTTCGAGTGAATCAATGAAATATATGATCAGCTTGCTTGATTTAACAGAAGCCCAGGTCGACCAGATGTGGGAAGAGGCACTTAAGTTTTAATATAATTATTAAAAGGTCTGATTTATAAATGTGCTACTACACTAATCGATATTAAAGAGAGTGGTAGAAATTCATTTGTATATGGCTCATATACAAGCCTAACCTATCGCAATTAAAAAGCCATTTTGTAAGCCTGTGAACTGAAAACAAAACAGATCACAGGCTAATTTTATGGCTGCTACAGATTCATATCATCATGGTGTCCGAGTCTATGAACTCAATGAAGGTACACGTCCTATCCGGACTGTTTCGACATCAGTTATCGGGCTAGTTGGAACTGCAGAAGATGCAGATCCGTTAGCATTTCCCTTAAATCAACCAGTACTAGTTACTGACCTTCCAACAGCTATAAGTAAGTCAGGCGAAAAAGGTACACTGGGCCGTTCATTACAGGCAATTCTTGACCAGACTAATGCAGTAACAGTTGTTGTTCGAGTAGAGCAGAAAACTGCTCAAGCTGAACAGACCTCTGCTGTTATTGGAGGTTATGTAGGTGGCCGTTATACAGGTATGCAAGCTTTACTTGCTGCCGAGCAAAGCTTAAAAGTCCGTCCACGAATTCTTGGTGCTCCTGGTCTAGATTCAGCAGCCGTTGGGTCTGCTTTGATTACTGTTGCACAGAAATTACGTGGCTTCGCTTATCTCTCAGCATTTAACTGTCTAACTAAAGAGGAAGCTGCTGCATATCGAGATGCCTTTGGTGCCCGCGAGTGCATGGTTATCTGGCCAGATTTTTTAAGTTGGGACACTTTAACCTCAAAGACTTCCACTTCTGAAGCAACTGCTCGAGCATTAGGTCTACGAGCTAAAATCGACAATGACACAGGCTGGCATAAAACGATTTCAAACGTTGCAGTAAATGGTGTTACCGGTATTTCGAAAGACGTGTTCTGGCAATTGCAAAGTATGGACACAGATGCTGGCTATCTCAATACTAATGATATTACTACACTCATTCAGCGTGATGGCTTCCGTTTATGGGGTTCACGTACATGTTCAGACGATCCGCTTTTCGCTTTTGAGAACTATACACGTACTGCACAAGTTCTTGCCGATACTATGGCTGAAGGACATATGTGGGCCGTTGACAAGCCACTTCATCCAAGCCTTGCGCGTGACATTGTTGAAGGCATCAACGCAAAAATGCGTGATCTGAAAACACAGGGTTACATCATTGATGGCCAGTGTTGGTTTGATCCAAGTTTAAACACAAAAGATTCGCTGAAGAGTGGAAAGCTGCTACTAGATTATGACTATACGCCAGTTCCACCACTTGAAGACCTAACTCTGCGCCAGCGCATTACTGATCAATATCTTGCAGACTTCGCGTCTCGCATGAACGCATAAATAATGGGGATAAAGAGCAATGGCTTTACCTAAAAAATTAAAAATGATGAACCTCTTTAATGAAGGTGAATCATATATGGGCCAAACCGGTGAAGTAACCATTCCAAAATTGGCACGCAAGTTAGAGAACTGGCGTGGTGGTGGTATGAACGGTAACGTTAAATATGACTTGGGCTTAGGAGATGACATCACAGAGTTTAACTGGAAGTTAGGTGGTATTGATCCGCTTGTACTTAAACAGTTTGGGGCCACAACTGTAGCAGCTATCGGCTTACGTTTTGCTGGTTCATATCAGCGTGACGATACAGGTGAAACATCATCGTTAGAAATCGTAGTTCGTGGTCGTCATGAAGAAATAGACTTCGGAAACCAAAAATCTGGAGATGATACTGAAAAATCGATTAAAACCATCTGGTCATATTACAAGCTCAGCATTGATGGCGAAGTCCTTATCGAAATTGATATTCCAGGTCAGATTGAAAAAGTAAATGGTGTGGATCTGATGGCTGCCCATAAAGCAAATATTGGACTTTAATTTTCCTTTCCTTCTGTAGTCCAGTACTGCAGAAGGTTTTTTATCAGAACTTTATTTAAGGAATTTGCAATGCAAACTCAAGAACAAATCGAAAATCAAGTAGCTATCCAAAATCCAGATATCCAGGTTATCGAACTGGATGAACCGTTCAAAATCGGTAGTCAGGAAATCACCGAAATTACAGTACGGAAACCGAGTGTTCCGGCCCTAAAAAAGATCCGAATTGCTGATCTGCTAAATGGTGATGTAAATGCTATTTGTACAGTACTACCTCTCTGTACTAGCCCTTCATTAACACCACAACAGCTCAATACTCAGGTAGATCCGGTGGACATCGTTCAGTTAGGCGCTGCAGTTATCTATTTTTTGCAACCGAAATCAGTACGTGCGGAGCTATCACAGCAACTGTAGAAGATGCCATAGCCAATATTGCGGTGGTTTTTCAATGGCCACCGCAAACTTATGAAGATATGTCTCTCACAGAACTGATGCAATGGCATCAAAAGGCCATTGAACGCAATGGATCAGATGCCGAATGAAAAAATTAAGACTTGAAGTTATTTTTGGGGGACGGGATAAACTTAGCCCGGCCCTAAAAATTATTGCTAATAGCAGTACTGCTGCTACAAAAGCTCTAAAAAAAGCGAGAGATGAAGTTAAAGCTCTCAATGATCAGCAGAAAAAAATTGATGGCTATGCAAAACAAAAGAAAGCCGTTCAAGATAATGCAAATGCACTAAAAGACTTGCAAAGCCATATCAAGAATTTGCGTCAGCAAATGTCAGTTAATCCCTCTGCAGCTATTACAAAAGAATTTGAAAAATCTGTAGCAAAGGCTCGTAAGCTCAAACAGGAATATGAAAAAAATCGCATTGAGCTTCAGCGTATGCGTGCAGAAATGAATAATTCAAGGATATCGACTAATCGCCTATCTGAACATCAACAGCAACTTCGTACACGCTTAAATCAAGCAAATCAAGCCATGCATGAGCAGGAACAGAGGCTTAAACGCATGACGCAAATGCAGCAGAATTACCAGCGTACTTCGGGCAATTTGCGTTCTGCTGCTATGTATGGCACCGGAGCGGCATTGTCTGGTGTTGGGGTCATGTATCAAATGCGAAAGCCAATTGATGAAACCAAACGTACAGATGTCGAAGAAAATCGTATTGCTTCTTTAGGTCTGGGAAAAGAGGCTACAGAAGAGGCTATCAAATATGCACGAGCGATGCGTACATTCGGTACGTCGACCCTAGATAACCTGCAGCTAGTACGTGATGGAGTTACAGCTTTTGCTGATGTACATCATGCAAAGATGGTGGCACCTACATTAGCAAAAATGAAATTTGCTAACGAAGCTATGTATGGGGACACTGGGGCAGAAAATGAAAAAAAATTCATGGATATGCTGAAAGTTATTGAGATGCGTAATGGTCTCAAGAGTGAAAAAGCTTTTCATGAGCAGGCAAATATTATCCAGCAAGTAATTACAGCAACTGGTGGACGTGTACAAGCTGAAGAATGGCTTAACGTAATCAAGACTGGTGGTATTGCAGCAAAAGGTATCGAAAACAAAGCTTTCTATTACAAACTTGAGCCATTGGTTCAGGAAATGGGCGGATTCCGTGTAGGTACTGCAATGATGTCTGCATACCAGAACGTTTATCAGGGCCGAACCACTAAACGTGCAGCGAATAATATGGCCCGTTTAGGCTTAATTGAGGATGAAAGCAAGGTTCATCATGATAAGGCTGGCCAGATCTCCTTCTTGGATGTCGGCGCAATAAAAGGTGCTGCACTCTTTAAAAAAGATCAGTTCGCTTGGATGGAACAAGTACTGGTACCGCAACTGAAGGCAAATGGAATTACAAAAGAAGGCGATATTATTGATGCAATGGGAAGTATCTTTACGAACCGGACTGCATCAAATCTATTTGCTCAGATGTATATGCAGCGGGAACAGATACATAAGAATGCCAGGTTAAATGCTGGAGCCGATAATATCGATCAGTTGAACTCAAAAGCAATGGGAACAACAACAGGTAAGGAAATTGAAGCGAAAGCTAAGCTGCATGATGCATACTTAAAATTTGGTACTACTATTTTACCGATCTATACAAAAGCAATTGAGACTGCAACCATTGGCCTTCAAAGCTTTAACGGCTGGATGGAACGTAATCCAGGACTGGCTAAAATAATGGGAGCTGGTTTGTTAGGTATTGCAGCAAGTTTAATTGTTATTGGCGGGACACTTGCTATTTTTTCTCCGCTTATCCTGGGAATGCTAAGTTTACGCTTAATTATGGCTTCAACCTCGGCAAGTGGCCATATATTAAGTAAAACCTTTAGCTTTTTACCTACGGTATTTAATATCTTTAAAACCTCTTTGCTCATGGCCGGGCGAGCCTTTTTATGGCTTGGCCGTTTAGCTTTAGCTAATCCAATTGGCATGGCCATAACAGCAATTGGAGTAGCTGCTTATCTAATTTATAAAAATTGGGAACCAATCAAAGCCTTTTTTGTCAGTATATGGGGTGTTGTTACTACTACGTTTAATGGGGCTGTTAATAAAATATCTCAGATAATGAGTGAATTATGGCAACCTGTTCAAAATGCTGTCTTAAATATGTGGAATGGGGTGAAATCTGCATTTAATACAGGTATAGGATTTCTTAAAAATATTATTCAGGGAATTGATAATGTTTTCTCTGCGAATCCAATCCTTAACTTATTATTACCTTTCATTGGTATCCCTAGATTAATTATTGCGAACTGGTCATCCATAACTGGTGTTATTTCTGGAATATGGACCAGTATTTATACCGCTATAGCTAATGCACTTACATCAATTAGCAGTTATATCGCTTCAAGTTTTAGCTATATGGCCAGTTTTATCTCTGGAATATGGACAGGTATAAGCAATTTAATATCTATTACTTGGCAAGTGATCAGTAACAAAATAAATGCAGGCATGAATTTAGTTATTAACTGGATTACAGCCGGTTTTAATTCTGTCAGCAGTTTTGTTTCCGGAATATGGAATAGTATAAAAAATACTGTTTCCACAGCGTGGCAACGTTTATGTAATATCTTCGCGATTATTTCACCATTGCCATACATCTATAAAAGTTTTGAAGCAATTTTTGGTTATCTTGGAAAATTAGGTAGCCGGATGATGTCCATTGGTAGAAATATCATAGATGGCTTAATTGTCGGCATTAAGTCAGGCTTTGAAAAATTAAAATCTTTGTGGGTTTCAATTAATAGCTATATGCCCGACTTTATGCGTAGAAAGATGGATATTCATAGTCCTTCACGAGTCATGGCCGGATTGGGTAGCCATATCATGGGGGGAATTAGCGTAGGCTTACAACGAGGCTTTCCGGATCTAAAGACACAATATGCAAATGTTATGGCTTTATTCAATCCATCAATATCAAACTTATCTCCTGTAATTAATATTGAACCGGTATTTAGTGGAGCTTTGGATAACTTTAATTTAGGAAATTTGGATTTAACTCAAAAAGTTCAGATTGAACCAGTTTTAATAAATAAAAAATTTCCAGACTTTAAAAAAGTTTTCTCAGATGTCATGGGAATTTTTAGACCAGACATACCTGATCTAATTCAAAAAATTGATGTGGCTCCAGCATTGGCAAAGATTAAAACAGCCCAACTTCAGCCAGCAAACAAAATAGGTACTCATGTCACTATCCAAGGCGACACCATCACGTTCAAGCTCCAGACGCAGCCGGGACAATCTGAACAGCAAATAATGCAGACTGTAAAGAAAATGCTCATTGAGCATGAACGTCAAAAAGTACAACGTATTCGTAACCAGTTTAATGATTCAGAATAAGGAAAATACAAAATGATGATGATTCTAGGCATGTTTGTATTTTCAATACCGACAGCCACTTACCAAAGTCTGCAGCGTACTACTTCCTGGAAACACGCGAGTAATTCTCGCGTGGGCGACGCTCCAGCATATCAATTTACAGGTAGAGGAGAAGATACTATTAATCTGGAAGGTTCAATCGTTCCGGAGTTTGGGTCTCAGATGTCAATCACTGCATTACGGATGATGGGTGATACAGGCATGGCATTTCCGTTAATTGCTGGTAATGGCAAAATTTATGGGCTATGGAAAATTGACACTGTTGATGAAACACAAACATATTTTTATAAGGATGGAACGCCTCGGAAAATTGAATTCAACATAAAAATTAGTAAAACAACATCTGCAAGTTCAGTAATTAAAAATACTTTAGGTGCGATTGCCGGAGGGCTGTTCTAATGATTTCAGTCGGCAGTGCAATTTCAATGATTTCAGATCCACTAAATAATGGATATCCGCAACCCATCTATCGGTTAATGGTTGATGGTATCGACATTACATCAAAAATAAATTCCCGGTTAATAAATCTGAACCTTACAGATAACAGAGGGTTTGAGTCTGACTCTGTAGAAATCACTCTTTCAGATCATGATGGCTTGTTAAGCATTCCTCCTAAGGATGCTGAGATCCAGGTTTGGTTAGGCTGGAGTAATCAGGGGCTTGTATTCAAGGGCCGTTTTAAAGTAAAGGAAACGGAACATTCAGGAACACCGGACGTGCTTATAATCCGGGCCACTAGTGCTGATCTAAAAACTGGTTTAAAACAGAAGAAAGAACGTAGCTTTCACGATGTAACTATTCTGGAAATCATGCAAACAATTGCTATGGAGCATGGACTTGATATACGAGTACATGAGCAGCTGGCCAAGCATAGAATTGTGCAATTAGTACAGAATGAATCTAATGCAAATTTACTGACAAGATTGGCAGATGAGCATGATGCGATTGCAACAGTAAAAAACGCTACATTGTTATTTATTCCAAAGGGCCAAGCTCAGACAGTTTCTGGCCAAGATCTACCAACTTATTTAATTACACGAAAATCTGGTGATCAGCATCGTTATAGTTGTACTAATGGGGGCGAAGAAATTACTGCAGTGAGGGCATTTTATTATGATCCTGAACAGGCAAAAAAACTTGAAGTCGTTTTCGGCGATGCCAGTAATCAGAATATTAAAGAATTGCGACATATACATGCAGATAAGCAATCTGCAACATTAGCAGCTAAGGCCGAGTTAGTTAAATTAAAACGCTCAGCAATTACTTTTAGCTATAACTTGGCTTTGGGTAACCCGGAAATTATTCCAGAAATGACCTATCTTTTTGAAGGTTTGAAAGAGGAAATTGACGATATTTACTGGCTTGGCACTCGTATAACTCATTCATTAGATGGTGATAATGGATATACGACCAGCCTTGAACTTGAAGTTTTCTGCCCCGATGCAGATGATGTCGCTGAACTATTTGAAGATCAGTTTGAAATAGAAAAAGATAAAAAATGGACAGGGGTAGTAGTGTATTACCAGTCGGGTGAAAAAGCGGTGGCCATGACCAAAGGAGATCAGTCAAACCCCAAGCACTTCACTTATTTATATGTCACTAAAGAAGCAGCAAAAGCACGTCTTGATCGTGAGTATGCATTGCTAGATCCGGAGACAGGTAAATTTTCTGCTCATAATGAGCTTGAAGTAAAACCATATACTGGAATAAAAACATTTTATTCGCTGAAGGGAAGTAAAACGCGGCAGATTGTCACTAAAGGTGATCAATCGAATCCTAAAGTTATTGACCGGGTATATAAAACAAAACTTGCTGCAGAGAAGGCATTAAACCGTGAATATCCACGTCTTAATGCCAAAAAGGACATGCTACAGCAAGTTAAAATAGATAATTAAAAATTGGTAATGATCAGTTCATTACCATTGTGCTCCAGATTCGCTGCTCTGGCATTAACAGACCAGCGTATTTTTTTGTGCTGAATGTTATAGTCTTTAAACAACTCTCGAACTTCTAGAATGTCATTCAAGCTCAAAATAAATTTTCCTTTAATTTTATCTAGATGTGCCTTCATGTCATAAAAGTCCTGTTTAGACCAAATCCCATCCCCATAGTCCTTTTCACAGTCCCAATAAGGTGGATCAAGATAAAATAAAGTTTCATTGCCATCCATGCGTTTGATTACATAATCATAGTTTGCATTTTCAATAACAACATTTTGAAGACGTTCATGAATGGCACTTAAATGCGTACGTAAATCATCACCAAGTTTCAGGCTAATTTTACGGTCGCGACTATATGAAAAACTGCCATCAAGTTGGCAACTGAACGCAGATCGCAATAAATAGTAAAAATTAGCCGCACGTTGAATATCAGTTAAGCCTCGTTCATTTTTCCGCTTGTCATCAAAAAGAGTTCGAGAAAATAACTGATGTTCAAATTCAGCCAGAAATGCTTCGAAATGAAATTTTAAAATCCGATAAAGATTAATTAAATCATCATTTACATCGTTGATAACTTCTGCCGTAGAAGGTGTTTTTTTAAATAGAACCCATCCAGCGCCACCGAACACTTCTACGTAAGTTTTATGTTCAGGCATTAATTCGACGATAGTACGAGCAAGTTGTGATTTTCCACCAAGCCAGCCACTGAAGCTACGGCCTTTAGGATTGTATTGTGGAGTTGCAGTAGATAGTTGATTCATTAATCTTACCTGGATTAGTAGGACGCTCTTGGCGTTCAGGTAAGGCACTCACGGTGCTCGAAAATGTATTGAGTGTTTTACATCGAGGACACTTAATCTCAATCAAATCAAAATGGCCAATTTTCGCTAGAAGTTTAAAACAACAGCGACATTTCATGTTTTGCATGATTTTCACTACATAAAAAACCAAACGAATGATATAAAAAAACAACATTACGCACAAATATTTATTCTTTTGTATAAAATAGAATAAATTTTTATATAAGAAGGTAAAGAAATGTCATCTGCCCCAGCTTTTCATCAATCAAACTCAAGACCACAACTTAAATGTCCACATTGCGAAAAAGTAAATTTAAAGATTCGTCATAGTGAACAACGACATCCTCTACTTAAAGCAATATGGTTCCAGTGCCCTAATCTTTTCTGTGGCTTTACAGGAGGAGGTAATCTTGAAATTACCCATCAAATTTCACCTAGTGCTATTCCAAATGCTGAAGTCAGTCTTATGACATTCAAAGAGCTGACAGAACGAAAAGCTGCAAATGATGATAATTTAGAAGAGAAATAAAGATGGATAAAATCCAGGATATTCAATTTATTTTAAAAGGTGATTTTTGCCGTATATCAAAATTTGGGGACTATCATTGTTTTTGGGATATGAATGCTGAAGGAACTCTAAAAGCTAAACAGCACCATCATCGCAAACTATTAGCTGGAACATTAATCTCATCTATGAGAGGCTATTGAAATGGCTTTTTTATTGATGTTATTTGCTTTTGTATCAGCATTTTGTCTGAGTCCATCCAAGACCTTATTATTCAATTTCGGTTTATTGGTTATCGCAATGATATTTTCTGGATTAGCTGTTGTAATCAAATTGCATGAACATTAGAGGGCCAATAAATTGAACTCAGAGCAGCTTTTTGAATTATTTTTTAATGATATAACTCCAGAGATGAATCCTCCGGGCATGTCCAAATACCGAAGCGAAGGCATGTATAAATGGTGGCATGAAAGATTTATGAATGCATTGAATAGAGTTGAAGAACCTCGTGCCTTAAGAAGCTGGGCAGAAGCACCGCAAATGTGGCTGGCAGGTTATAAGGCGTGGAGTGAAAGTGAGTAATCCGGAGTAGTAAAAGGTCGCATTAAGCGACCTTTTTAAATCTAAAATTTAAGGTGACAAAGCATCTTCACCAATTGTTTTATATATTAGCTCTATTAAATGGGGATCTGCTTCATAGGTATTCAACTTTCTTAGTAATGCGTATTTTTCTATATAATTTTGAAGTTCTTCATCTTCTAAAGAAATAATGAACATGCAGAACATTTCATTAATACTTTGATAAGACACGAATATTTTAATAGCAGTTTTGGTAATTCCTAATTTACTATTTTCTTCAATAAAACGAAGAATAAAACAGAGATACTCAAAATACTCATTTTCTAAAAGAGCATTTCTAGAGCTTGAATGTCCATTGCTAATAATATCTTCAAAGAGAAGTTCTACTTGCTCATCAGTTTCATTGGCTATATCGTCTGCATAAAGAAAGTGTGCTTTAATAGGTTTCAATGCTCCTTCTAGGAAATATTCAAAAACATAATGCCCTCTAGCTTGACTTTGACGTGACAGTTCTAAATCTTCAACTTTTCTTCTTTTTTCATCCAAAAATCTAAATAAAAGATTATAAAAATTCTGAACCTTAGCATCATGAATTTGTTGGGCATTTAATGTTGCTTGCTGTTCAGTAATTTGCCTTTGCTTATCCGCAATTAAATTACTTTCTTTAATTTCATTTCTTTGAGCTTCTAGCTCCTGACGTTGCGCCTGTAGCTCCTGGCGTTGCATAAACAGGGAAATAATTAGAATTGCAAAAGCTAAACCGCTGAATAAAGTATTCAGGGATCCATAACTATCACCATAAGTACCGTACTGATCCCCAATGTTTTGGAACTTGGTTCTTTCTATATCTTCCGAATCAACGACTTTAGATCCATTAGCAGGTGTCGCACCTATTTTATAAGGAACTACAATTGGAGCTGGCTGTTGCGGAAGTTTTTCATCCATAAATTGCATCCAAGTTGGATAGCAACGCCAGATAAAAAAGATAAAAGTGATAGCAAAGCCAATCCCTATAATCTCTTTCCAAGTATTAGATATTGAACAGCGCATTCTTATTCCTCTGCAGGTGAAACACCCACCCACAGACCGGTCACTTCATTGGCTAGAGCATAATATTCAACAGCACCGATTACTTTTTTATGAGTATTTTCTTCTTGGTCAATGTGTTTTAAAGCGGCTGTAATTAGCTTAATCAGTTCATTCTTGGCTTCTGTATCAGGGCTAATTATATTTGCAGTAATTCCACTCAAAATTAGCAAATCTATCATCGCTTTTTCATATTCTTTTGTACCTCCCACAATAAAAATTAATTCTCTTAAAGAACCGTCTTTATTGACTGTACCAGTCAGGCCAACATCTTGAGAAAATATAATTTGGAAGGTGTCGCGTACATCACCAGTTTTAATATCAAACTCAGCCAGAGGTCGAATAGTTTCAATATCCAAAGTTTTAAGTTGTCTATTAAATTTTTGTCTAAACTGTTCCGGCGTCATACCTATATTTGCTTCAGCTTTAACCGGCTGAATTTCCTTTTCAGCGACTATAGGTAATACTTCATTTTGTATAGCCTGAGCTTCTTTATTGTCTACTTCGGGTGCAAATACACCAATTAAAGCAAATAAAATAAAGTTCAAAGCAAGCCCATAAAGCAAAATATGCTTTCTGGATAAAGCAGGCTTCATACGAATACTTGTCAAAGATGGCTTGATTAAAAAAACAACCATTCCAATAAATGCTATAAATAGTAATAAGGTAAAAAAGTAAGCCAAGATTATCCCCGTTAATACATTAAAAAATTAATTAGTGGCTCATATAGGCAAATTATAAAGAAAATTAGACAGATTTCGATTCACTTGTTTTTTCTTCAGTGGTCTTATTTTGCTTTGAATTCACCATATCAAGAGCTTTGCTTACTAAAGCATACATATTAGCTGGTAAGTCTACTTCATTACCTTGAGCAGAAAACTTTCCTTCAGTAGTCTGATTAAAATAACTTGGAATAAGACTTTTTCGGATTTCCAATTTATCCTGGTCACTCATTCGACTAATAAAAGGTTCTAAAGCAGCCAGTTGAAGAAAAGTACGATTATTTTCTTGATAACATTCATAATGCTTAGAGGCTTGTTTAGAAAAATAAAAAGCTAAAACAAAAAACATTAGTGAAATGGATAAACGAGCTAAAATAGTAAAATAATTAGTAGCTACTGGAGGATTACTGCCCCAATATTCAACTATTGGTATCATAAGTATAAATATAGTACAAATAATAGCAGCTATAATAGAAAACCCTGTAAATGAGCGGAATTTTTTATATTCTATTTTTTCCTCATCAGCTTTTCTACTATAGTTCTCCGTAAGATTATAAATACCAGCATTTTCTACAAGATTAATAAAGTCTTTATGAGTATCTATAGTATTATTTAAATCGTCTTCTATTTTTTGTATTCTCTTTTCAGAATATAACTCAATCTCTACAAAATTTTGTTCTAATTTATCTTCTATATCTTTCTTGTTTTCACTTAATATTTTAGAAATAGTATTATTGTATTGTAAAATTTTATGTTGAAGATCTTCATTATTTTTTTGTATATTTTTGAATGAGTCTTCTAAGAGTTTAAAGTCATTATTGGTTTTATTAAAATCATCTTCTAACAATTTAACTTTATGTTCATGATTATCTAATAACTTTGCTGACTCAGTTTCTATCCTTTTTAATGTTATATCTGTCTTCTCTTTAATTTCTTTAATATATTTATCAAAAATTACATTTTCATATTTAAATAAAGTATTATTTATTTCAAAATTAATTATTTTTATAGATTCACTTATTTTATTGAGAAAGGAATTTAGTATCTCAGTAGAAGATTGTAAATTTAAAAGAAGTTCTCGAAAAGCAAATATTTCTTTATTAATTGTTTTATTTTCTGTTATCTTTTTTAATTCAAAATAAGCTTTTATAGTTGAGTCTGTTTTAATAGTAATCTCATTTATTAAATTTGAAATTTTTACAAGATTTACTTGCATTAAATTTAATTCATCTTCTGTAGGATTAGATATTGGTTTGGAATCTTTAATAGTAAAATTAAAAGTTAAATCACTTAAATAAGCATTGTTATTAATATAATCTCTAGCTATGTCTAAGTTGTTAATAATTAATTTAATTAAACCTCTATCCGTGTTAGTAATATTTTCATTTGTTATTAAATCCCCTAGTGTATTAATTATATTTTTTAAAGAATTTAGTGCGCTATGTTGCATTCTAATAGTATTTAAAAGATCACCCAACCTAGATTTAATATTTGTGCTTTCCACCATAACTTCCCCAAAAAATATAAAAAATAGTAATGCACTATATTGACATAGCAACTCACTATCGAGCAATATGTATGTACACAGCAAAATCTGTGTACAGGCGTAGGAACCTGTTTATATATACTCAGAGCGCAAAAATGATAGTCGCTTATGCGACGTTTTTTTTGCCTAAAATGTCTGATCTGATAGACTCTCTATGGTAGATCGGGCAGGGCAGCTTCGGCTGGCCGTTCTCTGAGTACGGTATTCCTACCCCTGTTCGGTCTGCCACCATTACCGTAGGAAGTAATGAAGGTAGGTTTAAAACTTACTCAGAGAACCAAAATTGTGAAAAAACCTTCTACTTTTTCAGCGTCATCATGTCTGTCTAAAGACTTCATCGGCCCAGTGCATCCTCGCACAGTTCTTGGCCATGTTCTTAACTACACTTCAACCCAGCAACACTCTAAGCAAATACAACATGAACCGAGCATTAAATTGTATTTTCATCCCTGTGCTTTAGCATTTATGCTATTTCTCTTTTTAGTTTCTATGTATCTATTAGTTGGGGGGGTAAACGCATGAATGACAATATTATTCCTTATATTCCTATTGCTCCCCGGGTGCAGTCAAAAACAGAAAAAAGCCATGTTGTATGCCAGAAATTTTTTGAAATGATTGATCAGTGTGTAGCGGCTCAAATTTCTTTTAACCACGATACACAAACTGGCTGTTTATCGATTAGTCCAGATCAGATTAATGATCTTCTGGCTGAAATTTCAAAACACGAACATTCACATAACTCCATAGATATTCAGATACTAAAACAATCGTTAAATGACCTGATATATCCTAGATTTAACGGAGAGCTCACCCTAACAAGCCCTATCTGGAACAAAGAAGAAGTGAGGGTCTGGCAATTTCAATTAAATCAAATTGCCAATGGAGTAAATATGGAAATTTCACGTAATGAAGCAGAACAACTACTTGATAGCTCAATCAGTGCGCTAAGAATATGGCGCCAGTCTCTTGAGGCAACTAAAAACAATCCAGAGGTGACTTATAGTGCTAACGATTTAGTCTATAAACTGCTGGATTTAGAAGTAAAACTTCAAAAAGTTCAAAGAGTCGTAGAGCAATAAAAAAAGGCCCCACATAGTGGGGCCTTTTTGTTTGAGCTACTTGAGTTATTTTCTCTCAATATCTTTGGCATAAGCCCTGCTTAAACCGAGCAACGCATCTTTTCCTTCTGGCGTTAACTGTCTGAATGCTTTCAGCAATAAACTCTCTTCACTCGTTAAGCCACTAAAATCCGGATCAATCCCTAACAGCACATAGCGAATATCAATTCCATGCTTATGCAGCTTAGATAAATATACCCACTGATCCGGCACTTTATTGCGTACATAGTTTCCCAGCGTATTTTCATGTGCATCGATATCACGTGATAAAGATTTAGCTTTCAAACCATTGCGCTCTAATTCCTGCTTAAAACGTTCCGATATATCTATTGCTAAATCGGACATATATTTCACCCTTTTATATTGAAAGACTAAATATTTATGCTATAGTGAATCGTAGCACATCACTATAACCGCAAGGATACTGTATGAGTACTAAAAATTCACCGTCTAATCGACCACGGTCAAAAAAAATTACCGGTGGACGTGTCGCCTGTATTGTTTATTTTCCACCTGAAGAAGTCGCTGAAATTGACAACGCATGCGAAAAAACCGGCATGAGCCGTTCAAGTGTTATTGCCCAAGTGTATTACCAAGGCAAAAGTCCAGAAATACAAAATCAACTCGAATTCAAACAGTAGGAGAGTTTAGCCATGTCTTTAAAAAAACAAAAACGGCTTAATCGCTACAACATCAATCTAACAGACACTGAATCTGATCTGTTTGTTGCTGCATCAAAGCTCTCTGGAGTGCAAGTGGGCACCATGCTACGTCAAATCGTAGTCAAAGAAGCATTAGCTACACTGATCGCAGCAGATGCTCAGGAAGAATTTAACCTAGACGACTATCTAAAAAAAGGCGCATCAGATCACCTTTCAAGGAGCTGAAATATGCCCACTCATGAAATGGCACTTTCTGATCGAGAGAAAGAGCTCATAGAAGAAGTTAGAGAGTTGATGGGCTTTTCTTCAATAGAAGAGACCATCGAGTTCCTTGCAAGAGAACGTTTAAAAGAAATGTTAGCGAAACTTGCAGGACAAGAAGTTAAACAAAGTCGGCACTATTACTAGGTAAGTCAATAAATGTTTCCAGAAACTCAAATTCTCGCAGTTGAACGCTTAACGCAGGAATTCGGCTTTAAGCAGCAGGGCGATAAACTGCGTCAGGGCAAATGTCCATCCTGTGGGAAGAAAGAATTATGGGCCAGTGCAGATGCTCCGTGGGTGATGCACTGTCCACGAACTAATAATTGTGGAGAGCAAATTTACATACGCGATATATATCCAGACTTATTTGAAAAGTGGGAAAAACGGTTTACACCAACTCAAGAGAATCCGACAAAAACTGTTGATGCTTATCTAGTAGAAGGGCGAGGTTTTCCATTAGATCAGTTGAAAGAATTAAAATATTCCCAGGAGTATTACAAAAGCCCTGAACATAATGTCGGATCAGTCACATTACGCTTTCCAATTACTGATCAGGAAGGCAATGAAGGCTGGTGGCAACGTATTCTGGATGATCATGGTGTTTTGCAGAAAACAACATTTAAATGGAAATGGCCATCGCAGAATCACGCTTGGACTACTCCTAACACGAATTATATCCAATCTAAAGAAATCTGGATTACTGAAGGAATCTTCGACACTATCGCATTATGGTTATCAGGAATTACTAGCTTCTCAGCATTAAGTTCTACTAATTACCCAGCGATTTTTCTTGATGAGATTGCTCGAAAATGTGCGGAGCAAGAATTACCTTTACCCAAGCTTGTATGGGCATTTGATAACGATAAATCTGGTCATGAAGGTATTCATAGGAACATAGCCAAAGCTATGGAAGACGGCTTTGAGTGTTCTGTGGCTCTACCACCAGGAGGGAGAAAGAAAACAGACTGGAATGATCTCTATAAGCAAAATCGTTTAGGCTTTCATGATCTAGAAACATATAAATACTATGGCAGCTTGCTTGTTGCAGAGAAACCTGTGGATAAATCTATACTTATCTACAAGAGGCATGGCAATAAGGCATTTCCATTTGATTTTAATAATCAGGTGTTCTGGTTCAAGTTAGATAATGAAAAGTACGATGAGTACATGAAAGGTATCGACTTTGAAGATGACAATAAAGACTGGCTTGAAGAAGAAAAGGAAAAGGCTAAGGCCGAACGTCGTGAAGCGGCACTGCAGGCTGCAGCTAATGTCACTAAAATTATTAATTGTAAGCCAACAGCTTTGTATTATCAGTACAGTGAAGAAACTGATGAAGCTTGGTATTACTTTAATATTGATTTTCCAAGAAATGCAAAGTCTGTAAAAAATACCTTTACTGGTTCACAACTTGCAGCTGCTGCAGAATTTAAAAAGCGTTTGCTAGCGGTCGCACCAGGTGTAGTTTATACCGGGAATGGCACTCAGCTCGACCGTTTACTTGAGAAGTGGATTGAAGACATCAAGCGTGTTCAACTCATTAACTATGTTGGCTATCACAGTGACTTGAAAACTTATGTGCTGGGTGAGTTGGCATATCAAAATGGCAAGCAGTACAAGATCAACAATGAAGATTATTTTGAACTACCTAAAAATATTAACCTGAAAAGTCGTGCGCCTTTTGAACTAAAAATAAATGAAAACCAGTCGGAATATCAAAGGCAATGGATTACGGATCTAATTGATGCCTACGGCCCAAAAGGTTTGATTGCACTTACTGCTTTTTTTGGCAGCTTGTATGCACAGCAGATCCGTCACGCTAATAAGTCATTTCCATTTTTTGAAATTGTAGGGGAGCCAGGAACAGGTAAATCCACATTACTTGTATTTTTATGGAAACTCTTTGGACGGGTGAAGTATGAAGGTATGGACCCAGCCAAATCTTCAAAAGCCGGCTTACTCCGTACATTTAGGCAGGTTTCCAACTTACCAGTGGTCTTACTTGAGTCAGATCGTAAAGGGGAAAATGGAGTTAAGCAGTTCGACTGGGATTCCTTAAAAACATTATATGACAGTGGTTCACTCGGTGCTCAAGGGGTAAAGAATGGGGGTAATGAAACCTATGAACCGCCTTTTATGGGAACCCTAATCATGAGCCAGAATGCTGAAATCATTTCGACAGAAGCAGTCATGGGACGTATCGTTCAGACTAAATTTTTCAAAGATCAACTTACAAAATCTGGTTTATATGCTTCTCGTCGTCTTGAAAAGTATGAACCTGAACACGTCAGTCAATTTATTTTGAAATGTTTAAATAAAGAGAAAGCAGTTCTTGAGACTTACAGCCTAAGCTTGCAGAAATATGATGAGTTTTTACATCAGGAACAGCACAAAATCCAAAGCTCGCGCATTGTTCATAACCATGCACAGCTTATGGCGTTATTTGATGCTCTATGTACAAATATCGTTGAAGTGCCGGCACAGGTACAAAAACAGGTACATGCAGAAATTTTAAACATGGCTCAGCTCAGGGACAAAATCCTCAAGTCAGATCCAGTTATTGTTCAAAACTTTTGGAATACGATTGAAGAAATGGAAGATGCCATTCCGAAGCTGGAGCATGCTGAGAGTGTGGTCAATCATTCAGCAAAAACGGATCTATTTGCAATTAACTTTGCCCACTTATACAAGATCGCAGCGGATTACCGATACTCATTGCCTGACGTAAATGAATTACAAAATGCCTTACGACATAGCATGCATTACCGTTTTATTGAAGCCAACAAAGCCATTCAAAGCAAGCTCACCAGTTCGACCAAACGCTGCTGGATCTTTGAAAAGCCATCAACACACAAAGATTAATTTTTTAGGTCGCACAGCCAGAGCTGCAACTCGAAGCTGTGCTGTACATCAACTCGTTGGAGAACGAAACAATGCAAACTGATTCTAAACCAGAAATGGAATCGAATTTAACTAAAGTTTTAGCTATCCATAGCGAAATGCTGAAGACAAATCATTATTGCTATTTTGAACTAGCCTATACACGTTACACAGAGTGGATGGTCTGGATATGTAGTAATGCCCGTGAACAAGATCCAAATCGAAAAGTTTTACTTAATGGCCAAGGAGACACACCAGAACAAGCCTGCAAAAGTGCTTTAGAAAATTATTATCTTGGAGAGGAAAATAAACATGTCTAAAGGAAAAAATATTTCTGAACTAACGCTAGAGCAAATAAATGGTTTAATCCAATATTTAGAAGAAATTTATCTGAAGTATAAAAAAAATATTCCTATATTTCTGGATCTAGATGAAGCGGGAGTTGGATTAGAAGTAAGCCTTGCAAATGGTGAAAGCTTCTCTTTTAACTTGGCTGAATTGAAATTAAGAAGGGCAGAGTTAGAAGGTGAAATTCTTGATCCTAACGTCTTACCGTTTATAGACCCAGAGAGGAGATAATATTCATGTTTTATGTTTCTCCTGATCATTTTCTTGCAATAGAAGCTTATGAAAAGGTTAAACAGCTCAGAAATAGCTATGTACATATTATGGGTGCGAGCTATGGCATTAAAGGCCAAGAGCAGTATTACATTTCTGGAATAGTCGGAAATAATTCTGAAGGCGGTTTTAACCGGCTTGACTGGTTAACTGAATACGAAATACTGAATAGCTTAGATTCTTAGAAACAGTCTTCATTTTTCTAACCTTTATGCACCTCTTATGCACCTCCTAACCGAGGTGCATTTCTCTAAAATATCTCTCAATAAATTTAAATACTTAAATGTAGGTACCTTTATGTCTGCAGGACTAGAAATCCGTGGTAAAAGTATGCGGATCTGGATGAAACCAATCCCAAATGAACCAGTAATTAAAGAAACCCTGGACTGGTCATTTACTCCAGAGAATCAACACAGAGCAAAAAATCTAGCGGATCTCATTAAACTAGAGATCCAACTAGATCAATTTAGTCTGGCCAAACACTTTCCAAATTCAAAGAATTTAAGAAAAAATCAGATCAGTTACTATGCTCAACAATATCTTGATATGACAGTCAAAGAAGTGGCACCGAGTACTTATGATTCTTACTATGGCCATGTTAAAAATCATATCAATCCAAAATGGGGCAAAGTACATCCTAAGGATATTAATACCAATATGCTTAAACGCTGGATACAGCAATTGAAAGAAACACTAAATAATAAAACTGTGCGTGAAATTTTGACTAGGTTTGCACAAATCCATGCACTCTGGAGAGATGAAAACCAGCAAGCCTATAATCCTTTCCAAAATATTGTGATTCAGCAAGCTGATACACCAGAGCCAGATCCGTTCAATAAAACTGAAATAGCACTGCTACTGAATACCCAAACGGATCTAGATATAGAACACTTATTGCCATGCCTCTTCTGGACAGGGTTATCAATGTCTGAACAGATTCCAATAGCTTGGGAAGATATAGACCTAGAGAAAGGTACGATATGGGTATCTCGTTCTTATGTTCGTGGTGTTTATCGGGTAACCAAAAATAGGCGTAGAAAGCGTGAGGTAAAACTCTTGCAACCAGCAATTAACGCACTCAAGAAGCAATATGCCATTACAGGAAACCGAAGAGCTAAAATTATTCAAGTACTGCAGAGGGATAATAAAAGTTATAAACAGGAAAAGGTACGTTTTGTCTGGATTAATCAGGAACAAGAAGACCATTTCGAATATCATGAATTACGATATCGCTGGAACAAACATTTAAAAAAGGCAAAGGTTAGACATAGGGGAATTAATCAGGGCCGACATACATTTGCCAGCCAGCTGCTCACCAGTGGCCAAGTACCTCCGGAATGGATTGCTGATCAGCTTGGCCATGCAGATACTTCAATGATTTATAAACACTATGGAAAGTTAATTGCTGAAGACCTACCGGACTATCTAGCAAGAATAAACAATTACATTAACCAGTAATCAAAATTACCTAAATATTACTTAAAACTTACTTCATAACGACTTGCTAAATACCTGATTCATTCAGGTATTTTTTTATTTATTACTTTATTACTCGATACTTACATAACCTGGCATTTAAGCCAATTTGCTCATCAAAAACCTTTCTGAAGTAAGACAGTCGAGAAAGACTATAAACAGAAGTAAATACATAACTCAGCTATATAAATTCCCATATTTGAACATTCTGAAAAAATAGCATTACTTAAGTAGCTAATTTATATAGAAATACAAAGCAAATTATCGCAGGTTCGAATCCCGTCATTCACCCCATACTCGGAGTATGGCGCAGCCTGGTAGCGCATCTGGTTTGGGACCAGAGGGTCGTAGGTTCGAATCCTACTGCTCCGACCATTTAAAGAACCCGCGTCAAGCGGTTTTTTTATGCTTGAAATTTAGAAAAATAAATCATAATCTCTAATCTCTAATCTCTAATCTCTAATCTCTAATCTCTAATCTCTAATCTCTAATCTCTAATCTCTAATCTCTAATCTCTAATCTCTAATCTCTAATCTCTAATCTCTAATCTCTAATCTCTAATCTCTAATCTAAGAATTAATTATGAGTTTCTTAATAAGTAAGCCGTGTATACTTAAAAAATAGAAAAAAATCCGGGTTTTTGCCGGATAAATAACCAGCCGATCACTTTTTTATAAAATACCCCTTGCGTTAGGAAATAAATGGCCTATAATGCACATCCATCGGCGGTGATGAAGATTAAAACTTCTGATAAAACAGCAACTTAGTTAAATATAGTTAAGTCGGGTTTTGTTAGATAAGGTTTAAAATAATCTGAATTACCAGTTGACTTTCTGA
>Ga0308162_1000137_pt1 | contig 92807 bp, 84 predicted proteins | sample PhySR2_FD_201370 | JGI IMG/M metagenome (GOLD analysis project Ga0308162, IMG submission 201370) | Phyllosphere microbial communities from UC Gill Tract Community Farm, Albany, California, United States - DLSLS.R2 | ecosystem: Host-associated > Plants > Phyllosphere > Unclassified | place: USA... | reverse complement strand
TTATCGATATTTCCCCAAATACTTAATGTTAAGCTATCGGTTGCTGGCCCCATCAAGCTGAAGTTCGTTCGTTTGGTTGAACCTTCAGATTTATGTTGTGGAACATTGTAATAGGCGTTCCATGAGCCATGCCACTCTTTATTCGCTTTCTTAGTGATGATATTAACCACCCCGCCCATCGCCCCGCTACCGTAACGTGCCGCAGCCGGTCCGCGGATAACTTCAATGTGGTCAATCATTTCCGGTGGCACCCAGTTGGTATCACCACGAGAATCTCGCTCACCCCGCCATCCGTAACGCACCGAGTTTTTACTACTGACCGGACGGCCATCGATCAAGATCAAGGTATTTTCTGGCCCCATACCTCGAATATCGATCTGACGGTTATTTCCCCGCTGCCCACTGGTCGAGTTACCGGTTAAATTCACCCCAGGCATGGTACGAATGATTTCTGATACATCACGCGCCGGTGGATGTTTACGAATCGCCTCGGAGGAGATCGTCGAAACACCCGGCGCTTGCAGGGTTTGCTGGCGAGCCGTGACGACGATAGAGTTATGTGAACTTTCTTCGGTAGATAAGGGCTTATCACCAGAGGTTTTGGCTGCGGTTTCATCTGACGCCGGAGAGTTGACGGTGACATCCGATGAAGCCGCTGAAGCCGGCGCGCAATAAATAAAAAACGAGCTACCTAGCTCAAGACAAATTGCAGCAGAAAGAAATGATAATTTTTTCATTTTTATAATCCCAGTTCCCTAGGTCAATGCTGTGTGTGTTTATTATGGAGCCTTTACGTGATCGTTCTTATTGTGCAAACAAATGCGTAATAAATGACAAACTACGTAAAGAGAGATTGCAATCTATTGCAGATGAAAATAATTATCAATACTATTATCAACAAATCTTGCTTCTGAACGCTATTCGCAGATAGCTGCTATAAAAGATAATTTTACAAATGCTTATTCCTGAATGGTTTACCTCTGATACCGGTTCCGAACTGTGGTGGCAAGCACAACAGCTGCAGGGTGTGCCACGTATCGAGCGAATTGATGCGCAACAATGCCGCGTGACCTTCCTCTGGCGCCAGCCTGCTCGCCCCGTTGAGGCCCCCCCCATACAAGCGGTATGGCTCAATATTACGGGGATCACTGATCATCACCAGCCCGAGCCTCCGGTATCCTTAGTGCATTATCCTGCTAGCGATGTCTGGTATCTTAGTCTCACACTTCCCACTGAGTGGCGAGGAAGCTATTGCTTGATCCCGGACTCAAAGAACGAGGTAGGATTACTGAAGCAAGATATTTTCCAGCGTCGTGAATGGTGGCGCGAACAGTTTACACATGCCCAACACGATAGCCTCAACGCGTTACGTTCTTGGTCTGCAGGCCGTGGGATGTCTGTCTCTCCCCTTCACCTCCCTGATACGCCTGCGCAGCCTGAGTGGCAAGCATGGGATCGAGGAGAGCAGTCACCGCTCCCCCTGAAGACTATTGTCTGGAAGAGTGCTCGGTTAGGCAATGAACGGCGCGTGTGGTGCTATGGTACGGCGAAAGAGGAAGCGGCGACCTATCAGCATTTAGCGTTATTACTTGATGGCCAGTTCTGGGCCAACACCCTCCCTATCGCCAGCCCTCTGCAGCAATTAACGGATAGGGGAAAGCTTCCCGCTGCGCTTTATATTATGCCTGAAATCATCGATCGCGAGCATCGCGGCCGGGAATATCCCTGTAATGCCGATTTTTGGCAGGCTATTAACGAAGAGTTACTCCCGCTAATCAAACAGACATTTCATTGGCGACAAGACCCCGCACGAACCCTGGTCACAGGGCAAAGTTTTGGTGGGCTGGCCTCAGTCTATGCGTGCCTTAACTGGCCACAATTTTACGGTAAAGCCCTCAGCCTTTCCGGATCCTTTTGGTGGCCGAACCGCGGACATGCGGCAGGTTACCTGCTTCAACAGTTACAGCAGAAAGCCCCCGTTATCGCCCCACGAGAAATACTCTTGGAGGCAGGTTGCCGCGAAACATTAATTTGCGAAGCCAACCGTGAAATGGATAAGTGGTTAAGCCATTACCACATCCCACATCGTTTACGCTATGTCGAAGGTGGACACGATGCACTCTGGTGGCGGGGAAGTTTATTAGATGGATTACAAGCGTTATGGCAGGACGAATAATATGATGATTATTGATGACAACGTAGCACAACAACTTTCCCCTGATGAGTACAATACAGCCTCATCGTCAGTGAAGACTCGTCGATTGCCACTGGTTGCCGCACAACCCGGGATCTGGGTTGCCGACCAGCTTTCTCCTTTCAGCAACGCCTTTGCCGTCGCACACGCTATCACGCTACCGGGAACACTCAACCTTGATTTGATGCAACAGGCGATTCAACAAGGGTTGGCCGAAGCAGACACCGTTAATTTTCGGTTTGATGAGCACGAAGGAGAAGCCTTCCAATGTTTTAGCCCCAACCTCGAGTTTGCGGTAGAGTCTATTGATCTCCGTGACGATCCTCAGGCGTTGGCGGCGGCACATGCCTTAATGGAAGCCGATCTACAAAGTCCTTTACGTATTACTGATAAAGGTCCCAAGGTTAGGCAGGTGCTGATACGTATCACCCCTGAACAATGGATATGGTATCAGCGTTATCACCACCTGATGGTCGATGGCTTCAGCTTTATTGCCCTCACCAAACGGATTAGCGAAATTTATGCCCATTTACGCCACCAGCAACCGCTAAGCGCCTCACCCTTTACCGCATTCGATGAGGTTGTTGAGGAGTACCAAAATTACCAACACAGCACAACGTATCAAAAAGATAAGCGTTATTGGCTGGAGAAAGTCCCGCAGCTGCCCGATCCGCTAAGCCTTGCACAAGCGCCGCTGAATGGTGAAGTGGCTAGTCCGCAGGTAATACGTCACAGGATACAGTTTTCCGCTCAGCAGCTTGCTCCGTTACACCAACACCTCGCCGAATCAGGCCTCACGCCTGTCGATGCGGCGGTTACGCTCGTCAATACTTGGCTCGCCCATCTGACGGGCCAGCAACCCTTTAGCGCAGGCTTTATTTTTATGCGCAGAATGGGATCGGCAGCCCTTAGCGCAGTCGGGCCGGTGATTAATGTCTTACCTATGAGTGTTGGGTATCAACCTAGCTATACTTTTACCGAATTTGCAGGTCTTCTCAATAAAGAGATTAAGAAAAATCGACGTCATCAACGCTACGATGCAGAGCAAATTAGCCGCGACTTAGGTTTAACCGGGGATAGTGCCCCATTGTTCGGCCCTGTATTAAACGTCAAACTCTTCGATTATCACTTAGCGTTTGAAGGCCAGAACGTTCATACCACGCACTTAGCCTCAGGGCCGGTGCGCGATATTGAAATAGCGTTAATCCTCGATAATCAAGGTGCCTTAACCTTAGAGTTCTTAGCCAATAGCAATCGTTACGACGAACACGCACTATTGACGCATATTCAACGTTTGCCATTGATTATCGAACAGTTAACCACACAGCCAACGCTAGCGCTCTCTGAACTCAGTCTTCTTAGCGAGCAAGAGCAGCTTCAACTGGTCAACGTTAATGCCACCGACATTGTTCTGCAAGACGATTCCCTGTGGTCAATGATCGCCACACAGTGTCGACGTACTCCGGATAATATTGCGCTGGCTGATTCGCAGGTTGCGCTATCTTACGCACAGATGGAACAGCAGGTCATTGCCTTGGCTGCCGCACTTCAGCAACAGGGTGTACAAGCTGGCGATATTGTCGCCGTGGCGCTTCCCCGCTCCATCTATCTCTCATTAGCCTTGCAGGCGATCGTACGGCTCGGTGCAATTTGGCTGCCGCTTGATACCGGCTATCCTGATGACCGCTTAGCCATTATGCTGGAAGACTCAACTCCGCGCTTGGTCATCACCGAACAAGCACTGAGCAGCCGATTTACACACATTAACGACACGCCACATTATTATTATCAATCGCTATTTACAGATGTGCCGTTATTATCAGCCGCTGTTCCTGTCTCGACACAAGGGGCATACTTAATTTATACCTCAGGTTCGACAGGTAGACCTAAAGGCGTGTTAGTCAGCCATCACGCAATTGTGAATCGCTTAAAATGGATGCAAAACCACTACCCGCTTGATGCTCAAGATGTCGTTATCCAGAAAACGCCAAGTAGTTTTGATGTGTCAGTATGGGAGTTCTTCTGGCCATTAATGACTGGGGCGAAGCTCTTTATGGCTCCTCCCGAGTGCCATCGCGATCCGGAGTGGTTGCAACAAGTCATGATTGAACAGCATGTCAGCGTGACCCACTTTGTGCCGTCAATGTTAGCCGCGTTTTTAGAAAGCCTCACTGAAGCCACTGCCACGGCGTTACGTCAGCCTCTACGCCTCGTCTTTTGTAGTGGCGAAGCCCTGCCCACCGCGCTGGCTCGTCAGTGGGAACAAAGTGTAGCGATTCCTTGCCATAATTTATATGGCCCCACCGAGGCTGCCGTTGACGTGAGCTGGTTCCCAGCATTTGGCCCAGAACTTGCCGCGGTGGAAGGTCACAGCGTACCGATTGGCTGGCCGGTTTGGAACACTCAGCTTCATATTCTCGATAGTCAGCTTAAACCCGTCCCCTATGGTATTGCAGGTGAACTATGGCTAGGCGGAGTGCAGCTGGCAGAGGGCTATTTAGGTCGACCCGAGCTCACTGCCGAGCGGTTTATTGCCGCACCTTGGGATGCAACGCAACGCTTGTACCGTAGCGGCGATGTAGCCCGTCGTCTTACCAACGGTGAAATTGAATATTTGGGACGTAACGATGACCAACTCAAAATCCGCGGTCAGCGGATAGAACTATCAGAGATTGATGCCGTTCTCCTTTCGTTGCCAGGGATTAAGCAAGCGGCATCCGTTGCCGTAAGCTTAAATCAACAATTATCCGGTCTAGCCGATGACCGACAATTGGTCAGCTATATTATTGCTGACACACCACAACAGACAGATCACCTTCGTCAGCAACTGGCCGAACGGCTACCAGCGCATATGGTGCCGGTGATCATTATTCCCGTCGAGGCATTCCCTCTTAGCAGTAATGGTAAGTTAGATCGTAAAGCCTTGCCCGTTCCGAAACTTGACGATCACCACTCGCTGCGTGAACCTCAAGGCGCAGTAGAGGTTCAATTAGCCGCAATGTTTACCGAACTACTGCAGCGACCACAGGTCGCAGCAAATCAGGACTTCTTTGCATTGGGGGGGCACTCGCTCTTAGCAATGCGTTTAGCCGCGCAAATTCGTAAGCAAATGGATTATCCGCTTACCGTTGGCCACGTGATGGTGAACGCAACCGTGGAAAAACTTGCACAGATCATTCAACAAAGTCCTGAACACGCGGACAGTGGATTACAAACCTTGTTACCTCTACGCCAAACGCAGGGACCTCGTCTCTATTGCTTCCACCCGGCATCGGGGTTCGCTTGGCAATTTAGCGTATTACAACGGTATCTTGACCCAACATGGTCCATTATTGGTATCCAATCGCCGGATGAACAAGGCGCTTTAGCCGATGCGCAGCATATTGATGATGTCTGTGACCGGCATCTTGAGACGCTTCTGGCCGACCAACCCGCGGGGCCTTATTATTTTATCGGCTACTCCCTCGGCGGGACCTTAGCCCAAGGTATTGCATCACGGCTTGAAGCACGGGGAGAAGACGTTGCGTTTTTAGGCCTACTTGATACGTGGCCACCTGAAACGCAGAATTGGGATGAGAAGCAGGGGAAAAATGTCTTGGATGAGCAAGTTATTGAAGAAGTAAACCGTGAGCGTGAGCAGTTTGTTCAAAGCCAGCGGCAACAAGCAGGTGAGGAGCTTTCTCATCTTTTTGATCAGGTTGAAGCCAATTACGTCCACTCCGTGCGTCTATTAACGACCGCTCGCAGTCGTAAGACACAAGGACAAGCGACACTATTCTCCGCCCTAAAAACGCAGCAACCTGAGTTAAGTGCGCAACAAGCGTGGGCACCTTTTATTCAGCAGTTAGATATTGTGCCCATCGACTGTGCTCATGTAGAGATCATTTCACCGGCGATGTTTGAAACCATCGGCCCAGAGATCAACCGCCGCTTAAGGCGTTTACTCTCCTAATGATAAAGGGGGCGATTGCCCCCTCACTTCCCGACGGGGACGATCATCGGTGTCCCTGCAATGGGATCAGCAATAATGACCGCTTTCAATCCGTAGACCTGCTCAATTAACTCCGCAGTGATAATCTCACTGGGTCTACCTTCGGCAATAATTGCCCCTTCACGCATCGCAATAAGATGACTGGCGTAACGACACGCTTGGTTTAATTCATGCAGTACCACGACTAATGTACGGCCATGGCGTTGGTTTAGCTCACGTAACAGTTCCATGAGTTCGATCTGATGAGTGATATCCAACCATGTCGTCGGCTCGTCAAGGAGCAATAGCGGGGTTTGCTGTGCCAACACCATGGCAATCCAGACACGTTGCCGCTGCCCTCCGGAAAGCTGCTCAACGGGACGATCCGCCAAATGGTCGATATGGGTCGCTGCCATCGCCTCCGCCACGGCTTGGCTATCCTCAAGACGCCATCCACCAAACAGTGACTGATGTGGATAACGTCCGCGTCCAACTAAATCTGCGACGGTGATCCCTGCAGGAGTATGGCTATTTTGAGGAAGCAAACCGAGTTGTCGGGCAACCTCTTTCGCCGGTAACTGATGGATAGCCTGCCCATCAAGAATAACTTGGCCGGCGACCGGTTTTATCACTCGACTTAGCGCTTTTAATAGCGTCGATTTCCCACAGGCGTTTGGACCAATAATCACCGTAAATTCGCCATCGGGAATCGTTACCGATAGCTGTTCTGCGACCGTTTTATTGTCGTAAGCCAACGTGACGTCTCTCGCAGCAAGACGGGAAGAAGATAAACTCATGAACGTCTGGCCTCTCTAACCAAAAGTGACAATAGATAGATACCGCCTACACTGACGGTAATCACCCCGACGGGAAGTTGATAAGGCAGGAAAGCGTGTTGGGCCAGATAATCCGCGACCAGTAGTAATAGACTGCCACATAATGCCGTATTCCATAATACACCAGACGGGCTGTTAGCCAGACGCCGTGCAATCTGTGGTGCCACCAGCGCAACGAAAGAGACAGGTCCAATCACCGCAGTGGGCACCGCGGTCAGTAAAGTGGCGAGGAATAGTAATCCTAACCGCGTTCGCTCCGTGCGGATGCCCAGCGCGCAGGCTAAGTCGTCCCCCATCTCCATCAGCCGCATCCGTTTCGCTAACATCGCGACCCCGAGTAGTGCGATGACTACCGCAGGAAAAACCAAGTTAACGCTCTGCCAATTTACGCCGTTCAATGACCCAGCACTCCATAAGCCTGCGCTCATCGCAGTACTTAACGAAGTTGAGGTCATCACCCAGCCATTAAACGACATAAGCAGAGCACGAATACCTATTCCTATTAAAATTAATCGATAAGGGGTGATACCTTGACGCCAAGCCAATAGATAGATGATGGCACCGGTTAACGCGGCGCTCACCAACGAGGCTAACGTCATGGCGAACAGGTTACTGGGCCACAGTAGCATAACGGCGAGAACGCCAGAAAAAGCACCCGCGTTAAGACCTAATACATCCGGGCTACCCAGTGGATTACGTAAAATGGATTGGAAAATCGCGCCGCTGATCCCTAGCGCCGCACCACAGAATACTGCAATGAGCACTCGGGGTAGCCGCCACTCGACGACAACTAATCGCAAGCCTGCAGGCCCGTTTCCCGTGAGGAGCAGCCATAGGTCGTGTAGCGATAGCGGGATAGCGCCACGACATAATGCGCTTAACATCACCGACCCGACCGCAAGCAATAAGAAACAGAAAATAATCAGTGGACGTTTCTTCATGACATACCACGCCCTATCCGATGACGAACGAGAATAATTAAGACGGGGGCACCGATCAGAGCAGTGATAATCGATACCCGAATTTCACCTGGGGCAATACTACGACCAATAATATCGGCAAGCAGTAAAACAGCTGGGGTGATTAACACCGTACCCGGTAAAAAATAACGATGGTCGCTGCCTAAGAGGCCACGCGCGAGATGCGGCGCAACCAGTCCTATAAAAGCAATAGGGCCGGTCAGAGCGGTTGCACAGGCGGATAATAACGCGATAAGCAGTAGTCCACACAGCTGAACAAGCCCGACGCGTGTTCCTAAGGTGCGAGCGAGATCCTCGCCCATGCTAATCGCATTTAATGAACGACTCAGCGTCAACGTGCAAAGGGTAGCAATCGCTACCACCGGGCCTAGTAAGGTAAAGATCGTTAGTTGCCGTACATCTAATGATCCGGTTTGCCAGAAGCGCAGATGATCGTAAATATCGGGGTTTAACAGAGAGATACCACTCGTCAGCCCTTCTAAAATAGCCGCTAACGAAACACCTGCTAACGTCAAACGAATCGGGTTCAATCGGCCGCCGCGTCCTGCACCGGTAATCGCCACGACAACGGCCGCCAAAAGGGCGCCTAAGAATGCTAAAGAAAAACTCTGCCAGAAAGAGAGTGTTCCCCAGAAACTTAATCCCACGACGGTAACAAAACTGGCACCTGAATTGACGCCCAGTAGACCAGGATCAGCGAGCGGATTCCTGGTCAGAGATTGCATCAATGCACCGGCTAGCCCGAGCGCACAGCCTGCGACCAAGCCAGCCAGGGTCCGCGGCAGCCGTGAATACCGGATGATGTCGCAATTCTCACTGTGACAGGTATGCCACAGTGATAGGCTTGACCAACTTTCTGATAAGGAAATCGTTTTGGCTCCGTTCAGTAAACTCACCATCACTAAGCCAAATAAGACGATTATTGCCCCGGAGAAGAGTCCTAAGGGTTTACACCACGGAGAAGATTGAGCCTTTTTCACCTTAATGCACAAAGAGTTTTTCTAACATCGCTAAAGTATGTGTCGCGCTGTAGTAATCTAAACGGAAATTGTCGTTACCCAGCGGGTAGACATGCCCTTGCTTCACAGCAGGTGCTTGCTGTAAGAAACGATCATTATTCACTTGTTTAACCGTATCATTATCCGCGACGAACATTAACCAGCTTTTACCACTCAGCCCTTCACTCATTTTTTCACCGGAAAGCTGAATAATATCTTTACGCTGCCCCATACTGTGGCTAGTCGCCAGCCCGGTCGGCGTTGGCGCTAAGGTGAACCCTAACTGTTGTAGCAGTTTCCCTTGAGCCGAGTCGGCGGTCCAGAGATTCACCTCTTTCCCCCCCCCATTCCAAACAAAAGCGGAAACAGGCTCAGGAGGGAGTTTTAATTTCGGTTTTAATGCGGCAACGCGCTGGTCAAACTGATGAACTAAGGTATTCGCTTGATCTTCATGACCGGTAGCTTGACCTAACAGCGTAACGATCTGCTGCCAGCTTTTATTGTCATAATTGACGACAATCACAGGTGCAATGCTTGAAAGTTGATTCACTAACCGTAGCGCGCTGTCGTGCCCCGTGGCGCTGACGACGATTAAGTCCGGGGCCTGCGCAGCCACCATCTCAGCATTCGCCTCACCAATATATAAGCGCTCTACATGCTTTTGCTTCGCCACAGCCCCCCATTGGCTAAAAAAGCCTTGGTTATCGGTAAAGCGGCTATTCGGCACACCTGCACCGCTGGCTATCACGGGGGCATCGATGGCGAGTAACGATCCCGTCAGGGTAACACTGGTCGAGACGATTCTTTTCGGTGCACTCTTTATTGTCACCGTCCCATTATCCGTCACGACTTGCCTTGGCCAACCGGCAGCTTGACTCAGCCCTGCTAAAGGTAATAACACACTGACTAAGAGAATATTTAGCAGTCTTGAGCGTCGGATCATAATGGCTTTCCTATATGAGCATCTAGTGCGTAATCCTAAGGTCTTTATGAGAAGTTAACCTTAAGCGGGCTTCATCAGTTGACAGGTAAGGGAGTTAAGCGTAGCTTACCGCCAAAATTCAAATGATAATCATTATTAATTATCTTATCATTTAATGGTGCTATTATGGTCGAAATCACTGCCGTTGAAAATATTCCACACCGTAAAATTCAACAACAGGGCGCATTAAACGAACGTTTTCTGTTTACCTCTCCAGAAACCAGCCTGCTAACTGACGGCTGCTTTAAACGTATCACTCAGCCTCTGCTTGATGGCGAGGGAAGCCAAGACGCATTCCAACAGATGCTACGGGAACAATTTCGTCTTGCCCGTGCAGCAGGGATTAAAGACCCCTTAGTGGTGGGAGCAATTCCCTTTGATTCCCATCAACCGACCGCGTTGTTTATCCCCCAGCAAGTTACCCGTACCGACCGTAACCAGTTGGCAACAGAGCTCAGTTCTTCTCAGCAGCAACCGATCGCCACAATCACCGGTCAGCAAGCTTACCCTGATCAACCCCATTTTATGAAGATGGTCAGCGATGCTGTCGCGGCAATGAATCGAGGTGAGTTAGATAAAGTCGTTCTTTCCAGGCTGCTAAAATTGACGACAGAAGACCGTATTGATAGCACTACGTTGATGGGCCGTATTATGGCGCAGAACCCGGATAACTATCATTTCCATGTCCCGCTTACAAATAACGAAGTATTACTGGGTGCAAGCCCTGAACTCCTGCTACGTAAGCAAAAAAATCAATTTAGCTCTCGCCCTTTAGCCGGTTCAGCAAAGCGTCAGCTAGACCAAGAGGACGATCATCGTGTAGGCCAGACGCTGCTTGCATCGACCAAAGACCGCCATGAGCATCAGCTGGTTATAGACGCGATGGCAAAAGTATTAGCCCCTGTCGCTGAGCAGTTACAAGTCCCGCAAGTTCCAGAACTGGTCACCACCTCACAACTGTGGCACCTTGCGACCACCGTACAAGGGATCACCCATCACGCTGAAGAAAATGCGCTAGCGCTAGCAGGATTACTTCATCCTACTCCCGCGTTGAGCGGCTACCCTCATCAGTTAGCTTGCCGTCTAATTCAACAGTTAGAGCCTTTCCCTAGAGAACTCTTTGGTGGCATGGTGGGTTGGTGCGATGATGAAGGTAATGGCGAATGGGTCGTGACGATTCGTTGTGCACAATTAACCCCACAACAGGTGACCCTCTTTGCGGGGGCAGGTATCGTTCCCGCTTCCGATCCGCTTTCGGAGTGGCAAGAGACCGGTACCAAACTCAGTACTATGCTAAAAGCCTTCGGTTTACATTAATTTTAGGTACTTATTCATGAGCATTTCTTTTACGCCTTGGCCTGCAGAGCTGGCGGTACGTTATCGTGAAAAAGGCTATTGGTTAGACCTTCCTCTGACAGATATTCTCGACCGGCATCATGATAGCGACCGCCCAGCGATTATCGATTCGACCCAAACGCTCAGCTATCGCCAGCTGGCACAATACAGCGACCAATTGGCTGCACAGTTACAACGTCGTGGGATGCGATCGGGGGATACGGCATTAGTTCAGCTGGGGAATCACTGCGAATTTTATATTGTCTTTTTTGCCCTATTAAAATTAGGCGTGGCCCCGGTTAATGCACTTTTCAGCCACCAACGCAGCGAATTGAGTGCCTATGCCGCTCAGATTAAACCGCGTTTATTAATCGCCGACCGACAACATTCGGTCTTTAGCGATAATCGTTTTTTCGATGAACTCCGCGTGCAGTGTCCGGAACTCCAACATCAAGTTTGGCACCACGCTGTTGACGAAGAGCCGAGTTTATTGTCGCTGTATACTCAAGCCGCCGACTCGTTCACCCCTACACCAAGTGCCGCAGATAACGTAGCCTTTTTCCAATTGTCGGGAGGCAGTACCGGAACCCCCAAACTGATTCCTCGTACCCACAACGATTATTATTACAGCATTATTGGTAGTGTCGATATTTGCCAATTTACTGAGCAAACACGCTATTTATGCGCACTACCTATCGCCCATAACTACCCCATGAGCTCACCGGGTATTCTTGGCGTACTATACAGTGGTGGACTGAGTGTTTTGGCACCCGATCCAAGCCCGACTACCTGCTTTAGCTTAATCGCCGATCACCTTATTAATGTCACGGCCTTAGTACCGCCTGCGGTGAGTCTTTGGTTGCAGTCGATAAACGATTGGAACTGCGCGCATCAGCTCGCGTCACTGCGTTTACTGCAAGTTGGCGGGGCCAAACTGAGCGAAAGTTTAGCTGCACGAATTCCTGCAGAAATCGGCTGCCAGTTACAGCAAGTATTTGGTATGGCAGAGGGCTTGGTGAACTATACGCGTCTCGATGACGATCAACAGACCATCCTTACCACGCAAGGCTGCCCTATTTCACCTGATGATGAAGTCTGGGTGGCCGATGAAGCAGGCCAACCGCTTCCGGTTAATACGACCGGCCGTTTAATGACCCGTGGTCCGTATACTTTCCTCGGATACTATAATAGCCCAGAACATAATGCGGCTTGCTTCGATCAACAGGGCTTTTACTGCTCAGGCGATCTCATTTCGATTGATGAACGCGGCTATATTACTGTTCAGGGTCGTGAAAAAGATCAAATCAATCGTGGTGGGGAAAAGATCGCCGCTGAAGAGATCGAAAATCTTTTACAACGACATCCAGACATTATCCACGCTGCTCTTGTCTCGATGAGTGATGAGTTATTAGGTGAGAAAAGTTGCGCCTATATCGTCACCAAACAAGCGGTAAAAGCTGTACAGCTACGTCGCCATTTACGTGACCAAGGGATAGCCGAATTTAAATTACCCGATCGATTCGTCTTTAGCGACGCCTTACCGCTGACTCCCGTCGGAAAAGTGGATAAAAAGTTGCTCCGTCAGCAACTACTTGAAGAAAGTAAGAAAAATGCTTAATTCCCCTATTTATACTGTATCGATTTTGGAGTTGTCATGAGTATCCCTAAACTAACGGCTTATGCTTTACCGACAGCCGATGAGTTACCGAAGAACAAAGTGAACTGGACCTTCGAGCCACAACGCGCTGCATTATTAATTCACGATATGCAAAATTACTTCCTTAATTTCTGGGGAGAAAACAGTGAATTTGTCGAGACCGTCGTAGGCCATATCGCGGCCTTGCGCCAACAATGTAAAGCGTTGGGTATTCCAGTGTTCTACACCGCACAACCCAATGAGCAAAGTGATGAAGACCGCGCTTTACTGAACGATATGTGGGGACCAGGTTTAAATCGTCATCCTGAGCAACAAAAAGTAACCGCCGCCTTAGCCCCAGATGAACAAGATATCGTCCTGACCAAGTGGCGTTACAGTGCTTTTCAGCGCTCTGATCTTGAACAGCAGCTCAAAGCGATGGGTCGCGACCAATTAATTATCACCGGTGTCTATGCCCATATTGGTTGCCTGACTACCGCGACAGATGCTTTTATGCGGGATATCAAACCCTTTATGGTTGCCGATGCTTTAGCCGATTTCAGCCGAGAAGAGCATCTTATGGCGTTAACCTACACCGCTGGCCGTAGTGGAAAAGTGGTTATGACGGATGACCTGTTATTACTGCCTGCCTCAAAACAAGCGTTACGCGATGCCATTTTACCCTTGCTTGAAGATGATGATATTCCAGAAGACGACGAAAATCTGATTGATTATGGCCTCGACTCGGTACGAATGATGGCACTGGCCTCACGCTGGCGTCAGGCGATTCCAAGTATGGACTTCGTAACGCTTGCGAAAACGCCTACTTTCGATGCTTGGTGGGCGCTACTTTCTGGGAATAAATAACGGATGATAAGTATGAATTTTCGCGACAAATATGTCTGGGTGACCGGTGCTGGCCAAGGGATTGGTTACAACGCAGCCTGTGCATTTCATCAGGCTGGCGCTGTCGTTATTGGCTTCGATAAACAGTTTTCCGGCGAGCACTATCCTTTTCACTGCACAGTGATGGACGTCGCCGATCCTCAACAGGTCGCTGACGTCTGCCAAGCGCAATTAGCCCAGCAACCTCGTCTTGATGTCTTAGTCAATGCTGCCGGTATCCTACGCATTGGTACGACCGACGCCTTGAGTTTCGAAGATTGGCAAGCCTGCTTTAATGTTAATGCCGGTGGGGCGTTCAACCTCTTTTCACAAACGCTTCCGCTATTTCGTCAGCAAGGCTTTGGCGCTATTGTTAGCGTCGCCTCCAATTCCGCTCATGCCCCACGTCTTGGCATGTCGGCATATGGTGCATCCAAAGCGGCGTTACGCAGCCTTTGCCAGACGGTGGGTTTAGAAATGGCCCCCTATGGGGTACGCTGCAATATCGTTTCGCCGGGCTCAACAGATACCGCGATGCAACGTAGCTTATGGCATACCCCTGAAGCTGAGCAGGAGATGATTAATGGTTTTCCTGATCAGTTTAAACTCGGTATTCCTTTGAAGAAGATCGCCAAACCTCACGAGATCACTAACGCGATCCTGTTTCTTGCATCGGATCTTGCGAGCCATATCGTATTACAGGATATCGTCATTGACGGTGGTGCAACCTTAGGCGCATAGCAAATGCAGACGATCTGGAAAAAAACCATCGACCTTGACGCCCTCAATGATATGGGGAAAAACTGTCTAATCGAGCATCTCGGGATTGTCTTCACTGTCCTGCATCCGACGCACCTCGAAGCGGAAATGCCGGTAGATGCCCGGACTTGCCAGCCTTTTGGTTTACTCCATGGAGGTGCGAGTGTGGTATTGGCCGAGTCGATGGGATCGATGGCGGGTTGGCTGACCTGTCACGAAGGGCAAAATGTGGTCGGTATTGAGGTGAATGCGAGCCATCATCGTGCTGTCGCCAGCGGTAAAGTAACGGCGGTATGCCAGCCTCTGCACCTTGGTGGGCAGATACAGGTTTGGCAGATAGAGATTAAAAACCTACGGGGTAAACTCTGTTGTAGTGCTCGACTGACGGTGACAATACTCGGGTAACGTAAAAAGGGGCAACCACTCGGTTACCCCTTCTTTTTAGCGTTGATAAATAATTTCAACACCTTCTTCGTCTTCGTCGTCCCAGTCATCCCAGTCTTCGTCATCTTCTTCTTCGACGGTATGCTGTTCGAGCGTTTCGCGGTGATAATCGTCCCACATAAACTCGACTTTCTCTGCCGCTTTCTCTGCCTTAGCTTCTTCTTTCGGCTGAGAAGTAATAAACTTCATCACATCCCAGCAAAGATCTTTAACGCCTTGTTGGCTCGCAGCAGAGATCAGGTAGTAATCACCTTCCCATCCCAGATCATCAGCGATCTGTTTTGCACGTTCAGCCGCTTCTTCCGGATCGAGTAAATCCACTTTATTGAATACCAACCAACGCGGCTTTTGGTAAAGCTTATCGCTGTACTTTTCTAACTCGCCAAGGATGATCCGCGCATTGTCCACGGGATTACTTTCATCGATCGGTGCCAAATCAATAAGGTGAAGCAAGATACGACAGCGTTCAAGGTGTTTCAGGAAGCGAATACCGAGACCTGCGCCATCCGCAGCACCTTCGATTAAACCAGGGATATCAGCGACAACAAAGCTCTGCTCGTTGTCCATACGTACGACACCCAAGCTCGGAACCAAGGTGGTGAAGGGATAGTCTGCTACTTTAGGTTTTGCAGCGGATACGGCACGAATAAACGTCGATTTACCGGCATTAGGCAGTCCTAACATCCCCACATCAGCGAGTAGCATTAACTCCAGCTGAAGATCGCGTTCTTCACCCGGCGTACCATTAGTTTTCTGGCGTGGCGTACGGTTAACGGAAGATTTAAAACGCGTGTTTCCAAGCCCATGCCAGCCACCTTTAGCGACCATCAAGGTTTGTCCATGCTCGGTCATATCCCCTAGCGTTTCGCCAGTGCCTTGATCAATAACTCGCGTTCCCATCGGGACCTTTACCGTCACGTCTTTACCGCGTTTACCGGTACAGTCACGGCTTTGGCCATTTTGACCACGTTCCGCGCGGAAAGCTTTCTCAAAACGGTAATCGATAAGGGTATTCAGGTTTTCATCGGCAACCAGCCAGACGTCACCGCCATCGCCGCCGTCACCGCCATCAGGACCACCTTTAGGGATATATTTTTCGCGGCGGAAACTGATACAGCCATTTCCACCGTCGCCAGCAACGACTAGGATCGTTGCTTCATCAACAAATTTCATTTCTTCTCTCCGTCATGCATACGCCGTCCAGAGCTAGGTCGGCGGGTCCGCCAGGGTCATATCAGCTGACCGGCAGCGGATCTTAATGTTTGATCTTAATAATAGTGAGTAGGAATAGGCGATCAAACAAGGAATTCGTTCGTGTACTCAACGATCTTTTACAACAGAATGTAAAAAGCCCCGCAAAGCTGCGGGGCTTTAATTCTTCAGTCCTACAGGTAAACCTGCAGAGAGAACCGATTACTCAGCAACGATGCTGACGTATTTACGGTTTTCTGGACCTTTAACTTCGAATTTGATTTGACCTGTTGCAGTAGCGAACAGAGTGTGGTCACGACCACAACCTACATTGTTACCTGCGTGGAATTTGGTTCCACGTTGACGAACAATGATGCTACCTGCTAGTACAGTTTCTCCGCCAAAGCGTTTAACGCCAAGACGTTTAGCATTTGAGTCACGACCGTTACGAGTCGAACCACCAGCTTTCTTGTGTGCCATTTGTTAAATCTCCTCTTAAGCGCTGATGCCAGTAATTTTCACATCAGTGAACCACTGACGGTGGCCTTGCTGCTTACGATGGTGTTTACGACGACGAAACTTAACAATTTTAATTTTCTCGCCACGACCATGAGCTACGACTTCAGCTTTGATAACACCACCAGAAACTAACGGTGCACCAATAGTCACTTCTTCGCCATTAGCAATCATCAGAACCTGGTCAAACTGAACAGTTTCACCGGTTGCAATGTCTAATTTTTCCAAGCGAACGGTCTGACCTTCGCTTACTCGGTGTTGTTTACCACCACTTTGGAAAACCGCGTACATATAAACTCCGCTTCTGCGCTAGCCTTTTAGGTTAAATAGGCGGCGCGATAAAATATTCACATAGGGCGCGAATTCTACGCAACTATCCCGCAGAAAACAAGTGAACTTTTCAGGTATTGCAGAAAAAAAAGCCAAGCCACGCTCCAAGGTTTCGCAATACGAAATTTCTAGTACAATAAGTTTATTCTTAGTGATCATTATTGATAAATTAACATTCGATGAGAGTGTTACACTAACTCTTTGGCGTGGTTCTGGACACCAGCAGAATTTCCGCGACTTTTACCCGAAATGCCGTTGAAGATGGCTCACAGAGATAAACTGACTAATTGTATGAATTTAGAGCAGATAACAGAACTTACCGCCCCGGATATGGCCGCGGTAAATAACAATATTCTCAAGCAGCTTGATTCAGATGTCGTCCTCATCAGTCAACTAGGCCATTATATCGTTAGCGGTGGCGGTAAGCGAATTCGCCCCATGATTGCGGTACTTGCTGCACGCGCACTCAACTATGAGGGTGAGAAGCATATCCTCAATGCTGCCCTGATCGAATTTATCCACACCGCTACCCTACTCCACGATGATGTTGTCGATGAATCTGATATGCGTCGGGGTAAGGCTACCGCCAATGCAGCCTTTGGTAACGCGGCGAGCGTCTTGGTCGGTGACTTTATTTATACCCGTGCCTTTCAGATGATGACTCAGCTAGGATCCTTGAAGATCCTTGAACTCATGTCAGAAGCCGTAAATGTGATCTCTGAAGGCGAGGTCTTGCAGTTGATGAACTGTAATGATCCGGATATTACGGAAGAGAGTTATCTACGTGTTATCTATAGTAAGACAGCACGTTTGTTTGAAGCCGCTGCACAAACGTCAGCCATTCTCGCCGACGCAACACCTGAACAAGAGCAAGCACTGAAAGATTACGGTCGTTATATTGGTACAGCCTTCCAGTTGATCGACGATCTTCTCGACTACAGCGCCGATAATGCAGCGCTGGGTAAAAACGTCGGCGACGATCTGAGTGAAGGCAAACCGACTCTTCCTCTATTACATGCGATGCGTAATGGTACGCCAGAACAAGCCGCAATGATCCGCCGTGCGATCGAAGAGGGAAATGGACGTCATCTGCTGGATCAAGTGCTCGAGACGATGCAGCAGTGTGGTTCCTTGGCTTGGACACAGCAAAGAGCAGAAGAAGAAGCTAATAAGGCCATTCAAGCCTTGGCAATACTTCCGGCCACTCCTTGGCGTGAAGCACTCGAGGCCCTTGCGCGCATGTCGGTACAACGCGACCACTAAGCCACTACGAGCTACAAGCTTACTCCACTTGTAGCTCAGCCATCATTTCACCTTCCAGCGTTAATCGCAGTGTATCTCCGCTTTCTAGCTTTCCCACTCCCTTAGGGGTTCCAGTGAAAATAATGTCGCCTGGCTGTAAGGCAATGTAACGGCTAATAAATGCAATTATCTGCTTAATACTGAATACCATTTCACTGCTCACACCTTGCTGAACTGTTTTACCATTGATAGCCAACCCAAAATGGATCGGTTTTGGTACAGTCTGTTTCGCAACAAAATCACTAACATAGCAGGAGCCATTAAATCCCTTAGCCAGCAACCAAGGTAATTTTTTACTCTTTAAATCGGCTTGCAGATCACGGGCAGTAAGATCTAAGCCTATAGCTACACTGTCGTAATACGCATCAGCTTGATCCGGTTCGATCTGAAAAGCAGGCGCAGAGATCCTAATCACAAGCTCCGTTTCATAGTGAACATCTTGGGAGAACGTCGGCAAGGTGATGGTATTGCCAACGATCAATGCGCTATTCGGTTTACTGAATACCACAGGGTCTTCTTCAACTCGATTGCCTAGCTCTTGGGCATGTTCAACGTAATTACGGCCAATACAGTAAATGTTATTGATCATTATTCACTCCAGCTGAGGGGATACGACAGGTTTCCGCTATTTTGATTAGCACTATCCTTGAACATAGCAGGACTGCGTACGCTTTTCCTTATAAATACTCTGTACCCAGACGGGTAATAACCTAATTTTTTGGAATTAATAGGAGTATTAACGCGTTACAGTAATTACAATAAATTTGCGATATATCCTGCATCTAAAAGTAAACTAATCATATTTATATGGAAACTTTAGGTAATTTTCTGCTATAAATTTCTATAGCATAAGAATTAAATGGATAATTCAAACAGCATGGAGAATGACATGGAAAAGTTAAAAAACGACTGGCACAGCGCTGACATTATTGCAGCATTACGTAAGAAAGGGACATCGTTAGCGGCCGTCTCCAGGAATGCAGGCCTCAGCTCTTCGACCCTTGCCAATGCCCTTTCGCGTCCTTGGCCAAAAGGGGAACTCTTAATTGCACAAGCCATTAATATTCACCCCGCCGAAATCTGGCCGAGTCGTTACTACGATCCGATTACAGAAGAGTTATTAGATAGATCGCAATTGATTCGAACAAAAAGAAAGAAAAAGTCTAGCGAGCCCGATGTCAGCCCTTAACACCACTACACTCTAGAAATAAAAAAGCCCCGATACTGAGTTGCAGTCGGGGCTTATTATTAGATTACAGCGTTATTCATTATCGCCGGGGACTCGGTCAATGGTTGCCCCTAATCCACGGAGTTTGTCTTCGATATGCTCGTAACCGCGATCGATGTGATAGATGCGCTCCACGTAGGTTGTCCCTTCAGCAATACATCCCGCAAGAACTAAGCTAGCTGAAGCACGTAAATCGGTCGCCATAACTTGCGCGGCAGAGAGTTTTTCAACACCGTGGCAGATTGCAGTATTACTTTCAATCTCCGCGTGAGCGCCCATACGAATAAGTTCTGGGATATGCATAAAACGGTTCTCGAAGATCGTTTCAGTAATGATCCCCGTGCCCTCAGCAACTAAGTTAAGCAGCGTGAATTGCGCTTGCATATCAGTAGGAAAGCCTGGATGAGGTGCAGTGCGTATATTTACCGCCTTTGGTCTACGCCCGTGCATATCCAATTTAATCCAATCTTCGCCCGTCTCTACCGTTGCACCCGCGTCGCGAAGTTTTGCCAGCACAGCATCCATGGTATCGGGACGTGCTTTCTTACAGAGAATGTTCCCACCCGAGATCGCCGCTGCGACTAAAAACGTTCCCGCTTCGATACGGTCAGCCACTACGGTATAGGTGCCGCCCCCCAGACGTTCAACGCCTTCAATGGTAATTTTATCCGTACCCGCTCCGCTAATTTTCGCGCCAAGGGTTTTTAAAAATTCAGCGGTATCGACGATTTCTGGTTCACGCGCTGCATTTTCGATAATGGTTGTGCCTTCAGCGACAGTTGCCGCGCTCATTATCGTGACGGTTGCGCCCACACTCACTTTATCCATGACGATGTGTGCACCTTTTAAGCGTCCATCGACTGTCGCTTTCACGTAGCCTTCTTCAAGCTTGATCTGTGCACCCAGTTGTTCAAGACCAGTGATGTGTAAGTCAACAGGACGAGCGCCAATCGCACAACCACCTGGAAGTGAAACCTGACCGTGGCCAAAACGCGCGACCAGCGGGCCAAGTGCCCAAATCGATGCACGCATAGTTTTTACTAGCTCATACGGGGCACAGAAGATATTGACTTGGCTAGCATCAACCAGAACCGCACCATCTTTGCGCTCGACTTTTGCCCCTAATTGGGTCAGCAACTTCATCGTTGTATCGATATCACGCAGTTCAGGAACATTTTGGAGTGTTACAGGTTCCTCAGCGAGCAAAGCGGAAAAAAGAATGGGTAGCGCCGCATTTTTTGCGCCGGAAATGGTGACTTCACCGCTTAAACGTGAAGGCCCCTGTACTCGAAATTTATCCATTGATACGGTTCTCAATTAACACTCAATATGCAGGATAGTGACCGCGGTAAGTCCGCCATCACTACAGTTTAGAAGCCATTTAATTTACGATCACGCGCCCATTCAGTGGGGGTGTAGGCTTTAATGGACACAGCATGAATGCGGTTATCCGCAATATATTGCATTAGGGGCGCGTAAACCGCTTGCTGCTTCTTAACACGGCTAAGCTCAGTAAACATCTCGCCAACCGCTATCACTTGGAAGTGACTGCCATCGCCGGTGACATGGACTTCATCTAGCGTCAGTGCTTGCTCTAGCACCGCTTGGATTTCATTGGTTTCCATTGCGCTTTCCTACTCCTCAATTTAGGGCCGTTATCTTAGTCCAATTTGCCCTCATCATAAACAAGGAAAGCTCCTGAATCTATCAGCCAAATTTATTTGTTTACGCACTGACCTCACAAGGCAAGATACCCTGTAGATTATAGAGAACAATCAGTGAGCGTAGCGCGGGCTGCACCCCCTGCAAGACCAGTGGATCTTTTGTTTCATCAGACGCGGTGAAGTGCACCAATAGGGCAAGCCCTGCAGAATCGACACGCGAAAGCTGCGAGAGGTCAATAGTGCGTACCCCTGATAACACCTGATGTCGCTGCTGCCATAGATCGGCTAGCGTGTTATGCACTAATTCGCCTTGTAAGGAGAGAGTGCTCTCCTTACATTGCCAATGGAGTGTCGGGCTCATTTAGCGCCCTGACCTAGAGTAATAGGTTGGTTCGCATAAACTTTTAATTGGGCCGTCAAACCATCAATCCCCTTGGTACGCAGCAGATCCGCCCACTCATTTTGCTTAGTCGTGATCATGCTAATCCCTTCTGCAACCATATCGTAGGCTTGCCATTTACCTGTTTGGGTATTCTTACGCCATTGGAAATCTAAGCGAACTGGCGGGCGACCATCAGGGTCGATAATAGAGACGCGGATCGCAAGCATCTTCGCATCACCTACCGGTTGAGCCGGAGCGATTTGATAGGTTTGTCCATGATAGAGCGCTAACGCTTGACCGTAAGCCTGTGCGAGGTAATCCCCAAAAGCATTAAAATAAGCCTCTTTTTGCGCCGGTGTCGCTTGGCTGTAATAGCGGCCAAGTACCAATGCCCCAGCGTATTTTATTTGTACGTAAGGCAATAACTCTTGGCGCACGACATCGCGTAGGTAGTTTGGATTCTGCTTAATTTTAGGCTGTTCATTTTTCAAACGGTTAAATGTTTTCGCCGCCGCCTGATTCATCAGAGTATAAGGGTTAGTTTGATCCACTTGCCCTTCAGTAGGCGCCGCAGCATACACAGAACCTATTGTCATCGGCATTACAGCCAGTACGCCTGCTAGAAGTAGTGATTTAGACATCGTAATTCCTCTTAGTGAGCGACAGGAGTCGGTTGGGGAGCAGCGCTATCTGACGTGTTATTGTCAGAAGATTTACTATCGTTACTCTTATACAAGAATTGACCGATCAGGTCTTCCAGCACCATCGCCGATTTCGTATCAGTGATTTTCCCGCCATTTTGCAACATGCTGGTTCCCAATTCAGGATCGCTGAAACCTAAGTTTAGCGCGAGATATTGCTCGCCTAATAACCCTTGGGTGCGAATAGCCAGACTACTGCTGTCTGGAATCTTATTCTGGTAGTGATTATCAATCGCCAACGACACGGTAGGTGTTAACGTGGCATCGTCAAGGGAAATATGGGTGACTCGGCCGATAACAACGCCACCAATTTTCACCGGTGAGCCTGCTTTTAAGCCCCCAATGTTGTCAAATTGGGCACTTAATGACCACGTTGGTACACTGCGCCAAGCGGTGACATTCGCGACGCGTAGGCAGAGAAATAATCCTGCAAGGATCGCCAATAATAGAAATAATCCTACCCAGATTTCACTTTTTTTATTTTGCATAACCTTAATTCCCAAACATCAGTGCAGTGAGCACAAAATCTAATCCAAGGATCGCTAACGAAGCGTGGACGACCGTACGTGTAGTGGCACGGCTGATCCCTTCAGAAGTCGGCGTCGCATCGTAGCCGTTGAACAGGGCGATCCAGGTCACCGTAATCGCGAAAACGATACTTTTAATCACACAGTTAACGAGGTCAGTCTGAAAATCGACACTACTCTGCATTGCGCCCCAAAAGAACCCCGCGTCAATACCTTTCCAGAGCACCCCTACCAGCGCACCGCCTAATATGCCGACTGCGGTAAACATAATGGAGAGCAACGGCATACTGATAACACCTGCCCAAAAACGCGGGGCTACGACTCTACGCAACGGGTCCACCGCCATCATTTCCATACTGGAGAGTTGCTCAGTCGCTCTCATTAAGCCAACTTCAGCCGTTAGCGCAGATCCCGCCCGGCCAGCAAAGAGTAGTGCGGTGACCACCGGTCCTAATTCTCGCAGTAGCGAAAGCGCAACGACCATGCCCAAACTGGTTTCAGCGCCATACGTTTTTAAAACCATATAACCTTGAAGACCGAGCACCATACCAATAAAAATACCGGAAACTACTATGATCAGTAACGATAAAACCCCTAGGCTATACAGCTGCCGAAGAAGCAAACGCCCTTGTTGTAAAGGCTCGGGTTTCCCTACAATGGCGTGGAATAACATTAAACCGGCGCGCCCTAGCGAATGACAGCGTGCTATTCCCCAGCGGCCAAGCTTCGCAAATACAGTTAATACCATGACTTAGACACTCCTCGTCCCGACTAAATCTGTCAGATAATCTCCGGCAGGATAACGGAAAGGTACCGGCCCATCAGCTTCCCCATTAATAAACTGCCGTACCTGCGGATTATCGTTCGCGCGTAAATCAGTCGGCACGCCTTGGGCAACAATGCGTTCCCCTGCCACAATGTAAGCATAGTCGGCAATACTTAGCACTTCAGGCACATCGTGCGAAACCACAATACAGGTTACGCCTAACGCTTGGTTAAGCTCATCAATTAACTTCACTAACACACTCATAGTGATGGGATCCTGCCCAACGAACGGCTCATCGAACATGATTAGGTCAGGCTCTAACGCAATAGCCCGCGCTAAGGCGACACGACGGGCCATCCCACCCGATAATTCTGCGGGCATCAACTTTTCTGCCCCGCGTAAGCCGACCGCCTCCAACTTCATCATGACGGTCGTGTGCAATAGTGCAGCGGGCAGCTGTGTATGCTCCCGTAGCGGCCAGGCCACGTTGTCGTACACGTTTAAATCCGTGAAAAGCGCTCCCGATTGGAAAAGCATGCTCATTTTCTTCCGAGCCTGATAAAGCTTACTTCTCGATAATGTCGGGATATTCTGGTTTTGAAACAAAATCTCTCCAGAATCTGGGGTTAGCTGCCCACCAATCAAGCGTAATAAGGTGGTTTTACCAATGCCCGATGGCCCCATAATCGCGGTGACTTTCCCTTTAGGAACCGTTAACGAAATATTATCGAAAATCGTTCGGTTTCCCCGTTTAAACGACATATTACGAATATCCACAATGGGAGTTTGTGACTGCACCATAACGACCTCATTTCATGGATAGTGGTGATTAAGGCTAGCGTAAATTTAGCTAGTTGAACGAATTCTACCGAAAGGAGAATTTTTTTTTTAATTAATTACGGCTTAAAATTTACTTTTAGGCAAAGTACCTTCAAAATTCTTAAAAATTAGAGGCTAATCGCCTATAACCCTCTCGTTCGTTTGCGCTTACCAAGGAATATTGATGTTAATCTCAGCCATGCTATTTATTGTTGGCTTATTTTTGCTCGCCTATGGCAGTGATCGGCTAGTTTTTAGCGCAGCAGTATTGAGTCGTATGCTGGGGATTTCACCCCTCATCATTGGGGGGGTGATTGTAGGACTAGGGACCTCACTTCCGGAGATTATTCTCTCTTTCTCTGCCTCTCAGCAAGGTTTACGGGAGCTTGCGGTTGGACTCGCCTTGGGCTCAAATATTACCAATGTATTGTTCATTCTCGGTATTGCCCTAGTACTACGCCCGATTTCCTTGCACTCGGCATTATTACGCCATGAGCTACCGTTGATGCTACTGGTGACCCTGCTAGCAGGCCTAGTTCTGGTGAACCGGCAATTAACGCTTTGGGATGGTATTGCGCTACTTTTCGTCGCGCTGGTCTATCTTTACGGTATGTTACGCCTGATTACACGCACCTCCAGCGTCACGCCCGATCAGCTCACTCAAGAACAGCTATCGGTATTACCCGATCAGGAAATTTCTTTTACCGTGGCACTCCTATGGTTGGGTGTAGCACTGATACTCTTACCGATCGCTACCCGAATGATCCTCGATAATGCGTTGGTCGTGGCCGATTTCTTTGGGTTGAGTCAACGTGTTGTCGGACTCCTTTTCTTATCTATCGGCACCAGCCTGCCCGAATTAGCCACCGTCATTGCAGGCGTAACTCGTGGACAACAGCATTTAGCGATAGGGAATTTAGTTGGCGCACATATTTATAATCTCGCCATCGCATTAGGATTACCGGCCCTTATCGATCCTGGCAATATTTCCGAAAAAACCGTTAATCACGATTTTTGGCTAGTATTTGGCGCCAGTTCACTATTAACTTTACTTTGTCTTAAACAAAATAAAGTTAATGGGCGTATTATAGGAATACTTTTGCTAACTGGATTTTTAATCTGGGCTTTTTGGCTATGCTGTCCATTCAGGCCAACGATGACATCTTAAGGATAATACTATGGGTTTTCAGCCTGAACTAAAAAACATCAATTTTATTGATGCGGGCAAGAAAGTGCTGCGTATTGAACGAGAGTGCTTAGAACAATTAGAAGAATTTATTAATCAACAGTTCGCCACCGCCTGTGAAATGATGTTCCATTGCTCTGGAAAAATCGTTGTGATGGGAATGGGTAAATCGGGCCATATTGGTCGTAAAATTGCGGCCACACTCGCCAGCACCGGTACACCGGCCTTTTTCGTTCATCCAGGAGAAGCCAGTCATGGCGATTTAGGGATGATTAGCCCGAATGATATCGTCTTGGCGATCTCGAACAGTGGAGAGTCCCAAGAAATCCTTTCGCTCATCCCTGTCATTAAGCGATTAGCGATCCCATTGATTTGTATGACGGGAAGGCCTGAAAGTACTATGGCACGGGCTGCACTAGTGCATCTGTGTATTAAGGTTCCTTTTGAGGCTTGCCCGCTCGGATTAGCGCCAACCAGCAGTACAACGGCAACACTGGTGATGGGGGATGCGCTCGCGGTCGCTTTATTAGAAGCGAAAGGGTTTACCCAAGAAGATTTTGCCTTGTCACATCCTGGCGGTGCGTTAGGCCGGAAACTACTGCTTCATGTAAGTGATATAATGCACTCAGGGGATGAAGTCCCCATCGTCACGGAATATGCCTCGCTGCGCGACGCGCTTTTGGAAATCACTCGGAAAAAAATGGGAATGACCGTGATTACCAAGACTGAAGGCCAAATTGCCGGCATTTTTACCGATGGCGATTTACGTAGGGTGATCGATATGAATATTGATCTACAATCGACGCCTATTGCTCAGGTTATGACGCATGGCGGTGTTCGTGTTCCCCCACAAATTTTGGCAGTGGATGCGCTGAATATCATGCAACAAAAAAATATCACCTCCCTCCTCGTTGAGGAGCAGGGAAAACTAATGGGTGTTGTACACTTGCACGATATGTTGCGTGCTGGCGTCGTATAAACAGGACAGATTATTTAATGAATGCAGAAAGCCATGTTGACACATGTTACGGCCCTATTTCACGTGAAGTGATGGAACGCGCAGCGCAGATAACACTTCTTATCTGCGATGTGGATGGCGTAATGTCCGATGGTAATGTCTATCAAGGGAATTCTGGTGAGGAACTCAAAGCGTTCAATGTTAGGGACGGTTATGGCATCCGCTGCCTATTAACCAGTGACATCGGCGTAGCAATTATTACTGGGCGAAAAGCCAAACTGCTCGAAGACCGCTGCGCGACGCTAGGTATCCAACATTTATATCAAGGACAATCCAATAAAGTCATCGCCTATCAACAGCTACTGGACACATTGCACTGTGAACCTCATCAAGTCGCCTATATTGGCGATGACCTGATCGATTGGCCAGTAATGAAGCAAGTAGGGTTGAGCGTTGCGGTCGCAGATGCTCATCCATTAATTCAGCAAAGAGCACATTACACAACAGGTATTGCCGGTGGACGGGGCGCAGTCAGGGAACTTTGTGATATTATCCTTATGGCACAAGATAAATTTGAACAAGCCGAAGGGTTATCAATATGAGTAACGCGCGTAAATGGATAATAGGGCTTCTCGCGATAATCGCGCTAGTTCTTATTGGCTGGAATATAACGTCATCGGACAATAAAAGCGCTTCTTCGGCAATGAGCAATCAATCTCCGACGTATACCAGTGAAACCTCTAAAACGGCTGTTTACAACCCGCAGGGATCACTAGCGTACCAACTCGTCTCTAAGCAAGTCGAATATTTCGACGCACAACAACTGACTTGGTTTACCCAGCCAGTACTCACGACCTATGATGAAACAAAACGCGCGACGTGGGTATTGACTGCTGATAAGGCAAAGCTTACGCAGGACAGAATGCTCTATCTCTATGGGCATGTTGTCGTGCAATCTCAACTTTCAGACTCGCGCTTACAACGTCTTACGACCGATTCCGCGCAAGTGAATTTAGTGACCCAAGATGTCACCTCTAACGATAAAGTGAATCTTCAAGGCATTGGATTTGAGTCTAACGGAATGAAACTACGCGGTAATTTACGCGCGAAAACAGCCGAGTTGCTTGAAAAGGTAAATACTTCTTATGAAATTCAAAAATAAATCTTCATTAAATCTGCTACTAGCAAGCGGATTACTCGCGCTGAGTCTCCCTGCATTAGCCGTTACTGGCGACTCAGATCAGCCTGTTCATATTAATTCTATTAATCAATCATTAGATATGGATGGCAATATTGCTACGTTCACCGGGAATGTCGTGATCACGCAAGGTACGATTAAAATCCAAGCGGATAAAGTTGTCGTCACCCGCCCGGGGGGCGATAGTAAGAAAACCTTAGTCGATGCTTACGGTAACCCCGCAACTTTCTACCAAATGCAAGACAATGGTAAACCGGTTAAAGGTAGCGCGAGTAAACTTCACTATAATTTAGCCGCAGATTCCGTCGAACTGACGGGTAAAGCTCATGTCCAGCAACTTGATAGTAATATCAATGGCGACCGCATTACCTATCTGGTTAAGGCGCAGAAAATGCAAGCTTACAGCCAAGGTCAATCGAAGCGTGTGACGACAGTATTGATGCCGTCTCAGCTACAGGACGATAAAAAATCCTCCACCCCTAAAACCAGAGGTCAATAAGTCCTATGGCAACGTTAACGGCAAAAAATTTAGCGAAGTCCTATAAAGGTAGACAAGTCGTCGGAGATGTCAGCCTAGACGTTAAATCGGGTGAAATCGTCGGTTTATTAGGGCCAAATGGTGCAGGAAAAACCACCACGTTCTACATGGTCGTCGGCATTGTCCAACGTGATGCCGGGCGGATCATTATTGATGACGAAGATATCAGCTTACTCCCCTTACATGCACGTGCACGTCGCGGAATAGGTTATCTTCCACAAGAAGCTTCTATTTTCAGACGATTAAGCGTTTATGATAACTTAATGGCGGTATTACAGATCCGTGACGATCTGAACAATGACCAACGTAAAGCGCGCGCCGATGAGCTTTTGAAAGAGTTTCATATCGAACACTTAAGAAAGAGTCTAGGTCAGTCCTTGTCCGGTGGTGAGCGCCGCCGTGTAGAAATTGCACGTGCTTTAGCGGCTAACCCTAAATTTATTTTATTGGATGAACCCTTTGCAGGTGTTGACCCGATCTCGGTGATTGATATAAAAAAGATTATCGAACATTTACGCGACAGTGGCCTAGGTGTGTTGATCACAGACCATAACGTGCGAGAAACCCTCGCGGTGTGTGAACGTGCCTATATAGTAAGCCAAGGACAATTGATTGCTCACGGAACGCCAGAAGAGATTCTCGAAGATGAGCAAGTGAAACGGGTGTATTTAGGAGAGGAATTCCGACTGTAGTATCAGGCTGTTTTTTTACTTTCTGGCAATTGGGTCTAAGATGATGAAACAAAGTCTGCAATTCAGACTCAGCCAGCAGCTGGCAATGACTCCGCAGTTACAGCAGGCGATTCGCTTGCTGCAACTTTCTACTCTTGAACTACAGCAAGAATTGCAATTAGCGTTAGAGAGTAATCCATTATTGGAACAAACTGACTCGCTCTCTGAAATTGATACGGTAGAAGATGCAGAAAGTGCCTCACTTGATACGCGCGAAGCATTAGAACAGCATGATATGCCGTCTGAACTGCCTCTTGATACCGAATGGGACTCTATCTATACCGCGGGTACACCATCCGGTACCGGCAGTGATTATCATCAAGACGAACTCCCCGTTTATCAAGGTGAAACGACGCAATCTTTGCAAGATTACTTAACTTGGCAAGCCGACCTTACGCCCTTTTCAGAAACGGACCGCGCAATCGCCACCTCCATCATTGATGCCATCGACCCCACTGGATACCTCACTGTCCCGCTTGAAGATATTTTGGAGAGCGTGGGAATTGACGACTGCGATCTCGATGAGGTCGAGGCAGTATTAAAACGACTCCAACACTTTGATCCTATCGGTGTTGCGGCTCGGGACCTGCAAGAGACTCTGTTGATACAACTCTCGCAATTCGCGGTAAATACCCCTCACCTGCCTGAGGCGAGGAGTATTATTCAACAGCATCTCGACCTGCTCGCTAACCACGACTTTAGGGGATTGATGCGTGTCACACGGCTAAAAGAAGAGGTATTGAAAGACGCCATACAGCTGATCCAGACCCTTGACCCGCGACCGGGACAGTCAGTGAACACCGGCGACTCAGATTATGTTATCCCCGATGTGTTGGTCAAAAAGATAGGTAAAAAATGGGAAGTTGAACTCAACTCGGATAGCCTGCCGCGCTTAGGTATCAATCAGCATTATGCCGCAATGAGTGGCGGGTCGACCAATGAAAGTGATAATCAATTTATCCGTAGCCACCTGCAAGAGGCTCGTTGGTTAATCAAAAGCGTAGAAAGCCGTAACGAAACGCTGCTGAAGGTTTCTCGGTGTATTGTCGAACAACAACAAGCCTTCTTCGAGTTAGGCGAAGAGCATATGCGCCCGATGGTCTTGGCAGATATTGCCGACGTGATAGAGATGCATGAGTCAACCATTTCACGCGTCACGACCCAGAAGTTCTTACACAGCCCGCGAGGCATCTTCGAGCTTAAATATTTCTTCTCGAGCCATGTTAATACGGATAATGGTGGCGAAGCATCGTCTACCGCTATTCGAGCGCTGGTAAAACGCTTTATTGCTGCCGAAAATCCCGCTAAGCCACTTAGCGATAGTCGACTGACGACCTTGCTGTCTGAACAAGGCATTATTGTTGCCCGTCGGACGGTAGCCAAGTACCGAGAGTCTCTGGCCATCCCTCCCTCTAATCAGCGGAAACGGCTTATCTAAGCATATTGCGCAACGGGGATAAAAAGCGCATAGTGATTTCAGCTATGTAAATTATTTGCCTGCATAAAGTGTTCTGTTACCATGCAGGCCAATCAATGATCGTCATTAACCACGGTGTATGTGTCTGACTCATCGTCAAACCGTCAGCAAGTGAATACTATGAATAGCGACCTCCCTTTAGAATTAGGTAATGTGCTAACGCTCGATTGCACGCGCAATAATGTTAACTGCCAAAGTAAGAAAAGAGCGTTAGAGATAATTAGCGAAATCGCGGCGGGCCAGCTTAATCTGCCTCATCAACTCATATTTGAAACGATTCTCAATCGTGAAAAAATGGGCAGTACTGGTATTGGCGGGGGAATAGCTATTCCTCACGGAAAGCTTGAACAAGATACTTTACGTTCAGTCGGCGTATTTATTAAGCTCGAACATCCCATTGCTTTTGATGCTGTCGATAATCAACCCGTCGATCTGCTGTTTGCGCTGTTGGTCCCTGCTGGACAATGCAAAATACACCGGCACACCCTGTCGTTAATCGCTAAACGTTTAGCGAATAAAGCCGTCTGTCGACAACTTCGGCAAGCCGAAAGCGACGAAATGCTCTATCAAATTTTGATGGGCAATGAAGATGATGAAGAGTGATAACCCTCAATCCAGAGTGACTCGTAAGGTTCGCAGGAGAAAATAAAGTCATGGCACTGATGATCGTTAGCGGTCGTTCCGGCTCCGGTAAATCGGTCGCGCTGCGTGCGCTGGAGGATATGGGGTTTTATTGTGTCGATAACCTTCCCGTTGAGCTTTTACCCGAACTTGCGGCAACCTTAGCCAAAAGAGAGATATCAGCGGCGGTGAGTATCGATATCAGGAATATGCCGGAATCTCCGCAGCTGTTTGAATCCGTCTTGGATAGGCTTGATGTCGAATTCTCTCCTCAACTTCTGTTCTTTGATGCCAATACCAACACTCTCATCCGTCGTTATAGTGACACCCGCCGACTCCACCCGTTAACCGCGAGAAATCTCTCGTTAGAAGATGCTATTGAGCACGAGTCTGAATTACTTGAGCCGTTACGCTCTCGGGCAGACCTCGTGGTCGACACCTCTGAAATGTCCGTACACGAACTGGCGGAGATGCTACGTACTCGGCTCTCAGGTAAGCCGGAGCGAGAGCTCACCATTGTCTTTGAATCTTTTGGGTTTAAGTATGGTTTACCCGTCGATGCCGACTACGTGTTTGATGTAAGATTTCTGCCCAATCCACACTGGGATGCAAAGCTCCGCCCGATGACCGGATTGGATCGTCCAGTCTGTCAGTTTTTAGAACGCCATACCGATGTTCACCAATTTATCTATCAGACACGTAGCTATCTTGAGTTATGGCTACCGATGCTGGAACGTAATAATCGTAGCTACCTCACCGTCGCTATCGGTTGTACGGGTGGTAAGCATCGTTCCGTCTATATTGCTGAGCAACTTGCAGATTACTTTGCCTCTCGCGGTAAAAATGTTCAACGTCGGCATCGCACCTTGGAAAAAAAACATCATGACCGTTAAGCAAACAGTTTCTATCCAAAATAAACTGGGAATGCATGCACGACCTGCAATGAAGCTGTTTGAATTAGTTCAGAGCTTCGATGCTGAAGTTTTACTGCGAAATGAGGCGGGAACCGAAGCCGAAGCAAACAGTGTGATTGCCCTGCTAATGTTAGATTCTGCCAAGGGCGGTAAGATTGAAGTCGAAGCAACTGGCCTGCAAGAAGTTGAAGCCTTACAGGCCGTTGTCGAGCTTTTCGCCTCACGATTTGACGAAGAGTAAGTATTCAATAAAGGTGATGCTGCGTTAAAAAAGGCTGGCCACCCAATTGACGCATTTGACGCATAATCCATTGCTGTCTCATTTGTATGTAACGTGAGGGGGCCTTGGCGCTATAACGCAATGGTGAAGGTAAAACGGCTGCAAGCAGTGCCGCCTGACCTTCAGACAGCTGCTTAGCCGGCTTGTGGAAATAGGCCTGTGAAGCAGCTTCAACCCCAAAAATTCCCGGTCCGAACTCTGCGACGTTAAGATAGACGGTAAGGATACGCTTTTTGCGCCAAACCGCTTCAATACCCAGCGTCATACCGGCCTCAATTGCCTTACGTACCCAACTGCGTCCATCCCATAAAAACATATTTTTAGCCGTTTGCTGTGATAGGGTCGACGCGCCACGTAAATGGGTTTCACCTTGCTGGGTAAGCGCAGTATTGACCGCGCCGAAATCGATCCCCCAATGTTCAGGAAAGCGCTGGTCCTCCGATGCGATCACGGCGAGAGGCATCCACGGAGAGATCTCATCCATAGCAACCCAATCAGAATGTGCACGGTATGCAAAGTTACCTGATGCCCAAGCACTGATTTGCCGCTCAGCCATTACCGCAGAAAAAGGGACGGGCAGAAAAGTCCATAACAAGACAGCGAGAAACCAGAGGCCTGCGCAGGCCAAAAAAACCTTTAAAAGGCCTTTTTTAATCGATCCCAACCTCGTTTTACGTTTTGATTTCATTGTCTACGTTCGCTCTAACAAGAGACCTTCAATTTTTCATGCCCTATTATAAAGAGTCGCCTCAGCAAGAGGTATCTTTCTGCGCAACTTTCATAGGTCACCAAAAAGGTAACGGTTCCAAAAAATTTCGTACATCGACGATGTCCGATAGTTTCCCGATGAATTATGAATAAAGTTTAAACATATTGAATTAGATATCGCCAATAACACTATCATTTGCTAAACTAATGGTTAACATACTGTTAACCATTGGCCTCAAATGCTAGCGGACTACCCTCTTTTAAGATCATCTATAGACTGTGTAGAAGAGAAAGATTAAGCTGCGTATGACTAATTCAACCTTTTAATCTTCTAAATCATTAGCAGAATCTATCGATTTTCAAATATCGAAAGGTATTATCTTAAAAATCTTGGTGCTTCGTATGGGAAAATGGTTGCCTACCCTACATATCCCTTGATAATATAAGGTTATTAGGCATTAGTAAGGCTTGAGTATCGACCTAACTAAGGTTGATGATGCTTTTTTAGCCACTCTGATATTAAATGCATTACTTATGCTAATGTTTTATAGAAATCGGTACCATTTATTTGTTACAGTAGTCTCAGTACCCAATACCACTGAATAGCAACGCGATTACTCTCAAAAAAAGACGATATTTTGCGCTGTTCAGTATAATTTCCCTGGTGTTGGCGCAATCTTCGCGCACCCCGGTTTAACCGGGGTAATTTTTCTCTACGATCTACCCCTTACCCACTCTTTCAGTACTGCGATATCTTTCTGCCAAGTGCTATGCAGCTCGTCGACCCAATCTTGGACATTATCCCACCAGGCCGGTAATTCTGGTGACTGTATTTGTTGAGCCACTTTCTGTAGATGCTTAAGACCAATTGCTCCTGCTGCACCCTTAATCTTATGCCCCTGCTCAGCAATCTCAGTTTGATCCCGTGCCAACATATTGGAATCTAGCGCCTCAAGATAGCCCGGCATCATTTTCTCGAACATATTAAGCCCATCATGAATGAGCGAAGGACCGACTAAACTTAAGTACTGCTCTAACATTTCGGTATCCAGCTTATCCGTCGGCTCAGAAGTCAGCGGTTCAACTCGATCAGCAGCCTCCACCGCATGAGGGTCCCAGAACTGTTTAATTGTTGCCGTCAACGCAGGTACTGAAAGCGGCTTACTTAACACCCCATCTAGCCCAGCGTTGAGATACTCGCTTTTATTTTTCAATACATTGGCGGTCAAGGCGACCAAAGGTGGAAGCTGTTGTGCAGTGAAGCGCTGTTTTAATGCCCTGGCGACATCTAATCCCGTCATATCCGGTAACTGAATATCAAGCAACACCATATCGAACTCATCGGGTTCAAAAAGATCTAGCGCCTCTTGCCCTGTCATAGCAACGTCAATCGAGCAGCCTAGGTTTTCGAGGACTGAGCGGGCGACCACGACATTTAACTCGATATCTTCGACCAATAAGATATGTAGAGCGGGCAGTAACCACTCTTCCTCTTCCTGTGCCTTAGACGTTTCGGTCACCACTTCAGGGGCGCAGACATCAAGGGTAAAACAGGCTCCGTGATGCGGCTCACTTTCTACGCTAAGACTACCGCCCATAGCTTCAGCAATACGGGCCGACACCGCCAATCCTATTCCGGTTCCCGTTGCAGGTTTCCCCCCATGCTCATCTTCAACTTGATAATACATAGCAAAGATCTTGTCTTGTTCAGACTGAGGGATACCGATACCCGAATCTTGAACCGCAAAGGTCAGATGTTGCGACTGATAACTCACATGGATGGAGATTTCGCCTTCTTTGGTGAACTTGACGGCATTGCTAATCAAATTCCACAGGATCTGCCGTAAGCGCGTCCCATCAGTCATGACGGTTTGCGGCAATGGCGCATCCGCCTGCATTGTGAAGATCAGCCCTTTAGGTTGGACCAATAGCCCAGCGAGGTTTTCAAGGTCGGCGATAAAATCTGTAAAGTTAGTCGGCTGGCGGTCCAGTTTAATATTCTGACGTTCGATTTTATCCATCTCGATAACGTCGTTGAAAATATTCCCTAAGGTAATAGCAGAAACATGAATGGTTTTTAAGTAATTTAACTGCTCATTGTCCAGTTGAGTATCTAGAAGGATCCGACTCAATCCAACAATACCATTCAACGGCGTACGCAGCTCATGGCTGATTGTCGAGATAAAGGTTGTTTTATCACGACTCGCATTTTCTAACGCTTCTTGGTAACGCTTACGCTCTGTTATATCGCGACCAAACCCCATCAAACCATTACGCTTCCCTATGCGATCGTAGTAAGGGACTTTACGTACCTCAAAGCATGCCTTTTTTCCATCAGGGTAATGCAACCATTGTTCATAAGTCAGCGCAATATTGTGGCGAAAAACCTTTTCATCAGTGGCTAAAATTTTCTCCGCCGCTTCTGGATCATAGACATCTTGTGGGGTTAAGCCCACAAGCTGCTGTTCGCTTTTTCCAGTTAATAACTCTAATGCACGGTTACATCCTGAAAATTGACGATCGATATTGCGGTAGAAGACCAGATCTGGCGACGCATCTAAGAAAGAACGTAAAAATGAAGATTGCTGTTCCAACTCCGTTTGTGCCTTGATGCGCCCTTCCATCTCTTCTTCCAATTTAACAATCGCGCGTTCACGTGCTTGCTCAGCATTGCGACGCTCAGCAATTTCCTGATTAAGCTGCGTAATAGTTTGCTGCATCTGCTGATTAAGCTGTAAATCGCGGTCACGCATCTCTTCTAATTTATCAACTAATCTCGCTAAGCGCTGGCGAGACTCCTCAAGCTGATCGACGACGACAGAGAGGAAATAAACGGCCCAAGGAGTGATTAATAACCCAAAGAAAATGGAGCGTACGACATCAATCGATTCGACATGGCCATGCAGCAAAAGCGTTACCGCCATTTGCACGATCATCGCCAAGACCACTAACGCAGAAGCAAGGAGAAGGGAAAAGCGAACGAGGCCAAGTTTGACCATCAAATCAACGTAATACTGCGCTAATAGCCGGATATGTTTCATAATCACTCCATCGTCGAGAAGTGAACATGATAGCGTAAAAATAAAGCGGTAAGCAGAAGATTCACTCATGAATTTAAATGTCAATCATTTGCATTTAAATTCAATTTTTTTGACGTCATCGCACAATTCGCGTAGGGGTAAAAATAAAAAAAAACACAATAATTAAAACAGTTTAAAAATTCATTAAGTGGCAAATTAACGATATATATCACCAATATTGACTATCCGAACAGAATTCAGCCATCGAATTCGGACTGCACCATAGTGATACAGCTCACACAAAACCTCTGCACCATAACAATGCAAACGGCTAAAAATAAGGTAAAAAAATAATTAAATCATGATGATACAATAAAATCATTAATGAAACATTTGTTACCTTCCTAATTTGACCTCAGTCATAATTCCCGATAAGTTGGAATTCAACTGGTAGCTATCTGTGCGGAAAGCAGCATTCCCGCCTAAATTTTTAGTAATTACACGTTCCCTGCGGCGGCACATTTTGGTCTGCCAAGGTCACAGGCGCTAACGCGAATTTACTCTCCTAACCATTACCCTAGCCCATGCAGTGTTACCTGTAGCAAAGTGCTGGAAGAAAAGGGCCGCAGAGCCCGTGGAGGTTGACTCAATGTTGTATGATAAATCCTTTGAAAAGGATAACTGTGGCTTCGGACTTATTGCTCATATAGAGGGCGAACCCAGTCACAAAGTTGTCAGAACGGCAATCCATGGTCTCGCACGTATGCAACACCGCGGTGCAATTTTAGCGGATGGCAAAACGGGTGACGGTTGCGGACTCTTGCTGCAAAAACCAGACCGCTTCTTTAAATATATTGCGGAAACACAAGGATGGAGCCTAGCGCGCAACTATAGCGTTGGGATGCTATTCCTTAATAACGACCCGGAAAAAGCGGCAATTTCGCGTAAAATCATTGAAGAAGAAGTGCTACGGGAAACCCTGTCTGTCGTAGGTTGGCGTGAAGTGCCGATTAATCGCGATGTCCTCGGCGAAGTTGCCCTCTCTTCGCTTCCGGTCATTGAGCAGCTCTTTATTAATGCTCCTGCGGGTTGGCGCCCGCGGGATATGGAACGTCGCCTATATATGGCGCGTCGTCGTATCGAAAAACGTGTTGAGGCTTTAGGAGATACTGAATTCTATATTTGTAGCTTCTCTAACCAGGTCAACATCTATAAAGGCTTATGCATGCCCGCCGATTTACCGAGATTTTATCTCGATTTGGCTGACTTGCGCTTAGAATCTTCTATCTGTCTATTCCACCAACGTTTCTCGACCAATACCGTTCCACGCTGGCCGCTGGCTCAGCCTTTCCGGTATATGGCCCATAACGGCGAGATTAATACCATTGCGGGTAACCGTCAGTGGGCAAGAGCCCGTGCTTACAAATTTAATACGCCATTGATCCCTGATCTGCAGACGATTGCCCCATTTGTGAATGAAACCGGCTCCGACTCGAGTTCAATGGATAACATGCTGGAGCTATTCTTAAACGGCGGGATGGACTTAGTCCGTGCCATGCGTTTACTGGTCCCGCCGGCCTGGCAGAATAATCCTGATATGGACCCCGATTTACGCGCCTTCTTCGATTTCAACTCTATGCATATGGAACCTTGGGATGGCCCCGCGGGGATCGTGATGTCGGATGGCCGTTATGCTGCCTGTAACTTAGATCGCAATGGTTTACGTCCCGCGCGCTACGTTATCACTAAAGATAAGTTAATCACTTGTGCCTCTGAAGTAGGTATTTGGGATTACCAGCCCGATGAAGTAGTTGAGAAAGGTCGTGTCGGCCCAGGCGAGTTAATGGTTATTGATACCCGTAATGGGCGTATCCTCCATTCGGCAGAAACCGATAATGACTTAAAAAGCCGCCATCCTTACAAAACTTGGATGGAGAAAAACGTTAAACGCTTGGTGCCTTTTGAAGAACTTCCTGAAGACCAAGTGGGTAAACGTCAGCTTGATGACACACAGCTCGCCACTTGGCATAAACAGTTCGGTTACAGCAGTGAAGAGTTAGACACCGTTATTCGGGTACTGGGTGAAAATGGACAGGAAGCCGTCGGTTCGATGGGTGACGATACCCCCTTTGCCGTACTCAGTAGCCGTCCGCGGATTATCTATGACTACTTCCGTCAACAATTCGCTCAGGTGACTAACCCCCCTATCGACCCATTACGTGAAAATCATGTGATGTCGTTAGCGACCTGTATTGGGCAAGAGATGAATGTCTTCTGCGAGGCAGAAGGTCAAGCACACCGTGTCAGTTTTAAATCGCCTATCCTTCTCTATTCAGATTTCTCACAGCTGACGCAATTAGACACTCAATACTACCGTGCGGATACGATTGACTGTACCTTCAATCCAGCTGAAGAAACGTTAGAAGCCGCTATCCATCGTCTAAACGACCAAGCAGAGGAGATGGTTCGTAACGGTACCGTATTACTCGTCCTGTCGGATAGACAGATTACGACCGAGAGACTGCCCGTCCCAGCACCAATGATCGTCGGTGCCGTACAAGCGCGTTTGGTGGAGAAGAGTCTTCGTTGTGATGCGAATATTATTGTCGAAACCGCGTCGGCACGCGATCCACATCACTTTGCGGTCCTACTAGGGTTTGGTGCCACCGCGATCTATCCTTGGTTAGCCTACGAAACCTTAGCGAAAATGGCAGACAGTGGCATTATCGACCATGACTACCGTAAAGCAATGTTGAACTACCGTAATGGTATCAACAAAGGCTTATACAAGATCATGTCGAAAATGGGTATTTCAACGGTCGCCTCTTACCGCTGTTCGAAACTATTTGAAGCCGTAGGTCTACATACCGACATTACAACGCTCTGCTTCCAGAATGTCACCAGCCGTATTAGCGGAGCGAATTTTAGCGACTTCGAACAAGATCTGGTGAATCTATCTAAGCGTGCTTGGCTAGCCCGTAAGCCTCTTGATCAAGGTGGATTACTGAAATACGTCCACGGCGGTGAGTACCACGCTTATAATCCGGATATCGTGAACAGTTTGCAGCGTGCAGTAGAGAGTGGTGATTACGCGGATTATCTCAACTACGCCCAACATGTGAATACCCGTCCTGCAGCGACGCTACGCGATTTGCTAGCGCTCAAACCGAGCGAACAGGTTATCAAGATTGATGAGGTCGAACCGGCGACTGAGCTGTTCAAACGTTTCGATACTGCTGCCATGTCGATTGGTGCACTAAGCCCAGAGGCCCATGAAGCGCTAGCTGAAGCGATGAACAGCATCGGGGGTTTCTCGAACTCCGGTGAAGGTGGAGAAGATCCCGCTCGCTACGGCACAAATAAAGTGTCGCGCATCAAGCAGGTCGCTTCTGGACGTTTCGGTGTGACACCTGCCTACTTAGTCAACGCAGATGTGATTCAGATCAAGGTTGCACAAGGGGCTAAACCAGGTGAAGGCGGTCAATTGCCGGGTGATAAGGTCACGCCTTATATTGCACGGTTACGCTATTCCGTCCCGGGTGTCACCTTGATATCACCTCCGCCACATCACGACATTTATTCGATTGAGGATTTGGCGCAGCTTATTTTTGACCTCAAGCAAGTGAACCCTAAGGCGATGATTTCCGTCAAACTCGTATCAGAGCCAGGCGTAGGAACCATTGCGACCGGCGTTGCAAAAGCCTACGCCGATCTGATTACCGTTGCAGGGTACGATGGCGGTACGGGGGCAAGCCCGCTCACCTCAGTGAAATATGCAGGTTGTCCTTGGGAACTCGGCTTAGTGGAAACACAACAAGCGTTGGTTGCAAACGGATTACGTCACAAAATCCGCTTACAGATTGATGGTGGGTTAAAGACTGGTCTCGATATCATCAAGGCTGCCATTCTTGGTGCAGAGAGCTTCGGTTTCGGTACTGGCCCTATGGTCGCTTTGGGCTGTAAATACCTCCGTATTTGTCACCTGAATAACTGTGCGACAGGCGTTGCGACACAAGACGAGAAATTACGTAAGAACCACTATCACGGTCTCCCTTTCAAAGTGACCAACTACTTTGAATTTATTGCCCGTGAAACACGTGAAATCATGGCTTCCTTAGGAGTAAGCCGCTTAACCGACTTGATAGGCCGGACAGATCTCTTGACCGCATTGGAAGGTTTCACAGCAAAACAACAAAAGCTTAATCTAGGCTCGTTACTCGAAACAGCAACGCCAATTGCTGGAAAGGCGCTGTATTGCACAGAATCGAATCCACCTTTCGATAAAGGAACGTTGAATAAAGCGCTGTTGGAACAGGCACTGCCATACATTGAGACGAAACAGAGCAAACATTTTTACTTTGATGTCAAAAATACTGACCGCTCAGTTGGTGCAACCCTATCCGGTGCGATCGCCCAACTTTACGGCGATCAAGGATTGGCGAGTGACCCAGTTCAGGTCCATTTAACCGGTACAGCAGGACAAAGCTTCGGTGTCTGGAATGCCGGAGGGCTTGAAATGATTCTGACGGGTGATGCCAATGACTATGTTGGAAAAGGGATGGCTGGCGGCCTCTTGGCGATTCGGCCCCCTATCGGTTCAGCCTTCCGTAGCCACGAAGCGACCATTGCTGGCAACACCTGCTTATATGGCGCAACTGGCGGAAAACTGTTTGCAGCGGGCCGTGCAGGTGAACGTTTTGCGGTACGTAACTCCGGCGCTATCACGGTTGTCGAGGGTATTGGCGACAATGGCTGTGAGTACATGACAGGAGGCGTTGTCTGTGTGATCGGTCGTACTGGGGTCAATTTTGGTGCGGGCATGACTGGAGGCTTCGCTTACGTCCTTGATGAAGACGGGGAGTTCCGTAAACGTGTCAACAGCGAGTTGGTCGAGGTCTTGGACGTCGCCACCCTGCCGATTCACGAAGAACATCTGCGGGGCTTAATCACCGAGCACGTACAATATACCCAATCGAGTCGTGGTGAAGAGATCCTTGCACAATGGGCGAACTGGTCAGAGAAATTTATGCTGATCAAACCTAAGTCAAGCGATGTGAAAGCACTGCTAGGACACCGCAGCCGGTCAGCGGCAGAATTACGAGTACAGGCGCAGTAAGGAGCGACAATGAGCCAAAATGTTTATCAATTTATTGACTTACAGCGCGTTGATCCTCCGAAGAAACCGCTGCAACTCCGTAAAATCGAATTTGTTGAAATCTACGAGCCCTTCTCTGAAGGGCAAGTTAAGGCGCAAGCCGACCGTTGTTTAGATTGCGGTAACCCTTATTGTGAATGGAAGTGTCCGGTACATAACTACATTCCCAACTGGTTAAAACTAGCCAACGAGGGGCGGATCATTGAGGCGGCTGAACTGTCACACCAGACCAACAGCCTGCCAGAGGTCTGTGGTCGCGTCTGCCCACAGGATCGTCTCTGCGAAGGATCCTGTACGCTAAATAATGATTTCGGTGCCGTCACTATCGGGAATATCGAACGCTACATCAACGATAAAGCGATGGAAATGGGCTGGCGCCCAGATATGTCGCAGGTTAAATCCGTGAATAAGCGCGTTGCGGTCATCGGTGCAGGTCCAGCCGGACTTGCTTGCGCCGATGTACTCACCCGAAATGGTGTGAGCGTCACCGTCTTTGATCGCCATCCAGAGATTGGTGGGTTACTAACCTTCGGTATCCCCTCTTTCAAATTGGAAAAAGAGGTAATGATCAAGCGCCGGGAACTGTTCGAAGGAATGGGCATTGAGTTCCGATTAAATGTCGAAGTGGGCCAAGATATCCCGATGCAAAGTCTGATTGATGAGTATGACTCCGTCTTCTTAGGGGTCGGTACCTATCAATCCATGCGAGGTGGACTCACTAATGAAGATGCCGAAGGTGTCTACGACGCCTTGCCCTTCCTTATCGCAAATACCCGTAAAACGATGGGCTTCGAAGCGTTGGCTGAGCAACCCTACTTAGATATGAACGGAAAGCGTGTTGTGGTACTCGGTGGTGGCGATACCGCGATGGACTGTGTAAGAACCTCGATTCGCCAAGGTGCGACCAACGTCATTTGTGCCTACCGCCGCGATGAGGCCAATATGCCGGGTTCGCGTCGCGAAGTGAAAAATGCACGTGAAGAAGGCGTCGATATCCAATTTAACTTACAACCCTTAGGCGTCGAGATTGACGGTAGCGGTAAAGTCATCGGCGTGAAAATGGTTCGTACCGAAATGGGCCCAGCGGATGCTGCCGGTCGCCAACAGGCTCAGCCAGTGGCAGGCTCAGAGCATGTTATCGCAGCCGACGCAGTGATCCTCGCTTTTGGATTCCGTCCACACAGTATGCCTTGGCTCGACGCGTTCAACGTTGAGTTCGATGCGACCGGACGCATTGTGGCGCCAGAAGCGGCTGAAATCGCCTTCCAAACCAGCCATCCCAAAATTTTTGCGGGCGGTGATGCGGTAAGAGGATCTGATTTAGTCGTGACCGCGATAGCGGAAGGCAGAAAAGCAGCAGAAGGTATTCTTGATTACCTGGAAGTGTAGAGAAAAAAAGAGCGCGGAAGCGCTCTTTTTTTAGCCGATATTATTTAACGACACGTAATGCTGGTCGGCCACCCTTAGGTGGGGGGGTATCATCATCATCGCCATCGGTATGCTCAGTCTCACCGTCGCCATCAATGACTGACATTTTAGGCTCATGCGTGACGTCAAGATCAACATTAGCCTCAACATCATCATACTGCGGCTCAGGTTCAAACATGGTGCCAGCACCGTTTTCACGAGCATAGAGTGCCATAACGGCTGCAAGAGGGACGAAAACCTGACGCGGTACGCCTCCGAAGCGCGCATTGAAGCTAACGAACTCATTACCCAGTTCTAGGTTCCCGACTGCACGCGGCGCAATGTTAAGAACGATTTGTCCATCACGTGCAAACTCTAGAGGGACTTCCACACCAGGTAGATTAATATCAACCACTAGGTGCGGCGTTAGCTCGTTATCTAACAACCAATCATAGAATGCCCGCAGTAAATACGGGCGACGTGCCGTTAAATTTTTCATATCCATAATAGTAGCCTCGATTAGAGACGCATTTCACGCTCAGCTTCTGTAAGAGAAGCGAGGAACGAATCACGTTCAAAGACACGATTCATATAGCCTTTAAGATCTTTAGAACCCGCACCCGATAAATCAACGCCTAAAGAAGGTAAACGCCATAGTAAAGGGGCAAGGTAGCAATCCACCAAGCTGAACTCTTCGCTCAGGAAGTAAGGCGTGCGAGCAAACAGTGGCGCGATTGCAAGTAACTGCTCACGTAATTGTTTACGCGCGTCATCGGCTTCTTCACTTGAGCCTTGTTCAATCTTGAACAGCAGGCTATACCAATCTTGTTCGATACGGTGCATCATCAAACGACTTTCACCGCGAGCAACCGGATAAACTGGCATTAACGGTGGATGCGGGAAACGTTCGTCCAAGTATTCCATAATGATCTGAGATTGATATAACGTCAGCTCGCGATCCACTAAGGTAGGTACAGTGCAATACGGATTTAGATCGATCAAGTCTTGTGGAAGATTTGACTTATCCACCTGTTCAATTTCTACACTCACACCTTTCTCAGCCAGTACAATACGTACTTGATGGCTGTAGATATCAGTGGGTCCAGAAAACAGTGTCATTACCGAACGTTTGTTGGCAGCGACAGCCATGAAAACCTCCACATATACTTATAAGAGCCGCGATTAACCATCTGAATGACCGATGGCAGATAATAGACCATAAACTGCGCGATAGTTTACCAGAAATTGAAGCCTTTGTGGGCAACCTTTCGATTTTGCTGCGAATTCTGGGTAGTTGAAGCGTTTTTGGAAGGAAAAAGTAACAATTGTCGCGAATCGGGAGTACGCGATAACCGATAAAGCCCCCTTTTACCGGCAATAAAAAACCCGCCGAAGCGGGTTTTTTCGAAAACACATCGCTGCAGAGCAGCCATGAATTAACGCTTAGAGAACTGCGGACGACGACGTGCTTTGCGTAGACCGACTTTCTTACGTTCAACTTCACGCGCATCACGAGTAACAAAGCCCGCTTTACGTAGTTCAGAACGTAGAGATTCGTCATATTCCATCAGAGCGCGAGTGATACCGTGACGGATCGCTCCTGCTTGACCAGAAATACCACCACCTTTAACAGTGATGTACAGATCTAATTTACCAATCAAATCAACCAGTTCCAGAGGTTGACGCACGACCATGCGCGCAGTCTCACGACCGAAATATTGCTCTAAAGAGCGTTGGTTAATTACGATGTTTCCGCTACCCGGCTTGATAAAGACGCGTGCGGAAGAGCTTTTGCGGCGACCTGTGCCGTAGTTTTGAGTTTCAGCCATTGCCATTGATCCCGATTAAATGTCCAGAACTTGCGGTTGCTGTGCCGCATGGTTGTGCTCGTTGCCCGCGTAAACTTTCAGTTTACGGAACATTGCACGGCCCAGAGGGCCTTTCGGCAGCATGCCTTTTACCGCGGTTTCAATGACACGCTCAGGAGCACGAGCAATCATTTCTTCAAAGGTCGCTTGCTTGATACCACCGATGTGACCAGTGTGGCGATAGTAGATCTTGTCGCTACGTTTGTTACCTGTTACAGCAACTTTGTCAGCGTTAAGAACGATGATGTAATCACCAGTATCTACGTGCGGAGTGTATTCCGCTTTATGTTTACCACGCAGACGACGAGCCAGTTCAGTCGCTAAACGACCTAAGGTTTTGTCAGTTGCGTCAACAACATACCAGTCGCGTTTGACGGTTTCTGGTTTAGCTGTAAAAGTTTTCATCTAAAAGCTTACCCAAATATAAGTTACACGTTGGTGAAATCCCAAACGCTATTAACGGTTGAGGCTCACACGACCATTTTGCCAGTAAGCCTACCCCTTCGGATAGAACTACCGGAACACAAAGGTTTTTGGGAATAAAACCATTTGTTGTAACGTGGGGTCGCGAGATTATAAAGAAGTCGACATTAAAAATCGACCTCTTTTATCATTAATTCGCAACTCCACGAATATTTCTGCCTTACGGCAAATGAGGAAGACGCAAATATTCTTCGCTTTGCATCTCCTGAAGACGAGATAAGCAACGTTGGTATTCAAATTTCAATTGATTACCTTGATAGATAGCTTCCAACGCCACTTCCGCAGAAACGACAAGTTTAACATGTCTTTCATAGAATTCATCTACCATTGCAAGAAATCGACGCGCATGATCTTCAGTCTGGCTGGTTAATTGTGGGACATCGAGTAATAATACCGTGTGAAACTGCTGAGAAAGCGCGATGTAGTCATGTTGACTACGGTTTTCGCCACACAGCACACTAAAGCGAATGGCAAGCACCCCCTCAGCAACATGCTCAGTCTTCATCGCACGGTGATTAATCTCTAACACCGGTGAAGGGGCCTGCGCAAAATCAGTACCTGATAGGTTTTTAAATAACATACTAATGGCTGACTGGGTCTCGTCGTTGATCGGCGATTTCCAGAGATGAGCTGCCGTCAAGGCGCGTAAACGGTAATCGACGCCAGCATCCACATTCATGACTTGGCAATGTTTCTTTATTTGCTCAATCGCCGGTAAAAAGCGTGCGCGTTGTAATCCATTACGGTAGAGCTGATCAGGAGGGATATTAGAGGTCGCCACCAAGGTAATCCCCCGCTCAAATAACGCCTCCATTAACGTGCCGAGTAGCATGGCATCGGTAATATCCGACACAAAAAACTCATCAAAACACAGCAGATCAGTTTGCTCGCGAAAGCGTTCGGCAATAATCAACAGTGGGTCGCTGTGGCCTTGAAGTTGACTCAGTTCCTCATGCACTCGCAGCATAAAACGGTGGAAATGTAATCGTAACTTACGATCGCCTGGAACAGATTGGTAAAACATATCCATAATCCAAGTTTTACCGCGCCCTACGCCTCCCCACATATATAAGCCTTGAACCGGTTGCTCGCTGCTTTCACTGCGCTGGAAAAGTTTTGAAAAGCGACCGAAAAGTCCTTTCTTATCCGTCGAGGGTGAGGCCGTTTGCTGACGGGCGATTAGCGCTTTTTGTATCTTATCAAGCTCCGTTACCGCAGCTTTTTGGACATCATCAGGCTGATAATCGCCCTGTTCAAGGGCTTGTTGGTAACATGTCAGGGGAGAAATGGTTTGCATAGTGGGTACCGTTAAGATATTCGAAGACGACAAACACAACATTGAAAACCGCTATACAGTACGCCAGGTTAACTCAGGATTCCACATCCTGAGCATTAACAGGTATAGTGAGGTAAACTATTTTCGACTAGCATCTTACTGTAAATGGGTAGTTGCTTATCGTCGCCCCCTTAGAACAACGGATATTATGGGAGTCATTATGACCTGGGAATATGGGCTTATCGGATTAATTGTCGGCGTTATCGTTGGGATTGTTATCACACGTTTTGGTAGCCGCAAACTGCGTGATCAGCACGCACTGCAGTACGAATTAGAAAAAACCAAAGATGAACTCAAAGAGTTAAAACAAGAACTCAATGGTCACTTTGTTCGCAGCGCTGAACTGCTTGAAAATATGTCACAGAACTATCAAGAGCTCTATCAACATATGTCGAGCACGACCAAAGAGCTGTTACCAGAGCAAGCGACACAGAGCAACCCGTTCGTTTGGCAGCAGGGCGCTAAAAACGTTGAATCTGAGAATGGATTAGCTGAGATGCCGCGAGATTACTCTGAAAAATCTTCAGGTTTATTAAGAAATTCTAACACTGAAAAATAATCGTAAGGGTCAATGATGAAGAAAAATCGTACACCCTTGGCGCTAGCGATGGCGCTAAGTATCAGTTTGGGTATGGCTTACCTGCCCGCTTCGTATGCGAATTTACCTGCACAGGTTGGTGATCAACCCTTACCCTCGCTCGCGCCAATGCTTGCTAAAACGCTACCTTCTGTTGTCAGCGTACAAGTCAGCGGTACGACGACGGAAAGCCAAGATCAGCAGCTTCCTGAACCGTTGAAACGTTTTCTTGGCCAAGCGCCACAACAGCAACAGCCAACACCGTTTCAAGGTTTGGGTTCAGGTGTCATCATTGACGCTAAAAATGGTTACATACTGACCAATAACCATGTCGTTAATGGTGCAGATAAGATTACGGTGCAGTTGGGCGATGGCAATGAATACCCCGCAAAGCTGGTGGGTCATGATAGCCAAACCGATATCGCGCTTATCCAAGTTAAGAATGCGAAAAATTTAGTCCAAATTAATGTTGCGGATTCCGATGCTTTACAAGTGGGTGATTTCGCGGTCGCCATTGGTAACCCCTATGGTCTCGGGCAGACAGCCACCTCTGGCATCATCTCTGCGCTCGGACGTAGCGGCTTAAATATTGAAGGCTTAGAAAATTTCATCCAAACCGATGCAGCAATTAACCGCGGCAACTCTGGCGGTGCCCTGGTTAACCTGAAAGGTGAACTCGTCGGGATCAACACCGCTATTTTAGCTGCCAGCGGCGGAAATATTGGTATCGGCTTTGCTATCCCTTCCAATATGGCGATGAATCTTGCCCATCAGCTGATTAAAAACGGTAAAATTACCCGCGGCCAGCTCGGCTTGAAAGGGACAGAGATGTCTTCGGATATGGCGAAAGCATTCCATGTCGATGTGCAACGTGGGGCATTTGTTGCAGAGGTTTTACCCAATTCAGCTGCCGCCAAAGCGGGGATTAAGGCGGGAGACATTATCACTGGCTTGAATGGTAAACCTATCACCAGTTTCGCCGAACTTAGGGTGAAAGTTGGTACCAGCGCGCCAGGCGATAAAGTGACCTTAACCTTATTGCGAGACGGTAAATCGATTAATGCCGAAGTCACTTTAGAGCAAAGTGCACCTGAGGTCGTCCCGACCACCATTGACCTCCCAGCGTTACAAGGTGCAGCGTTCAGCGATGGGATGACTTTGAGTAAAGCGAAAGGCGTCAAAGTAGACAGCGTTACGCCGTCTAGCCCTGCTCAACAAATTGGCTTACACACCGGTGACGTCATTACGGCCATTAACCGTCAACGTGTCGAGTCACTTGATGCAATGAGTAAGATTTTAGCGACCAAACCTCCCGTTATCGCCATGAGTGTTATGCGCGGCAAAGATAACCTCTTTTTACTGCTTCGCTAACCCCAATAAGGATAGGTACAGAGGTGCGTACCTATCCTTCTCATGGTATTCTGCAGCAACCTCTCCCTTGGCAACTAAATTAGCATGTTATTTAAATTACTTCGTTCAGCGCTTATCGGCCTTGTTGTCGCCATAATTTTACTTGTCGGTATGCATTTGCTGCGTAACGGTGGCGCACTGTTTTCGAATAATGAAGCACCTGCTAATACCCAAGAATCGGTGTTCAGTTTCAGCCAAGGCGTGCGTCGAGCCGCGCCAGCCGTCGTGAATGTTTATAATCGCAACTCACAAACACAAGGTAAAAGAGACTTCACTACCTTGGGGTCGGGAGTGATTATGAACCAGCGCGGCTATATTCTGACGAATCGCCACGTCATCAGTAATGCTGATCAAATTATCGTCGCCTTGCAAGATGGTCGCTTTTACGAAGCAACCTTGGTCGGTTCTGATGCCATGACTGATCTGGCGGTACTTAAAATTTCTGCACCGAGCTTACCCATCATTCCGATTAACGACGAACGTAACCCGCACATTGGTGATGTCGTTATGGCGATAGGTAATCCCTATAATCTTGGTCAGACCGTCACCCAAGGCATCATTAGTGCTACTGGCCGTGTCGGCTTAAGCTCTTCCGGACGGCAAAACTTTCTGCAAACAGATGCCTCGATCAACCAAGGTAACTCTGGAGGCGCATTGATTAACTCATTGGGTGAACTCATGGGGATCAATACACTGACCTTCGATAAGAGTAATGATGGCGAAACGCCTGAAGGAATTGGTTTTGCCATTCCAACACCGTTAGCGATTAAGATTATGAATAAACTTATTCGCGATGGTCGCGTGATCCGTGGCTTTATCGGGATTACTGGTCGAGAAATTCCTCCGATGCATGAACAAGGGAATAGCTACGAAAAATTACAAGGCATAATTGTGACTAAAGTCACTGGGCCTGCCGAGTTGGCGGGAATTAAGGCCAATGACCTTCTACTCAGTGTCAACAATAAGCCCGCGGTTTCCGCACAAGAAACCATGGATCAAGTTGCAGAAATACGACCTGGCTCTGTCATTGACGTACAGATCCTTAGACAAGGTCAGAAAAAAAACCTGCCTGTCACTATTCAAGAATTTCCTCAGGATAGTAATTAATTATCCTCCTCAGTTCTCTCGCTTTGTATGAATAATAAATCGGTTTACTGAGGGGGATGCGTTAAATTCCTTACGTATTATCAGGTGTAAAGCGAGCAACTTTCATAGTCTTTGACCCTGTTTTTATTTACACATAGAATATAATTCGTCTATATCCTTAGTTATTAAGATTAATTCTCTATAAGCTAATTTTCTCTGTACAGTGTTTATTGAATAAAAATGCAGCAAGATGCATAATAATATTATTCCCCCTATTTCAAAGGTTTTTTATGCGAACCCCTTCTAAACAAGATGATCTGGTACGAGCCTTTAAGGCGCTTCTTAAAGAAGAAAAATTTAGCTCTCAAAGTGAAATTGTTCATGCCCTGCAAGAAGATGGTTTTCAGAATATCAACCAGTCGAAAGTGTCACGTATGCTGACGAAATTTGGCGCGGTAAGAACCCGTAACGCCAAAATGGAAATGGTTTATTGCTTACCCGCTGAATTAGGCGTGCCTACCACGAGCAGTCCACTGAAAAACTTGGTGACCGATATCGACTACAATGATGCGTTGGTCGTTATTCGTACCAGTCCAGGGGCCGCGCAGCTCATTGCTCGTCTATTAGATTCATTAGGTAAGTCAGAGGGGATTTTGGGGACAATTGCTGGCGATGATACGATTTTCATTACGCCTTCCCGCGGCTTTACTGTAAAAAAACTCCATGCCGTCGTACTGACGCTGTTCGAACAAGAGCTTTAATCTGCCTAGTAATAGATCACTGGCAGACAGCTATCGCCGGCTGCCAGTTAGGGTGTTAGATATTAATCATCGTAGATTGATAACGGGTTAAAATATCCGTTAAGCGGTGAACCGACTCTTGCATTGGGATAGACGCTTGATGCTCACTCAGTAATTTCTCGTAAGCCGTCAACTCCTTTAGCAATCGCATATAGTAGTACTCTTTCTTCTCGACGCTGTGTGCCGCTATCACCTTATCGCCCGTTAACCGCAACTGCTGATGGAACTCTGATAACACAGGGTTTGGCGGAATAGCAAAACTCCGCAGACGTTGCTGGCTAATAATGAGTGTTAGGGCTAAGCGGTATTTATTAAGATCCCCAGGAAACATATTGAGCAACATAAAGAGCTGTTGATACAGGGCCGGTAAATGGTTTTCACGGCGACGAGAAGGATTGGTGGTCAAGGATGCCACGGCGGAATACATCAATCGGTTAAGTATTTTACGCCCCGTCTTAGCCTTTGATTTATCCCTAATCAGTAATATCACCATTAACGCTAAGAAACAGCCAATCATTTGCCCCAACGCACTATCTAGAAAAGACTCAATCGGGAACGTAATGGGGTTACTCAGCACAATAATATTGAGCGTACCAATGAATCCCCCTAAAGCCCCTACCTGCCGACGTTGAATCAACACCCCGGCGACAAAGGCTAATACACCGATAATGAGACAGAGTAAGAAAATACTCTGTTGGGTATTAGGCATTAAGTAAGCGTAGTAAAGTAAACCGATAGGGAACGCTGCAGTCATACCATAAAGGAAATCTTTCGCCATCATCAGTGGATTAGGAATTCTCATCGCCAGTGCGGTTACCACCGCCAGCATGATCATACAACCACTGCCAGCATTCCAACCGGAATAAAGCCAAAATAATACCCCAGAGAACGTTGCAACAAAGGTACGAATACCATTGATCATCGCGTGATGGGTTTCAGCGGACCGAGGTGCGACAATAACTTCACGACGAAGGATCGCCTCTTCTGTACCATTGATTCTCACGTTGCTGCGGATCCCTTTTGACAGCAAGAGATACTCTGACGCCGCCGTTACCCACGTAGAGAGTGCTAAAGGCACTGACTCTGCCGGATACTCATTGAAAAGCTTACGTAACTCGCGAACTTTATTACGCAACTCACCAATAGTCTCAACCTTCTGATCGATAACTTCGATAAATGCACTAGAAAGATATTCCGGATGCGCCTGCAGGTTGAGGTAGGTTTCGGTAGAGTGGGTGATCATCGTTAGAGAGAGGGTATTTAACATTTTCAATCGACGGCTACTGTTCTGCCAATGCGATGATTCCATTTTTAGCTGGCTACGCATACCACCGAAAGCGCTACTGCGTGCCACTAAGCTACTCCATGCCTTATCGATCGTCTCTTTCTCGCCCTTTCCCACACATAATTGCAGTAGTTGATACTGCGCGAGTAAAAGCTGATCAACCTCTTGGTCGATAACGCGTTTAATGGAACGTGGAGAGAAAAACGTATCAGATAAAATGGCACAGAGAATACCGATAAAAATCTCGCTACAACGTTCGACGGCCAATCGAGGCATTAGCTCCATAGAGCCAGAAGCGTTTGAGGAAATAATGATAATTAACGCGGTGTAGCCGGCTAAGCCAAAAGCGTAAGAGTTATCCACTTTGACCAAGGACGAGATCCAGACACAAAAGCCCGCCCAGAGGCAGCTAAGAAATAGCATAATAATCGGCGCTCTAATCGTCGTCATCACGATAGCTAACGCCGCGATACAACCTAAGAAGGTACCAATAATACGGAGTAGTCCACGGTAGCGGAGCGCACCAGAGTATGGATCGCCCCCGGCGGCAAAAGCTTGTCCGCCGGCCACAATACCGGCGGTCATCACCGCCCAACGTGGGGTTTCTAAATTAAAATAGAACCCCAACAACATCGCTAACAAGACAGCAAAAGTTAATTTAACTGGGAAGCGTAAGAACTGAATCATACCGCCTCCCGATTATCCAAATTCGCGTAGTCGATTGGTTAATTTTTCCAGAGGAGAAGGTTCACGATCTTGACGATCTTTTTCACCCGTAATAATCACCGTGGCCGTGGTACCTGCTGGGAAACGATTACCCACTTGTTCATCAAGATGAATACGAACCGGCACACGCTGTGCTAGACGAACCCATTCCAAGTTCGAATCGACGTTCGCCATTCCTTTACTGTCATTACTGCTACTACTATTGGTGACACCCGAGGCGACACTTTCTACCGTCCCGCGCAGTTTTAAATTACTCCCTAAAGGCGTAATCTCTGCACGAAGGCCACGGCGTACCGCATGAAGTTTAGTCTCTTCTAAGTAAGCGGTGACGTAGAAGGTGCGGTCTTTCACCAATGCTACAGCAACTGAACCACGATTGATAAATTCGCCACCGTAAACATTAAGGTTAGTGACCCAGCCATCTGCCGGTGCTTTAACCGTTGCACGAACCAAGTCGAGCTGAGCCAGATCCCGTGCTGCAGCCGCTTTAGCAAGTTGGTGTTCACTGGTTTGGAGATCGTTGTTCGCCTGCTCTACCGCTTCCCGAGATAACGCCACAGTGCTAAGTTGATTACGCCTTGCCGCTTCGCGTCTTTTTTCGGCAACCACTGCTTGGTAGTAATCGACATCTGCTTGCGCTTCGTCTAAGGCTTCCTTAAATCGCGGGCGATCAATTTCAAACAGTGTTTCTCCCTGCTTCACGTATTGGTTATCGCGCACGTTCACTTGTGTAATCAATCCCGTTACGTCGGGTGCAATCGCGACCACATCGGCGGAGAATTTTGCGTCACGTGTCCAAGGGGATTCGGTGTAATACACCCATGTACGAAAAACAATCACAATGGCGATAATCACTAGCACAAAAGTAATCGCGTAGCGGGCCACTTTTTTTATTAACGTTTTCACTGAAACCTCAGACAATTAGACTCGAAACCAGATAAAACACACAGCAGTAAAGGGCGGTATTTACCAGTGCCGGATGCCACACCAAATCGTAGATTCCCGTTGGCGTAAGCACTTTTTTCACTAGCCAAAACACAATGAGAGATAAGATAAGCTCAACAAAAATAGGTGGAAATGAGAGCCCAAATATCACCAAAACTGGATGCACACTCATGTAAAATCCTTTAACACATTAGCCAGCGAGCCACTCGGCATGGGTTACTGGAAAGCTTTAAGATCCATAATGGCGACTTACTTGGTTAGAAGGTAACAAAAACTGTACTATTACCCGTCGGTGACCAAACCAAAAAATCACTACAGTTAGAAACGACGATGCGAGAATAGAGAAATAAACTTCTATTTATATCGCTATAGTAACGTGTCTTTGCGATCATTTTCTATATTTTGTGAACTAAATCACTTTTAACTCAGAGTTAATAATGGAACGATTAAAACGAATGGCTGTGTTTGCCAAAGTTGTTGAACAAGGCTCGTTTACCGCCGTTGCACAGCAAATGCAGGTCAGCGTTTCTTCAATCTCACAGACCATCTCCCGCTTAGAGGATGAGCTAAACATTAAGCTGCTCAACCGCAGTACTCGGCGTATTGGAATGACTGAAGCGGGGAAAATTTATTACTTGGGTTGTCAACGAATGCTTAATGAGGCCACTCTCGTCCACGAGCAATTATTTGAGTTTAATAATACGCCAGTGGGTACGTTACGTATTGGCTGCAGCACGACAATGGCACAAAACGTTCTCGCCCCTATCGCAATGAAATTGTTGGCCGATTATCCAGGGCTCGAGATCGATCTGATCACTGATAACCCAACCCCCGATTTGATTACGCATGGACTGGATCTGGTCCTCAGGACCGGACACTTAGAAAATTCTACGCTGTTCTCTCGCCAGATTGGCGCGATGCCGATGGTAATTTGCGCCAGTAAAGAGTATCTCAGCCAAATTTCGCTTCCCACCCATCACAGTGAGTTAGCATCGCTATGTTGGCTAGAGTATACCTTGTCGCCTTATAATGAGATGGAACTCACCGCCCCAGATGGCGAATTAATTCACCTTTCTCTTAGCGGTCGTTTCGCCACCAATGACCCACAAACCTTGGTGCATTGGCTCAAGTCAGGCGCCGGCATCGCTTATATGCCAATGATGTGGATAATGGATGAAGTGAAACAAGGGAATATCCGCATATTACTGCCCGACTACAGTTCCAAGCCGCGCCCCGTCCATGCGTTATATACAGAGAAAGATAAATTACCGCTAAAAGTTCAAATCTGCTTATCTTTACTCGCCGACTATTTTAAAGAGATGGCCACGCGCTACGAGCTGTTTTTGAGTAAAAGGTAGCGTTACGCTACCTTCTCTCTCTCTAGGCCGTACCACCTACCGTCAAGCGGTCGAGTTTTAAGGTCGGTTGACCGACACCGACGGGGACACTTTGTCCTTCTTTACCACACACCCCAACGCCTTTATCAAGCGCCAAGTCATTACCGACCATTGAGATTTGCTGCATCGCTTCAATCCCTGACCCAATCAAAGTTGCCCCTTTAACCGGAGAGGTAATTTTTCCTTTCTCAATTAAATACGCTTCCGACGTCGAGAAGACGAATTTGCCTGACGTAATGTCAACTTGCCCGCCCCCAAAATTAGGCGCGTAGATACCATAGTCGACACTTTCAATGATCTCTTGCGGGGTTGATTGGCCCGCTAACATATAGGTATTGGTCATTCTTGGCATAGGCAAATGTGCATAAGACTCTCGTCGACCGTTACCCGTCGGTGGAAGCCCCATTAATCGTGCGTTTAATTTATCTTGGATAAAGCCTTTCAAGATACCCTTTTCAATCAATACATTGTATTGGCCTGGAACCCCTTCATCGTCGATAGCAATCGAGCCACGTAGACCATTCAAAGTACCGTCATCCACGACAGTGCACAGCTCTGATGCTACTGGCTGCCCCATTTGGCCGCTAAACATTGACGTACCACGACGATTAAAATCGCCTTCTAAGCCGTGACCGACCGCTTCGTGGAGTAACACTCCCGGCCACCCTGCGCCGAGGACCACTGGTAGCGTGCCAGCCGGAGCTGCCACTGCAGAAAGATTGACGAGAGCCATTCTTACCGCTTCTTTTGCCCAGCCGTCACAGCGCGTTTCACCCTGTTCATCGAGTAAGAAGAATTCATAGCCTGTCCGTCCACCCCCGCCGCATGAACCATGCTCGCGTTTCCCTTGATCTTCAACCTGAACGCTAATCGATAAGCGTACTAAGGGCCGAATATCGGCAGCAAAAGTACCATCTGTGGCGGCAATTAGGACTTCTTCGTAAACGCCAGATAAGTGAGCACTTACCTCTTGAACACGTGGGTCGGCATCACGTGCTACGCGGTTAACTCGGTGCAACAGGGCGATTTTATCTTCGCGCGTCAAACTGTCTAATGGGTTAATCGCAGCATATAACGCTTTATGCTCTACCGCGGCGAGGGTGCGTATTTTACCATCGCCTTGCTCTTGAACGATGCTGCGTGCAGCACCGGCACTTTGTTCGAGTGCCTTTAACGTCAGCTGATCCGCATAAGCAAAACCGGTTTTCTCGCCGCTCACAGCACGAATACCGACACCTTGGTCAATATGCCAAGATCCTTCTTTAATGATGTTATCTTCAAGTCCCCACGATTCATGCATGCTGGACTGAAAATAGAGATCACCGTAGTCCAAATGGCGTTCTGAAAGCTGGCTGAGTACGCGTGAAAGATCATCGTGCGTAATAGTATTTTGAGTTAGTAAATGCTCGCTAACCAGGTTCAGTTTCATAAGTTCTCACTTTTAATTTGCGCCAACGAGATAATCACTCGTTATGGCTTTTTTCATTCTTTACTTACGCAGGACTTCTTTGACGTCCGGTTTGTCCATAGGTCCAGTGATACTGTAACGTAATAAGGATATTTTACTCCATATCGGGGACAATACTTTACTTGCCACCACGACTGAAGCGCCCACAATAGGGTTAATTGCGAAGGCCGCGGCAACACCGACCGGTACTGAAATTTCAGGCGCAACGGTGGCTAACAGATCAAACTGACGATTGACAAAATTCACCTCACCGCGCATACCAATATCCGCTTCTAAGCCATCGATATTAAGATTTTCAGTATGTAACACCCCTTTGTCTAACCAAGCGGTTCCTGTAATGCTGTCGTAGTAAAAACCGCTATCCAAAGTGCCGCGAAAATCTAAACTGACTTTACGCAGTAACGCATCGACGCTTAACAGGCGTAATACTTGCCCAGCGGTACCTGTCTCGACATGCCTGAATGTCCCCTTACCTGCATTCAATGTCAGTAATCCACTTAATGTTTTAATGGAGGGCTGCCAAGGAACATCTTTCCAATGTAAGTCGTAACCTAGATGTAGCGGAGTATCACTCACGGGCACCTCAACGCCAAACCAGTGGGCAGCATCTTCCAAATTATCGGTATGCAGATGGCCTTTAAGGGCCGTGCGTTCTTGTCCAGGAACATTATTCCACTCTCCCATCACGGATAAACGGCTACGCCCTGTGTCGACAGTCCCCTCTCGTAAGGTTAGCGTGTGCTGATTAGCACTTAATTTTCCCTTAATTTGACCAAAGTTTTGTCCGGCAAACCAACAGGAAGAGCAGGTCGCATCCAATTTCGGCCATTGGCTAAAATCGAGATGATTATCGGGTAGGACTTTTTCGGCGTGTTGCTCCGTGCGGCCAGTGGAGAACTGTGGATTATAATAGAGATAATCCATATTGAGCAGCCAAGGCTGCCCCGGCCGAATCTGTAGGGTGCCTCGTGCCTCATCGCTGTTCACCGATAGATGAGGGGTTGACAGCAACTGTTGTACCTGAAGACGAAGGTTACGCCATTGCTGCCCATAAAGGCCTAATGCTGGCGTCGTTACCTGTAGTGTTACAGGCAGCTCAAAGGGAACCGACTTCCGCCAACTTTGCCCTGTCGTAGGGGACTGCGGCGTTTTTTTCGCCGAGCTTGGTGTGGCTGAAGGGAGCGTTTTCAATGTCGCCATCAACTTGTCGCCGTCAAGGACGGGTAACTGAATATCCATCATCGCTTGCAAGGGTAAGGATGGATGTTCGTCGGCCTGACTGGTCCACTGCCCTTTTTCAAGTGCCAACCGAGGTGATAACCTCCATTGGGTGGTGAATCGTTGTTGGTGATCAATCACGCCCTGCACTTGTAGCGTCGATAAATTGCCCGTGGCTTCAACGGAGAGCGGGAAGGCACTGGGTTTAAGGTTTAATGCTTCCGGCAGTTTACCCCTGACTCGCGTTGCATCACTGACGACCTTAACCCGGTAAGTGGCCCCACCATGATGAGGAAGAGCAATCGCTACTTGGCTATGCCAAGGTAACCGCCCGAGTAACTGCTGGTGTAACGTTTTTGGGAAAGCATTAATTTTCTCTAAAGCCCAATCACCCTCGGCCTGAATATCGATCGCGAACTGTTGCGCTTGTTCTTCCGTAGAAAAATTCACCTTAATCGGTTGTCCAAACCACTGGGCTGATATCGGGGTACTTTGTAAACGCCCATTATTATACGTAAACCGCCCCGTTACACCTTTCATTTGCGTTTGCAATGGCACAATAGTGAGTTGATTATTCTTGAGGTTAACGTCTCCCTTTGCGATCACCTCTTTACCATCCAAAGGAATCGTTAACCCTAAATGCCCGTAGACTTCCCCATTAACCTTAAGTTGGTCTAATGCACTGCCGACACTTTTCGCTAAGGGCGTCTGTTTCATATAGCGATGGATATCTTCCCCTTGCCCGCGAATATCCCCCTCGATCAATAATTGTTCTTTATGATAATCGGGGATATCGGCCGTCACCTGTGTGACAGGAACGTTACCTAAGCGGATTGCATCGGCTTTCATCAATAGTCCGTTATTGACAAAGTTCAGATCAATATCCAGAGGTGACAATGCAGGCCACCCAGGCTGAAAAGCAAATTTTGCTTGTTTTAACGGAACGGTGACTTGGAACGTTCCCTCGTTATGAATGAACGGGAATTGATGTGGATTCCCCGCAAAGACTAAGGTTGCATCCTTTGCATTACCCCCTTGAATAGCGGTACTCAGGTAATGCACTAACCCTTTAGGCATAATCTTTATAGGAAAATAACGCCAAGCATCCGCACCATCTGTTGCATTAATCCCCGCTAAAATCTGCAAGTTCGGCGGACCATCATTCGACTGTTGGTACGAGAAATCTCCTTTGGCGGTAACCGATTTTGCGCTGACGTCGATATCGTGTCCTGAGAGGGCGAGGGCCTTATCCTGCCGCTTCCATGCAAATCCCCCAGAGAAATGGTTAAGTTCGATCGGAGCCTGCAGTTGTCCCTGAGAGGCCAAGGTTTGTTGGCCTAATTCTAGCGTGGTTTCACCTTGCGCTATCCCTCCGGTCAACGAGCCAGAAAATCCTGTGACTGCCGGTAATTTCTGAAAGGCTTGCCAACTCAGTTGCTGCCACTGCGCGGCAACACGGGTCTGCTGCAGATCGTGAAGCGGGATATCAGCAGCAAGGCGAGTGATCCGCCCTTGAGGGTTAGCCTGCTGCCATAAGTTGGCATAAGTAGACTGTAATGGAGAAAGCAGTGGCACCAGAGGGCTAAGCCGCGCAAGATCGATATTGGCTGCACGGATTCGTATCGCTGAATGCTCTGCCGGTAGCCAAGGCTGCTCGTTGTCGGCTTGCCAATTTAGGGCTAAGCTTCCTCGCGGCCAGCGCGTATTATCGATGCTGATCCCTGTATCAGGAAGCAGTAAGACAAAACCTTTACCCACCCGCGTTAACTTAGCCGATAGCTGCGTCAACGATAACTGATGAGCCGCTTGATTTGCCTGTTGCCACTCGGCGTCGCCGCGATTGATGATAACATCGCCAGAGGATAGCACCCCATCTGACATATGCAGCCAAACCCTCAAACTGAGGTGGGCTTTTTTTAAGTTGGTATTCTTATTGATCCAATTCCCTAACCACGGTTTGGCGTCAATATCATCCACTTTGATCCAGACAGTGCCTTTATCCAGTAACTGCTGCTTATCCTGCAAATTCACCCGCAATTGCGCGGTACCATGTTGGCCGGTAAAGCTGCTCAGATTCACTAGACCTTCTGCTCGATGTAATTTCCCTTCATTAAACCAAGTCAAGGTGGGTATGTTCAGCGTCACACGCTGACCTGAAGGAGAGGGAAAATCGATCGTACTTTCACGAAGAATAAAATGGTCGAAACGCTGCAAAAAGAGATTCTTCACTTTATTACTGTCGTAACCGTTATGCGATGAAGACTCTTTTTGTGGGAATTGCTGTATAAAGAAGTGAAGTTGCCAGAAGGTTAGGTCGCGGAATTGTAACTTAGCATGAAGGAGCGATTGCCAGACGTCTAAAGCAAGCGTGACTTTCTTTATCTGAAATTTACCGCCATCGGCCAACTCCGCCGAAAAATTATCGACATTAAGGGTAGGACCAAAGTTTTTCCACTCACCTTGAAGCTTATCGGCCGAGAAATGGATGCCGGTTGCGGTTGATGCAGCATTAAGCAGTTGTGCGCGATAATGGTCCATGTAAGGCATAGCCAAACGTAAAACCGTCACAAACAGTGCAGCGATTACAATCAGCGCGGTAATTATCCGTAATGTCCATTGTGATAACCTGCTCACTGTCCCCTCACTCTACGATCCATCGACTGCGATTACATAAGTACTACATCAAACTGCTCTTGAGTATAGAGGGGTTCGACTTGTACTTTGACCTGTTTACCTAAAAAGATTTCGACTTCCGCCAGTGCATGGGCTTCTTCATTCTTTAACGCCTCACAGACTCTCGGCGACGCATACACTAAATAGCTGTCAGAATCGTAACTATGATGAACACGCACAATCTCGCGCATGATCTCATAACAGACCGTATCGGCAGTTTTCACGCTGCCACGCCCTTGGCAGGTTGGGCATTTTCCACACAAAATATGTTCGAGGCTTTCGCGGGTCCGCTTACGCGTCATTTCCACTAAACCTAACGATGAAAAGCCATTAATACTGCTTTTCACTCTGTCTTTACTCATCGCACTTTCTAATGTGTGTAATACTCGGCGACGGTGTTCTTCATTACTCATATCAATAAAATCGATGATGATAATGCCGCCTAAATTCCGTAACCGAAGTTGACGGGCAATGACTTGTGTGGCTTCGATATTGGTATTGAAAATCGTTTCTTCGAGATTACGATGCCCCACAAAGGCCCCAGTATTAATATCGACGGTGGTCATTGCCTCGGTCTGATCAATAATCAGATAACCACCAGACTTTAACGCCACTTTTCGTTCCATCGCCCGTTGGATTTCATTCTCCACGTCAAACAGATCGAAAATAGGCTGCTCACCGCTATAGTGCTCGAGTTTTTCCGTTAGCTCAGGGACATACTCGCCGGTAAACTCCAATAGCTTTTCGTAGGTCGCTTTAGAATCGACCCGAATATGGTCAAGCGGCGCCTCAACGAAATCGCGCAATACCCGTGCTGCCAACGCAATCTCACCATAAAGCTTTATTCGCGTCTGATTACGCTTCTTACGCTTACATACCTTTGCCCACAAACGCTTTAGAAAGGCGGCATCCCGTGCCAATTCAGTATCGCTGATCCCTTCTGCTGCGGTACGAATAATAAATCCACCCTGCTCATCACAATATTGATGAACTGCCTGCTTAAGGCGTGCACGCTCCGCTTCACTTTCAATACGTTGTGAGACCCCTACGTGGGATGCACCAGGCATAAAAACCAGATAGCGGGAAGGCAGTGTGATATCCGTAGTGAGCCTCGCCCCTTTCGTTCCAAGTGGATCTTTAACCACTTGTACCATCAAATCTTGACCAGGCCGAACTAATTCAGAAATATTTTTAACATGAAACTTCTTCTGCTCTTCTCCTGCCACACATTCGGTATGTGGCACGATATCGTAAGCATGGAGAAACGCAGACTTATCTAAGCCAATATCGACAAAGGCCGCTTGCATACCGGGCAAGACACGGCTTACGCGACCTTTGTAGATATTGCCGACGATCCCTCTTTTCGCTTCTCGCTCAATATGAATTTCTTGCAAAATTCCACTATCGAGGTAAGCAACACGTGTTTCAGAAGGCGTAACATTGATCAGTAGTTCAGCAGTCATTAACACTCCTTATCGCTATCGCTAGGATTGAAAGTCAGTCAGCAATTCATACGTTTCTACCAGCGGCAATCCAACCACTGCAGAATAACTGCCCTGAATTTCACGGACAAAATTTCCACCCAGCCCTTGGATTCCATAGGCGCCCGCTTTATCCATGGGTTCCTGAGTCTCGATATAGTGGCGAATTCGCTCGGGCGTCAAATGACAAAAAGTTACCGTTGTTTGTACACACCGCGTGGTTATTTTATGTGAATCGGCAAGGGTAACGGCGGTGAATACTTGGTGAGAATGACCTGATAATTGGGTCAACATGTCAAAGGCATGGCTAGGCGATAACGGTTTTTCCAGCACCCGCTCCCCCATTACAACGATAGTGTCTGCACCTAATACTGGCCGTTTATCTGGGGCTATCTTAACCCCGGCCAGCGCTTTATCTCGCGACAACCTTGTCACATAATCGAGCGGCGACTCATTCGCCTGTCGTTGTTCAACAACCTCAGTAACTAAACGAGTAAAGGGGACGCCTAATTGTGTGAGCAACTCGGCACGACGAGGAGAGGCTGATGCAAGATAAATGGGCAACATAAATAGCCTTACTGAATCGAAAATTGATAACGTATCTTACGCATCAATAAAAATAGCCAAGGCCACAATAATCCATCGACCAATGCACCCATAAAAATTTCTGGGCGGAAGGTGATATCCGTTACCATAAACTGTACCCAGAAAACCATCACATCACTGACCAGTGAGAATAGCACGACAACGCCAGCTTGTTGCCACAGCGCCAAATTACGAAATAGCTGAAATCGGTAAACAATCAGGTAAGCAATAATACTGAACGTTAAGGCGCGGATCCCTAGGGTAGAGCCTGAAACCAGGTCCATTACCATGCCGATGAAGAAACCTGTGCCGATATTCACGCGATGGGGTAGCGCAAGAATCCAGTATAAGAGTAGCAGCAACATCCACGATGGCCGGAACATGTAATATTGCTCCGGCCAAGGCATCACTTGTAAAACGAGGGCGATGACAAACGAAAGCCAGATAACCCAACCACCTTGTCTACGATAGCGACTCAAGGACGCCCTCCAGACGGTAGAGACTGTCCTGTAGCCGCTGGAACCGTGGCGGCAGGGGGTGTTGCCCTAGCCGAGGGAGCAATTGGCGTAGGTGCCGTTGCCGCAGGGGACGTCCCAGCAGGAGTCGGTATTTGCGGCATCATCTGCTGTAAACGCTCATTCGCCACTTGATTGACCTCTTGGGGGGTTGCCGATACGTCGGATTTATTGTCATTGTTCCACAATAATAATAGATAGCGTAAACGTTGCAAGTCCGCCGCAGGCCGCACTTCAATCACCGTTGTCGCGCGCTGCATATCCGGCGTGACAGAAGACACAACACCGACCGGATACCCCTCAGGGAAGCGTCCACCTAACCCAGACGTCACGAGCACATCCCCAACTTTTACATCGGCATTTCCAGTCAAGTGTTCAAGTTGAAGGTTTTCGGTACAACCATTGCCCGTTGCAATAGCACGTAAATCGTTACGGAGTACTTGCACCGGTAGAGCATGTGAACCATCGCAGATCAGTAAGACCCGGCTGGAGAATTGAGCAACTGCAATCACCTGCCCCACGACGCCTTTATCACTAATCACCGGCTGGCCTTCGTAAACGCCACTGCGGGAGCCTTTATCGATCACCACTTGATGACTATAAGGGTCGGTAGCTTCCGAAATGACTTGGGTCACCATTTTATGTTCGTCTTGGCGGAGCGGAGAGCCGAGGAGTTCTCTTAGGCGTACGTTTTCTTGACGATATTGCCCCAACAACAATAACTGACTATTTTTCAGTCGTAACTCTCGCTGAAGCGCTTGGTTTTCTTGTTCAAGTGTCTGACGGGAGGTGAGAGCGTCTGCAGTACTGTCGAGGAAACGACGAGGGCCGTCAGCCATAAAGTAGAACGGGCTGACTGAGGTATCGAGGTAGTCGCGTATCCCACGAAACGAGCTAACGTGACTGTCGGTTATGATCACTGCAATAGCCGCCAATACAGCTAATACTAAGCGTATCTGCAGAGAAGAGCCTCTGCTAAAAATCGGCTTCATAAAATCCTGCGTGTTTTTCACAAAAAACAAGGGAGCGCGTTTCGATGCACTCCCCAAGGCCGGAAAGGTAATTCTGCTGAATTAAGCGTAGTGCAAGATCCTTTATTCAGCGAATAACCGCTACTCTTCGCTAAAGAGATCGCCGCCGTGAATATCAATCATCTCAAGAGCTTTACCACCCCCACGCGCAACGCATGTCAGCGGGTCTTCAGCAATGACGACAGGAATACCGGTTTCTTCAATCAATAAACGGTCAAGATTACGTAGTAACGCACCACCGCCCGTTAGGACCATCCCACGCTCTGAAATATCCGAAGCAAGTTCTGGTGGGCACTGCTCTAATGCCACCATGACGGCACTGACAATACCGGTTAACGGTTCTTGTAGCGCTTCGAGGATTTCGTTTGAGTTCAGGGTAAAACCACGCGGAACACCTTCAGCAAGGTTACGGCCACGCACTTCAATTTCTAAAACTTCATCGCCCGGGTAAGCCGAACCGATCTCATGTTTAATCCGCTCAGCTGTGGCTTCACCGATGAGTGCCCCATAGTTACGACGAACATAGTTGATAATCGCTTCATCAAAACGGTCACCGCCTACGCGGACTGATGCAGAGTACACCACACCGTTAAGGGAGATCACGGCAACTTCTGTCGTCCCGCCACCAATATCGACAACCATTGAACCTGTTGCTTCAGAAACAGGTAAACCCGCACCAATGGCAGCAGCCATAGGTTCTTCGATAAGGAAGACTTCGCGCGCACCGGCGCCTAACGCTGATTCACGGATAGCTTTACGCTCAACTTGCGTCGCGCCAACCGGTACACAAACCAATACGCGTGGGCTTGGGCGCATAAAGCTGTTGCTGTGGACTTGCTTAATAAAGTGCTGAAGCATTTTTTCAGTCACAAAAAAGTCAGCTATGACACCGTCTTTCATTGGACGAATGGCCGCGATATTACTCGGCGTACGGCCAAGCATTTGCTTAGCCCCTTGGCCCACCGCAGCAACGCTTTTTGGCGAACCGGCGCGATCTTGGCGAATTGCCACAACGGAAGGCTCATTCAGAACGATGCCTTGCCCTTTTACATAAATCAGGGTATTGGCAGTACCCAGGTCAATGGACAGGTCATTAGAAAACATGCCACGAAATTTTTTAAACATACTAGGGGGTAATCCTGCAAGCTGGGGGCGAAAATAAAATCCGCCTACTCTACCAACCACTCGAAGCAGCGACAAGGCGCAAAATCTGGCGCTTCGGTGAAAACTTTAAGTTAATTGACATTCAGCACTCGTTAATCGTTTACGATCGAACAAATACCTTTAAAAACAATTCGTTACCCAATTTTTTAGAAAACGCAAAAACGTATCGAGAAATAAAATCTAACACTTATACTTTATTTCTTTGTCTACCTTCGTAGCAGAAAAATTCAACAACGCTTTGCAATGGATAAACGTTGGGGGATTCTACCCTTATTTGGTGATATTTGCTCAACTTTTAGCGTAATTATTAAACATAAAATTGACACTAAACACTAGCCATCATTCAATTGAATTTTTTCTAAGCAGAATCTTTCGGAACATTCTTTACGAGGAAGCGCGATTAAGTGACAATTAATTGGAAATCTCCCGCCAACTTATCCTCAATACTCAGTTGCTTTAGGGGCTAAAATCGCCAAAATTGCACGACTCAATCACTAAATGACGTTATATTCGGCTTTTTTTTGGCGTAACGAGTGACAAATAGATTCGGGCAGAGTATTTTACGCAGTGCTTAACTATTGCAGGAGATACCCGCAAGATGGCTAATAAATTTCACATTTTGCTCTTAAACGGTCCAAACCTTAACTTGTTAGGGACCCGAGAGCCAGAAAAATATGGTCATGACACATTGGACGATATCGTGTCATCACTGCAGATTCAGGCTCAGGATTTGAATGTGCAATTAAGTCATTATCAATCAAACGCGGAATCGGCGTTGATCGATCAAATCCATCTTGCCCGTGGCAATGTGGATTATATCATCATCAATCCTGCAGCGTTTACACATACCAGTGTAGCAATACGTGATGCGTTTTTAGCGGTCAGCGTTCCTTTTATTGAAGTGCATCTCTCCAATGTGCATGCGCGTGAACCTTTTCGCCACCATTCATATCTTTCAGATATATCATCCGGCGTAATCTGCGGCCTTGGGGCTGATGGATATCGTTGGGCTTTACATACAGCGGTAAAACGCCTGTTAAATTCAAATTAATATAGAGTACGGAACCCACCATGGATATTCGTAAGATTAAAAAATTAATCGAACTGGTTGAAGAATCAGGCATTGCTGAGCTAGAAATTTCAGAAGGTGAAGAGTCAGTACGTATTAGCCGTTCCCCGGCAAATACCGGTTACCCGATGATGCAACAAGCTTACGCTGCACCAATGCAACAAGCACCAGCCTTAGCGGCAGCAGTCGCGCCAGCGGCAACTGAAGCTGCTGCACCAGTCGCTGCTGCACCAGAAGTGACTGGACACACTGTTCGCTCACCAATGGTCGGGACGTTCTACCGTACCCCAAGCCCAGATGCTAAGCCTTATATCGAAGTTGGCCAAAAAGTTAACGTTGGTGACACACTCTGCATCGTTGAAGCGATGAAGATGATGAACCAAATCGAAGCGGATAAAGCAGGTGTCGTCAAAGCGATCCTCATCGAGAGCGGTCAACCGGTGGAATTCGACGAGCCAATGGTCATCATCGAATAACGAGGTCCCTATGCTGGAAAAAATTGTTATCGCAAACCGCGGTGAAATTGCACTGCGTATTTTACGTGCCTGTAAAGAGCTCGGTATCAAAACGGTGGCCGTTCACTCCACCGCTGACCGCGAGCTGAAGCACGTGCTGATGGCTGACGAGACAGTCTGTATCGGTCCAGCACCATCAGTAAAAAGCTATCTGAATATTCCTGCACTCATCTCCGCCGCGGAGATCACCGGTGCAGATGCTATTCACCCTGGCTATGGATTTTTATCTGAGAACGCGGATTTTGCTGAACAAGTTGAGCGTTCAGGCTTCGTGTTTATTGGTCCTAAAGCAGAAACCATTCGCCTGATGGGTGATAAAGTCTCCGCGATCAATGCAATGAAGAAAACGGGTGTTCCTTGCGTACCAGGATCCGACGGATCGCTGGGTGACGATATGGATAAGAACCGTCAAATTGCTAACCGTATCGGTTACCCAATTATTGTTAAAGCCTCTGGCGGCGGCGGCGGACGCGGTATGCGTGTCGTGCGCAGCGACAAGGACCTTGAAACTTCCATTAAAATGACTCGTGCTGAAGCCAAAGCGGCCTTCAACAACGATATGGTCTATATGGAAAAATATCTCGAAAATCCACGTCATATCGAGATCCAGGTTCTTGCTGATGGCCAAGGCCAAGCTATCTACCTTGCAGAACGTGATTGTTCGATGCAACGTCGCCACCAAAAAGTGGTCGAGGAAGCGCCAGCACCAGGGATTACGCCTGAATTACGTAAGTTTATCGGCGATCGCTGTGCTAAAGCCTGTATCGATATCAACTATCGCGGTGCTGGGACCTTTGAGTTCCTTTTTGAAAACGGCGAGTTCTATTTCATCGAAATGAACACCCGTATTCAGGTAGAGCATCCAGTGACCGAAATGATCACGGGTGTCGATCTTATCAAAGAGCAACTGCGTATTGCGGCAGGGTTGCCTTTAAGCATTAAGCAAGAAGATATCGACGTGGTAGGTCATGCCATTGAATGTCGTATCAATGCTGAAGACGCTAATACCTTTTTACCAAGCCCAGGTAAAATTACTCGTTTCCACTCCCCGGGTGGTTTTGGCGTCCGCTGGGAATCGCACATCTACTCTGGCTACACCGTTCCGCCACACTATGACTCCATGATCGGTAAATTGATCACTTATGGAGAAACACGTGCGGTGGCGATTGCGCGGATGAAGAATGCCTTAGCAGAGTTGATCATCGACGGAATTAAATCCAACGTTGATCTGCAGCTTCGCATCATGAACGATGAAAACTTCGAAAAAGGTGGGACTAACATCCACTACTTAGAGAAGAAACTCGGTCTGCAAGAGAAGTAATTGCCTAGCAACCTTTTATCAGGGCCGGTCTAACCGGCCTTTTTCTTTGGTCTACTTTGAGGGCGAAGATGGATCCTCGTTTTATACAAGCGCATAAAGAAGCACGCTGGTCCCTGTTACTCAGTATAGCTTGGGTCTTAGTTTGGGTCGTAACGGCTTATACTGGTGGCCAGGAGTTAGGGCTATTCGGCTTCCCCCGTTGGTTTGAATGGTCATGTTTGTTTGCCCCTGCCCTATTTATTTTCCTCTGCTGGATGATGGTTCGATATCTCTTTGCAGACCTCCCCTTAGAGGACTGATTCCATGAACACTCATGTGCTCATTCCACTCATTATTTATCTCTTACTCGTCGTCATGATCTCAATCGTGGCCATGGTGCAGCAAAAACGTGCGAAAGGCCCCTTCCTCACAGAATATTTTCTGGGTGGTCGGACGATGAGCGGTTTTCTTCTTGCCATGACCCTCACCACGGCCTATATCAGCGCCAGTTCGTTTATAGGCGGCCCTGGCGCAGCGTATCAATACGGATTAGGGTGGGTAATGATTGCGATGGCCCAAGTGCCAACGGTCTGGCTCTCACTGGGCGTATTGGGGAAAAAATTTGCCATCCTCGCTCGACGCTATCGAGCGATCACCTTAAACGATATGTTGTATGCCCATTACCGTAGCCAGTGGGTCGTGTGGATAGCCAGTATCACCTTACTGATTGCGTTTATTGCAGTGATGACGGTGCAGTTTATCGGCGGAGCACGGTTGCTGGAAACAGTGGTCGGTATTCCTTACACCCAAGGACTATTAATCTTTGGGGCGATTATCGCGTTATACACCTCACTCGGCGGTTTTAGGGCCAGCGTTTTCAATGATGTCTTACAAGGTGTGGTGATGTTAGTCGGCACATTTTTGCTTCTCTATGCGGTCATTCATGCTGCGGGGGGTACGGCGCAGGCGGTGCATCAATTAAAACTGATTAATCCACAGCTGATTGAGCTACGAGGTGCGGGAAATATCATTACCCCTAGCCTGATTATATCTTTTACTGTGCTGGTTTGTTTCGGCGTGTTAGGGCTACCCAATACCGCGATACGGTCTATTTCCTACAGAGATAGCCGCTCCCTACATCGCGGTATCTTATTGGGGACGGCACTGTTGACCGTCTTAATGCTCGGGATGCATCTTTCTGGGGCCTTAGGCCGAGCGATACTGCCTAATCTTACCGTCCCCGATCAAGTCATCCCAACCCTGATGATGAAAGTATTACCGCCTTTTGCCGCCGGCATTTTTCTTGCCGCGCCGATGGCAGCCATGATGTCGAATATTAACGCTCACCTTCTGCAAGCATCGGCTACCTTAGTAAAAGATCTCTATTTACGGCTACGCCCAGCTGCTGCAACGCAGGAGAAACATCTGCGCCGCCTCTCCGTTAGTTTTACTTTCGTGCTAGGCATCGCGGTGATCTTGGCGGCGTGGCATCCACCACAAATGATTATTTGGTTAAACTTACTCGCCTTCGGTGCCTTAGAAGCCGTATTCTTATGGCCTTTAGTGTTAGGACTTTACTGGCGGAATGCTAACGCATATGGTGCAATAAGTGGCATGTTGGTGGGCGCTGTGCTTTATGGTCTTCTCGCCACGTTTTCGATACGCCTTGCAGGCTTACACCCGATCGTTCCGGCGTTAATCGCGAGTTTCCTCGCATTTGTTATCGCGAACCGTGTTGGACAGCAGGCCGCCCCTGCTACCCCTAATCAATAATGGAAATGCTATGCCTTGGATTCAAATTAAGATCAATACCACTGGAAACCATGCGGAACAGCTCGCGGAGGCCTTGGAGGAGACAGGTGCAGTCTCTGTCACCTTTCAAGATACCCATGATAATCCGGTCTACGAACCGCTGCCGGGTGAAACGCGTTTATGGGGCGATACCGATATCATCGGCCTATTCGATGCTGAAACCGATATGGCAACAGTTGTGACTATGATGGCGGCTCATCCACTATTAGGGGAAGACTTCCACCACAAGATAGAACAGATCGAAGATAAAGATTGGGAACGTGAATGGATGGATAATTTCCATCCCATGCGTTTCGGTGAGCGTTTATGGATTTGCCCTAGCTGGCGCGATGTCCCCGACGCCAATGCGGTCAATGTGATGCTCGATCCTGGCTTAGCGTTTGGGACGGGTACGCACCCAACCACCTCACTTTGCTTAACTTGGTTAGACGGATTGGATCTTGAGGGGAAAACCGTGATCGATTTCGGCTGTGGATCAGGGATCTTAGCGATCGCCGCGTTGAAACTCGGGGCTTCACGGGCTATTGGTATCGATATCGATCCGCAAGCGATCCAAGCAAGCCGTGATAACGCTGAACGTAATGGCGTGGCAGAAAAACTCGACCTTTATCTCCCCCACGAGCAACCGGAAAATCTTCAAGCGGATGTCGTGGTTGCCAATATTCTTGCCGGCCCCTTACGCGAGCTCGCACCGTTAATTCGTGTGTTACCGGTAGCCGGTGGCGAACTGGGCTTATCAGGGATCTTAGCGAGCCAAGCAGAAGGCGTTTGCGAAGCCTATGCAGAACACTTCGTTCTCGATCCCGTTGCTGAAAAAGAAGAGTGGTGCCGTATCACGGGTAAGCGTCGCGCTTAATAGGCAAAAGCTTTACATATGCTTTGCATAACCCGTTAATAAGCTTACCTCCTGTAAGCTTATATTATCGCCGCACTAATGATGGTGCAGCGATAATATAGGAAGATACATGAAAGGATTACTCCCACTCTGTCTAACCGCTCTTCTAGTCACCCCTTCAGCCTATGCAATACCTTGCTCCTACGAAGGGAATAACTCGCCGGAAAACTGTGGGCCCTAGGCAGCCAATACCCACTATGCTAAGAAGGTGCCTACCAATCGCCCATTGATATCCACGGGATAATTGAAGCCAAACTCCCCCTTTACCTCTTCATTTTCGTGCCCATGCGACCACTATCATCAATAATGGCCATACCCTACAACCGAACGTCGATGATGAAGATAATTTTCTTTGGATGGCATTAACTTTACACTTAAGCAATTCCACTTCCATACGCCCAGCGAGAATAGAATAGAGGGTAAATCTTTCCCGCTCGAAGCCCATTTTGTGCACAGTGATACAAAAGGTCACTTAGCGGTACTGGCCGTCATGTTTGACGTCGGCGAGGAAAACGAGGCACTCCAACACATTATCGACCAAGCTCCCACCGACAAAAACCAAACGCAACCACTTGATAAAGTGATTGATATCGCCTCGTTATTTCCTACCTCAAAACACTATTACCGATTTAGCGGTTCACTCACCACCCCACCTTGTAGCGAAGGGGTTCGTTGGCTAGTGATGAAGGAGAGTGTCTCACTTTCTTTACAACAACTTGACCGTATTAAATCGCTGCTTGGCACAACCAATAACCGCCCCACCCAGCCGTTGAATGGGCGGATGGTAGTTCAATAACAGCATAACGTTAGGGAGGGGGATAACTTTTTCAAAGGTTTTTGTCCCCCTAACCCGTGAATTTGAAAACAAAAAATTAGATAACACACTGTTTAATAAAGATATTGTTATACCCCCTCCTAGTCTGCAGTGAACAAAAGGTGACTTTAAAACAAATTGTTCAAAGTTTGGCCTTTCATCTTCCATAAAAAATGCGTAATATACGCCGCCTTGCGAACATTTAAGGCCACTTTCTACCCTATGCGCATTGGACAATACCAGCTTCGAAATCGCCTGATTGCCGCGCCGATGGCCGGGATCACTGATCGTCCTTTTCGTACGCTTTGTTATGAAAATGGTGCTGGATTGACCGTGTCAGAGATGTTGTCATCGAACCCACAAGTATGGGCGAGTGATAAATCTCGACTGCGTATGGTACATAGTGATGAGCCAGGTATCCGCTCGGTACAGATAGCAGGATGTGATCCCGATGAGATGGCTGCAGCCGCGAGAATTAACGTTGATTCTGGCGCGCAAGTTATTGATATCAATATGGGTTGCCCAGCCAAAAAAGTGAATCGTAAGATGGCGGGTTCAGCCTTACTCCAACATCCCGATATCGTAGAGTCTATTCTACGTGCCGTGGTGAATGGGGTTGACGTACCTGTCACGCTAAAGATTCGTACCGGATGGGATACTAATAATCGCAATTGTGTTGAAATTGCCCAATTGGCTGAGCGCTGTGGTATTCAAGCATTAACCATTCATGGCCGGACTCGTGCCTGCTTGTTTAATGGGGAAGCGGAATACGACAGTATTCGGACAGTTAAGCAGAATGTTTCTATTCCCGTTATTGCGAATGGAGACATCACTGACCCGCATAAAGCCAGAGCGATACTGGACTATACTGGGGCTGATGCCCTCATGATAGGCCGTGCTGCTCAGGGAAGACCATGGATCTTCCGGGAAATCCAGCATTACCTGGACACAGGGGAGCTACTTGCACCGAAACCACTCGTTGAGGTGAAGTCAATGCTAATCGGACATATACGGGAGTTGCATAGCTTTTATGGCCATGCCAAGGGATACCGTATTGCCCGCAAACATGTTTCTTGGTACTTACAAGAACATGCCCCTGATGACCAGTTTCGGCGCTCATTCAACGCTATAGAGGATGCCAGTGAACAACTGGAAGCGTTGGAAGCATACTTCGAAAACCTGGCGTAAACGAAAAAAAAGAGCTTAAAGAACTATGTTCGAACAACGCGTAAATTCTGACGTACTGACCGTTTCAACTGTTAACTCACAAGACCAAGTCACCCAAAAACCATTGCGTGATAATGTAAAACAAGCTTTGAAAAACTACTTTTCACAGTTAAATGGTCAAGATGTTAATGAACTCTATGAATTGGTCCTGGCTGAAGTAGAACAGCCCCTGTTGGACATGGTAATGCAGTACACCCGTGGTAACCAGACTCGTGCAGCACTGATGATGGGTATCAACCGTGGTACGCTGCGCAAGAAACTGAAAAAATACGGCATGAACTAAGCTTCATTCGTAACCGATTCAAAAGAAAGGCATTATCCGAAAGGGTGGTGCCTTTTTTTATGGGAATGACTACACGGATGACTACGCAGCATTTTCTAACCACCCCATTAGAACTTAATGATAATGTCTAAAAGTACTTATGATCCCCTACCTCCATTTCATCTATTTTCAGCCATCGATGAAGCACTCGACGATTCAGCAGTCTGGAAATGACCAACTCAAAGAAGAAGAAAAGCATTCGCTAACGCTTCTCGCTTGTGGGATGGATAAACTTATTGAAGTTGAAACATTATTAAGGCAAGAACAAAATACCGATAGCCATAGTGATGCTAAACGTTACTTAGCAAGGACAAGCTATGAACATCCTGCTTACAACGATTACGATGTCAGTGATTCGGTACGGGGAAGCATTATCGATGCACTCAATATCTTACAGCTACCACGAGTCGCTATGCTAATCCAAGAGATTTCCCGTAAAGAGAGCATTGTTACCAGTGGCTACGTAATCAATAACGTAAAAAATAGCCAAAAACGTATTGCACGCAAAGGTGCCCAAGCGTCTAAGTCACAGAAACAAAAGTTGTTGAACCTCACTGAGTCGCTTGCTCGTACCTTTTGCGCCGATTTATCTAAGCGCTTTCCGAATAGGTCGATCACCATAATAATGCCTGCACTGAGCCTTCTCTATGAGGATCACAAAGAGAGCTTAATACGTTGACGGCCTCGGCCAGTCTACTCCCTAAATGACTCGCCAGCACCGCAAAAAGCGCATCAAATCAAGGCAGCACGATCATCCTTTCTGCGATCTTTTTTTGCCCAAGGCGTATTAATTTGGCCAGAGACAATACAAATTCCCGGGTATAATCGGAATGCAGGTCTGCAGTTGGGATATACACATTACCATCTGATTTTTTCCGTCAGTACAGGCAGAATGATTTCTGCTTGTACAAAATATATTACGGAAACATACTATTTGCCGCATAAACCGACCCAGGTGGCACCGGTAATGTACGCTAGCGTATCTGGTGAGATCCTGACTCCTGATTGGCCATTACCGCCAGAGGGTAGAACCTCTTCATAGTTCCTCAGACTCTCATCACAGTACACCGCAACCTCCGCGTTTATCCCAAGCGGGCTGACGCCACCGGGGGTAAAACCCGTGGCGTCCAGCACCTCTTCTGAGGGCAGCATGCGCGCCTTAACGCCAAAATAATCTTTGAATTTCTTGTTATTCAGGCGGTAGTCTCCCGCCATGACCAACACAATGACGGCGTTATTCACCCGAAACGACAGAGACTTCGCAATCTGGCCGGGCTGCACTTTAAAAGCTTCAGCTGCCTGACTGACTGTAGCTGTCGGTTCTTCAAGTTCTGTTACGCTAATTGCTGGAGCTTTCCTTTCTAAGAAAGCGCGTACACGCTCTACGCTCATATTTATCTCCTTACTGAAATTCTGCCCGGTGACCTATTCGGTAATCAGGGTCGGAAAGCCACGGCCTCTATTTCTACACGCGCCTTCAACGGCAATTCAGCAACCGCAATGCAGGTTCTTGCCGGAAATTCGTTTCCATTGAAAAATTCTTTGTAAATTTCATTGAACGGTGCGAAATCGTTCATAGAGAGTAGATAGCAATTTACTTTAATGATTGTTTCAGGGGTAGCGCCGCCGGCTTTAACTGCAGAAAAAATATTCTTGAGGGCCTGACGAGCTTGATCCTGAATAGAGTCCCCGGCAAGCTCGCCGGTTTCAGGGATTTGGCCTACACAACCGGACAGGTAAACCAGCTTTCCGTAAGCCGCGCCTGCAGGAAAAGGACCGACCGGAACGGGCAGTTTTTCTGAATAAAAGATTTCTCGTGTCATAATTGTCTACCTTTTTGTTTAACGTGAGTCAAGCCTACACCTGACAGAATTATGCTGATGCCTATAACGTGAAATAGCTGTATGCCCTCACCAAGAAAGATCACAGAAAGAAGCACACCAAATACAGGGATCAAATGAATGCTTAATCCCGCCCGAGCAGCGCCTACCGCTTCCACGCAAAAGCCGTACAGAAGGTAAGAAATGAAGGAAGGGAATATGCCAAGAAAAATCACGCTAGGGATGGTTACTCGGTTCCAGTTAACCTGAGCGCCAGAGTTGAATTCCCAGAAAAACAAGGGAACGGTAGCAATCAGAGTAATAATCACCTGCATGCCCAGCAACCCCATTTTATTGATATCTGCTGGTAACTTTTTCAGCCAGAGCGTGTAAAAAGCAAAACACGCCATGGCGGCAAGCAGCAGCACATCCCCTGAAGAGAATGCAAGGTTAAAGAGCGCGCGGATATCGCCTTTTAGAATGATCGTTAGCACACCACAGCAGGAAATAAACACGCTAATTATCTGTAGATAATTAAGCCGGGCTTTAAAGAAAAGACATGAAAACAACATGATCAGCACGGGCACGCATGAGTTGAGCAGCAGTGCGTTAGTACCTGACGTATGATGCAGCCCGTAATAAACGAGAAGACTGAAGGCTGCTATCCCGCTCAGTGACACAGCGATAATCCTCAACGGGTGCTTAAAATATTTCTTATAATCACGCGTGATGTGCGGGGCGGCAAAAGGAAGAATGATCGCCAGAGCAATCAACCAACGAACGAAGGTCAACGTTATAGGGGGGACATCATTTCTTACTACCCGGCCCACAATATAGTTTCCTGCCCAAAAAAGGGGCGGGATGACAAAATATAATGTTGTCAAAATTATCTGAAAGTGGTGGGGTTTCGCCGGTCTACCGGTATTTTCCTGCAACATGCCCCCTCCTATCAACAGTCTTATTTTGTACAATAATCTCAGTAATTTATCACGCCATTGATACAGGTGACCGCACATCCGCCCACACGGATATTATCGCCATCAATGCGTAACTGGAGCTTCCCGGCTCTTCCGATAACCTGCCCTTGTGAGGAAAGCACCAGGCCGTTTTCCGGTAATTTCACACCATGATGGCGCATAAACGCTGCTACACTGCCATTTCCACTTCCGCATACTGGATCTTCATTCACACCGCATGACGGTGCAAATGACCTGACTTCAATGTTCAGACCGAATTTGTCAGCATACTCACCATAAATGCAGGTACCTGTTACACCCATCGATGTATCATGTTCGCTGAGTTTTTCGTAATCCGGCGTAGTGCTGATCACCGCAGCGGCATCCTTAACGTGGGCGACGATCCATCGTGCGCCCACGTCCACCAGTACGGGAGTCAGCGACCGATCCAGCGTACATCCAAGTAGAGTTTCCAGACGCTCAATCTGAACGTCAGTAAGCACGTTGATATCAGGTTCTGGCAGATCAAATGCAACTGATACGAACCCAGTAGCATCTTCGGCTATCGTCAGGTTAATCAGGCCTGCGGCGCACTCCTGCACTACAACACCGTTCCTGGGGTTGACAATACCTGACTCGAGCAGAGCCCAGACCGTGCCAATCGTCGGATGGCCTGCGAAAGGGAGTTCACTTTCAGGCGTGAAAATCCGGACTTTGTAATCCGCCTTCTCGTTTTCCGGAGGCAATACAAACGTTGTTTCAGAAAGGTTGGTCCAGCGGGCGATTTCCTGCATCTGGACAGCAGAAAGTTCTCGGGCATCCATGATTACGGCAACCGGATTACCCTTAAAGGGAACATCCGTAAATACATCAACTTGACGAAAAGCAACACTGGACATAACTTACCTTTGAGATTATTGCGGTGATTATTTCCACTATGCTACACCCCAGACAACAATGGGTACAGGCACAAAAACATGCATTATTGATAGACACAGAACGAATTTAATTAGCTTTGTAGCGTTCCATCTCGGACACAGAAAAGGCACACTGGCAAATAATTACCTATCAACTTATACGATGTTTAGCCATGTACCTTTATGAACTAATCGCTGAAGACATTATTCGGACGGTCAGCTCCGGGCTGTTAAAACCTGGGATACGCGTTCAGTCAATCAGGGAATATGCGCTGACCCATAACGTCAGCATCAATACCGTAAAAACAGCTTACAGGCTGCTTGAAGACCGCGGGATTCTGACAGCCCGGCCTCAGGCTGGCTATTTCGTCAGCGTTTTGCTTCCTGAGCTCCGAACGACTCCTAATACAAATGCTACTGATAACACGTTGCCACTTTCTGGTATCAACCGGCTCCTTTCTGTCATTTTACAGGCTCAGCAAAAGGGTACGTACACTGATCTTGCGCTGGCTTGCCCTACGGGTGAAGGCTTCTATCCAGCAACCCGCATCAGAAAACTGACCGCTCACGTAATGAGGCATAATCCTCATATTCAGTCTACTTACGTACTTCCTCCAGGTTCCGAACGCTTACGCTCGCAGATTGCGCGACGGGGAACGCATCTGGGAATGCTCCTGTCTTCGGATGACATTATGATTACTCACGGCACTATGGAAGCATTAAATCTGGCCGTAAGGGCTTCGAGCAACGCTGGTGACAGCATTGCGGTTGAAACCCCGACATTTTATAACCTCTATCCGATGCTTGAAGAAATGGGAAGAAAAGTGGTGGCTGTGCCCACACACCCGCAAACGGGCATGTGCCTCGACAGCCTAGAAAATATCCTTGAAAAACAAACTATCTCTGCAGTGATTACGATCCCAAGCGGACATAATCCGCTGGGTTTTACCATGCCGGAAGAAAATCGGAGGCGCCTTGCGTCAATAGGTTGTATCCATGAGATAGCGATAATTGAAGACGCGATGTATGCCGAACTGCAATACGGGCAATCTCTGGTACCCAATATTAAATCATTCGACACGCACGGATGGGTGATGGTGTGCGCCAGCTACACCAAAACCGTGGCACCAGATTTTCGGATCGGCTGGCTTGAAGCCGGGCGCTTTCGTGATATCGCCCGCCAGATGAAATTTACTTCGACAGTTGCTGAGCCCGCGCTTCTGACGGAGACTCTGGGCTTGTTTCTGGAAAATGGTGGTTACGATCTACATCTCAGATATCTGAAAAAACGCTACAACGAACAGATTGAAGTAGTCAGGGCGCTTATCTCCCGTCATTTTCCTGAAGGTACTCGCGTAAGCCGGCCTCAGTGCGGTTTTATCCTCTGGCTCGAGCTGCCTGATGAAGTTGACACTATCGATTTGTTCCATGCGGCTCTGGATGAAAAAATAATCTGTATGCCGGGGCTTTTATGCTCAGGCAACAAAGCTTTCAGTCATTGCTTGAGGCTTGCAGTATGCTTTGAACTCACTGAGAAGTATATCAGTGCGATTCGAAAGCTCGGGAAATTGGCTAGCTATCAAAGGAAACAGACGTTGATCAGGGCTGAAAATGAATTTCAAACCTGATTGTTCTAATCATGAAAGTGCTGACTTTTAATAAAATCTATAACGCCTTTATACGAGACAGGCGTTACATATCTATATGTTTTCATCATGCCTGTCTCATACATAACATTAAGATATATTTCAACTGAAGGCGCTTTGATCAAATATTTTCTTACGCAGCATGTTTTCTGTGTCCTAAGAAAATCAACAAAATTGGGTCTGTACCCAATATGTCTGCTCAGATATCTTGATGGTAGTCATTCTGTAAAATGTTGTTTACCCGGTTTATACGGAACCCGTTAGGCAACATGGGTTACAAATATTCAATAAGAGAAGCCTTTGATTCAGAGCTTTGACCAACGAAGGCAGCCCCACCGGGTAAAGCTAAAAGAGCTCAGCATGTAGCATATTTGTAGATTTACAACCAGCCCAAGATTAGAAAGGCGTTATGATGAAAGTTAGGTTATTAATTACAAGTCTTTTCTTTTCACTAATCAACCAGGCTAATGCCAATGTATCCCGGTTGAATGAGGGTGTCGTTGTTAAGGGTAATCTACCCTTTTCTGAAGCGGTAAAATTAAATAAAACACTTTACTTGTCGGGGCAGGTTGGACTGGTACCGGCGACACAGAAACTAATTGTTGGCGGCATCTCGGCCGAATCTCGCCAGACCATGGAAAATATCAGCGAGGTTCTCACTGCGCACGGCTATAAGCTAAACGATGTTGTTAAGTGCACCGTTTTTCTCAGTAATATGAAAGATTCACCTTCCTTCAACAACGTCTATAAAGAGTATTTCAAACCCGAACAACTCCCCGCAAGAAGCACGGTTGCTGTTAATGGCCTGGTGATGGATGCAAAAGTTGAAGTTGAATGCTTTGCGGCTAAATAGTTCGAAACTAAAACGGAGGATAATAGTGCAGGAACAAAAAAAACGTATTTTAGAGGCAGCCGAACGCCTGCGGCTGGCTGAAGAACGAGGCCAGCCATGTGAACCGGTAAGAGATATTATTGGTGAAGCGGATATTGATACGGCTTATGCCGTGCAGCAACAGAATATAGCGGTTCACGTTGCTGCTGGCCGTCGAATCAGCGGACGAAAAATTGGCCTGACGTCGGCATCAGTTCAGCAGCAGATAAAAGTTTCAGAACCGGACTTCGGTACGCTTTTCGCAGATATGGAAATCGGCTTTGGAGAAGTCATACCGGCAGGCCGGCTCATTGCACCCAGAATTGAGGCTGAAGTAATGCTGGTCATCGGGCGTGACCTTGATCATGATTGCATCACCTTCACGGATATGTTGCGCGCAACCGAATTTGCAGTTGCGTCACTGGAGGTGGTTGACTGCCGTTTACGCGACTGGGATATAAGCATAACAGATACCGTAGCAGACAACGCCGCTTCGGCATTATATATCACGGGTTCGCAGCCAAAATTACTCAAAGATATAGACCTTGCCGATTGTTCCATGACGCTGTTGAAAAATGGCAGTCCGGTTTCTGAAGGACATGGCCGTTGGTGTATGGGGCACCCCGTGAATGCAGCTGTTTGGCTCGCCCGTCAACTCTTTAAACGTGGCACACCATTAAAGTGTGGGGACGTTATTCTTACCGGCGCGCTGGGCCCCATGGTAGCAGCAAGCCCCGGTGATAGGTTTAGTGCTCATATCCAAGGGCTGGGCAGCGTAATGACGAGCTTTGATAATTAGTAAATTTGTATCTTTTTTGACTTAACTTTAAAAGCCGATTAGCAAACGACTATTGAACCGTTCTAGAACAGCTAATTTTTTAGAGTCAGCATATTTTTGATAATTAATATGAGGAATTAAAATGCCATTAGTAACAGTTAAAGGTGTGGAAGGGGTTTTCAACGAACAGCAGAAGTCGGAAATTCTGAAAAAGATTACTGACGTTATGGTTTCTGTGGAAGGAGAAAAAATGCGTCCCGTAACATGGGTTATTTTTGAAGAAGTTAAAAGCGGAGATTGGAGTATTGGTGGAACTCCGTTAACAACGGAGAATATTCTAAAATTACAGTCAGGTGAAATTAAATCTCTGTAATTTTTTCTGCAGTGACTATATTTGTAGTCACTGCACAAGACATCAAATTTGATAAAATATTGCGCGTACCCCAGTATTAACGGGATCAAGCGTCTGCCATTACTGCACAAAATAATCCATATCAATTTTAAACAGTGTAATCTGTTGCGAGGTAACCCCTACTTCATTATCCATCATTAAGTTAACCAGTCGATTGCCATCAATCAGTACCAGTCCTTCAACGGAACGGGAAAATTCTGCAGCATGGTCAGTAAAGCCGGAGGTAAGGCCGTTTACTTATCATAATTCATCCCGATGGACGGGTAGTGACTTCCGTCCCGCCAGAGACCACCGAGCAGGAAGTGCTGAGCGCGCTGAAAAAAAAACCGCTGGATATACCAGCAATTACGGGACTTCAGGGTACAGCAGGCGCATGTCATTCCCCGGCAGTACGTGAGCGGAGAAAGTCACTACTATCTGGGCAAGCAATATCAGCTGAAAGTGATTGAAGCCCCCACGCAGCCACAGAAAGTAAAAATGTTACGGAGATGCCTGGAAGTCACGGTCAAACATAAATCAGCAGAAAAAGTAAAAAATCAAAACACCTAAGAACAGATGAAAACAGGTTTTTTGTTCATACGGCATGAACTAATCTTCATTCGTAACTGATTCAAAAGAAAGGCATTATCCGCGAGGATAGTGCCTTTTTTTATGGGGGACATTAGGCCTTTTTTATACATCCTATAAGGCTCTAAAATAGTGTAGCACTGGTCATTGTCTCAGTCCGTTTATCCTCTATTTATCACTAATATCCTACCTTATTGATTGAGCAAATGTGGTAGTACTTCGTTAACTGACTTCATAGCAAAAAACACTTTTAAACAGCAAATAGAAGTGTTGGCATAAAAATACCTTAAAGTAGCTATGACCCAAAGGTGTGTTCCCCTATTTATCTAGCAGCCTCACCGTTATCTTACTAAGACAGTAGATGGCTTAACCCCTTCTCCTCAATCTCCCCCTTTACCAATCTGCCAAATAAAAGTCGGGGTGTTCTTATTAACGTGCCAATCACCGATATCTCTCGTCTTATAAATCACCGGGTTATGAGAAGAGAGCGTACGCGCATTACGCCAATGACGATCAAGGGCTTTGCTTAAACGCGTATCGGAGGCACCTAATGCATTAAAAAGCTCACTAGTACTACGCAGCACTAACTCCGTGGCGATGACTTGAGCTTTAGCGACTTCGACCTCTGCGGCGATATTGGCTTGCTGGATAAGCTCCTCATCCTCACTATCGTGTACGATAAAGGCGTGTTCCAAGGCTTGTGAGGCTCGTTCAACGGTCGCCTCCACCGCATAAGACCAACTGGCAAGCTGGCCGATTACCTGTAGTACTTGAGCATCATGCCTGACTAATTTAGCGTTACCGTGGCTATAGACACGTTGGCGAGCAGCCACCGCCTCACTCGCGTCTCGGGTCAGCGCTTTGCTGACGCCCGCTAACGTCGCGAGCAGCACTTGCTGATAGAACGCGGTTTGATAACGGAAACGCTGGCTAAATGGATATACGTGCGGTGTTTCGACTTTCGCTTGCACAAAGCGCGTGGTCCCACTACCCGTTAAGCGTTGCCCGAAGCCATCCCAATCATCCTCTCGCTGTACGCCAGCTTGATGAACATTCACTAAAGCAATCACATCACTGCCATCGTCCGACCGTTGCGCATAAACATCGATCCAGTCAGCATATAATGTTCCTGTACTGTAAAACTTCTCCCCATTAAGCCACCAGCCCTCAGTGTCTGGCGTAACTTTGGTGAGGACTTCGCCAACGTTGACCTCACCGATTTCTGTCCAGCCACTGCCGACCAACTCGCCCGCAACAAAGCGAGTAAACCAACGTCGACGTAGCTCGGTATCCGGTTGGTTTAAGAGATCTTCAATAAAGGCAAAGTGCGCGCGTAAAGCTTGAGGAAGGTTGGAGTCAGCTTCTGCAAGCTCGGTGAGTAAAGTAAAAAGCTGCGGTAAGGTCAGACCATAACCGCCCTGCTCGACGGGGATACGTAACGTTCCGAACTTGGCTTTTTTTAGCCAAGCCAATTGCGTATGAGGTAACTCGCGATCTCTTTCTCGTTGTACGGTTCCTTCTGCGATGCGCGAAAATAGGGGGCGAAAATGCTCGACCAGTTGTTGGAAAGATTGAGGCTGGCTCATATTAGGCTCCTTGTTCAGAATCGATATCTTGTGCAGTGGGCTCAAAACGAATAATCAATAGAAAAATAATCGGTAATGCGGCGCTAAGTGCAACGAACCAAAACATATTGGTGCCGAATTTAGCCTGTAGTATGGGGAGAATAAATAACGCTAAAGCACTTCCTATACCCGATAATGCGCGGCTGAAACCGACTCCGGTTGCCCGAATATGGGTTGGGTAAGAGAGTGAGGGGTAAACCATAATCTGTGCGCCAGGGCCAAACCCTTCTGCAAATAACCATAATCCCAGCATTAAGATAGCCACGACAATGGCGAAGACCGAGGTCGGATGGCCTGTTAGCGCTAAAATAGTCAGAGCGATAAATTGCAAAGCAAATCCCGCTATGGCTACATGGCGACTGGCAAATTTCCACGCTAAACGCATCCCCAATAACCCGCCCGTTAAGGCAAATAAAGCATTGAGGCCTAACGAAGCCGAAATCGTCTCGAAAACCCCCGCCCCTAAAAACTGGCTTAAAATGGAAGGAAGGAAGAAAGCGATTGCCGTGTACTCAAAAGAGACACACACATTCATTACTGATGAGACCAATGTCCGTTGTCGGTAAGGGGCTTTGAATAGTTCGACGTAGCTGACCTTAGGTCGTGGTTGAGGTTCCTTATCTTCAGGCTCCGCCGCATTGTAGGCCTCAATCCCATAGGATTTTTTCAAAATACGCACTGCGCCATTAAGATCCCCCTGGTTAGCGGCCCATAGAGGGGATTCATTCATAAAGCGACTACGTACTGCGATGATCAACAGTGCAGGGACCGCGCCAAAGAGCAGTGAAGCACGCCAGAGCCAGTCAATATGCTGCGCCGGTAAAAGAAAATAGAGTCCAAAGATCAGTAAAAAACAGACGGTTGAGGCGGCATACCACATCGGGCACCAAGAAGCGACACGTGACGCTTTATTCGCTTGCCCGGTGAATTTCGAAAACTCGGCGAGATAGGCCATCGCTACCGGTAAATCCACCCCAACGCCGATCCCCATTAAAAAACGCGCACCGATAAGTACCCAAACATTTGGCGCTAACCCTGCCGCAATCGCAGATACAACAAAAAACAGCATATCGGCCATAAAAACCGAGTATCGGCCGTACTTATCCGTTAACCATCCTCCGAGTAAATTACCAATAATAGTGCCAACCATAATCGCCGAGGCTACGACCCCCGTCAGGGTGGGCGTTAGATGAAACTCCCGCACAACATCATCAATGCCATAAGATAAGGTCGTTAAATCATAAGCATCTAAAAACACACCACCTAGCGCTAGAAAAACGATCCAGCGGGCATAATGACGCTTCTGTGTCGATCCATTTATTAACTGCGCCACATCGCTCACTGAGCGAATAGGCGCGGAACTCTCGGGTCGGACATCCGATGTTCCGACCTCAATATTTAGTGAACTCATAGCATCCTCTCAACAAATAATGGTGAGTTTGTTATAGAGCGTCTTTTGTCTAAGCTGAAATAGAAAAAGGTGATATCTATTTCATAAAATTCAATAAGTTAATTTATTACAGGCGCACTGAGACCCGAGCCTATTTATGCCCGTACGCTGTTAATTAACCATTACTTCGTGCTCAGAAATCTATATCGCGAGCGGCGATTTTCCTGTACCGCTCGCTGCGATCACCTCAGTAAGCTAGCCAAGAAGTACATTAAAAAAATGCCGTTAACAATGACACATCGTTAGTCTCTCTCGAGCTATTAATTCCTGAGAGATGTTCGAGAGTAATCATGTCACCTCCTGCTTTTGAAGCACTGGAGCGATTTGCGTTTGCTGGCGATAACCCACTGCGGGATGAGGCGACTGAAGGCGGGCACTTTGGGAAAAGAGCTTTTCGCGTAGGGTTCCAGATTGATAGTCCTGCTTATAAACGCCTCGTCTCTGTAATTCTGGTATTAACAATTCCACCACATCACTAAAGGTTTCATGAGTGACCGCATAGGCGAGGTTAAAGCCATCAACATCAGTCTCGTCGATCCAGCTTTGTAGCTCATCGGCGACGGTTTGTGGGCTTCCTACCAGTAAAGGACCAAATCCGCCAATCCCTACCCAATCCGCTAGCCCTTGTAAGGTCCATTGGCGAGAAGGGTCTGCACTAGAAAATGTCTCGACTGCAGATTGAATCGCGTTGGTATGGATATGTTTCAACACCTGATCGGGCTGGTACTGACCAAAATCGATGCCTGTCCAGCCCGAGAGCAAGGCAAGAGCACCTTCGTAATTAACGTATCGCTTATACTCTTGCCATTTTGCCTGTGCTTTGACATCGGTCTCATCAACAATCACTGTTTGGAGATTAAAAATTAAAATACTGTAAGGGTCTCTCCCCGCCGCGACAGCACGTTGACGAATATCCGCCACCGTTTTCTTCAGTAGTGCCTTTGAGGGTGATGCGACGAATACGCACTCCGCATGCTCCGCTGCAAATTGTTTACCTCGGCTTGAGGCCCCAGCTTGATAGAGCACCGGTGTACGTTGCGGGGAAGGTTCGCAGAGATGGATCCCTGGTACTTGGAAAAAGCGCCCTTGATGGTTGATCGGATGAATTTTACTGGGATCACTGAAAATTTGCCGTTGGCGATCGCGTAATACTGCACCGTCTTCCCAGCTCCCTTCCCATAATTTATAGACAACCTGTAGATACTCATCAGCATAGTCATAGCGGGCATCGTGATCGGTCTGCGCAGATTGGCCAATATTTCGTGCACCACTCTCTAAATAAGAGGTGACGATATTCCAACCAATACGACCTTGAGTAAGATGATCCAAAGTTGAAAGACGCCGTGCAAAAGGATACGGATGTTCAAAAGAGAGAGAGGCCGTTAACCCAAACCCTAAGTGCTCTGTCACCATCGACATCGGGGTAATCAGCGCGAGGGGATCATTGACCGGTACCTGGGTGGCCTGCCGTATTGCGGCTTCGTTGCTGTCATCTAATACATCGTATACGCCAAGAACATCCGCGATAAACAGCCCGTCGAACTTACCTTTTTCCAAAAGTTTAGCCAGATCAGTCCAGTAGGCCAGATCTTTATATTGCCAAGAGCGGTCTCGCGGGTGGGCCCAAAGCCCCGGTGATTGATGGCCCACACAGTTCATATCAAAGGCATTCAGACGAATTTCACGTTTTACAGACATAGAGGCTCCTCGACAGCATCACAAGATGCTGTACATCAGTAATCAATAAGGGTTTTAGTCGGATTATTTGATTAAATCAGTTAGCTGGGACATCGTTCCTTTAAAGCACTGGATTGGGCAGTAATAAGCTGTTTAGCGATAAATTCTGCGTGCTCGGCAACCTGAGGTAAGCCCATCAATTCGCCGAAACGCCCCCTCGCAGCAGGCCCCACCACAAATAGGTGCGGTTGCGTGATACCGGCAGGAGATAACGTCTGGGATTGAGTATTCACGGCAATGCCGACACCAAGAGGATCAGCGGTAATCAGGTCCTGCGACGCTAGGCTGGTGAGCAAAGGTTGACTCGCGATAAGCCGTTGATGATCCGGCCCCGTCGTGAGTATTACCTTATCAACGACTAGTTTTTTAACTCCACCCTGCCGTCGGCTTAAGGTCAACTCCAGTTGTTGGGAAATCCGGCTTACGCTGAGTAACCGCGCGGCATTTATCTGAAGTTGCCCCGAAGCTAATAGCGCTTCAATGACTGCCGCGACTTGTGGTGCGAGGCGATAGCGATGTACATCCCACCATGGACGTAGATGCCGATAAAAACGTTGTTGTTCTAACAGGCTGAGTTGCTGCCAAATTATCTGTCCTTGCCGTCTTACGTCGTCCAATACTAACTGCCAAGGTTTTTGCTGCGCAGCTGCGACATTGACGTTTTCGCGAATATAGTGAAGCCACCCCCTTACCGTTACTGGGCGAGTCTCTTTAGGTTCTAGCGAATAATCCGTATAGTCACCACTAAGGTTGGTGCGCGGTAATTGCCCGCGACGTGATATCGCTTGGATCGTCCCGCGGTGCCCTTGTCTCGTCAATGAGGCAACAACATCAGACATCGTTAACCCCGTCCCAATAATGGCCACCGTAGCTTGACGATCAACCGTCTGTAGTGCCCCTTCTTGCCAAGGATCACTGATGATGTTCGGGTCTGTTGAAAACGCCTGGAACCTAGACGGGATCAGTGGTGCGGGATGACTGATTGCTAACACCAGTTGATCCACGGGTAACGTTAGCCCTTTCTGTGTCACTAACAGGCCAGTGCGATAGGATTGAGCATAATCCTGAATATGGCGAAAAGTGGCCCTGGCGTCTTTTAAGGCATCACTTAATTTTTCTCTAAGGTAAGCCGCGAAATAGCGACGTTGTGGATAGACATTTCCATCCTGCCACTGCGCGGTACCATCTTGCAGAAAAGCCGGTTGCTGCCGATACCACTTATCGAAGTCACCTTTTTCAGCCTCAGAGAGTTGCATCCTTGCGGCAGGAACATTTATTCGATGAACCGGATCCGTCGTGCTGTAAGCGATCCCCTCAGCTAGATCCGCACGGGGTTCGATCAAGGTGATAGCAAGGCTATCATCCCCTCGACGTAATAATTGAATAGCTAACGCCGTACCGGAAAACCCCCCTCCCACGATAACGATTTGCCGTCTAGTCATCCTGCTGCTCCTGTCGCTCAAGTTCCCTGACCCGTGGCAATACTTCACGGCCAAAGTACTCGACCTCTTCTTGAAAATGTAAAAAACCCAAAAGCAGTAGATCGACACCGATACGCTTCAACGCAACAATACGCTCCGCGATTTGTTGGGGGGTGCCAATCAAATTAGTCTTGAACCCATCGTTATACTGAACCAGATCGTCAAAACTCGACGCAGCCCAGTTACCTTCTTTTTCTGGTGACGCACTCCCTGCATTTTTTACCTCTGCGGCAAATCCTTCGACTGCACGGGGGTTAGCTTTCGCGATAATCTCATTTAATACTTGTTGAGCCTGCTCTTCGGTATCGCGTGCGATCACAAAACCATTTACGCCTATCCGCACGCTATGCTGGTTTGCTGACGCTTTCTGCTTAATATCTTCGACTTGCCGACGGATACCGTCGAGATCATTACCATTCGTAAAATACCAATCTGAAACACGAGCAGCCATATCTCGCGCTGCACGAGAACTCCCGCCTTGGAAAATTTCAGGGAGAGGTGATAAAGGCTTGGGTTTCATCACATAATCTCGGTATCGATAGAAATCACCATTAAACGAGAAACGTTCTTCTTGCCAAATCCCCTTTAAGCAACGAATGAATTCCTCTGAGCGTAAATAACGCTCTTCATGATCAAGCCACGGCTCACCAATAGCTTTAAACTCGCCACGAAACCAGCCGCTAACAATATTCACGGCAATCCTACCTGCGGTAAGGTGGCTAATGGTCGCAATCTGTTTAGCAGCGAGTGTCGGGTTCCAAGGACCAGGTAACAAGGCTGCAATCACCTTAAGCTTTTGAGTCGCGCCTAGTAATCCCTGGGAGAAGCTGACAGACTCATGCTGATTTTCTGCGCCATATCCGGCAGTAAAACGAATTTGTGTTAACGCATAATCAAACCCTGCGTTTTCAGCAATCTGGGCTAATTTACGGTTATAGTCAAAATCCCAAGATGTACGCTGTTCAATCTCACTAATGACTAATCCACCGGAAACATTAGGCACCCAGTAAGCAAATTTTAGTGCAGAATCGTGCGAAGTATCTGTCATGGGGCCACCTCTGAATGCGTCGTTTTCTCGGCAGTTGGTCGACGATCGCCACCGATCGTTTCACCGAATGGTCCCATATTGATCGCGGTATCACGATGCTTCGCGCCGGGTAATAAGGGCATCACTAATTCGGCAAAGCGGTGCGCTTCTTCAAGATGCGGGTATCCTGAAAAGATAAAGTTATCGATACCAATCGCTTGATATTCTCGTATCCGTGCAGCGACTTGTTCGGGATCCCCGACCAACGCCGTACCCGCTCCCCCTCGAACCAAACCGACCCCAGCCCATAGATTGGGCGAAATTTCTAAATTCTCGCGAGAACCGCGATGTAAAGCACTCATTCTGGATTGACCCGTTGAATCCATGCGCGCAAAAACCTGTTGCGCGGCGGCGATCGTTTCATCATCAACATGAGCAATCAATTTTTTAGCTGCTGCCCAAGCTTCGGCCTCGGTCTCTCGGACAATAACGTGTAGACGAATACCATAAGTGACCGTCCTACCGGCCTGCTGCGCTCGCTCCCTTACCATAGCAAGTTTTTCAGCCACCGCAGCCGGAGGCTCTCCCCAAGTTAAATAGGTATCGATGTGCTTAGCGGCGACGTCGATGGCGGGTTCCGAAGAACCACCAAAAAAGAGCGGTGGCCCATCTTGCTGGATGGGAGGAAAAAGAATCTCAGCCCCTTCAACATGCAAATGCTCCCCTTGGTAGTCGACTGTTTGGCCCTTTAAGAGTTGCGAATAGATGGATAGAAATTCATCTGTCACTTTGTAACGGTCGGCATGGGAAAGAAAAATACCATCCCCTTTATTTTCGACAGGATCTCCGCCCGTCACGACATTTATCAGTAATCTCCCTTCCGATAAGCGGTCTAGGGTTGCCGCCATTCTTGCAGCCAAAGTGGGAGGTTGTAACCCCGGACGAACCGCCACCAAGTAGCGTAATTTTTTGGTGACGGGAACTAATGCCGAGGCGACTAACCATGCGTCCTCACAGCTTTTTCCCGTGGGGATCAAGACGCCATAAAAGCCCAAATTATCCGCTGCTATCGCCACTTGCTGCAGATAAGCAAGATCGACGGGTCGTCCTCCTTTGGCCGTCCCGAGATAACGTCCATCACCATGCGTTGGTAGGAACCAAAATAAATGTAGAGAGGTTGATAGGTTTTCGCTCATTATCACTTTCCTATATAACGTTATCTGTTTTATTTAGATACATAAATTCCATTGAGTTATAAGTATAAGAGCAACAACCATGCCATCATTTTAAAAAACTTTTACCTTATTTTTCATTTAGTTAAATAAATATTTTGTTTAGTGAACTGTTGCTATTGCAACAGTAGCACTCTCTCTGTGCTGCAAAAGTAACATCCCCGACCTCGATTTGTGTTAACGGAAGGCATAAAGTGAAACAGGCGCTTGGAGGAGAGACGAATGAATAACGACCACATAAAATTAAACGATCCGCTGTCTCAACAATTGCAGCAGACCATTCTGCGTCTCGCCCCTAGCGATGCGACAATACTCATCACAGGAGAGACTGGGACAGGAAAAGAGGTGATCGCACGTGCACTGCATGATCTGAGTCCTCGTCAACATCACCCTTTTCTTGCGGTAAACTGTGGTGCTCTCACACCGAGCTTGGCTGAATCTGAACTCTTCGGCCACGAAAAGGGAGCATTTACGGGGGCATCACAACGGCATTGTGGATGGTTTGAGGCGGCTGAAGGGGGAACCTTATTACTTGATGAGGTTGGCGAACTCAGTCCAAGTCTACAAGTGAAACTTCTGCGTGTATTACAACAACGTGAAGTGATTCGCGTAGGCTCCTACCGTGCGATACCGATTAACGTTCGGGTCATTGCGGCAACACACGTCGACTTACGACAAGCTATCCACTCTCGGTTATTTCGGGAAGATCTCTATTATCGTCTCAACGTCGCCCCCATACACCTACAACCTCTTCGCCAGCGCCCACAAGATGTCACTGTCCTTGCACAACATTTCTTACAGCGGTATACCCAACGCCATGGTAAGTCCGGCATAATGTTTTCCAGTGAAGCGATGAATACTCTTATGGAACACTCATGGCCAGGCAATATTCGTGAACTCGAAAATACAGTCAACAACGCCGTGTTACTGTGCGATAGCCTAGAAATTACTTCAACGCATTTATCTTTAAAGTCTCCCATCAAAGGCAATACCACCGAACGATCCTATGCCTTCTCATCTTTTATCCGAGAACAGTTACAGTGCGGAGAACCGGAGCTTTATCAACGTACCCTTGAGACATTAATTAGCGAAGCCTTTCAACTTTCTGGACAAAATCAATGCCAGGCCGCAGAGATGCTCGGTATCTCACGCAATACTTTTCGTACACAGTTGAGCCATTTAGGCTTGATAAAACCTCGGAATCAATCGGTGTTAGCGTTAAAGAATTCGGCTTCGCCGCACAGTCCTGTTCCGGAAAGAGAACTCCGTATTGGTTATCAGAAATTTGGTAACCTTGGCGTACTCAAGGCACAACGTTATTTAGAACAACTCTTCCAACCGTTAAGCGTAACTGTACTCTGGAGTGAATTCCCTGCTGGGCCTCAACTCCTTCAAGCGTTAGCTCACGGCGAGATAGACTTTGGAACAACGGGTGAAGTTCCCCCTCTACTCGCTCAAGCAGAGAATAACCAATTACGCTACATCGCATGGGAACCTGCCGCACCAAGTAGTGTTGCACTGATGGTTACTAATTCTAGCGCTATCCAGACACTTTCTGACTTACGCGGTAAACGTATTGCGGTCAATAAAGGGTCCAATGTTCATTACCTACTTTTGCAATTACTGGATGAGGCTGGACTGGCCCTGTCAGACGTTCGGCTCATTTATACTCCGCCTAAGTACCCCTTGACGCCGAGTGACTCTCTGTCTGCGGATGCATGGATGATGTGGGATCCCTTACTTAGCCAAGCGGAATGTGAAGGGCACCTTAGACGTTTGGAGAATGGGGAGGGACGTGTTAATAATCATCAATTTTATCTTTCACGTCATGACTTTATCAGACACTCCTCAGACTTATTCCCAGTTCTCATGGATGCCTTAAAAACGACCGGAAAATACATTGATAGTACTCGGCAACAGGCCGCGAGTCTTTTATCCGATGAGATTGCTATCGATGCCCATGCACTGGAAATGGCACTCTCGAGGCGGAGCCATCAGGCGCATGTTATGAATAGACATATTATTCGAGAACAACAAATTATCGCCGACCGTTTTTATGCATTAGGGCTACTACCTCGACCGATAAGTATTCGCCAAGCAGTGTGGGAATATAAATGATCCATTTTTCGTGTAGTGGCTGAAAATAATATTTTTAATATTAACCTTTAGTGTTTTACGATTTTTTTATTTAGTAGAAAGAAAGGCATTCACCTTGAGAATGAAGTCTTTCTTTATTTTCGAAAATTAATCTTCGCCCCTTAAATCGATACCACATCAGTAGTGATGTGAATCTGTTATTGTATTGTATTCAATTCTTTTCAGCACAGGCCCTTTTAATCGCCACCCTCTTTGACCATAAATACCCCAGTACGCTACAGATCACGATCACTGCCGGTATCATCCGGGTCATCTTACTTTCTTCCCCCACTAGAACGGGTAAATTATTGATGACGAGAAGGACCGTAAATAACATCGCAAAAAACGACAGTAAAGGGGCCCAAAAGGTAGACAAAGTACCCCGCTGATGGCGTTGATGACGGAAAAAATTGATCACGGCGGCACAAATTGCTCAGCAGTGGGCTGGCGTTATTGATGTCACCCCTGATTCTAATCCAGTTATTAGCCCTGTCACTAGTCTTCCCGGATTAGTCCTGGCCACGGGATTCTCAGGACATGGGTTCGGGACTTCACCTGCAGCGGGTCAATTAGCCGCAGACATCCTTAGTGGTCAATCACCTTTGGTCGACCCCGCACCTTATCGATATGAACGGCTTAGCTAGGACAAAGGAAGGCCTTATCAAAGCCGACGTTCTGCTTAGGGAAAACTGACTATCAAGATAAGATTTTCTGGGGTCAGGATGCTTCACGAATCGTGAGGGATCGGTCAAGAAAGGAAAGGACTTAGGCCACCGCCGAAGTCCGCGCGCTTCGGTGGTGGTGACTTATTATGGCCTAATCTTAAGGATAGGAAAGATCGCTAGGGTCAGAGTAGATTAAAGAATGTCTTAGTTTTTCAATCCGTGTGACGGTGCGCTGTTAATCTCTGCCGTCATACGAACGAAATTATTGGAGCTTGCACCAGTAATTTTATAGTGACCGCCTGCTTGATTGGCCATCGCTGCAATTTGAGACTCTGCGCCGTCTAAGGTCGAATCGGTGACGGAGACGCTTTGTGCAAAGCTCCCAAATGAGAGTATTGACAAGGCTGCGGTGGAGGCGAGTACAAGTGTTTTTAAGGTTTTCATAATAAGGTCCTCGATCTTTTTAAAGGATAATTTGTTTAACTGAGATAATAATAACTATAGTTACTATAACCAGATTAACTATATGTGCGATTTGAATAATTATTGATCAAAGGAGTAGCGGATAGACTTTCATTTCCCTGATTAAGAGCCTTCGCTGTGGCGTCTGCTCATTTAGGGTAACGGTGTATTGATCGAAACAATCATCGAGATATGGAATAGGAGATTGGTACGTTGGCGGGGGATGGAAAGATTAGAATTTCCTCTATCAAAAGATGGCTATTCTTCCCACACTCCAAAGTTAATAATGTTGGCGAGGGAATATGAAAGTCACCGATAAGCTATTGATAGAAAACGTATAGCACCAATCTGGGGGGGGGGGGGGGGGGGGGGGGGGGGGGGGGGT
>Ga0308162_1000133_pt1 | contig 94980 bp, 79 predicted proteins | sample PhySR2_FD_201370 | JGI IMG/M metagenome (GOLD analysis project Ga0308162, IMG submission 201370) | Phyllosphere microbial communities from UC Gill Tract Community Farm, Albany, California, United States - DLSLS.R2 | ecosystem: Host-associated > Plants > Phyllosphere > Unclassified | place: USA... | reverse complement strand
TCACCGTCGTTATCTTATTACTGATACTCGCGTTTAGACTAGCCAGTGAAGGCGTGATAATGTGGCAACACTATGAATAAGGGAGCATGACGATGAAGAAACGACTTACTGCAGTGGCCTTGCTTGGAGCGAGTTTTGGATTGATGTCATCAGTATCGGCTGAAACAACACCTAACGCGCCTTATCTTAGCACCTCTGGGCAGGGGCAGGTACAAGCTCAGCCAGACATGGCCACTATTGTTATTGAAGTGAATGCTAGCCATGCGCAAGCATCGCAAGCTAAAAAGCAGGTGGACAGTCGCGTAGCACGGTACTTCGATTTTTTACATCAGCAAGGGGTAACCGATAAAGATATTAATGCTGCCAATGTCACCACTCATGCTGAATATGACTATTCACAGCATGGTAAACCGAAACTGACCGGTTATCAGGCATCACGAAGTGTCGAAGTTACCTTGCATCAGCTCGGCAAGCTTAATGTCTTATTAGACGGTGCGCTTGCCGCGGGGCTCAACGATATTCGCTCGGTATCAATGGGGGTTGATCATCCCGAACAGTATCAGCAACAAGCGCGTCAGGCAGCAATCACTGATGCAATCACCAAGGCTAAAGGATTGGCATCAGGTTTTAATGCCTCGCTGGGATCGGTATGGAGCATTAACTATCAGACGCAACGTAACGTCACCCTGCCGATGGTAAGAATGATGAGCGTAAAAGCTTCGGCCGCTGATACCACTCCAGACCAAACCTATCAACAGCAAAAACTCGACTTTACCGATAACGTCGAGGTGGTCTTTACCCTTAACACTCGCACTCTTGGCGCAACACCTGACGACCATACTCAACCAAAGAGTCCGTAACGCGGCCCATCACGCGACTTTCAGGCGCAAATCGGTGCCAATAAAGCATGCGGCGTTGATACAAGCCTGGCGTAAGGTCAATCAAGGAGCCTTCTGCTAGTTCCGATTCAATCTGCAGATGCGGGATCATACAACAGACCGATCCTTGTTTGGCTAACTGCACAAAGGCTTCAGAAGAGTTAACGATATGGCACGGCAAGCTACCAGGAGGTAAATCGAAGTTCTCCTGCAAAAAGGCTTGATGCATATCATCCAAGTGATCGAAGGAGACGGCCGGGGCCTTAAGCAAGGTTTGACGATTAACGCCCTGCGGGAAATAGCGCTTAGCGAAATCCGGTGAAGAGACAAATAAGTAGTCTAAGGCACCCAAGGTATCAACGTGGCAGCTCGGTAAGGCGCGAGGCTGTATACTAACCGCCCCCACGACTTCGCCACGACGTAGACGTTCAAGTGTACGGCTCTCATCTTCGACCTGTAAATTAAGGCGGACCGGTAAATCGTCGAGCACATCTCGTAAGGCAGGCAGTAACCAAGTCGCCAAACTGTCAGCGTTCACCGCAATAGACAGCAGAAGGGGAGTCGTGCCGCCTTTTTCATCGGTCAGCCATTGCTCTTCAAGAAGTTCAACTTGATGAAGCAGTGCAAGTAGCTTCTGGCCCTGTTCGGTAGGGCGAGGGGGCACGGTACGTACCAACAAAGGTTGACCAAACTGTGATTCTAACTGCTTGATTCGCTGCGAAACCGCCGATTGAGTAATACAGAGTTTTTGTGCTGCCCGTTCAAATCCGCGTTCACGAATAACAGTATCAAGGGCTTGAAGATTACGGTAATCGGGTCTTTTAATCATGTTTTCTCAGTCCCTGACTGAAAGAAAAAAATCGGTTGGTTTTGAGATTGAATGCGTAAAACTACACTTCAACCAATGAAAAATCACTATTTTAGATAAGCTTGTTTTATACTACGGCTACCGCAACACGTATAGGTTTTAACATACCATGACTCAGGACGAACTTAAAAAAGCAGTAGGCTGGGCGGCGCTAGACTATGTTCAGCCCAATACGATCGTTGGTGTAGGCACCGGTACAACGGCAGCACATTTTATTGATGCATTAGCCACCCGTAAACACGACATTATTGGTACAGTGTCCAGTTCAGAAGCCTCGACTGAACGTTTAAAATCGTATGGTATTCCGGTTTTCGACCTAAATGAAATCGACTCCCTTTCCTTATATATCGATGGCGCAGATGAAATTAATCCTGATCTACAAATGATCAAAGGCGGTGGCGCAGCGCTCACCCGGGAAAAAATCATCGCCGCAGTCGCCGAGACCTTTATCTGTATTGCAGACCAATCGAAGCAGGTCGACTGTTTAGGCCACTTTCCTTTACCCGTCGAAGTTATCCCCATGGCTCAAGCTTATGTCGCACGCGAGTTAGTAAAACTTGGTGGCCGCCCTGAGTATCGCAAAGATATCGTCACCGATAATGGTAACATCATTCTCGATGTTTACGATTTGCGTATTGACGATCCGGATAGATTAGAAGTCGCCATCAATGCGTTACCAGGGGTGGTGACGGTTGGATTGTTCGCTAAACGTGGCGCTGATATTGCGCTAATTGGCGATGAAAACGGCGTTAAGAAAATTATTCCTGACGGCCACGAAAAAAGAGTCGCCACCCACAAATAGTGATTTATATCACAAATAACGATCACCTCGAGTTAATACGCTAAATCATCTGTAATAGACAGTGTTTTGGCGTTGAATGGCGCAAAGGTAAACGATTGCGTCCATCGTTTCAAAATTTTTTAGGGTGTTGCTCTTAGCCTATTTTTTTCTTATGTTGGCAGTTAGCTAAGGGTATTTTACGAAAATCACTTTTATAGGGTCGGGTAATGGCTAAGGTTTCACTGGAAAAAGACAAGATTAAGTTTCTGTTGGTTGAGGGCGTTCACCAATCTGCCCTCGATAATTTAAAAGCAGCGGGTTATACCAATATCGAATTCCATAAAGCTGCGCTCAGTCCAGAGCAACTCAAGGAATCGATCCGCGATGCTCACTTCGTCGGATTACGTTCGCGCACGCAGTTAACCGAAGAGATCTTTGCAGAGGCCGAGAAACTGATTGCGGTAGGCTGCTTCTGTATCGGCACCAACCAAGTTGATCTCAAGGCCGCCGCATTGCGCGGTATTCCTGTTTTTAACGCCCCGTTCTCTAATACCCGCTCGGTCGCCGAGCTAGTCATCGGTGAACTATTACTGCTGATGCGCGGTATTCCAGAGGCTAATGCAAAAGCTCACCGTGGTATCTGGAACAAAAATGCTAAAGGCAGCTTTGAAGCGCGCGGTAAGAAACTCGGTATCATCGGTTACGGCCATATCGGCATGCAACTGGGTGTGTTAGCAGAAAGCTTGGGTATGTATGTTTACTTCTACGATATCGAAAGCAAACTGCCGCTAGGGAATGCAACTCAGGTTGAGTCACTGGATAAGTTACTGGCGATGAGTGATGTGGTCAGCTTACACGTTCCAGAAACCGCGAATACCCAAGATATGATCAGCAAAGATCAATTGGCAGCGATGAAACCCGGCGCATTGTTAATTAATGCCTCACGCGGAACCGTTATCGACATTCCTGCGCTCTGTGATGCCTTAGAGAGTAAACACTTAAGTGGTGCAGCCATCGACGTATTCCCTGTTGAACCTGCTTCTAACAGCGATCCGTTCGACTCGCCGCTCTGTAAGTTTGATAATGTTATCTTAACCCCACATATCGGTGGTTCGACCCAAGAAGCCCAAGAGAACATCGGGATTGAGGTAGCAGGTAAACTGGCGAAATACTCAGACAATGGTTCAACCCTTTCTGCAGTCAACTTTCCTGAAGTCTCACTGCCGACACACAGTGCTTCGGCGAGTCGTATTCTTCACATCCACGAGAATCGCCCAGGTATTCTGACCGCAATTAACAATATCTTTGGCGATCAAAATATTAATATCGTTGGCCAGTACCTACAGACCTCGCCTCACTTAGGTTATGTCGTGATTGATGTTGATGCTGAGCAAGAAGTGGCAGATAAAGCGTTACAGCTGATGAAGGAAATTCCAGGCACTATCCGTGCTCGACTTCTCTACTAATGCTGAGACCAAAGAGGCCGCTAGGCCTCTTTATTGTTCCATTGCCATAACCGATTAGGCGTAATCACTGCAGGTAAAGGGATGTCCCAAGACTCAATGGGTAGCGCTTCCTGAAGCTGGCAATCATGTGCCACCCCCATCGGAAAAACTGACGTTTTCTGCCAATCGGCGAGTAGGCGATCATAAAACCCTCCGCCCATCCCTAAACGCTGGCCTGTGCTATCAAACGCTACCAAAGGCACAATTACCACATCCAACTCAGTGAAGGCACAGATCTCCTCGGTATTTTCCTCAGGCTCCAACATCCCTAAGCGATGCTTTATTAAATTAGTTTGTGGAGTATATTGCTGGAATATCAGGGAAGTGGGGCATGTGGGATCGATACGAGGGAGATAAACACTTTTCCCCAAATGCCATAACCGTGCAATGAGCGGTCGAGTATTTATTTCACCGTCCATTGAGAGAAACAGCGCAATACGGTGTGACTGCTCAATCGGAGAGAAAAGAATAGCATGTTCAGCGAGTTGCTGGCTGGCTTGGAATTGCTGAGTATCACTCAGTGAACGTCTGAGGCGACGCATATGCTGGCGTAAAGCTTGGCGCTGTTGAGCTAGAGACGAGTCCATGACATAACATCCTTGTGAGGGCACTCAAGGATAATAGGGCGATACATTAAGACAGTAAAGGAAAACTAAAAGGGAGAAGGGGGATCTCCGAGATGCCGCTGCGAGCTGTAACCCTTGAACCCTTGGTTCAAGGTGAACATGTCGTCATACCTATTAGGCTTCTCGGACGAACCGAGCATGCACACAAGATATGAGGCGCCACGTTCTAGTAGTACTAAATATCGGCTCAGGGGACTGGCCCGCTTGCAAACATCTCAGAGAATACGTTGTTCAGGGATAATTATAGCACAGGAACCCTAAAACTATTATTCGAATTTACTTTCTGGGCGATCGCTGATACGCCCTTGTTCGACTAAAGCCTGTTCAATAGTCTGCTGCAGAACACGAATACGTTGTTCCATATTGCTCGCATAATCACGGGTCTTGTTCTTTTCTTGCGCAAGTTCGTGACAAATATTCAAAGCTGCAATGAACACTAATTGTTCAGTATTCGTAACGCGTGTTCTGTGTTTTAAATCCTGCAGGCGCTGGTCAAGATCTTCAGCCGCAGAAAGTAGAGCTTCTTTTTGTTCTGGAGGACAATTCACTCGCAGTGAACGACCAAAAATATGAATATCTACCGGTTGCGCAGACATGTTACCTTCCTGATAATTACGTTGTCCGCTCCCAAAGTCACTTGCTCTGGAAGGGCGCCACTATATCTACCTGAGGCAGAAGTTACAACCCCTTTTCTGGAATCGATGAGGGTGCTAATGGTAGCATAGACCTCACTTCACTTTCCTAAGACTATGGATAATTATGACTTCACCGAACTATAACACGCTTAACAGCGAACTCGCGACACAAGGTGTCGGCATGACCGCCGCTGAGATGCATGGTTTACTCAGCGGAATTCTTTGCGGTGGGACTAAAGATCATAGCTGGAAAGCACTGGTTCATGACCTCACCAATGAAGGTATAGCCTTCTCCGTCCAACTCAATCAATCCTTGCAAGCGGTATACGATAATACATTGCACTCGCTAGAGGAAGACGGATTCAATTTTCAACTCTATTTGCCGGATGACCAAGGTGAGAACGTCTTTGAGCGCGCCGATGCACTTGCCGGCTGGGTAAACCATTTTCTACTAGGCTTAGGGGTTACGCAGCCGAAATTAGATAAAGTGAAGGGAGAAGCCGGGGAAGCCATCGACGATCTGCGCACTATCGCTCAATTAGGCTACGACGAAGATGAAGATCCGGAAGAACTTGCACAATCTTTGGAGGAAGTCATTGAATATGTCAGAGTCGCTGCTTTACTCTGTCATGAAACCTTCAATACACCTCAATCGGATACCTCAGCCGTCACACAGGGTCCAACATTACATTGATCCTTTCACGGTAAAATGGGTAACAGGGAGCTTAGGGTATGATTTCTCAGAAAAATTACTGTCAACGCCGTCAGGCCTTGCTTAAACAGATGGTACCGGGTAGCGCGGCATTAATTTTTGCTGCGCCAGAGGTTACCCGAAGTCGAGATACCGAATATCTCTTTCGCCAAAATAGTGACTTCTGGTACTTCACCGGCTTTAGCGAGCCTGAGGCGCTACTCATTCTGATTAAGAGTGACGAACAGCATAACCACAGTATTCTCTTTAACCGTTACCGTGATCCCCATGCCGAGATCTGGTTTGGTCGCCGCCTTGGTCAAGAAGCCGCAACCGATAAGCTTGGCGTTGACCGTGCGCTCCCATGGGGAGAAATTGATGAGCAGCTCGCGCAGGTGCTTAATGGGTTAACCACGATTTATCATGCCAGTGGCGAATACGATTTTGCGGATAAAAAAGTTGCTGCTGCATTAAAAACCTTGCGTGAAGGATCGCGGCAAAATCTTAGCGCGCCGACCACTGTCATCGATTGGCGACCCATCGTCCATGAAATGCGCGTGATTAAAGATGAAGAAGAACTGGCGATTTTACGTGAGGCTGGGCGCATCAGTGCGCTCGCCCACCAGCGCGCAATGCAGCAATGTCAGCCCGGCATGCATGAGTATCAATTGGAAGGCGAAATCCATCATGAATTCTCTCGACACGGGTCTCGATTCCCCTCCTACAATACGATTGTCGGAGGGGGCGATAATGCCTGTATTCTTCATTACACTGAAAATGAATCTCAACTCAAACAGGGCGACTTAGTCCTGATTGATGCGGGCTGCGAGCTATATGGCTATGCAGGGGATATCACCCGAACATTTCCTGTCGACGGAAAATTTACCGCACCACAACGCCAACTCTACGAGATTGTTTTGCAAGCCTTAACGACTGCCTTATCCCTGTTTCGTCCTGGCGTAACCATCGCTGAGGTGACAGAAGCGGTTGTGCGTATCAAGGTTGAAGGCTTAGTGCGCTTAGGAATTTTAGAAGGCGAGATAACGCAATTGATCGAAGAGAAAGCGTATCGCCCCTATTTTATGCATGGTTTAAGCCACTGGCTTGGTCTGGATGTGCATGATGTCGGCCATTATGGCGGTGCGGACCGTACCCGTGTCCTAGAACCGGGCATGGTATTAACCGTTGAACCGGGGCTTTATATTGCCCCCGATGCCAAGGTGCCTGAATGCTATCGCGGCATTGGGATTCGTATTGAAGACGATATCGTGATCACCGAAACCGGGCATGAAAATTTAACGGAGCAGGTCGTGAAAGATCCTGATGCCATTGAGCAGTTAATGCAATCGGCGCAGGCACTTCGTCAAGGTGAAAATAAGCCACTATGAGCGTAATTATTGTCGGCGGTGGGATGGCTGGGGCAACGCTTGCGCTTGCGCTTTCCACCTTATCGCAGGGTCACATTCCGGTCACTCTCATTGAGGGGAGCTCCCCGCAAGATACCGCCCACCCTGGGTTTGATAGCCGAGCAATAGCGCTGGCGGCGGGAACCTGCCAGCAACTTGCGCGTATCGGTGTCTGGTCGGCACTGGAGCCTTACGCAACGCCTATTACCGACATCCATGTCTCTGACCGCGGCCATCTTGGCCAAGTCGAACTCTGTCGAGAAGATTACCATTTACCTGCCTTGGGTAACGTGATCGAACTGCAAGCGGCAGGGAAAATTCTGTTTAAACAGTTACAACAGGCACCCGGTGTCACGCTGCTTTGCCCGGAAAAAGTGGTCGAGATGACCCGTACGGCACAGCAGGTATCGGTCACACTGGAAAGCGGTCAAACGCTAAACGCACAGACGTTAGTCATCGCCAGTGGCAGTCGATCTGCTTTGGCGACTCAAGCTGGCTTTACTTGGCAACGTGATGATTACCAGCAAGTTGCCATTATCGCGAATGTTAGTACTTCAACGCCACATAATGGCCGAGCGTACGAACGTTTCACTCAGCATGGGCCTATTGCCCTACTACCGATGTCAGATAACCGTTTATCCTTGGTGTGGTGCGTAGCAGCATCGACCAGTGAAAGGCTATTAGCGGCTGATAAGTCGTCATTCCTGCAGCAATTACAACGCGAGTTTGGCTGGCGACTTGGGCAATTTACACAAGTTGGCCAGCGTGAGTCTTATCCACTAAGCTTGCATCAAGCGCAGTCGTTGATCACACACCGCGCCGTAGTGATTGGTAATGCTGCGCAATCTCTTCATCCTATTGCAGGTCAGGGCTTTAACCTTGGGCTGAGGGATGTGATGAGTTTGGCCGAAACCCTAGCAGAAGCTGATAAACAGCAGCAGGATATGGGGCAGTTTAGTGTATTAAATCGCTACCAACAGCGAAGAGCACAAGACCGTGCAACAACCATTGCCATCACCGATGGTTTAGTCCGACTCTTTGCCAATGATAACCTGCCTCTCATTATTGGCCGTAACCTAGGATTACTCGCGATGGAACGCGTTACTGGGTTAAAGCACCACCTCGCTAGCCGAACCTTAGGCTGGGTTAAACGTTAAATTAAGAGAATATTCATGCAAAGCTACGATATTATTATTGCTGGTGGGGGAATGGTCGGCCTCGCAGTCGCGTGTGGTCTTAAAGAGTCAGGACTCAGTGTTGCGGTCCTCGAACAAGGGGCGGCGCCACACTTTAGCCCACAGGACCCCCTATCGGTGAGGGTGTCGGCAATCAACCGAGCAAGCCAACGTCTCTTGGACAGATTGGGGGTGTGGCAAGATATCTTGCAAATGCGTGCCAGCTGTTATCACGGCATGAAAGTCTGGGAAAAAGATAGCTTCGGACACATCGCCTTTGATGACGGTGAGCTGGGTGGCCACGGCTTAGGGTATATCATCGAAAATTCTGTACTGCATGCAGCCTTATGGCGTCAGGCAGAAAAACTGTCGCATATTACGCTTATCCCAAATGCCGCCCTAGTCCAGACCGCCTTCGGTGATAACGAGACCTTTGTCAGCTTACAAGATGGCAGCATGATGACCGCCCGTTTGATGGTGGCAGCAGATGGCGCCCAGTCTTGGCTCAGAGCAAAAGCCGACATACCTCTAACCTTCTGGGATTACAAACATCACGCGTTAGTCGCGAATATCCGTACCGAACAGCCTCACCAAGGTGTCGCCCGCCAAGTTTTCCACGGTGAAGGCATTCTCGCCTTTCTTCCTTTTGAAGACCCGCACCATTGTTCAATTGTCTGGTCCACTGAGCCGCAAACCGCGAAAAAGCTTAGCCTAATGGATGAATCATTATTCTGTCAGCAACTGGCTGTCACATTTGATATGCAGTTAGGACCTTGTACGCTGAACAGTGAACGTAGAACATTCCCGTTAACGGCGCGTTACGCCCGACAATTTGCCAGCCATCGACTTGTGTTAGTTGGTGATGCGGCACATACCATTCACCCGCTGGCGGGACAGGGAGTGAATCTCGGCTTTATGGATGCTGCAGAGCTTATCGGCCAACTTCTTCGTCTACAGCAAGAGGGTAAAGATATTGGTCAGCACCTCTATCTTCGCCGCTATGAACGCCTGAGAAAGCTCAGTGCGGCCAAAATGCTGGCGAGTATGCAAAGCTTCCAAGACCTCTTTGCAGGGCAACATCCACTGAAAAAAATGGTGCGTGATATCGGCTTAACCCTTGCGGATAAGCTACCTGGGATTAAACCACAGCTAATTAAGCAAGCCTTGGGTGAACACGATTTACCCGAGTGGCTGCGTAAATAGAAGGAGGGGAGATGGCTGATCGTTCGATTGCGATAGGTAACAATACGGCACTGCTTGTCGTCGATGTTCAAAACGATTTTCTGCCGCAGGGAGCGTTAGCGGTGCCTCGGGGAGATGAAGTGATCCCGGTCATAAACCAGATTGCACCGTTATTCCAGCAGGTGGTCATTACTCAAGATTGGCATCCTGCCGGCCATTTCTCCTTTAGCTCCTCTCATCCGGGGTATCAAGATTACCAAGTGATTGATATGCCCTATGGCCCGCAATGCTTATGGCCGGATCACTGTATACAGGGGAGTGTCGGTGCCGAGTTATCAAATGGTTTATCCCTTCCTCATGCCAGATTGATTCTCCGTAAAGGGGTCCATCAATCCATCGACAGCTACTCTGCCTTTTTAGAGGCGGATCGCAGTACCTCAACCGGGCTTCTCGCTTGGCTGCAAGCGCAGGGGATCGATCAGGTGGTGATAACTGGACTTGCCACAGATTTCTGTGTTGCATGGACGGCTATAGACGCGGCTCAAGCGGGATTAGCCACTTGGGTAGTCGAGGATGCTTGCCGAGCGATCGATATTGACGGGTCACTGCAACGCGCCAAGCTGGCGATGCAAGATGCTGGTGTGATTTTCCTCACATCTCAGCAATTGCACCAAGGTTGTGAAAGCTGATTTATTCTAATTATTGACCATTTCTACCCTTAGAAAAACTAATTCGAAAGCTAGTAAAATAGTCGGAGCAAGCTAAGCCAGTCGAAGAGTCTACCTTAGCATTCCCTCTATATGGCGGCTTTTGTCGCCATTTTCTTGCTTATTTCCGCCTTATCTTATCAATCATCTCTGGTTAAGCGTACCTGCTCTATTTTGGTGCGCCACGGGATTGCCCCTATTTCACCTTATGGCTAAGCAATGGAATGAGTGATAACGTGCAGTAAGGATAACGTTTGCGTTTCTAACTCCAACGCCCGACCTAAGCAAGCTAACTCACCGCGTTGTTACGCGGCAGAAGGAGTGTTATGAGTCAACAAACCCCTCTCTTTGCACAACACCAAGCCTGCGGTGCACGCATGGTCGACTTCCACGGATGGCTAATGCCACTGCATTATGGTTCCCAGCTCGATGAGCATCATGCCGTGCGCCGTGCAGCAGGCATGTTTGATGTATCCCATATGACCATTGTCGACCTGACCGGCGCTCGTACTCGAGAATTTCTACGTTATCTGTTAGCCAATGATGTGGCTAAGTTGACGCAGCCTGGTAAGGCGTTATATAGCGCCATGCTGAATGCCTCGGCAGGCGTTATCGATGACTTAATTGTCTATTTTATCGACGAGCAACACTTCCGATTAGTGGTCAACTCTGCAACACGCGAAAACGATCTAGCGTGGATCTCAGAACAGTCTAAAGAATATGGTATTCAAATTGAGGAGCGACGAGACTTAGCGCTTATCGCAATACAAGGCCCTGAGGCAATAGAGAAAAGCCAATCGGTGATGAGTGCTGAACAGCGAGCCGCCGTAGCGGAACTAAAGCCCTTCTTCTCAGTAGAAAGCGGCGGCTGGTTTATCGCGACGACGGGCTATACCGGTGAGCGCGGCTATGAAATCGCACTCCCTGCCGAGCAGGCAGCATCGCTATGGCAAGCGTTACTTGCGGTAGGCGTCAAACCCGCTGGCTTAGGGGCGCGAGATACCTTGCGCCTCGAAGCGGGATTAAATCTTTATGGACAAGAGATGGATGAGTCGATTAACCCGCTTGCCGCGAATATGGCTTGGACGGTGGCTTGGCAACCGGAAGAACGAGAGTTTTTCGGCAGAGCGGCGCTCGAACGTCTACAAGAGCAAGGCACTGAAAAACTGGTTGGCTTGGTACTGCATGAGAAAGGCGTACTCCGCAATGCCTTACCGGTCTCGTTTACCGATATCAATGGAAATCCTCAGCAAGGCATTATCACCAGTGGTTCTTTCTCCCCGACCTTGGGTTGCAGTGTCGCGCTTGCACGGGTGCCGGCAACGGTAGGGGATAAGGCTGTCGTACTAATCCGCCAGCGTGAACTGCCAGTGTCTGTTACGCAACCCTACTTTGTCCGTGCAGGCAAATCATTGATTTAATTATGGAGAATAAAATGAGCAATGTACCGCAACACTTAAAATACCGTGATAGCCACGAATGGGTACGTCAAGAAGAGGATGGCTCGGTCACTGTGGGAATCACCGAACATGCACAAAGTTTACTCGGCGACATGGTGTTTGTTGATCTGCCTGAAGTCGGTCGTGAAGTCAGCGTTGGCGACGACTGCGCGGTTGCCGAATCGGTTAAAGCGGCCTCCGATATTTATGCGCCGATCAGCGGCGAGATCGTCGCAGTCAATGACGAACTTAATGACAGCCCTGAGCTTGTAAACACCTCCCCTTACGAGGCGGGCTGGTTATTTAAAATTAAGATCACTAACGAAAACGAGCTTAACCAATTACTTGATGCCGATGCCTACCAAACCTTGATCAATAAGTGAGTAAGACGATGACGCAAACACTCAGCCAGTTAGAACATCCAGATGCCTTTATCCGTCGCCATATTGGCCCGGATATCGATCAACAACAACAGATGTTGCAGCAGATTGGCGCAACGGATTTGCCGACGTTGATTGCGTCTATCGTACCCGAAAATATCCAATTATCCTCTTCGCCTCTGCAACTGCCTTCGGCCAGTGAGCACCAAGCGTTGGCAGAGTTGAAAGCCATTGCGGCAAAAAACCTTCGCTATAAATCTTGGATTGGTATGGGCTACAGCGCGGTGTTAACTCCACCGGTAATACTGCGCAATTTACTTGAGAACCCCGGATGGTACACGGCCTATACCCCTTATCAACCGGAAGTGTCACAAGGGCGGCTGGAAGCCTTACTCAATTTCCAACAGGTTACGCTAGATCTTACGGGAATGGACGTTGCCTCAGCCTCGCTGCTTGACGAAGCAACGGCTGCGGCTGAGGCCATGGCGATGGCTAAGCGGGTGAGCAAACGTAAAAATGCCAACACGTTTTTTGTCGCAGAGGATATTCATCCGCAGACCCTCGATGTGATTAAAACCCGCGCAGAGACCTTTGGATTTGAACTGGTGGTCGATAGCGCTGAGAAGGCGCTAGACCATCAAGATCTCTTTGGTGTCTGCCTACAATATTGCGGCTCGCAGGGTGCGTTGCACGACTATCGTCAACTGATTACAGCGTTAACGGAGCAGGGCGTAATCATTGCTGTCGCCGCTGAATTTATGGCCCTAGTGCTTCTTGAATCACCGGGCAAATTAGGAGCCGATATCGTTTTTGGTTCTTCGCAACGTTTTGGCGTTCCTATGGGGTACGGTGGCCCACATGCGGCATTCTTTGCCACCAAAGAGACTTATAAGCGAGCCATGCCGGGCCGGATTATCGGCGTTTCACGTGATGTCCAAGGCAATATCGCGCTGCGAATGGCGATGCAAACGCGAGAGCAGCATATCCGTCGTGAGAAAGCCAACTCCAATATCTGTACTTCCCAAGTCCTATTGGCGAATATCGCCGGTATGTACGCGGTGTGGCATGGTCCTAAAGGATTAACACGTATCGCCCAGCGTATTCATCGTTATACGAAAATCCTCGCAAAAATCGTGCAAGATAATGGTTTAACTCTGCGCTACGCGCAATGGTTTGATACCTTAACGGTTGAGGTGCCCGATAAAGCCGAGGTGCTTAAGCGCGCAAGGCAGCAGCAGAGTAATCTGCGCAGCGACCTCCATCATGCGGTGGGGATTACGCTAGATGAAACCACGCAACGACAAGATCTTCTCGTTTTAATCGAGGTGCTGCTTGGACGTAAAATCACCGTTGATCTTGACCAAGAAGACAGTCTTGTCAGCGCGCAAGCCATTATTCCAGCAGCATTACACCGTGAAGACGCTATTCTGACGCACCCTGTCTTTAATCAGTATCACAGCGAAACGGAGATGTTGCGCTATCTTCACAAACTTGAACGTAAAGACTTAGCACTCAACCAAGCGATGATCCCCCTTGGATCCTGCACGATGAAGCTTAATGCCGTCGCCGAAATGCTACCTATTACTTGGCCAGAATTTGCCGATCTTCATCCGTTCTGCCCGACGAATCAAGCCGCGGGATACTTGCAGATGATTGAACAGCTTTCTGAATGGCTGATCACGCTGACCGGTTATGACGCGCTTTGTATGCAGCCTAACTCGGGTGCGCAAGGCGAATATGCGGGGCTGCTAGCTATCCGTCGTTACCATGAAAGCCGTCATCAAGCACAACGCCATATCTGCCTCATTCCAGCCTCCGCCCATGGCACTAACCCTGCCTCCGCGCAAATGGCCGGTATGGACGTGGTAGTGGTTGCCTGTGATAAACAAGGTAATATCGATCTCGAAGACCTCCGTACCAAGGCAAGCCAAGCAGGTGATCATCTCTCCTGCATCATGGTGACTTATCCCTCTACTCATGGGGTTTACGAGCAGACCATTCGTGAAGTCTGCGAAATTGTCCATCAGCACGGTGGGCAAGTCTACCTGGATGGCGCCAACATGAATGCACAAGTGGGGATCACCACACCAGGCCATATTGGTGCCGATGTCTCCCACCTTAATCTGCATAAAACGTTCTGTATCCCCCACGGCGGCGGTGGGCCAGGAATGGGACCGATAGGGGTTAAAGCCCATCTCGCGCCGTTTGTCCCAGGACACAGTATCGTCCAGTCGACCTTACTCACCGAGCAAGGCGCAGTCACTGCAGCCCCTTTTGGAAGTGCGTCGATCCTGCCAATCAGTTGGATGTATATCAGAATGATGGGAGGCGAGGGCCTGAAGCAAGCGAGCTCCCTCGCGATACTGAATGCTAACTATATTGCTAGCCGGTTATCGTCAGACTACGATATTCTCTATACCGGACCAGAGGGTCGTGTGGCGCATGAATGTATTCTCGATATCCGGCCCCTCAAAGAACGTACCGGCATCAGTGAGATGGATATCGCTAAGCGGTTAATCGACTATGGCTTTCATGCACCGACCATGTCGTTCCCTGTCGCCGGGACCTTAATGGTGGAGCCAACGGAGTCAGAAAGCTTGGTTGAACTGGATCGATTCGTCAATGCGATGTTGGCTATTCGTCGCGAGATTGAGCAAGTCGCAGAAGGTAAGTGGCCCTTGGACGATAACCCTCTGGTCAATGCCCCCCATATCCAGCAAGAACTGGTTAGCGACTGGCAACAAGCCTACTCCCGTGAAACGGCGGTTTTCCCTGAGGGCGTCGAGAATAAATACTGGCCAACGGTCAAGAGAGTGGATGATGTTTACGGCGACCGTAATTTATCTTGCTCCTGTGTACCGATCAGGGATTATCAATAATGCTTGTAACAGCCCTCTATCGTGAGGGGGTTGTTACACCTCCTCACAGTTTTATTTAAGCTTACAAGTGTACTCTGAATTTATTCTCAGCTAGTCTAGGTATTCATTCATCGGACGATAATGGAGTTAACACACCTGTTATGGCTAAGACACAAACTCATTCTCCTGGATACTCATTGGCGGAAGAAATAGCAAACAGTGTAAGCCATGGCCTAGGTTGTCTTTTTGGTGTTGTCGGCTTAGTCTTATTACTCGTTCAAGCAGTTGAGCGTGATGCCGACGTTATCACCTTCGTCAGCTATAGCCTGTATGGTGGCAGCATGATTTTGCTGTTTCTTGCCTCGACCCTCTATCATGCCATTCCGTATCAACCGGCTAAACCTTGGTTGAAGAAAGTCGACCATTGTGCGATTTATCTGCTTATTGCCGGGACTTATACGCCATTCCTACTTGTCGGGCTGCGTTCGCCGTTGGCGGAAGGCCTGATGGTGGTGATATGGTCACTGGCCCTATTGGGGATTCTTTTTAAACTGGTGTTCGCTCATCGATTCAAAGTGTTATCGGTGGTGACCTATCTACTTATGGGCTGGCTCTCCTTAGTCGTGATCTACCAAATGGCGACTAAGCTCTCGGCGGCGAGTGTATGGCTGTTGGCGATTGGTGGAATCGTCTACTCATTAGGGGTGATTTTTTACGTCAATCGACGGATACCTTTCAACCACGCGATATGGCACGCCTTTGTCTTAGGTGGCGCAATTTGCCATTTTTGCGCGATCTACTTCTATATTCGGTGAGTCTAACCACCGATAGACATTCTCATTAGTGCCCCCTCAACACTTTAGCTTCGAATTGAGGGGGCAGGGGTTAAGGCATTAAGCCTCGTCGAGTGAATAAGGTAGTGGCTGGATCTGTAACGCACTGGTCTCATCATCATCAAGACGAAACCTATCCTCTGTCCCCAAATCGTTATTCAGCACGACTTGTACCCACAGCGTAGTCGGGGCAACCATTACCGAACAGAGAACGGTACCGGTTTTACGCCAATTCTCACCCATTTGTAATGCGACGGCGCTACCGGCTTCAACCGCTTGCTGTGCCGTACCGGCTAACCAATAGAGTGCGCGTTTGTTTGCCCCGCGATACTTGGCGCGAGCAACCATCTCTTGGCCGCTATAGCACCCTTTTTTAAAGCTTATCGCGTTCAATGCCTGAAGATTGGTAGCTTGTGGAATAAACTGAGCAGTATTCGCTGCGTCGATCACCGGAATACCCGCGGCAATATCGGCGGCCAGCCAGTGTTGGGCATCACATACCGCCTCGGAGTGATCCTTAAGTAATACTTCTGCCTGAGAAGGCTCAGTAATGACGATGTAGCGGGCTTGAGGGGTGGGCAGCCACAATAGCAATGTATTGCCGACCTTAACCCGTGGTTGATCGGCATCCGGAAGCTGAGAAAAATATTGGCTTAGGCACTCAGCCGCTTTGCTCCCCATTACTCCCACTAGCGCCCGGCTATCGTCGGCGGTAAAGGTAATCTTAGAGAACACGGCATATTTTTTTATTTCAGTCAGCTGTTGCTCACGCACGTCACGGCGTAATAGATAGCTATAGCCTTCGCCATCATGGAATATACGCAGATTACTCCACATCTTACCTTTGGCATCGCAATGTGCCGCGAGTTGGTGATCATTCTCGGCTAATTGGCTGAGATCTGCGGTAAGTTGGCCCTGCAGATAGGCGGTGGCATCGGCACCTTGAGCGGATACCAGCGCCCAATCGCTAAGCGAGCAGAGAGCCAGCGCTGAGTGATAGGCGGTAGTAGTGGGTTGAGAATTCATGACATCTCCTGTCGACCAACAGTGAAGGTGAAAGCGACCCAGGCCGCTTTACGAAATTAGTTTCATTATTCATTAAAGCGTAAAGCCTGAAAAGAGATTAGCAAGTACAAAAATGCGAGCGCGGCCGAAGAGGTGGTGATTTGTACTGCCGTTCAACCGGGCTCTGCGGTACACTCTCCTTCTCTGGTTAAGGGTATTATTAAGGAAAAGCGTGTGGACTTAGCAGAAATAGGTATTGAAGACACTTCTCGTATTCACTGGGCGTGCCGCCGAGGCATGTTAGAACTGGACATCGCCGTTCGTCCTTTTTTCGAACACGAATATCACACCTTAACTGACGCGCAAAAGCGGACTTTTATTGCGCTGCTTAAGGCCGACGATCCCGACTTATTCAATTGGTTGATGGGGCATGGTCAACCGGCGAGCGACGAGCTCAAAGGGATGGTCGAACTGATTCGGACGCGAAACAGTGCGCGTGGACCTGTGGCAAACTGAGATCGGCCCCTCACGTAATGCCGTGATCTTGGTCAATGGCTGGGTGCTATTAACGCTAGCAGCGCTTGTGGCGACACCCTGGTTTGGGGCTTTTTATTTACTGAAGCCTTTAGCGATTATCGCGGTGATGATTGAAAGGTCGCGCAGCCTAAAAAGGCTCGCCTCACGGATTGGCCTACTGGTGATGGATGATCAAGAGACCTGGTCTTGGCAGCAGCAACAGTGGCGACTTAGCGCGCCGCTCTGTTGGCTACCCTGGGGCGTAATGATTCGTTGGCGTTCGGCACAACAAATCCAGTGTTTTTGGTTGATGGCAGATACGATGTCTGAAGAAGCGTGGCGTAACCTACGCTTCTATTGGCTAAAAGGGCGTAATCGACAATGGAAATAGTCGTTACAGCAACTCTGCGACTTCTCCAAGAATCTGTTCACACCAGTTGGCAATACGCTCATCCGTCTCTTCAAACTGATTCGCATCATCTAAGGCCAACCCGACGAAATGTTGCCCATCGGCAGTAAGGGGCTTTTGACTGATAAACTCATAACCGGTAATAGGCCAATAGCCGACGAATGAGACGCCTTTTGGTAGCAATAAATCGTGCAGCATACCGAGGGCATCTAAAAACCATTCACTGTACCCGGCCTGGTCGCCCATCCCATAGAGTGCGATGATTTTTCCTGAAAGATCGAGATCAGCCAGCGTTTGCCACTGTGCTTCCCAATCCTCCTGCAGTTCACCAAAGTCCCAAGTGGGCATACCCAAAATCAGCAGATCGTACTCGTGCATGGTAGAGAGCGGCTCATCCTTAACATTATGTAAGGTCACCATCTCTTGGCCGATAAACTCTTGAATCTTCTCTGCGGCCATCTCGGTATAACAGGTGCTTGAACCGTAAAATAACCCTATTTTCATACTTGATTGACTCTTAGGTTCCTATTCTGCGTTGAGTGTATCAGAAAGCATACAGCGAGGCGTAGTTGATGCATAATAGTCTGCGTTTAGCGCAGGTAATCGGAAAACAAAGCAATGAAGAAATCGACGTCACCACCGTCAATGGATCCCCTTCTCGAAGGCTTTATTGACCAATTGTGGATTGAGCGCAACTTAGCAGAAAACACCTTAGAGGCTTATCGCCGCGACCTCAAACAGCTGGTGGGGTGGCTTGAGGCGCATCATCTAGCGCTGCTTACTGTGAGCGCACCCGAATTACAAAGCTTCTTAGCAGAGAAACTTGAAGGGGGCTATCGAGCAACCAGTTCCGCCCGACAGCTCAGTGCAATGCGCCAGCTCTTTCAATATCTTTATCGGGAACAGCTGCGACTTGATGACCCGAGCGCATTACTCTCCTCGCCGAAATTACCGCAGCGGCTGCCAAAAGATCTCAGTGAAGCCCAAGTTGCTCGCTTACTTGAGGCGCCTTCCACCGAAATCCCGCTCGAGTTACGCGATAAAGCGATGATCGAACTGCTTTATGCGACGGGATTACGGGTATCAGAGCTAACGGGGCTGACCCTCAGTGATCTCAGTTTACGCCAAGGCGTGGTAAGGATTTTAGGTAAGGGCAACAAGGAGCGATTAGTCCCGCTGGGGGAAGAGGCGATCCATTGGCTAGAAAATTATCTGGAACATGGCCGGCCTTGGCTGATTAATGGCGCAAAAATTGATATAGTCTTTCCCAGTAATCGTGGGCAGCAAATGACTCGACAAACATTTTGGCATCGAATCAAACACTACGCCCTTATCGCTGGGATTGATAGCGCTAAGCTCTCGCCCCATGTGCTGCGCCATGCCTTTGCGACGCACTTGCTCAATCACGGCGCCGATTTACGCGTCGTACAAATGCTACTCGGTCACAGTGACCTATCAACCACACAAATTTATACGCATGTTGCCAATGAAAGACTCCGTCAACTGCATCAACAGCATCACCCACGCGCCTAGCGGGGTGGTTAATAAGGATAAGGAAATGCTGAAGAAATTATTACTCTCAATGGTCGCGTCATGCGCAATCTTTTCCAGCGCCAGCTATGCGAACAATGCTGCAATTATTCAATCCTTGACAAAATTAGGCGTCAACATCAGTGATATCCAGCCTTCACCCTTATCCGGTGTCAGCACGGTATTAACCGATAATGGTGTACTCTACGTCACTGACGATGGTAAACAAATGATCCAAGGGCCGCTTTACGATATCAGCGGTAAAACGCCAGTAAACGTCACTTTCCAAACGCTAGACAAGAAAGTGGAAGCGCTAGCGCCAGAAATGATTGTCTATAAAGCGCCGAAAGAGCAGCACGTTGTGACAGTGTTTACCGATATTACTTGTGGCTACTGCCATAAGTTACACCAACAAATTTCAGACTATAACGCTCTGGGTATCACCGTCCGTTATCTTGCTTTCCCACGTGAAGGGTTGCAGGGCGATGTAGCGAAAGCGATGAAGAATGTATGGTGCGCCAAGGATCGTAAAGCAGCGTTCGATGCGGCGATGGGCGGTAAAACTCCCGCAGCGGCGAGTTGTAATATCGATATTGGTAAACAGTATCAGCTAGGGCTGTTATACGGTATTCAAGGCACTCCGGCGATCCTCACCAAAAATGGTGTAATGATCCCCGGCTATCAAGGTCCTAATGAGTTAAAACAGTATCTGGATCGTATCAACGCAGGATAATCCTTTGTCTTCACGCGCTATCCCTGAACTACAACGACGTCAGCAACAAGCTGACGTCGAGCTTTCGGCTACCCTTCCCCCTTTACTGCAACAACTGTATCGACAGCGTGGGATGACCGATGCCTCGCAATTGGAGCGGGGCGCAAATCATTTACTGCCGCCACAGGGCTTAACCGGCATCGACCAGGCTGTACAGTTATTGCATCAAGCAATGTGCGATAACCGTCATATCATGGTGGTGGGGGATTTCGATGCAGACGGCGCCACCAGTACTGCGCTCTCTGTGTTAGCACTGCAACAGTTTGGCGCGCAACGGGTCAGCTATCTGGTACCCAATCGGTTTGAGCAAGGTTATGGACTCAGCCCCGAGGTTGTCGACTTGGCTCATGCCCGTCAAGCGGAACTGATTTTTACCGTTGATAACGGCATCTCCTCCTTGAGTGGGGTAGAGCACGCCACGCAGTTAGGCATTCCGGTCATTATTACTGATCACCATCTTCCCGGTGAGGTCTTACCGGCGGCAGCGGCAATAGTTAACCCGAATCTCGCCGAGGCCACCTTTCCGTCGAAGAACTTGGCTGGGGTCGGCGTGGCCTTTTATGTCATGCTCGCACTCAGGGCTTATTTACGCCAGCAAGGATGGTTTAGCGGGTCGCCGCCCAATCTTGCTGACTTGTTGGATCTGGTGGCACTCGGTACGGTCGCCGATGTGGTCCCCCTCGATGCCAATAACCGAATTTTGGTGTGGCAAGGGCTGCAACGTATTCGTGCCGGGAAATGTCGTCCTGGTATCCGGGCATTACTTGAGGTCAGCCAACGGCAAGCGCATCGTCTCAACGCCAGCGATCTCGGTTTTGCGTTAGGTCCACGACTCAACGCGGCGGGGCGACTCGACGATATGTCCCATGGCGTCGAGTTACTGGTGACCGAGAGCGAGTCCCAAGCGCGGATGTTAGCGAATGAACTCGATGCCCTAAACCAGACCCGTAAAGAGATCGAACAGGGGATGCAACAAGAGGCGCTGCTAATCTGCGAGCAGCTGGAAACGCAGCAACATCTTCCAAGCGGTCTAGCGTTCTACCATCCAGAGTGGCACCAAGGGGTGGTGGGGATCGTTGCGTCACGCCTAAAAGAGCGTTTCCATCGGCCGGTCATTGCGTTTGCACCGGCGGGCGATGGCACCCTAAAAGGGTCGGGCCGCTCAATAACCGGCCTGCATCTGCGCGATGTCTTAGAACGTCTGGATAGTCAACATCCCGGACTCATTCTTAAGTTCGGTGGCCATGCGATGGCGGCGGGCTTGAGCCTTGCGGAAGAACAGTTCCCGCGCTTTCGTGACTGTTTTGCGCAATTGGTCACAGAGTGGCTGGATAACGATGCCCTGCAAGGGGTGATCTGGTCTGATGGCGAGCTCGGCGCGCAGCATCTAAACGTGGAGACGGCGGAGATGCTGAGAAATGCAGGGCCTTGGGGACAAAGTTTTCCTGAGCCACTGTTTGATGGCGAATTTAAGCTCTTACAACAGCGACTCGTCGGGCAAAAGCACTTAAAACTGCTGCTCGAACCGGTAAACGGTGGTCCACTGATTGATGGCATTGCCTTTAACGTCGACTTACGTCAATGGCCTGATCCCAGCATTCAACGAGCGACCTTAGCCTATAAATTGGATGTAAATGAGTATCGTGGGCAACGCAGCGCACAATTATTAGTCGAATACCTCTGGCCTAAAGCCTAAAAAGAGGTTACACGCCGAGGGGAGTTTCGGGTAGAATCACCACCCTCTGTGTTACTTTTTTATCTTCAACTTAAGACAACAAACCATGTTTGAAATCAATCCGATAAAAAATCGTATTCAAGACCTTACCGAGCGCAGCGATGTTCTTCGGGGGTACCTTTGACTATGATGCAAAAAATGAGCGTTTAGAAGAAGTTAACGCTGAACTTGAACAATCTGACGTCTGGAACGAACCCGACCGCGCGCAAGCGTTAGGGAAAGAGCGTTCTTCTTTGGAAGCGATCGTCGAAACCTTCGACCTGCTTGCTCAAGGACTTGACGATGTCAGCGGGTTAGTCGAATTAGCGGTCGAGGCCGATGACGAAGAAACCTTTAATGAGGCGGTCGTTGAGCTTGAAGTGCTCGATAAGAAACTGGCTGAATTAGAGTTCCGTCGCATGTTCTCTGGCGAATACGACAGTGCCGATTGTTATATTGACCTGCAAGCAGGTTCAGGCGGAACTGAGGCTCAGGATTGGGCAAACATGTTGTTACGGATGTACCTGCGCTGGGCGGAAGCGAAAGGCTTTAAAACCGAAATCATCGAAGTCTCGGACGGCGATGTGGCAGGGATTAAATCCGCAACGGTGAAAATTATCGGTGACTATGCCTTCGGCTGGTTAAGAACCGAAACAGGCGTTCACCGTCTAGTCCGTAAAAGTCCGTTCGATTCGGGAGGTCGTCGTCATACCTCCTTTAGCTCGGCCTTTATCTATCCTGAAGTGGATGATGATATCGATATTGAGATCAATCCCGCCGATCTACGCATCGATGTCTATCGTGCTTCTGGGGCAGGGGGACAGCACGTTAACCGGACCGAGTCTGCGGTACGGATCACGCACCTTCCTAGCGGTATCGTCACGCAGTGTCAGAATGATCGCTCTCAGCATAAAAACAAAGACCAAGCGATGAAGCAGATGAAAGCGAAGCTGTACGAGCTGGAAATGCAAAAGAAAAATGCTGAGAAACAGGTGATGGAAGATAACAAATCCGATATCGGTTGGGGCAGTCAGATTCGTTCTTACGTGCTCGACGATTCGCGAATTAAAGATCTTCGTACCAGTGTAGAAACTCGTAATACGCAGGCCGTCCTCGATGGCGATTTAGACCGATTTATCGAAGCTAGCTTGAAAGCTGGCCTATAAGGAACCTTTATGTCAGAACAAACCCCCGCGCCGGCGGATCTCGCCCTCGAACTGAATAATGAATTGAGCGCACGCCGTGAAAAGCTAGACGCCCTGCGTGAGAAAGGAAATCCTTTCCCGAATGACTTCCGCCCGACCGATCGCTCTGATGTGTTACACCAGCGCCATGATGAGCAGAGCCAAGAAGAGTTAGAAGATCTCGGTATTGAAGTGACGGTAGCAGGCCGTATGATGACGCGCCGTATCATGGGTAAAGCCTCGTTTGCTACGCTGCAAGATGTCGGGGGGCGTATTCAGCTTTACGTTTCCCGTGATGATCTGCCAGAAGGCTACTATAACGAACAATTCAAAAAATGGGATCTTGGCGATATTCTTGGGGCGCGTGGCAAGCTATTCAAAACCAAAACTGGCGAGCTTTCTATCCACTGCAGCGAACTGCGCCTGCTGACCAAAGCACTGCGTCCGCTCCCTGATAAGTTCCATGGCTTGGCAGACCAAGAGACCCGTTATCGCCAGCGCTACTTGGACCTGATTGCCAACGAAGAGTCACGTCATACTTTCCAGATTCGCTCTAAGATTATGGCTGGCGTGCGTCAATTTATGGTCGACCGTAACTTTATGGAAGTGGAAACCCCGATGATGCAAGTCATCCCGGGTGGTGCTTCTGCGCGTCCATTTATCACACATCATAATGCGCTCGATATCGATATGTATCTGCGTATCGCCCCAGAGCTCTACTTGAAGCGCTTAGTGGTGGGCGGCTTCGATCGCGTCTTCGAGATTAACCGTAACTTCCGTAACGAAGGCATCTCACCACGCCATAACCCAGAGTTCACCATGATGGAACTCTATATGGCTTATGCCGATTACCGTGATCTGATCGAGCTGACCGAAAGTCTGTTCCGTACCTTGGCGCAAGATGTGTTGGGTACTACAGAAGTGGCGTACGGCGAGCAAACGTTCGATTTCGGCAAGCCGTTCGATAAGTTAACGATGCGTGAAGCAATCAAGAAATATCGCCCAGAGACAGAGCTAGCCGATCTGGATGATTTCGATAAGGCGGTCGCCATCGCACAATCCATCGGTATCAAGATTGAGAAGAGTTGGGGCTTAGGCCGCGTGGTCACCGAAATCTTCGAAGAGACCGCTGAAGCCCAACTGATCCAACCTACCTTTATCACCGAATACCCGGCAGAGGTCTCGCCGCTGGCTCGTCGTAATGACGACAACCCAGAAATCACCGATCGCTTCGAGTTCTTTATTGGCGGACGTGAGATCGGTAACGGCTTCTCCGAGCTTAACGATGCGCAAGATCAAGCCGAACGGTTCTTACAGCAAGTTAATGCTAAAGATGCCGGTGACGACGAAGCGATGTTCTATGACGAAGATTATGTCACCGCTTTGGAACACGGTTTACCGCCAACGGCAGGTCTAGGTATCGGTATTGACCGTATGGTGATGTTGTTCACTAATAGCCACACCATCCGCGATGTGATTCTGTTCCCAGCCCTCCGTCCAGGCAGCAAATAAGCCTCGACACTAAGCCACTCTACTAAACCCGCTTCGGCGGGTTTTTTTATTTCTATTGATAACCAAAATTTATAAAAAAAAGTGTAAATTTTTAGAAATTAGGAATTAATCTGTATTAATTGAGGTATTCTGATATTAATGTCATTAATGTTTTTTACAAAAGTCTAATTAATAGTAGATAAATATTGACAATTTCGAATATAAAAAATTCTTATTCATGTCTTACTGGATTATAAATAAGAATATTCCTGTATGTAGGGTTTTATTTTCGATAGATTTAATAGCCAGCTAATTATTATGCACTGGTAAAAGGATAATGATTTATTTTTTATCATTTTTATCCAATTAAATCATATAATTATGGGTTTACTGGTAGCTCTAAGCCAGGGGCGGTAGCGTGTCTAAAATTAGAATGTATGTAATGAAAATGTTAATTTATTTGATTTAAGGAACATCTGAGTGATATGTGCGATGACGAAATATAAATTTCGTTGCTTTTTTTCGTACACATATAAATGGGATATGGGATTTTTCACCTATCTTCGTAACTATTTCAGAATGAAATAAAGAAATGGAATTATCCATTAGAAGAAGTGATAGATTCAATTTATAGATAAGTAAAACAGCATTACGAAAATGTGGCGTTAATTGCGACTTATACCCTAACAAACCAAGAAATTGAGGGCTGCCTCCAGACTCGAATACGAGGCAGCGATTATACTACTTAAGCGAATATAACTTGATGAAAAATTTCTCACTTAAATTCTCTGCGGCGGCAGTGCTCACAGTGTTTCTCAGCGGTTGTACTATAGTCCCGGGACAAGGGCTAAGCACATTAGGTAAAGACTCCGCACATTCATCGGATGCTGATAGTGACTACGACTGGGGAAAACTAGTCGAAGTATATCCAGTAACGCCAAAACTCATTGAAAGACTGCGTCCTTCACCAGTAACCTCACAATCTAATCCTAAGCTTGATGCCTTGCTACGAGATTATCAATACAGGATTGGTCCTGGAGATGTATTAATGGTTACGGTCTATGACCATCCTGAACTCACCAACCCAGCAGGTACTTATCGCAGTGCCAGTGATACCGGTAATTGGGTAGGGGCGGATGGCACTATCTTTTATCCATATATCGGAAAAGTCTATGTTGCTGGCAAGACCCTCGCAGAAGTTCGTCAACAAATCTCCAAGCGTTTATCTCAATATGTAGAAAGTCCACAAGTTGATGTTGCTGTGGCCGCATTTCGTTCGCAAAAAGCTTATGTCACTGGTGAGGTCGCTAAATCAGGACAACAAGCAATAACTAACATTCCTTTGACTGTTGTTGATGCAATTAATGCCGCAGGAGGCTTTGCGGAAAATGCAGATTGGAGACATGTGGTATTAACGCATAACGGTAAAGATACTGTGCTATCTATGCAGGCTTTAATGCAGCATGGTGATTTGCAGCAAAATAGGCTGATGTATCCTGGTGATATTTTGTTCGTCCCTCGTAATGATGACCAAAAAGTCTTTGTAATGGGAGAAGTTGGGGAACAGTCCACCCTTAAAATGGATCGCAGTGGTATGACTTTGGCAGAAGCTTTAGGCAGTGCAAAAGGTTTGAATCAACAGTATAGCGATGCATCTGGAATTTTTGTTATTCGTCAAAAGCCTACGGATAATCGAGGGCATATCGCAAATATTTATCGATTGAATGCCAAAGACGCATCAACCATGGTTATGTCTACGGAGTTCGAACTACAGCCATACGATATTGTATATGTAACAACAGCTCCGATTGTTCGCTGGAACCGGGTAATTACTCAGATACTCCCAACTATTACAAGTGTTCACGATATGACTGAGACAGTTAATTACTATAAGGACCTGAAGTAATTATGTTTAAGTCGATACTTGTTGTTTGTACAGGAAATATTTGCCGCTCTCCAACAGGGGAGCGATTACTCAAAAAATACTTACCGGACTTATCTATTGACTCAGCAGGTACAGGAGCGTTGAAGAACCATGCGGCCGATGATACTGCTAATTTAGTCGCTACTGAAAATGGGCTATCGTTGGATGGACATAAAGCTAAGCAGTTCACATCTGAATTAGCGCAACGCTATGACCTTATTTTAGTAATGGAAAAACATCATCAAGAGGTAGTGACGCGCATTGCTCCGGAAGTGAGAGGTAAAACGATGTTATTTGCTCACTGGATGGAAAAAAAACAAATTCCAGACCCTTATAGACAAAGTCGAGAAGCTTTTGAACATGTCTACCGACTAATTGAACAATCAGCTACTGCTTGGGCTGTCAAACTGGGTAAAAAATAGGAATATTTATGTCATCAGTTATATCGAATAAATCAACCGCTTCAGATTCAGATGAAATTGATCTTGCACGTCTGATTGGTGAATTTCTAGACCATAAAAAACTCATCATTTCAGTAACGGCCATTTGTACCTGTATTGCCATCTGCTATGCGTTATTTGCGACACCTATTTATCAAGCAGACTCTCTGATACAAGTTGAAGAGAAGCAGGGAAATTCGGTGCTCAATAATTTAAGTCAAATGTTACCTGAAGGCCAGCCAGTTTCTGCACCTGAAATCTCCTTAATAAAATCAAGAATGATTTTAGGCAAAACTGTCGACGATTTAACATTACAAGCACAAGTTACTCAAAAGTATTTACCCATTTTCGGTAGAGGCTGGGCAAGGTTAACAGGACAGCATCCAGGTCGTTTGTCAGTTAGCCGTATCTATCTTGCACCTGAAAATGGAAAAGTTCCTGAACTCGAAATCAAAGTTATCGACGGACAGCATTATCACCTAGAGAGCGGTCATTACGATCTGAAAGGGATAGTAGGCCAAACGCTATCAGTACAAGGCTTAACCATTAATATTGATCGAATTGATGCCGCTGCAGATACTGAGTTTACAATAAATTATGTAAGTCGGTTGGACGCTATTACAGCGTTACAAAAAGCATTCTCTGTGGCTGATCAAGGCAGCGATACAGGAATGCTTAACCTAACACTTACAGATAATAACCCTGACATTGCACAGGAGAAGTTAGAAAGTATTAGTGATAATTATCTTGCACAAAATATTGCTCGTGAAGCAGCGCAAGACAGTAAGAGCTTAGCTTTTTTAGAAAGACAGTTACCGTTGGTTCGCAATGAACTTGATAATGCTGAAAATAAGCTTAGCAACTATCGTAAACAGAGTGACTCTGTAGACCTTGACCTCCAAGCTCGTTCAGCACTTGAGCAAATTGTTAATGTTGATAATCAATTGAACCAACTAACATTTCGTGAGGCAGAGGTTTCTCAACTTTTTACAAAAGATCATCCAACTTATATTGCCTTGCTTCAGAAAAGAAAAACTCTTGAGCAGGAAAAGGCAAAATTAAATAAACAAGTCTCTGCTATGCCAGCTACGCAGCAAGAAGTTATAAGATTAAGCCGAGATGTTGAATCAGGCAGAGCAGTTTATATGCAACTATTAAATCGTCAACAGGAATTAACGATCGCAAAAAATAGTGCTATCGGCAATGTACGTATTATTGACGATGCGGTGACAGCTCCTCAACCAGTGAAGCCAAAGAAGATTATTATTGTACTAATTGGTACGGTGCTAGGACTCTTTATTTCAATAGCTACTGTATTATTAAATGTATTTTTGAGAAGAGGGATAGAATCACCCGAGCAGCTTGAGGAGCTAGGCATTAATGTTTATGCAAGTATTCCCGTTTCAGAGTGGATGGAAAAACAGCTACCTAGGTCATTAAACTATGGAAAGAAAAAGAGAATTGATAATGTAAACTTCTTAGCCGTAGATAATCCTGCTGACTTAGCAATTGAGGCAATAAGAAGCCTACGTACGAGTTTACATTTTGCCATGATGGAGGCAAAAAATAATATCTTAATGATTTCGGGAGCTAGCCCAAATGCTGGGAAAACATTTGTGAATAGTAATTTGGCCGCGGTTCTAGCTCAAGGTGGTCAGAAGATTTTATTTATTGATGCTGATATGAGAAAGGGATATTCAAATAAAATATTTAATATGGATGTCACTCCAGGATTATCTGAATTACTTTCTGGATCAAGTCAAATAGATAAAACAATAAAAACCATTAGTAAAGCAGGATTTGATTTTATACCTCGCGGAGAGTTACCACCGAATCCGTCAGAACTGTTGATGAATCAACGTTTTCAAGAATTATTGGATTGGGCGAGTAACAACTACGATATCGTTGTGGTCGATACGCCACCTATACTTGCAGTAACAGATGCAACAATTATCGGACGTTATGTTGGAACGATTTTGCTTGTAGCCCGCTTCGAAGAAAATACTGCTAAAGAAATGCAAGTAAGTATAAGAAGATTTGAGCAGAGCGGTGTAGAAGTGAAGGGATGTATTCTTAATGGAGTAGTGAGAAAATCCAGCTCTTACTACAGCTATGGCTATAATTATTATAATTATAGTTATAAAGACGAAAAATAATCTGAACCCCACCTCAGTGGGGTCTTCTAACGTCCACTACTTCTTTGTAGTGAGGATATTATGACTAAAAAATCTCGTAATCTGTTTATTAGCAGTTCACTAATCATGTCTGATTTATTTGGTCTAATGATTGGTTTATTTTTAACTAATATTGTTTTTGATCAGGAATTGAATGGTGTTTATGATATTAAACATTGGAATAACTTACATTGTTTAGTGTCGATATTCTGTATTGCTTGGTACGGAGTAAGACTTCATCATTATATATATCGTAAAACTTTTTGGTTTGAGTTAAAGGAAATTATTCGTACTATTGCAATATTTGCAGTTTTTGAATTAGCGATAATAGCTTTTACTAAATGGGACCTTCCACGCTTACCATGGGTTATCTGTTGGGTAATGATTGGGGTATTAGTTCCTATTTTAAGGATATTAACGAAAAGGATACTGAATAAACTCAATATTTGGCAACGAGATACAATAATCATTGGGACAGGACATAATGCTAGGGAGGCTTATAAAGCGATAGCGAGCGAGAATAATCTAGGATATAAGGTAAAAAAATTTATATCCGAAAATCCTGTTGGCTCTTTAGAGAAAATTGATGATATACCCGTAATATACAACTCTCCAAAAGAATTGACTGAAGTGTTGAACAAACAGGTACAGTTAATTATAGCGGTCGAGAGTGAACAAAGTACCTTACGTAATGATTGGTTGAGATATCTGATGCTACATGGCTATCGCTTTGTCTCAGTAATTCCAACTTTACGAGGTATGCCTGTGGATAGTACAGACATGTCATTTGTATTCAGTCATGAAGTAATGATTTTTCGTGTCCAGCAAAATCTCGAGAAAAAAACATCAAAAATATTAAAGCGTAGCTTTGATATATTATTCTCAATATTAATAATACTCGCATTATCACCGTTATTTTTGTTTATATGTTGGAAAGTAAAAAAAGATGGTGGCCCAGCGATATATGGACATGAACGTATTGGTAAAAATGGGACAAGATTTAAATGTCTTAAATTTAGATCTATGGCGGTAAATTCTAAAGAGTTACTAGAAAAGCTATTAGAAAGGGATGCTCAGGCAAGGGAGGAGTGGGAGCAAACCTTTAAATTAAAGAATGATCCCAGAATTACTCGCATCGGTAATCTATTACGCAGAACGAGTATGGATGAATTACCTCAGCTTTTTAATGTGCTAAGAGGGGAAATGAGCTTAGTTGGTCCACGGCCGATTATTTATGAAGAACTTGAAAGATATGAAGAGCAAGTAGACTATTATTTAATGAGTAAACCAGGGATGACAGGTCTATGGCAAGTAAGCGGCCGCTCAGACGTTGACTACGAAACTCGAGTATATTTTGATGCATGGTATGTAAAAAATTGGTCAATGTGGAATGATATTGCAATTCTATTTAAAACTGTTGCAGTCGTATTGAAGAGAGATGGTGCTTACTAAGGGTATTTAAATGTTAAATCCAACTCTATTTCTAATTTTTTATATATTTTCTTACGTATTGCTTTGTCTGTTCTTGATTTTTACAGTAAAAGTAAGATTATCTAGTCCTAGATTTATTACAATCTTTTTTATGATATTAATCAGCTTTGTATGCGGGTTAAGAGATCAGTATGTAGGAACGGATACTTATACCTTTTATTCTCTAACAAAATTGATGGTGAGTACTGATAGTTACTTATGGGCAAAAGATTATGTCTACTATTTTTTGTCTAGGTTAGGTTATCAGTTAGCAGGTTATCAATTATCAATATTATTAACGACAGTAGTCACTATTTCTTCATTAGCCGTGGCTGTATTGAAGATAATTAATTTAAGTTTTAAGAGTACAGTAAGTGATAATGTCATTATGACTAAAACAGTCTGCATTACTCTTATTTTTTTATTGATGATGAGTAGTTCGGATTTTTTGATGCAGATTGCAAATCAGACTCGTCAAATAATGGCATTGTCTATTTTTATATTAGCGATAACTTTCTTTTATGAAAAGAAATATATTGTATTTGCAACGCTGACACTTTTGGCATTATTTTCACACCATAGTCTTATTCTTGTTATCTTAGCATTATTCATTTCTATGGTAGTTAAAAATATAAAGATTCATCTTTTATTTATCCTAGGGGCGTTTGCCTTATTTGCAACAGGGATATCCACACATCTTTTAGATGTCTTTGGATTAGGAGTTAGTGAAGGAAGTATTTATGCACAGGCATTGAATTCAGCAGCATCTCTTTATATTAAAACTCTAATCACTATAGGTTTAGGATTGATGTTATATTTTCTTTATTATAAAAAATATGGAAAGTATGGGGGAGGTTTTGAATTTATTCTGATAAGAATTTATATGATTCTTTCTACGTTATCCATCTTATATTTAGGTTTTGCAGAAGCATCAAATAGAATTCAAAGATATGAAGGGGTTATTTTTCCAATAATCCTAGTGTTGATTGCTAGGAGATATAAGATTAATGCACTACATATTATAATCATATTGATTATTTCTGCTTCGTATTTCTCTTTTATGATGAGTTACTATTCAACACTAAAAACATTAGGTTTTTATTCTACCGAAATTAAAATGTTATAGGATTTTGTAAAATGAAAATAGACTTCGTATTGCCGTGGGTAGATCCTAATGATAAAAAATGGCAAGAAAAAAGAAGTGAATTTAGTGGTAACTATAATAAAATGGCTAACTCTGATGCTAGATTTAGGGATTTTGATACACTAAAGTTTGTTTTTAGATCGATCGAAAAAAACTGTCCTTGGTTCAATAAAATATACCTTATCACTGAAGGACATAGACCAAAATGGTTGAATGATAACCCTAAAGTAGAGGTAATAACGCATCAGGAATTATATTTCAATAAAGATGACCTTCCTGTATTTAATTCATCATCGATAGAAATGAATCTCCCGAATATAAAAGGATTGAGTGAAAGATTTGTTTATCTAAATGATGATATGATTTTTTATAACTTTTTAAGTAAGGAAAGGTTTTTTAAGCATGATAAGCCAGTTGATTTTTTTAGTACAAGTTTAATAAAAAGAGGGCGTCTCTTTCGTTTTTTAAAAGGGGGAAAAATATGGGTTGACTCGTTAAACAATAATTTAGATCTTATAAATAAAAGTAAAGAAATAAAAAAATTAAGAAATGAATATTTGTACAATGATTCATATGGTTTTATAGATAAGCTGAATAATTTTATCAGTAAGAATATCTTAGGTAAGGTATTGTGGTTCGGGCATTGGCACCACCCACAACCCTATCTTAAGAGCACATTAGTCGATGTATACGATAAATTCTCTGAACAGATGTCTATATCTTCAAGGAATAAATTTAGAAAGAGTAATGATTATACGCATTATATTTTTAGATACTGGCATTTAATGTCAGGTGAATTCTATCCTGAAAAAAATAATGACGGATATATTAAGAATATTTGTAGTGTAGAAGACGCTAATGAAACAGTGACATATTTAACTGGTAATCATAAAGTTAATTTCTTATGCCTTAATGATGACGAAAATTTAGATTCAAAAGACGAGGTTGAAATATTTTCAATCATAAATGGTTTTTTAGAAAATAAATTCCCTGAAAAGTCATCATTTGAAAGGGATAGCTGAAATGGAAAAAGTATCTATTATAATACCAACTTATAATGCTGAGTTACATATCATTGATTGTCTAAATAGTATAGTTAATCAATCATACAGTAACTTGGAATTGATTATTGTTAATGACGGAAGTACTGATAGTACAACTGAGAAAATTGAAAAATTTATAGAAAATCACACTTCTCCCATAAAAATTGAATATTTTATAAAAGAAAATGCAGGTGTGAGTAGCGCTAGGAATAAGGGTATAGAATTAGCGACAGGCAAGTTTATTATCTTTATTGACTCTGATGATACAGTTTCTCCGGAACACGTCAGTAGTCTAATAGCTCCTTTTAACGAATTAGATCCAAGTATCTTAGTTTGTAATCGTTTAGTTGATGAGCACAGAAGAGTTAAAAATATTAGTGTAGAAGGTTTTTATGATCTGGGAAAATTCGAGCAAGGATATAGTGTTTTAGAAAATAGTAATCAGTTGGGCTATTTACATAATAAGATTTTCTCTAAAGATATTATTGTGAAAAATAATATCTTATTTAACGAGGAAATCAGTATGGCCGAAGACCTCCTTTTTGTACTTAAGTATATTGGTTTTATAAGTGGGTTTTATTTTTCTACAATATCTAGTTATCACTATAAAAGAAGCGAAGGTTCTTTATCAGAAACTAAATTATCTGATAAGCAAATATTATGCTACTTGGATGTGTTAAGTTATAGTTATAATGAACTAAAAATCAATATAAAGAGTATAAAAGGGATGGGTAACTCTATTGATTTTTATTACGGTTTAAAAAAAACAACAAGTTTAATGAGTGTCTACATATATCGAACAGTTAAAAATATAAAAAACACTTCAAAAATAAAAAAAGAAATTAATGGTTCTTTAAGTTTTAATCAGATTATAACACTCAAAAGGATTAATGCGATGAAGTATCTAATAATGGCCTTACCTCATGGTATCGCTCAAAGATTAATAAAAAAACTTTATAGAAATAAATATTGATAGGAGGCGTTTTGTCTTTTAGCAAAAAAAAAGGTTATCCAATCCAATTTGATTTTAAATCTAAAGCTATGCAATACATGTTGGAATCCAAGTCATCTTGGACCCATAATTGGAATGACCATATTGATCCACAAATTCAAAAAGTTCTGGATTCGAATAGTATAAATTATTGTCCATCCTTGTGGAATACTAAGTATAAATATAGGGGAAGTAGCTATATAAAAAAACCTAAATTTGTTCTCGGCTTCAATGAGCCTGATAAAAAAAGTCAATCTAACATAAGTGTAGAAGATGCAATCAATGCATGGACTATTTTATCTAAAACTGTTCCAGAAGATGTTATGCTTGTTGGACCAGCCTGTTCCGATGATGGTCATGGTCATGCATGGACACGAGAATTCTATACTAAAATTTTGGCTTTGAATTTGAGGGTTGATGGTATAGGTTTGCATTTATACAGAGACGATCTTTATGGTTATAGTAAAAATTTTATTCCAAGAATAAGTGATGAGTTTGAATTGCCCGTAGTAATTTCAGAGTTTGCATATGTAAACTGGAATAGCCGAATTAAAGATTGGCAGTCTAAGGATTTTCTGAATAAAGCTATTAATGAAACGTTGAAGTTTATAAGCTGGTGTGAAAATAATCCACTTGTACATGGCTATTGTATTTTTGCCGACTATAACGATCACTTACCTGTTCGCGATGACTATAAATATGCTTGGAAAATGATTAGCCAAGGATATCTCACTGAATTATACAAGCACTATTCTCAAATTTAAAGAGATCTATGATGAATAATATGACAGTTGCAATCATCTTACCTGTTTATAATGCGTCCGCGACATTGAGTAGAGCTATTAACTCTGTACTATCTCAGACTTATAAATATTTCACATTGTATATAATTGATGATTGCTCTAAGGACCATAGCCGAGAAATAATAAATAAATACATTCATTACTCCAATATCAAAGTTATATTTAATGATAAAAACCTGGGTGTTGCTGCGACAAGAAATAAGGGTTTGAATTTGGCTGTTGAAGATGTTATAGCTTTTATAGATAGTGATGATGAATGGTTAGAGGATAAGCTAAAAACTCAATTAATACGATTGGAAAGTGATGGCTCACCTAATATTACTCATTATTATTTCATAACCAACAGCAAAAAATTAGTGAGTTATGATAAAAGGATTCTATCTAGAAAAGACTTTTTAAAAAAAGATTTCAGAGTTTGTTTGTCATCTTTGATCCATAAAAGAAGTGACGTCAGATTTAAGGAGATAGGGCATGAAGATTTCTTTTATATCAATAACCTATACAATGCATATGATGATATTTCTGTAACCAATAAGCCTTTAGTTAATTACTATGTTACTCAAGATTCTCTATCATCAAATAAAGTCACAGCAGCTAAGTGGCACTATAATCTATTAAGTAAAGAGATTAAATTGTCCACTCATAAAGTATTTTACTATTTTATTCATTATGCATTGAATGCCATATTATTTAGAAAGTAGTTAGTAGGAGAAGACATGAAATTATCTTTAAATAATATAAAAGTTATGCTATTGGATAATAGTAGAGAGTTATATACCCGAGTGGCGATATTTTTCAATGTTAGTAGAAGAGTAGCGGATTGTAGTAATGATTTTCATCCTATCATAAAACATGATGAGGATATAAAAGAGCCACTGCCCAGAAATATATGGCTTTATTGGAATGATTCTCCACCAGATATTGTGTTGCGTTGCGTTGAATTAGTAAAAAAATTACATCCAAATTGGAATGTATACTTTTTGAATAGAAAAACTATTGCAGATTTTATTGATATTGATTTCGAAAGTATCAATGCCATAACGCATCAGCAACAATCAGATGCAATAAGATTAGAGCTTTTATATCATTATGGTGGTGTTTGGCTTGATGCGAGTGTAATAGTTTTCAATTCATTCGATAAGTTTAAATTAGCGATAGATGAAAAAAATGTTGACCTTTTAGGTTTCTATCGCAATGTGAATCTCATCGACCGTAATTACCCAGTTATGGAAAACTGGTTTATAACCGCTAGAAAGAAATCTCCTGCAATTAAGTTATGGAGAGATGAGTTTTATAAGTCACTTTCAATAGGTATCAAAACCTACGTAGATAATATTAGGTTATCTAATGCTAAAGCTTTAGCTAACCTTTATGATCCTTATTATTTAGTCTGTTATGTTGCATTCCAGAATATCTTACCCAAGATAAATTCATATGTTATGTATGACTGTGATAAAAATGCATTTCTTTACCACATGACCGGGGGGTTTAGAAATTGGTTATTTAAAAGAAACAGATGGGGTAAATATAATCTTATTAGAAATGTTTTCTTAAATAAGAGTAACAATATTTATCCGGATATGATTAAACTAACAGGCAAGGACAGGGATATTTTTAATGAATATTTAACTGGTAGGGTTTTCACAAGAGATTCTTTGGCCTCTAAAATTATTAATCTGCTTGAGGATAACTAGTATCTCATGATAGCTAATCTATTAAAGAATAAAATTTTTACTAATGTTGTATGGTTGCTCAGCGAGAAAATAATTTCTGTTGTTGGATTGCTTTTTGTTACTTCATATGTTGCCAAATATATTGGACCTGATAATTTCGGTAAATTGAATATTTCAGTATATTATTACTCTATCATACAAACTATAGCTCTATGGGGTAGTGATACTATTGGTATCAAAAGAATAAGTAAAAGTTTAACATCTGGGATGAATTTTCTTTTTTCATTTGTTTCTTATCGATTTTTCGTGTTCTTGATTGTTTCTTCCATAACTGAATTTTATCTCTATTTTACTTTTGATAAACTTACTTTTTATTTCTCATTGGCAGTTTGTGCGTCTTCTTTATTCTCTGTGCTAGATGTTTTTAATAGCTATAATGAAGCTAGATTGAAATCTTTTTTTAATGTTATTGCTAATGTTATTGGTATTTTCGTTAGCCTTATTATACGTTTTGTTATCGCTCATTTCGAACTATCACCAATATACTTATGTATATCAATTATATGTACTGGCTTGGTACCTTTCATTATCAGGTCGATAATATTTTTAAAAACACACGATACGGTAACAATCAAACGTATAAGTTTTAAAAAGGATTATATAAAATATGGTATAGTTACTGGTACTGGGCTATTAATATCAAGTGTTTCTGTGATGATTTATGTAAATATTTCACGCGTATTACTTGGTTACTATAACACTCTGTCTGATGTCGGTATTTATTCTGTCGCGATGACATTAGGTACCATGTGGGGCTTCATTAATAATGCAATTGTCGTTTCAATTACACCAAAACTTTATAGTGCTAATAATAGTAATACCAATGAAACGACTGCTTTTATATGCCAAATCTTGATGATAATTGGTTTGTGTTATTTTATGTTTTTTTATCTTTTTGGTGGTTTTATTGTTGAATCATTGTACGGTGAAAGTTATTCGGCTGCTTATTCAGTGACATTCTTTCTTATTAGCTCTACTTGCTTATCTGGTCTAGGGATGGCAATTAGTCGCTATATAATCTCCTTGAATGGTTACTCCTATTTGGCCAAGAAATCGTTTTTTGTTGTTATTTTTGGTGGCGGCGCAGCTATTTTTCTTATCTCTCATTATGGGTTAATAGGTGCATCAATGAGTGCTTGTTTTATTGAACTTATTTCGGTGAGTTTTCTCAATTTATTTTTTAGAACAGACTTAATGATTAAACTTTTCATTAATATATTAAATTTCCGTAAATTCTTCGATACATTTTATGATATATTTAAGAAAAGGACTTAGTTTTCAGTAGAACATCCTTCATTGAATAAGTGGGTGATGTAAGGGAGTAACTGATCTATGATTATTTATCATAGTTCTTTGCTGCCTTACAAAGCCCTACTCCTAGCACAGCAAATAATGCCCACAACACCATTGTGATCAATATCATAATAATAGCCATATCTATTCTCCTCTTTACATATCCTCTTTTATATCACCGATAAATGACATAATTATTACACTAATGAAATCAATCATGGTCATGTATAAAGATTAGAATATTAATATATATTTACGGGTTTTTTTGACGTGTATAAGATATTTGATAGGAGGTTTTTAGTATGGTGAATTTAGATTTTGGTATCATTTTTATCTTACAGTTAAATTTTAACTACATTAATTCTATTTTGATATAAAAACTCCATTGAGTATATATTTATTGATTTCAATAGTAACATAAATAACTTCCTTGTTACGAATCCTATTTACAATCATATCACTGAGAATTTTTATTAATTATTAGCTGTTGCTTGTTTATTACATAATGATCTTTTTCTATTGATTTAAACACTATTACGCCTGCCCCGATAATTACATTATCTCCAATATTAATGTTATCTGATAATATTGCCGAATTTACTCCCATGCTTACCCCGTTACCGACGACGAACATTTCAGGCCTCCCTCGTTTATTTGCCCCTAACGTACATCCATGTCTAATAACAAAATCATATCCTATCTCACAACCTGAATTAATAACAATGCAGTGCGGATGCCAAATCTTCAAACCTTTTTTTATTTTCGTTTTATAAGGAAGCTCAACGCTAAAAATAATCTCGTTTATGATTTTGTTAAAAATCATAAAAATAAACCCCGGTATTTTTATGATTATATTTCTTGATGTATAGTAGTTTGATAGTCTAAATAATAAAATGACTATCTTTGCTTTGAGTCCTTTATTTATTTTTATTTCATGAGTAATATCTCTCAGTCTTATATAGTTTTTTTTGTTGTTCATCAATAGTACCTATTTTATGATAGTAGAAAGATTGAAAATGCTATTTCTTCTCTACTTTAAAGGCAATAAGAAAACATCCATATTTTATAAATTATTTTTCTTTCTTGATATAAAGATTACTGTTTCTTGATATTTTTATATTTTCCCGCTAAAAGGTTCTTCATCGACTTGAAGTGTTAGTTTTATGTTTAATAAGTAATATAGCTATGATGGTAAAATTAAATATTTACCCTATATGCTTGTTCGTTCTTCAGTAATAAGGCTCATTTTTCAATTCCCCGCAATCACCTCAATACTCTCACTTAATTGTTGTATGACTCGCTGCGCGGCGCGGGACAGTTGACGAGAAGGCGCAACACATAAGGCTAGGGTGAGTGGTGACGTCGGATTATTGTGTAGCGGAATAAAAGCCAAGTTATTCTGCTCTACATCATACTGAACATCGATTCGGCTAAGCATCGCCACGCCACTGTTTTTCATTAGAAAGCGGCGAATCAAGGCAATATCGTTACAGACTATCGCATTTTCTATGGCTAACGCTGCCCGCTGATAAAGTGCGAGGACCCTACCATGTACCACAAGATCTTCACCCGGCAAGATATGCCGCTGCGCATGCAGATCACTGACCCGTAAAGTCTTTTCATTAGCTAAGGGATGCTGAGGCGAGAGGGCAACCCCGACCTCTAACTCACAAAAACTTCTCACCTCTAAACCGAGCACTTCGCCGGGATCGAGTAGTAGCCCGACATCTAGATTTGCTGTACGAAGCTGCTCGCCGATTGCTTGGCTGCTATCGATCACAATCTCTAACGTCAGTGTGGGGTATTGTTCGACTAAGCGTGCCAAACAATCGGCGATCTCCCCTTGGTTAAGGGCTTGCACCAAACCGATCTTAACCTTACCCCGCTGTAAGCCTTGGATCTCATCTAACCGTTGCCGAGTAACCTCGAATTCCCGCTGCCAGCGCAGTAGGTCGGCGTAAAGCAGTTCGCCCGCGGTGGTCATCCTTAGCCCTTCAGCTAACCGCTCGAAGAGTGGCGTGCCTAACGACTCCTCTGCCTGCAAAATCTGTCGGTTAATGGCCGACGCAGAGATATGTAACTGCTCTGACGCTTTACGTAGGCTACCGTGACGGACCACGGCGAGGAAGTACAGGGCGAAGCGCGAAAATGGGCTCATGATAACTGTTCTCTTTTTTGCAACACTCTACTGAATTCTTACTGATGGATTGGAACAGCTAAAAGGTTTATCACTAAACCCATAACAAAAACAGCTTTCCGTTTGACTAAGGAATTGATTATGAGCAAGGTCACCCCTCCCGCACACTGTACTTTCGAGCCAGATGATTGGTTGAAATTGGCTGCACAATGGCACCCGGTCGCTCGGGCGATGGATATTGAAGGCGCACCCGTTAAAGCGGTGCTACTGGATGAACAGTTGGTGCTGTATCGTATTGCGGGGGAGGTGGTTGCCGCACGAGATGTCTGCCCACATCGGGGGGTTCCCTTGACCCTCGGCTTTCATGATGAAGCGGGCATCGTTTGTCCTTATCACGGACTCCGTTTTGGCGAAGGCGGTAAATGTAATCGTATCCCATCGAGCCCCGGCCAACCGATCCCCGCCAAGCTTAATCTCTCGACCTTTGCTGTGAAAGAGCGCTACGGGCTGATTTGGGTCTGCCTTGCGCCCGATAGTGAAAAACCTGCCAAGCTACCGGTGATGCCGCACTGGGATACGGTAGGCTTTCAACAGATCAACTGCCCAGGTTTCGAGGTGAATGGCTTCGCCGGTCGACAAGTAGAAGGCTTCTTGGATGTCGCACACTTCGCGTGGATCCACACTGAAACCTTCGCCGATGCCAATAATCAACAAGTCCCCGATTATCAAGCAGTGGAGCGTGAGTACGGCTTTGATGCGGATTACTGGAGTACCGTTGGTAATTATCCGGCCAGTAGCGAGTTTCGTGCGCCTGAAGGGTTTAAGTGGTTACGCCATTTTGAAATGCATCTGCCTTTCACCGCCAGCTTGACCATTCACTTCCCGGGTGAGGCCCGATTAGTGATTATGAATGCCGCTTCGCCGGTATCGGCGCGTAAAACGCGAATGTTTGCGCCGATAGCGCGTAATTTTGATCTCGATATTCCGGTAGAGGATGTCTATGCCTTTAACCAGCGCGTCTTTGAAGAAGATCGACTGATGGTGGAAACCCAGATGCCAGAACGTCTGCCGCTCGATCTCAGCCTAGAGGCGCATATTCCTGCCGACCGTAGCTCCATCGCTTACCGCCGTGGATTAAAAAAGATGGGCTTTGGTGACTTCTTCTTAGTGTGAGGTGTGAAATGGAACAGTTATCGGTCATCGTAGAGAGTCTGTGTTTGCAGGGAACGGGTAACTTAGCCGTCAGCTTTGTACCGGACACCGCGAATAGCTTATTACCTGTATGGGAGGCGGGGGCACATATCGATGTGCACCTTGCTCCCGGACTCATTCGCCAATATTCATTGACCGGATCCTGCAACGATCGCCGACGCTACGAGATTTGCGTGGCGCATGACACGGCCTCTCGCGGGGGATCGCGTTATGTGCACCAACAATTACGGCCCGGCGATCGTCTTACCCTCTCAGCGCCACGTAATCTTTTCGCACTGCAGCCCGCGAAGCGGGTACTCCTAATCGCGGCGGGAATCGGTATTACCCCCCTCTATGCGATGGCCCTACAGTTGGAGCAGCAAGGCATTTCCTTCAGCCTACACTACTATTGTCGTCACGCTCAGCAGGCTGCTTACCAATCGGTATTGTCTGCGCCTTGGCAATATGGGAAATGTCATCTGTGGTTAAGCGAGGAGGGTAACAGTCCTCGCCACCATCAGCCCGCTGAATTGGTGCAGCCAGATACCGGTACATTGATCTATCTCTGTGGTCCCGAGGCTTTTATGCAGCATCAGCGAGAATCCGCGCGGGCTTTAGGCTGGGCGGACGAGGCAATCTATACCGAAGCCTTTAAACCGTCAGTGGCTAGCCGTGAGGTAGGAGATGACGAGACGTTTATTATCACTCTGGCATCGACTGGCCAACAATGGCCAGTGAGTTCACAGCAAACCATCGCCCAAGTCTTGGTAGAACACGGCGTCTCGATACCGCTTTCCTGTGAAATGGGTATGTGTGGGGCCTGTTTGACCAATGTTGTTTCGGGAGAGATTGACCATCGCGATACGGTACAGAGTGCGCAAGAAAAGAGTGGGGCGCAGCAGCAGGTGGCCCTGTGCTGTTCACGCAGTCGTAGTGAAGTGTTGGTCTTGGATCTTTGACAGAGCGGGTCCTATCCGAGGATAGGACCCAGACCCTAACGACTAGGGTGAAATATCGTTTTTGAGATCTTCGGCACTTTCTTTGGTTTTATCCCAGCCTTTCTCGGCACCTTGCTTAGTACTGTGCCAGGCCTTTTGTGAGCCTTCAGAAATTTTACTGCCGGTGGAGTTCGCTTTCCCCTCAGCGGCATGCTTCGCTTTAAGTTTCTGCTGTGCGCCGGTGTTTTGCGCTTCGTGCAGTTTCTCTTTAGCGGTATCCGCCCCTTTATGCGCAGTGGCTAATGTCTCTTCACTTGCCTGCGTCGCAGCAAAGGCGCCAAAAGAGAGGGTCAAGGCTGAAGCAAGAATCACTAATTTTTTCATTCTCATTCTCCATAAGGGATATATCGTTTTTAATTATAGTTCAGACTTTCTCTGCAGTGGGATATTGAGAGTAAAATACGGAAATTTCTGGTCAGCTTCTGTGTCGCTGCCTCTCCGCCGTGTAAGGCATTATGAAACGCCTGAAAGCTAAGGGTATCGAGGTCATGGTTTACGAACCGGTATTAAATGAAGAAACCTTCTTTAACTCACCGGTTACCCATGATCTGCAACAGTTAACACAGTAGTGCGATATCATCATTGCAAACCGTCTGGTTGAAGAATTGCAGGATGTTCGGGATAAAGTCTATACCCGTGATCTGTTTGGCAACGACTGACTTTTAAGATTAAAAAAGGCTGACTTTTGTCAGCCTTTTTTATTTTGTACGGTACAATAAACGCTGTTAATGAATTGAACCCATCACAGGGAAGAAAAATGAGAATAGCGGTTACGGGCGGGGCGGGGTTTATCGGCTCTGAAGTTGTCAGGCAAATTATTGAACAGACTGAACATCAGGTGTTAGTCATTGACGCCTTGAGTTATGCAGGTAATCTCCAATCGCTGGCGTCAGTCAGTTCCCATCCCCGCTATCGTTTTAGTCATACTTCCGTGTGTGACCGGCAGGCGCTCAGCCAGCTATTCACTGAGTTCCAGCCTCAGGTGGTGATGCATCTTGCCGCAGAGAGCCACGTCGATCGGTCCATATCAGGACCCGATAACTTTATTGAAGCGAACATTATCGGTACCTTCCAGTTGTTAGAGGCTACGCGCGCTTATTACCAGCAACTGCCTGCAGCGGAACAAGCCCTATTTCGCTTTCACCATATCTCGACCGATGAAGTTTTTGGTGATTTAGCTGAGACCAATGACTTTTTTACCGAACAAACGCCTTATGCGCCGAGCAGCCCTTACTCCGCCTCGAAAGCTGCAAGCGATCACTTAGTGCGTGCATGGCATCGTACCTACCAGCTGCCAATCGTTGTAACCAATTGCTCGAACAATTATGGTCCCTATCAGTTCCCGGAAAAACTTATCCCGCTGGTCATCCTCAATGCTTTACAGGGCAAGCCTCTGCCTATTTATGGCAAGGGGGAACAGATCCGCGATTGGTTATATGTGGCCGATCATGCCAGAGCATTATTGCGTGTGGCGTTTGAGGGGGAAATTGGTGAAACCTATAACATCGGTGGGCATAATGAAAAACGTAATATCGATGTGGTCAACATTATCTGTCAAATTTTAGATGAACGTTTCTCATCCAAACCGCAAGGGTTGACGAGCTTCTCACAACTTATCCAATTTGTCACCGACCGCCCTGGCCATGATAAGCGCTATGCCATCGATGCCAGTAAAATTGCTCAGCAACTCGGTTGGCAGCCACTGGAAACCTTTGAAACCGGATTACGAAAAACGGTTGAATGGTATCTGGACAATCAGAGCTGGTTGCAGGCGGTGCAGGACGGTAGCTATGCAGTCATCGATACCCCCTCTTATCCACAACAAGGCGATAAGTCATGAAAGGAATTGTACTTGCGGGTGGCTCCGGCACACGGCTTTACCCGATCACTCAAGGGATTTCCAAACAGTTACTCCCTGTTTACGATAAACCGATGATCTACTACCCGCTGTCGGTATTAATGATCGCAGGGATCCGCGATATCTTGATCATCACAACGCCCGACGATCTGACGTCATTTCAACGCTTGTTGGGAGATGGGCAACAGTTTGGTTTACGTTTGACTTATGAAGTGCAGCCGAAACCAGAAGGACTCGCGCAAGCTTTTCTGATTGGTGAGGACTTTATAGCCGGAGAGGATTGCGCGCTGGTACTGGGGGATAATATCTTTTTCGGGCAAGGATTTGGCAGTAAGTTAGTATCGGTTGCTGAAAATTTATCCGGTGCGACGGTTTTCGGCTATCAAGTGCGTGACCCTGATCGCTATGGGGTGGTGGAATTCGATCAACAGTTTAAAGCGCTTTCTCTAGAAGAAAAACCGACGCAGCCACGATCTAACTGGGCGGTCACTGGCCTCTATTTTTACGATCACCAAGTTACCGAGATGGCCAGACAGGTTAAACCTTCTTCACGGGGGGAATTAGAAATTACGGCGATTAACCAGATGTATTTGGAAAAAGGCCAGTTAAATGTCGAAAGACTAGGCCGAGGCTTTGCGTGGTTAGATACCGGAACACACGAGAGTTTACTCGATGCCTCTCAGTTTATTCATACGATTGAAGAACGCCAAGGTTTCAAGGTCGCGTGTTTAGAGGAAATCGCTTACCGTCAGGGGTGGCTGAGCCGAGAACAGGTATTGGCGCAAAGCCAACGTCTAGCTAAAACACGTTACGGCGAATACCTGGCGACAGTGATTGAATTGATATAAAAATTAACGAGGCATTATTTTTTTGCCTCTTTTTTTATTATTAATTTTATTTATTAGAAATCACCCTCTAACCCTCTAAGTTTATTAGAACTATTATTACCGATATTCACTAGCAAAATATTCAAAATACGCGATACGTTTACTGTAGTGTTGACTAAGACATAAGTAATAGCCTTCATAATAAGCAGGGCTCTCTTTGATCCAAAGAGAGGCGTCGACAGTGCAATCATCGATAATAAAATTATCCCACTGAGTCTTTGCCCGTCGAGCATGCTCGATAACGTCTTCGATATTATAATTTATTAATAGCAGATTTTATCTTATCGAGATAAGTCATAAAGGATTTTTCATAGATGTTTTTCTGCTCCGTCGCGGTATCGACCCAACAACGATGATAAGCAGCGCTTGGGGTAATCCCGAGACAACCTGTAGGAGTATCGATGGATTTCGCTATAGTCTGACCGCTAACCCATAACAAGATAGAAAAAATAAGCCTAGTCTTCACTATGGTTGCCCCCTTAAATAATCGGTAAGCGTTCGTGATGTGGCATACCCTCGAAGCACAGGGTCTGTGACGATCATATCAATGATTGCTTTCACATTATTTAATTCTACTTTCGGTATTATTTTTAGTGTAATAAAGGGAGTGAAATCATTACTAGGATTTTTTACTATTTAAAATTAAATATAAAAATAATCTTAAATATATAGAGCTAGCATCAACCACGCAATCCGTTATTAAAAAATGTCAAAGTAGTTGATTGCGTTGAACTATATTTCATAAAACCTTCTGAAAAGGACTGTTTTAGTAAATAGCCATTCCCTTTTTTATTGTGATAAACCACAAGAAATTATGCAAAAGTATTACTCGCCAAGAAATAACACTGTATTTATATCGTCAGACCTTGCTAAGGTTGCCTCTGAATTGGCTGAGTACTCGGCATAACGTGTAACAGGATGGTTACGCGCTAAACACGAAAGGGAATCTCGTGGACTATCACTTATTCTATCCCCCTCAGCGGGTAATCATGGCATTAGGTCTCCTCTGCATAATGGGGCAGAGTGATGCATCGATCTCTCCGCTAAAAGCAGATGCTTTACTCGCAGCACAACAGCGCCCTCTTTTTCCGTATCCCAATGATGATTCCCAACAGATTCATCAGCAAGCGCAACAGCGGGCGTTGCAGCAGCGCTTGGCGCCTGAACCTCCGACTATTCATGTTGAGATGCCAACGGCCCCAACGTTGCAGCAAGGCTTTCCGCAAGAAGCCCCCTGTTTTACGATCGAGCATGTCACGCTTGCCGGTTTGCAGGCTTTACCGAGTTGGATCGGCCTTCAGCGGGTCGCCAACACGGCAATAGGAAAGTGCTTAGGGGCACAAGGGATTAATCTTCTTATGCGTCGCCTGCAGAATCGGCTGATGGATCATGGCTATGTCACCACCCGCGTCCTCGCGCCAGCGCAGGATCTGACCCAGCGGCACCTTCACTTAACGATAGTGCCGGGTAAACTCAATCAGCTGACGACCACCGCACAATCCCACCAAGATATCTCTCTGAGCAGTGCTTTCCCAATGCAGGCTGGGGGGCTGCTTGATTTGCGTGCGTTAGAGCAAGGATTGGAAAACTTGCAGCGTCTGCCGACCGTTCAATCGAGTATGGAAATTGTCCCGACTGACCGGCCAGGGGAGAGCGATATCGTCGTCAATTGGCAGCAGTCGCGTAAGTGGCGGCTGGGGCTCTCTCTCGATGACTCAGGAACGCGGAGTACTGGCCGTTATCAGGGGGGGACGACACTTTATCTCGATAATCCACTTTCATTCAGTGACAGTCTGTACCTCTTCGCCGGACGCTCCCTGTTACCCGGCGGCGGAAAGGGGACACACAACGTTACCGGGCAGTATTCACTGCCTTACGGCTACTGGCTAGCCAGTCTTACGGCAAGCTACAGTGATTACAGTCAGACTATCGCCGGTACCAATGCGGATTATCGTTACCGCGGCCAAAGTCAGCAGCTGGCATTCCAGCTGGGACGGGTGATCCATCGCGGCAGTCACCATAAAACGCGTCTGACCGGAGAATTAGCGCTGCGTGAATCGAAGAACTTTATTGATGACACAGCGATCGATGCCCAGCGCCGCAAAACAACCTCATGGAAAGCGACCGTTCAGCATCAACAGTTTATCGATCGCGCCATACTGAATCTTGGTGTGAGTTACCAACAGGGAACGCGGTGGTTCGGTGCACTGCCAGCAAGTGAAGAAGCGTTTGGCGAGGCGACCGCACTCAGCCGTATCGTACAGCTTACCGCTGATTTTACCCTGCCATTCACTATCGCCACTCAGCCGTTTCGCTATCAGTTACTGTATCAACAGCAACTGACTTCAACAAAGTTAACCCCTTCAGAACAATTCTCAATAGGTAGCCGCTGGACGGTACGAGGTTTCGATGGCGAGCGCTCGCTCAGCGCGGATCGAGGGAGATTGATCCGTAATGAATGGAGTTGGGCGCTCCCGGTTAGCGCACAACAGCTCTATCTAGGGGGGGATTACGGAACCCTAAGGGGAAACAGCACTCATCAGCAATTGGGACGCTCGCTTATCGGAAGTGTAGTAGGGGTTCGCGGGCAGGTGTTATCAACCGGATACGATACTTTTATCGGCATCCCCGTAGCGGCTCCGCAAGGTTTTATGAAAGACCGCTTTACCCTGGGTTTTACGGTCAATTGGCACTATTGAGGATTCAAGGATGAATAAAAATCGCTACCGTATTGTGTACAACCCCGCTCGGGGCATGGCGATGGTGGTCGCCGATATTACCGTATCGGCTTATGCCCTGACTGCACCCTGTGCCCCCGACAGTCGCACCGCCTCTTCGCGGGCGTTTCGCCTGACTCGACTCAGCCTAGGGGGATTGTTGGCCATAGGCTGTATCAGTTTTCCTGTTCAGGCGAAAGTGGTCGCCGACTCGCAGGCCTCTAAACACCAGCAGCCCACGATCTTGCAGACGGCAAACGGTATCGAGCAGATCAATATTCAAGCCCCGAGTGCTGCAGGGGTTTCACACAATAACTATACGCAGTTTGATATTGAGCAGCGGGGAGCGATTTTGAATAATGGTCGTACCACTAGCCAGACTCAGCTCGCCGGACAGGTGGCCGCCAATCCTTGGCTGGCTAAAGGGGAAGCGAAAGTTATTCTCAATGAGGTGAATAGCCGAGATCCCTCCTTACTCAATGGCATGCTAGAGGTCGCTGGCCGTCAAGCCGATATCATTATTGCTAACCCTGCTGGGATCACCTGTGATGGTTGCGGCTTTATTAATGCCAATCGTACTACCTTGACCACCGGGCAAACCCATTTAACCGATGGTCAAGTCAGTCATTATAGCGTGCAACAGGGGATGATCCGCGTCGAGGGTAAGGGAATGGACAGTACCCGCCAAGACAGCACGGAACTCCTGGCCCGAGCCGTAAAAATTAACGCCGCGTTGCAGGCTAAGGCCTTATCGATCACGACTGGGCAGAACACGATCGATGCCCGCAATGGCGAGGTTAGGGTACAGACTGGGGAGGGGAGTGAGCGTCCTCAGTTCGCGATAGATGTTTCCCAGCTGGGCGGCATGTATGCCAATAAAATTGTGTTACGGGGGACTGAGGCGGGTGTCGGCGTCCATAATGCTGGGACGATAGGTGCAGCCGCGGGGGATGTGGTGATCAGCTCCCAAGGCACGCTCACTCACCGAGGGCACCTGCAAGCGAGCCAGCATATTCAGCTCACTTCCGCAGGGAAATTATCGAGTGATGGCTCCCTCGCGGCAGGGATTAGGCGAGACGGGCAAGCGAGCCAAACCGGTAGTCTATTGCTGTCTAGCGACGGCGCGATAACGCTCAGCGGGGATAACCGGGCCAAACAGAGCGTGGTCGTTAAGGCCTCACAGATTACCGCCGATAGCAGCCAGATGCATGCCAACCGCATCGAATTGATGGCCAGTCAAGGGAATATCGAAATCCGGAAGGCCGTCGTCGTGGCGCAACACATAAAGGTCGATAGCGCGCAACAGCTTAATAATGATGCGGGGCATCTGAGCGCGGAGACACTCTCTATTAACGCAACAGGTCTCTCTAATCGTGCTGGCACCCTGCAGCATCGCGGCGAGCAAGCCTTAACGCTCTCCCTGCAACAGGGGATGGATAATCATCAAGGCCGCCTTATTACGCAGAGCCAGCGCTTAACGCTGACGGGCTCGCAACTTAACAATCAGCAAGGGCAGATTAGCGCTGCGCAGATTGTGATTAGCACTACTTCATCGCCCCTGAATAATCAACAGGGGGTAATCAGCGCCAGTAAAGAGTTAGCATTGACGAGTCAAGGGCTGGATAACGATCGCGGGTTGATCCAAGCAGGCGAGTCGCTGACGATTACCGCCAAACAGGGCAGAATCACCAACCGAGAGACGTTGCAAAGTGGTGGCATTATCAGCCAAGGGAGGTTAACGCTTAGCGGCGATGCATTGGAAAATCAGCAAGGGCTAATCGCTTCACGCGACGCGGCACAGCTCACCACGGCGGCCTTGACTAATCAGGCTGGCAGGCTGCTCAGCGGCGCAGATCTTACAGTCAACACGACCGGTATCAGCAATACCCAAGGCCTGATCCAGGCAGATCAAACCCTGATCCTGACTACACAGGGCTCCCGACTCGATAATACGCAGGGCGAACTGCTTGCGGGTAAGGGGATAGCCCTCGAGAGTGGCGCGCTCATTAATTTACATGGGCGCATTGCCAGTAAAACCGATGTTACCTTACAGACCACAGGTCAAGAATTCGATAATACCGCGGGGCAGTTAGCAGCGGGTAACCGCCTGCAACTCGACGCTGGGCAATTGACCAATCACCAAGGATCGATCCAATCCTTCGGCGATGCACAGCTAAGTGTTACGGGACAGCTCGACAACAGTCAGGGATGGCTGCGCAGCGGCCAAGCGATGACGCTGACGGCGGCAGCTCTGACTAATCGTGGCGAGAAGCCTACTCAACAGGGCATTGAAGGACAGTCGGTCACGCTGCATAGCCAGAGTCTTGATAATTCGGGGGGTGCAGTACGTAGTCAAGGCGACTTAGTCGTGAGGATCGATAAAGACCTGACTAATCACTCGGGACTGCTCAGTGCTGGGCAGCAGCTGTTGGTACAGGGGACGTCAGACACGATAGTCGATAATCAGGCGGGAACCTTTGTCGCCGACCAGTATTTAGCGATCGACGCTGGGGCGCTGAGCGGGGTGGGCGAGCTGCTCTCTCACCATGCAATGCAGCTTAGCTTCGATAAGCGCTTTCTCCATCTTGGGCGGATACTCGCCAAGGGGAACATTGCTGCATCGTTTCAACAAGGTCTCGATAACCAAGGGCTATTGAGCGCGGGCGGCTTGATGACCCTGCGCCTGCCTACGCTGACCAATCAGCACAACGGTGAGATCAACGCCCGTCAAACCATTATTCAGGTACAAAATACCCTGCTTAATCAGGGGCTGATTGATGGCGGGGAGACACTTATCCACGCGGGACAGCTCGATAATCTCGCGGGAGGGCGACTCTATGGTGACCACTTGGCGATAGAGACTCAGCGCTTTACTCAGCGCCAAGAGGCAGGCCTATCGCCGATTACTGCGGCCCGTCAGCACTTATCGATCGCCACACAGAGCCTGAATAATCTTGCAAACAGTATTATTTTTAGCGCCGGGGAGTTAGTGGTCGGGGCTAAGCTTGATGCGCAACGGCGTGCGCAGGGGCAAGCCGCAGAATTACGTAACACCAGTGCCACCGTCGAGGCATTAGGGGCAATGACACTCAATAGCCAGCTTATTACTAATCATAACGAGACCTTAACCACGGCCTTAGACGAGGTAGAAAATGCGACATACCATGAGGCGGCACTCAGTGGCTCTGCACAGCGTTATGATTGGCAGGATGTTGATACCCGCGATAAAAATAAGTACGGAGTCCATACGGCAAAAATGCCGGACGGCACACAGGGTGAGGATTTTTACGAATATCACTATCAGCGTACCGTACTGGAAACACAGATCGTAAAAAGTGACCCCGGAAAAATCATTGCGGGGGGCGATTTAACACTCAACAGTCAACAGGTGACCAATCAAGACAGTATCGTGGTTGCGGGCGGAAAATTACTAGGAGTTATCGGTTCGCTGAACAATCTCGTGACCTGGGGTGAGCGGATCACCACCGATATTGGCACGGTCACCCGTTGGTATGCGAAGAAAAAGGATAGACCTATCGGCGGCACCGTCACCAGTCAAGGCAAGCGCACGAGCGGTTACGTCCCTCAGCCCACCACAACGACGATCGATTTTCAGCAGCTGCGTTGGCAAGAATACCGCAGCGGGCAGGGCACTGGACAGACAATGGCGGGACGAACCTCGCAGGTGGTGACCACCGAGGTGGCGGCCGCAAGCTCCCTCGATAGCAATAGCCTGCAACAGCCTGATGCCCATCAGGCGATTAACCGCGTCGTAAGCGAAACAGGGAAGGTGATTCAGTTTGTGCCAGCGAACGTGGCGATACCGGATAATGCCCTCTATCAGCTACGGCCAGCGACTGATGACCCGTTCTTAATTGAAACCGACCCCCGCTTTACCCAGTCAGCACAGTTTCTCAGCAGTGACCGGGTATTCGATCAACTCTCATGGACGGAAGGACGATTGACTAAGCGGTTGAGCGATGGCTTTTACGAGCAAGCTTTGGTACGTGAACAGATTACAGCCTTAACCGGAAGCCGTTTTTTACAAGGATTTGATAACGATGAGCAGCAATACCGCGCGTTACTGGATGCTGGGGTCGCCTTTGCTCAACGCTTTCACCTCACCCCGGGGATTGCCTTAACCGCCGAGCAGATGGCGCAACTGACCAGCGATATGGTGTGGCTGGTTCAGCAAGAGGTCACTCTCGCCGATGGCTCTCGGCATAAGGTGTTAGTGCCTCAAGTTTACGCACAGGTCCAAAGCGGCGATGTGACTCGCCAAGGTGGGTTACTCTCTGCTCAGCAAACGCAATTACAGCTCACTGGCGATCTGGTGAATAGTGGCACTCTGGTTGGCCGCGAATCAGTGCAGATCAAGGCTGAAAATATCACCCATCGCGGCGATCTCCTTGGTCGTGAGGTGGCATTAACGGCGATGCGCGATATCACTCAGCTAGGAGGGCGACTGCAAGCCGAGCAGAGTCTCTCGCTGTCAGCAGGACGGAATATCACCAGTCAAACGGTGATGGCGGAAGAGGGGGAAAATCGCTGGCGTGATCGTCCTGCCTCCATTTTTGTGCAGAACGACGGTGGGAGCTTAAGGTTACATGCACAGAACGACCTCATCTTGGCAGGCAGTTTGGTCGAAAGTAAGGGTAAAGGTAGCCATACTCAGTTATCGGCGGGCAACGATCTGCAACTGACAACCGTGACGGCCACAAGCCACGAGTCGCTAAATTGGGGGAAAGGCAACGATCGACGTATTACCCAGACGAGCGAGTTGGGTAGCCATATTGAGGGTAAGGGACAGATAACCTTACTCGCGGGACGCGATATCAGCCTGCAGGCGGCGAAGGTGAGTGCGGGGGATGCCCTAAGTCTGACGGCGGGGCGAGATCTCACGCTGAAAAGTGGTCAGTCGCAACAGTGGGTGACAGAAAATAGTCAGCAACGTAGCGCCGGGTGGTTATCCAGTAAAACGCAGACGCGCCATGATAGCGTTTCGACGACACAGGCATTAAGCAGTGTAGTGGAAGGAGAGCTGGTCCACCTGCAGGCGGGGCATGATCTGAGCTTAGTCGGCAGTCGCGCCATTGGCTCGCAGCAGGTGATTGTACAAGCCGGTAATGACCTGAGCTTGACCCAGGCAGAGAGCAGTCGCCAAGAGGTCCATCGTTACGAACAAAAACGCAAGGGCCTATCGGGCACCGGCGGAATTGGGTTCAGTTATGGTCAACAGACCCAACGCCTAACGGATGAAGGTCGTTCGGTAAGCCATCTTGGCAGCTTAGTAGGCAGCAGCGAAGGCAGCGTGACGATGACGGCAGGTACGGGGCTGACCCTGAGCGGCGCCGAACTGTTGGCAAAACGCGATATCCATTTGGCTGCCAAAGAGGTAACAATCGCGGCCAGCGAACAGCACAGCAGCCAGAGCCACTTTTCTGAGCAAAAAAGCAGTGGCTTCACCTTGGCACTCTCTGGCAACGTTGGGGCGTTAGTCAATCAAGCCATTAGCCAAGCGACCTCCGCAAGCGAGGAGGACTCAGGGCGTTTAGCGGCCTTAAAAGGCGTACAGTCAGCCTTGACCGGGGTCCAAGCTTACCAAGCGGTTCAGACCAACAGCTTGAGTGCCGAACCAGCGGGGAGCATGGTGGGGATCAATCTCTCTTGGGGAAGCCAATCGTCGACCTCAACCCAGACTCACGCAACGCAGCAACATCAAGCCAGCCAACTGAAAGCAGGTAATAATATTACGATTACCGCCGATGACGGCGATATCCGCCTGCTGGGAAGCCGCGTCCAAGCGGGGCAGGATATCAGCCTTAAAGCGACAGGCGATGTAGTGCTGGAGTCGGCGACAGATCGCCAGCAAGTTAGCGGAAAAAATAGCAGTCAGGGGGGCTCTGTAGGTATTGGGTTTAACTTTGGCAGTGGAGCTAATGGGATTTCTGTCGGTGCCAGTCTTAATACGGCGAAAGGCCGCGAGAAGAGGAATACCCTTTCCCATAGTGAAACGACCCTTGATGCCGGAGAAAAACTGAGCATCGTCAGTGGTAGGGATACCCATCTCACCGGCGCGCAGGTAAGCGGTAAGACGGTTGAGATGACAGTAGGGCGTCACCTTACCCTGACTAGCGAGCAAGATACCGATGATTACGCCTCGATGCAGACCAGTGCCAGCGTAGGGGGGAGCGCAAGTATGGGCGGTGGCTCTCTCTCGCTCAACCTCTCGCACGATAAAATCGACAATACTTATGCCTCGGTACAGGAGCAAACAGGGATTTTTGCCGGACAGGGCGGATTTAAGATTGAGGTTGGTCAGCACACCCAACTACAGGGGGCGGTCATCGGCTCTACCGTCGCCGCACAGAATAATCGTCTAGATACTGGCACACTTGCGTTTACGGACATCCGTAATCATGCGCAGTACAAGGTTGAACATCAAAGTGTCGGCATGAGCTCGGGGGGCGATCCGGCTGGGCAGCTGATTAAGAACGCCGCGACCTCTTTACTGGCAGGGGCACAGGGCGCTGGGAGTGCTGAATCGGTCACCCATTCAGCGATAAGCCAAGGAACGCTAGTCGTTCTCGATCTGGCTGAGCAGTCACAGTCTTTAGCGTCGCTCAGTCGCGATGTCGAACACGCTCACCAGACACTTAGCCCGATATTCGATAAGGAAAAGGAGCAAAACCGCCTACGCGAAGCGCAATTAATTAGCAGTATTGGTGCACAAGTGGCGAATATCGCCGAGACCCAGGGTAAACTTTCGGCAGCAAAAACGGCGAAAGAGAAACTTGCTCAGCTCACCCCCGCGCAGCAGGAAGAGATCAAGGCGCAGTGGCTTGAGCAGCATCCTGGTCAACAACTCGATGAGCGTAAATTGGTAGAGTCCGTCTATCAGCAATTTTATCAGCAGGCGATAAACGACTCGGGCCTCGGTGTCGGCGGCAGCGTTCAGCGAGCTATCCAAGCGGCGACCGCGGCGGTGCAGGGCCTTGCTGGTGGAGATATTGGCACAGCGTTAGCGGGTGGAGCCGCCCCCTATATAGCCAATGTTATTGGCCACAGTGACCTCGATACCTTTGGTAAGCAGTTAGCCCATGCAACGGTGAATGCGGCGCTGGCCGCGGCACAGGGTAAGGATCCTTTAGCCATGGCGGCCGGGGCCACCAGTGCAGAGCTAGTGGGGATTATCGCCAGCCAAGTTTACAGCCTAGAGGTTAATGAGCTTAGCGAGGATAAGAAGCAGACGGTCAGCGCCCTAGCCACCCTTGCCGCCGGTTTGGCGGCAGGCTTAGTGGGGGGCGATACGGAGAGTACCTTAACAGGGATGCAGGTAGGGAAGGTGACGGTTGAGAATAACTGGCTGAGTGGTCTGGAAGGCTTCGGTACTGGCTTCCAGAATAATGTCCAGGCCCAGGGATCGCTGGTAAATAATACCAATCTAACTGATGAGCATGGCAAAGTACTTAATCCGGCAACACCAGAGCAAATTAAATATGCTTCAGACAAGCTTGTGACGGGTGAATTACCTGCCGGACAGAATGCGGCAACTGGCTTATTAACGGCATGGAGTGCAGGAATGACCACAGTTGTGGCGCCTGTTCTTCTTCCCGCTACAGCAACGGTGGGAAGTATTATCGGCGCAGGTGCAATCGGCGGCTCGGTAAATGTTTTTAATCAGTTGAACAGCGGGGGACCTTTCAGTGCCACGGATGCACTTATCGCGACAGGTATCAGCGGACTAACCCAGGGTAAAGGGTTCTGGTTTACTGAAGCAGCAAATGTGGGCGGAGCCTATGTGGGGGCTAAGTTGCAGGGCACTGATGTGCTTCCATCTATGGTTGGTGCTGGTTTTGGTACGGCAGTAGGTACGGGAACGGGTAAAGTCATTGTTAATAAAGTACAGCCAATTGTCTCAGGATCTGTGGCTGAAATTATCGGCACAGGCTTTGGTGCAATCAGTTCTGAAATCACCGGTAGCACGATCCAAGATAAATTAGATAAAATGGGAGTAAGAAATGAAACCTACAACCATTAGCGTTTATCTATTATTCGTTCTTACAGCTGGCACTATGACATCATTATTTTTGACGGTATTACTTATACGATTATGTGTTGGTATTGTCGCTTATTACCAATTGGGTCAGGTGGATTTTAGTATCGCTGATGTTACATATGCTATCAAAATTGGTGTCGCAGGTGGCCTACCTCTGGGTATAGGTTCGTGGTTGCTCGCTAAAATGAAAGAAAATGAAAATAAAGACCCCTTCCCTCCTTCAGATTCTTAACGATCTAATTCCGGCGCAGGGCGGAATTATAGTTGAGAATAATTGGCTGAGCCTACCTTCAAGGGATGATAGATTATGCTCAGTCAGCGTCTTCATTAGCAATGTCTATGGCTCAGCAAGGCGCTACCCCAGATGAAATCAATACAGCTCTCAGTCAGCATGTGAAGGGGGATTTACCTGAGGGAGCCAATATCACAAAAGCCATTGTGGAAGGTTACACCGATGGCTTAATGATAGGAGGAGCAATCTACTTAGGTCCTGCTGCCTCGATAGGGAAAGTGGTGGTTGGTGCAGTAATAGCGGAAATCGCTAATGGTTCTTATCAGTGGTTTGATCTAAGTAAGCCTGGAAATGAAAATATGAGTTGGGACTATAAAGGTAGTATAGCATCAGGAATTACTGGGGCACTGGCACCTGGGCGTGGTATCCAGCAGAATGTTGGAATAGCGGTAGGCGGTGCTGTGTTTACGGATGGGCTTGATATGGGATCTATTAGTATCGCAGCAGGCGGCACTGGGTTGGGATGGGTATTTGGTGAACATGCACCAAGAATTGTTAATTCGTTGACAAGGAAGGAAGTACCTGGATTTGTATTTGATGCTATGGGCTCGCTAGGCACAGAATTTTTGGGGGGATATACAAAAGACCTCTTGAATGCACCGGTACCGCAAAATCCTCCTGAAAAAACTAAGGAGGGTAAAAAATGAGCGCATATATCAAATTGCTAATTTATTCTTGTATTTTTTGTATACTGTTTTGCTTTATTTTAGGTACTGGCGCGTCGTTCGTTATATACATTAAGAATGGATATTTTTTGATTCCTGATGGGCAGATAAAAAGAGCTATTATTTTTGGGGGCATTGCAGGAACAGCGATTACATCGGCGACAATAGCCTTTAACCTGATAGATAAATTTAACCTCCGCAAAAAACCTCCTTCCGAACCTAAGTAGCCTCGCCAATCTCAGCCAATCGGCTGGGATTGCTGTTGAGAATAACTGGCTGAGTGGTCTGGAAGGCTTCGGTACTGCTTCCAGAATAATCTCCAGGCCCAGGGGGCGCTGGTGAATAATACCAACCTCACTGATGAGAATGGCAAAGTGCTGAACCCAGCAACGCCAGAGCAAATTAAGTATGCTTCTGACAAGCTGGTGACGGGGCAATTACCTGCTGGACAGAATGCGGCAACCGGCTTATTAACGGCGTGGGGTGCAGGCATGGCTACAGTTGTGGTTCCTCTGCTTTTGCCAGCCACAGCCACAGCGGGAAGTGTTGTCGGTGCAGGTGCAATCGGTGGTTCGGCTAATGTATTTAATCAGCTGAATAGTGGGGGACCATTCAGTGCCACAGATGCGCTTATAGCCACAGGAATCAGTGGATTAACTCAGGGTAAAGGGTTCTGGTTTACTGAAGTAGCAAGCTTACTGGTGCCTATGCAGGAGCTAAATTGCAGGGGAAAGATGCTGTAGCGCCGATGATCGGAGCAAGTTTAGGAACCCTTGGAGGCGTAACGATAGGTAAAGGAGTTGAGAAACTGCAAACCACAATTCCTCAATTTACAATACCTAAAATAACAGGAGCAGTAGCTGAATCTGCTGGTTCTGAATATCTTGGAAATTCCGCACAGAATCTAGCCGAAAAAGTTCAGCAGAAATTGGAGAAAAAGAGTGATGCAGAATAATAAAATTAAACTCTTATTATTATTGGTCACTTCATGGACAGTTGGCCTTTTCATAATTCTTGTGGGGGGTCGATTACTTATATCTCTGGCATCCTATTTTTTAGTTGGTGATTTTGATTTTGATCGAAATAACTTAATCAGAGGGACCGAAATATCAATCGGATGGGGGATTATTATTGGCGTGGGGCAATGTCTTATGTCGAAAGAGAAACCGGCCTCGCCTTTAAATCCCAAGTGACATACGCAAATCCCGGCTCTGTTGGCCGGGATATTTTTACCTGTCTATCTCTCCTCAGCCAGACGGATGATCAACTCCCCCTGCTCATACAGCACCTCAACCTTCTTCCCGGTCTCAAACCCCAACTGGCCCGCAGCGTGATCGAAGGTGACGGCCGGTGCTTGATGTGATCCCGGATATACCCCACGGTATAACGCCGGGCTTTGGTGCAATCAGTTCTCAAGTCATTGGTAGTACGATACAAGATAAATTAGATAAAAATGGGAGTATGAAATGAAACCTATCACCATTAGCGTTTATCTATTATTCGTTCTTATAGCTGGCACTGTGACATCATTATTTTTGACGGTATTACTTATACGATTATGTGTTGGTATTGTTGCTTATTTCCAATTTGGTCAGGTGGATTTTAGTATCGCTGATGTTACATATGCTATCAAAATTGGTGTCGCAGGTGGCCTACCTCTGGGTATAGGTTCGTGGTTGCTCGCTAAAATGAAAGAAAACATAGACCCCTTCCCTCCTTCAGATTCTTAACGATCTAATTCCGGCGTAGGCCGGAATTATGGTTGAGAATAATGCGCTGAGTGATGGGTTCCAGCTACCGAAAGGCATGAAGGATTATGGGCAGGCGGTGACTTCATGGACCAGTATGCGGTAAAACCAAAACCTAACGTTTTTTCTTGGTTCCCTGAACGGCCTTAAAACGCGGGTTACTTTTACAGATAACAAAGACGCGACCATGACGACGGACTATCTTGCAATCGGGGTGGCGCTGCTTCGCCGACTTCAGTGAGCTGAGGACTTTCATTATTTATCCTTTTTCGTGTGTTCAAAAAAACGGCCGAAGCGTTGTGCAAAGCGTGCAGCACTGCCTTCTTTGGCAAACTCTTTCTGCTTACCGGTATAGAAAGGGTGCGAGTGAGCAGAGACATCTAAGGTGACGTAGGGGTAAATTTCACCTTGGTATTCGACCGTACGGTCAGTCTTGATCGTTGATCCGATCACCATATAGTGATCGGCGCCTAAGTCGTGAAACACCACTTGACGATAAGCAGGATGAATAGAGGGTTTCATAAGTGCTCCTAAATGTAATGTTATAATATAACAATAAAGGATCGTTACACGCGGTGCAAGCCTCTTGCTGCAAATTTATTGGATGACTAAGTGAGCGCTTGCTCGATACGCTGCTGTAAGTTGGCGCTCGTCATTCGTAAATAGTGGCTAAACATATTGCGGGCGGCTGAGTCAGGACGATGACGGGGGGTCACCACACTGACGGTAAAGGGCACCGAGACACTGAATCGACGCATCACCACGTTATGGGGCAAGTAATCGATAGCGGTCAGCGGATTAATGATCGACACGCCGCAGCCTTGTCCTACCATGGCACAGACAGAAGCCGCACTGTGGGTCTCGAGGGTAAGACGGCGCGATACGCCTTCTGCTTGAAATAGTTGGTCGAGAAGTTGTCGGTAGCTATCGGTTCGCGACAGACTAATAAAAGGTAGCTCGCAAAAATCGTTGGGATTAAGCAGGTTACGCGAGGCCAAAGGGTGATCGCCGGGCAGTACACAGACTTCATCGACCGTCAGTAAATTATCAATCTCGCAGCCTTCAGGCACCGATTGCGTCTCGGTGATGCCAAGATCGAAACGTTGTGCCGTTAACCACTCTTCAAGTAAAGGCGACTCTTGCGGAGTAATAGTCATACTCGCGCCAGGGTAGTCGCGTAAATATTCTGCACAGGCATGGGGCAGTAGAGATTGTGAGAACGCGGGTAAGCAAGCGATGGTCATTTCCGATTGTTCAAACTGCGCCAGACCGGCAGCCGTTTCTTGGATGCGCTGACGGCCGTACCAACTGCGCTGCACTTCTTCAAATAACCGGAATCCTTGCTGAGTGGGGTGCAGACGTCCTTGGCTACGTCGAAACAACGGCACGGTGAGCTGTTGCTCTAGGCGTGCTAGCTCTCGGCTTAATGTCGGCTGAGAGGTGCGCAGCAGCGCGGCCGCGCTGGTCAAGGTGCCTTGGGTCATCACCGCATGAAAGATTTCGATTTGTCGCCAGCTTAATGGGGTCATCATGCTTCTCGTTGTCGCTATATCAGAAATGAATAGAGTATCGATTAAATGATATTTTTCAATATGGAAAGAGTATGGCTTACTGAGAGCCTTGCTTAAGGAGAATAGAATGCCTACCCCGATCACTGACCCTGCAACCGCCTTACACCAGACGCAATTGCTGGCTTTAGCTCAGCATTATCAAGAGCCATTCTGGGCCTATGATGCGCAAATCATTCGCCAACAAATCGCCAAGCTACGGCAGTTTGATGTGATTCGTTTTGCGCAGAAATCGTGCTCGAATACACATATCCTGCGGTTGATGCGCGAGGAAGGGGTTAAGGTCGACTCGGTATCGGTAGGGGAATTGACCCGTGCGCTACAGGCGGGTTATCAGCCGCAAGGTGATGATATCGTCTTTACCGCTGACCTGCTTGATCGCGAAGGTCTGGCGCGAGTGGTCGATCTTAAGGTGACGGTCAATACCGGCTCCATCGACATGCTCAAGCAACTGGCTGAGTGCTCGCCGGGACATCGCGTCTGGTTACGCATCAATCCGGGGTTTGGACACGGGCATAGCCAGAAAACCAATACCGGTGGTGAAAACAGTAAGCACGGTATTTGGTACCAGCAACTGCCCGATGCGCTAGCCGTAATTCAGCAGTCAGGTTTACAGCTGGAAGGCTTACATATGCACATTGGCTCGGGAGTGGATTATCAACATCTGCAACAGGTCTGTGATGCGATGGTCGAGCAAGTGCTAAGCAGCGGCTGTGATCTACAGGCGATCTCGGCAGGTGGCGGCTTATCGACGCCTTACACCTTTGACGATCAAGAGATCGACCCTGCCCATTATTTCTCATTATGGGATCAGGCTCGTCAGCGTATTGCCGCCCATCTCGGCCACCAAGTGACCCTCGAGATCGAGCCTGGGCGCTTCCTTGTCGCCCAATCGGGCGTCTTGGTCAGCGAAGTGCGAGGCACCAAATGGATGGGCAACCGTCATTTCACATTAGTCGATGCGGGATTTAGTGATCTGATGCGCCCGGCGATGTACGGCAGTTACCATCATATCTCGGTGATGCCTGTAGACGGGAGTGATGCCAGCGTGCGGCCTCAGCAACAGACGCTGGTGGCGGGACCGCTCTGCGAATCAGGGGACGTCTTTACTCAGCTAGCGGGCGGAGAAGTTGAACCGCGTGACCTGCCACACACTCAGGTGGGGGACTATCTCGTCTTTCATGACACCGGCGCTTATGGGGCCTCGATGTCGTCGAACTACAACAGCCGCCCGTTAATCCCAGAAGTCTTACTGGATCAAGGCCGTGCGACGGAGATCCGTCGTCGGCAAACGCTGGATGAGCTACTCGCGCTTGAGAGTGCCCAGCCTCTTGGCTGCTAAGCGATACCGATCACAGTTCTTCTAAGCGTGCCACCGAATGGCGAATGACTAGGGTGGGTTGGAAAAGATGCGTCACCGGGGGGGGCGCTAACCCGTTACCTAAGGCTAACGCTAAGTGCGCCGCTTGCTGTGCCATCGCGACCACAGGGTAACGAACGGTGGTTAAACGTGGGCGAACATAGCGTGACACGTGGACATCGTCGAAGCCAATCATCGAGATCTGTTCTGGCACCTGTAAGCCATTGTCGGTAAGGGCTGCCAGTGCACCGGCTGCCATCGAATCGTTGTAGCAGGCGATCGCCGTAAAATGTCGGCCCTGTGCCAACAGTGACACCATCGCTTGCTCACCGCCATTCTCATCCGGTTCGCCATAAGCGATAAACTCGCTCTGTGGGGTCAATCCATGATCACGCAGCGCATCGTGATAGCCGGCAAGACGTTCTTTCGCGTCAGAAATCGTGTGGCTAGAGCAGATATAGGCGATTTTTTGGTGGCCCTGACTGATCAAGTGACGGGTTGCCAGCCAGCTCCCATAACGATTGTCGAGGGCGATACAACGCGACTCAAACCCCTTCACTACGCGATTATTAACCACCATCCCCGGAACCTGACGCATCAGGGTTTGTAAGTCTTCATCACTGATCATCTTGGCGTGAACGACTAGGCTTTGGCATTGGTGGCGGATCAGCTGCTCGATGGCTAATTTTTCCTGCGAGGCGCGGTGGTAACCGTTACCGATCAATAAAAAATTCCCGGTCTGAATTGCGACTTGGTCCACGGCCTTCACCATCGCGCCGAAGAAGGGGTCAGAGACATCATTCACCAGTAAGCCTAAAGTGGCTGTTGATTGCTGCGCGAGGGCGCGGGCATTCGCATTAGGAATATAATTTAGCTGCGCCATCGCCTCGGCTACGACTTTTTGTGAGTGAGCACTAGCTTTAGGAGATTGATTGAGGACACGCGACACCGTTGCGACAGAAACCCCCGCCAATCGGGCGACATCCTTAATAGTAGCCATAGTAAAACTTCCAGGGTAAACGTTTACACTGCATTATGTTACGTCAATCACTGGGCGATGTAACCACGATAAATGCCGCGCAGATCTCAGTTTTGTTCTAAAGTCCGAGTAATTCGCGTGAAAACGTTACGATGCTAAATGTTAGTTACATTTTGCCGGGTTCTGTTGCGTTTTAAGACTGGCTGTCGTTGATCTGTTTTCAGTAAAGTAACTCTCCCAGAGGTATTAATCGGTGAACATCTATCCATGGATTACACCAGCCTGCGCGTCCGCGCAGGTTTTTTTTTCTCTAAAAAAGGCCTTAATCGTTATTTTTCATATCGTTACGGGGTGCTGCTGGCTTCAATTACGAACTGAAACACAGTTTTCGGACCGAATAACAGCTTTTTGAGGTAAACTACCGATAAATTTATCTTTACTTCAAACCTATCGGACTGCTATGCCCCGGATGAAAAAGAAAACAGGAAAAGACTCAGCTAAATCGCCGTTTAACTCATTTCGATTTCGTCTGGTCTGCCTTGGGGTCGTGGCCTGCTTAGGATTGTTACTGTTGCGCGTCGGCGATCTCCAGCTGGTCGACCAACCGATGCTAGAGCACGAAGCTGACCAACGTTCCCTGCGCACGGTGACCTTACCCACCAATCGCGGAACCTTATTGGACCGCAACGGTGAAACCGTTGCTTTAAGCGTCCCGTCCCGCGATATCATTGCCGATCCGTTAAAAATTCTCGAAGCGAATCCTAATTTCTATAGCCCTAAGTGGGCCTATCTGGCCAACGCCTTAAATATGCGTCCAGAGCAGTTGGCTAACCTGATCATGGCTAACGCTAAAAAACGTTTCCTTTATCTGGGACGTAAAGTTGAACTAGGCATCGCGAAAGATATCTCTAGCTTGCATTTGCAAGGCTTGACCTCGGTCTATGACGATAGCCGTTATTACCCGATGGCCGAGGCCGCGGCACCACTCATTGGCATTGTCGGTGCCGACAACAAAGGACTCAATGGATTAGAGCACAGTTTCGATACCCTATTACAAGGGGTTCCGGGCAAAGAGAAATACCGCCAAGACCGTCACGGTAATATTATCTCTATGCTGAGCTATCAGCCGCCGACGCAGCCACCGACGGTCCAACTGAGTATCGATAAATTTATTCAATACACCATGTTTTCGAAATTACGTGATGGTGTCTTGCTAAATAAGGCTGACTCTGGCGCGGCCGTGATGGTGCGGGTAGATACCGGCGAGGTATTAGGGATGGCCTCTTATCCATCTTATAACCCCAATAATTATGAAGGGGCGAATGCCGCGCAGATGCGTAACGTGGCGATTAACGACAGTTTTGAACCGGGGTCGACCGTTAAACCTTTAGTTGTAATGGAAGGGTTACAGCGCCATTTGGTCCGTCCTGACTCAGTTCTCGATACCACGCCTTATAGCGTTAACGGTCACTTAATTCGCGATGTCGGCCACTGGCCACGCCTGACCATGACCGGTATCTTACAAAAATCGAGTGATATCGGCGTCTCGCATATCGCCCTCGCGATGCCAGCAGATGTGTTAGTGAACACTTACCGTTCGTTCGGACTTGGTCGCTCGACCGGCTTAGGATTGACCGGAGAAAGCGTGGGGTACTTCCCACTGCATCGTCAACGCTGGGCAGATATTGAGCGGGCTACGTTCTCGTTCGGCTACGGTTTACGGGTAACCCCGCTACAGATTGCGCGCGAATATGCCACACTCGGCTCATTTGGGCTTTATCGTCCACTGTCGATTACTAAAGTCACGCCGCCCGTTGTCGGCACCCGCGTAGCAGATGAAGACGTGGTGCGCAGCGTGGTGCATATGATGGAGAGTGATGCCTTACCCGGTGGTTCAGGGGTTCGTGCCGCAGTCCCCGGCTATCGTCTCGCGATTAAAACCGGTACGGCTGAGAAAATGGGCAGTAACGGTAAATACGACGGCGGTTATATTAACTACACCGCAGGGGTTGCGCCCGCCAGTCATCCGGTGGTGGCCTTAGTGATTATGATTAACCACCCCACCGCAGGCGACCACTTCGGCGGAAGCGTTGCGGCACCGGTATTCGGCAATATTATTGGCCCAGTCTTGAAGCATATGAATATTGCGCCCGATGCCATCTACACCCCGCAAGATCCTCAAGCGCAACACTAAGCTTCTCGATAGAGACAGGACGGTCAATGGGCCGTCCTTTTCTTTTTCAGAGAAGATGTTTACGCTGGCAGAAATAATTTAACGCCTTCCTTACTAATTTATTCTGGCAACTCAGCGTCAGCTTGCTAATAATGAAGGCTACTTTGACCTCCCTGTTGGCCGCTGCGCGACAGAAGGTTGTTTGTGTCTCCTGATGATTAAGAAGAACCATGACCAATACTTCTCAGCGACCGGCGCGTCGTGCTTGGCTCAAAAAACTGGCCATTATTGTTATTATTATTGTGCTGGCAGTGATTGCTTGGCGTCTGTTCTTTACGCACTCTTCATCTTCTTCTGCAGGGGGCGCACCCTCGGGAAGACATGCGATGGGGCTTGGCATGGGGGCGGGGGCAACCACCATTGTTCACGCGGTAAATGCCGAACAAGCCGATGTCCCGGTCTATGTGTCGGCGCCGGGTACTGTCATTCCTAATGCCAGCGTAACGGTTACCAGCCGCATCACTGGTCAGCTGGATAAGGTTCTGTTCACCGAGGGACAAAAAGTCACTGCTGGGCAGTTATTGGCGCAGATCGATGACCGCGACTATCAAGCCACCTTAGCGCAGTACCAAGGCGCCTTAGCAGAAAACCAAGCACTGCTTAAGAACGCCGAGTTAACCTTAGCGCGTTACCGTAAGCTCTACGCTCAGGACTCCCTCTCAAAACAAGATTTGGAAAGCCAGATTGCGACGGTTGGCCAGTATCGCGGCACCGTGCAGCAAGATATCGCTCAGATTAATAATGCCAAGGTGAGTATTAGTTATGCACGGATCACCGCGCCGGTAACCGGACGGGTTGGCTTACGTCTGGTCGATGCAGGTAACTTAGTGCAGAGCGGCGATACCACCGGTATTGTCACCGTTACCCAGATGCAGCCCGCAGCGGTCACCTTTAGCGTGCCGCAAAGTTATGTCGGACAACTCGCCAGCAAGTTACATCAGGGCCAAGCCTTACCGGCGACTGCGCTCGATCAAGACGGTTCGACGGTGTTGGCACAGGGTGACGTTCGCTTTATTAGCAATACCATCGATACCAGTACGGGCAGCGTCGCGCTGAAAGCGATGTTTGCCAACCAAAATGAGGCGCTGTTCGCCAATCAGTTTGTCAACTTACGCCTGCAAATCGACCTATTAAAACAGGCAACGGTGGTGTCGACTCAAGCGATTCAGCTAAGTAGCGATGGTAGCTTCGTGTTTATTATCCAACCGGATAATACCGTGGTGCGCCAAGCCGTGAAGACCGGGCCGCTATTTGGTGATGACCAGCAAGTCATTCTGTCTGGAGTGAAACCTGGCGATAAACTAGTCTCTGATGGCATCGACCGACTGACGACCGGGAGTAAGGTCACGGTGGCCGATACAAAAGCGACACAGTCGGCAGAAAACAAGGCTGAGTAATGAATCCATCTCGTCTCTTTATCCAACGTCCGGTAGCCACTGTCCTGTTAATGGTGGCTGTACTGCTATCGGGGATCTTTGCTTATCGGTTCTTATCGGTTTCGGCGTTACCGCAAGTAGACTATCCTACGATTCAGGTCACCACGCTCTATCCAGGGGCCAGCCCAGAAGTTATGTCCACCTCGGTGACGGCGCCGTTAGAGCGTGAGTTAGGCGAGATGAGTGGCTTAAGTGCCATGACATCAAGCTCATCTTCCGGTTCGTCACTGATCACGCTACGCTTCGGCTTATCCACCTCGCTTGATGTGGCGGAGCAAGAAGTGCAAGCGGCGATTAACTCGGCCAACAGCTTATTGCCCAGTGATCTGCCTAATCCGCCGACCTATAAAAAGGTTAACCCAGCGGATACCCCGGTAGTCACTATTGCCGCGACCTCCGACAGCCTGTCGTTGACGCGGGTGCAAGACCTATTAAATACCCGGGTAGCGCTTAAGCTCTCGCAGATTTCAGGTGTCGGACTGGTAAGCCTAGACGGCGGTAATAAACCGGCGATACGTATTCAGTTAAACCCAACGGCCCTTGCCGCTCATAACCTCACCTTAGAAGAAGTGAATACTGTGGTGGGCAACAGCAACGTCAATGGCTCTAAAGGCGGCTTTGACGGTAAATTCCATTCGGTCACCATCGATGCCAACGACCAACTGCGCACCCCTGAAGAGTACGCTAACCTGATTATCACTTGGCAGAATGGCGCGGCGCTGCGGTTAAAAGATATTGCCACTATTACCCAAGGGGCTGAGAACACCTTCCAATCGGCTTGGGCAGATAATCATCCGGCAATCATTATGAACGTGCAGCGACAACCCGGCGCTAACGTCATTCAGGTGGTGGATGATATTAAGGCGCAGTTACCGAAACTCCAGCAAACCTTGCCTGACGGTGTAAAACTCCAGATTGTCGCAGACCGTACCCAAACCATTCGGGCCTCAATCAGTGATGTCCAATTTGAGATGGTACTGTCGATTGCCTTAGTGGTGATGGTGACGTTCCTGTTTCTACGCAATATCGCGGCGACGCTGATCCCAAGTGTTGCTGTGCCGCTCTCGCTGATTGGGACTTTCGGCGTGATGTACCTCCTTGGCTTTAGCCTGAATAACCTCTCGTTGATGGCGTTAACTATCGCTACTGGCTTCGTTATTGATGATGCGATAGTGGTGGTGGAGAATATTTCTCGACGTCTGGAAGAGGGCGAGTCGCCGATGCAGGCGGCGCTCAAAGGATCGCAACAGATTGGTTTCACCATTATCTCGTTAACTTTCTCGTTAATTGCCGTGCTGATCCCGCTGCTGTTTATGGGCGATGTAGTGGGCCGTTTATTCCGTGAGTTTGCGATTACGCTTGCGGTATCGATATTGGTCTCGATGTTTGTCTCCTTAACCCTGACGCCGATGCTCTGCGCTTACTTACTGAAGCACACGCCTCCCGACCAACAGTCACGCTTCGCGCAGAAAGGCGAGCAATGGTTTGAGAAGATTGTGCGGGGTTATGACCGATTACTCAGCGTGGTGTTGAATCATCAGAAGTTGACGCTACTGGTGGCAGTCGGGACCTTTGTGCTGACGGCGTTACTCTATCTGGTGGTACCGAAAGGCTTCTTCCCACAACAAGATACCGGCACGATCCAAGGTATTACCATTGCCTCGCAAGATGTGTCGTTCCAAGAGATGGCGAAACGGCAAAAGCAATTAGCCGCGATCATCCTTAAAAACGATAATGTTGATGCCTTAACCTCGACCATCGGTATTGATGGTACAAATACCAGCTTGAATAGTGGGCACTTACAAATTACGCTGAAATCTTTCGAAGACCGCAGCGAGCGGGCCGATAAGGTGATCTCCGAGTTAAAACAGGCGGTTAAACAGGTACCGGGGATTCAGCTGTACTTACAGTCGTCGCAAGACTTAACCGTTAACGACCAAGTGACGCCTAACCAATATCAATTTACCCTTACCGATCTCAGCAGTGAAAACTTAGTGAAGTGGACGCCTCAGTTAATCGCGGCGCTTGCCAAACGGCCAGAATTTAGCGATGTGGTGAGCAACCTGCAGGATCAAGGCCGCATTGCCTATGTCGATTTAGACCGTGATAAGGCATCGCGGTTAGGGATCACTGCGTCGGACGTCGATACGGCACTGTACAACGCCTTTGGCCAACGCTTGATCTCGACGATATTTACCCAGTCTAACCAGTATCGGGTAGTCCTAGAGGTGGCACCGAAATACCAGCAAACACCCGCTTCCTTGGATGATATTTGGCTGAAAAGCTCGGTGACCTCTACCAGTGCCGCCAGCAGCAGTACCTCGACTAGCACAAGCTCCAGTTCTAGCTCTAGTACAACCTCGACCTCTACCGAGAGTGGTATGGTCAAATTGACCGCGGTGGCGACGGTGCATCAACGCCTCGGTTCGCTGATGAATATGCGCCTTAATCAATATCCTGCGGTGATGGTCTCTTTCAACTTAGCGGACGGGTACTCGATTGAGGAAGCGCAGCAAGCCATCAATGAGGTGAGCCAACAGCTCGCTCTGCCAGATAGTATCTCCTTGCAGTACCAAGGTGAGGCCTCGTCGTTCCAAAGTGCCACCAGCAACACATTGTGGTTGATTCTCGCGGCGCTGCTGACCATGTATCTGGTGTTGGGGATCCTCTATGAAAGCTTTATTCATCCGGTCACCATCCTTTCGACCCTGCCTTCGGCGGCAATTGGTGCGCTATTGGCACTGCTACTGAGTGGCAGTGAATTCAGTCTGATTGCGCTGATAGGCGTGATCCTGCTGATTGGCATCGTGAAGAAAAATGCAATTATGATGATCGATTTCGCCCTGCAGGCGGAGCATGAACAGCATCTATCGCCGCGTGATGCGATCCACCAAGCGTGTTTACTGCGTTTTCGTCCGATTCTAATGACCACCATGGCGGCATTACTGGGGGCATTACCCCTAATGTTAGCCAGTGGTTCGGGGGCCGAGTTACGTCAGCCTCTAGGATTAGTGATTGTCGGCGGGTTGATTGTCAGCCAAGTCCTAACGCTTTTCTCGACGCCAGTCATCTACCTCTGGTTCGATCACTGGTCTGAACGTGGACGCCGTTTCATTGCAAGGAAACAACAACGTCGTCGGGATGAACGATGAATATTACGCGCTTATTTATATTCCGCCCGGTCGCGACATTATTGCTGACCGCGGCGTTGGTACTGCTGGGCTTTTTAGGCTATCGGCTTTTGCCGGTGGCCCCCTTACCTCAGGTCGACTTCCCGACCATTATGGTCTCGGCAAGCTTACCGGGGGCTAGCCCTGAAACCATGGCGGCTACGGTGGCCACGCCGTTAGAACGGGCATTAGGGCAGATCGCTGGGGTGTCAGAGATGACCTCCAGCAGCTCACAAAGCTCGACTCGAGTCGTGCTACAGTTTGATCTCGACCGGGATATCAACGGTGCCGCTCGTGATGTTCAGGCAGCGATTAATGCCTCGCGGAGTTTGCTGCCAAGCAGCATGCCGTCGTTACCGACCTATCGTAAAGCCAACCCTTCTGATGCGCCGATCGTCTTACTGGCGCTCACCTCGAAAACTCGTACCGCAGGCCAGCTGTACGATATTGCTGAGAGTAAAATCGAGCAAGTTCTGGCGCAGGTGAGTGGGGTCGGTGAAGTCTCGCTGATGGGCAGTGCCTTGCCGGCCGTGCGCATTGACCTGCAACCTAATAAGTTGACGCAGTATGGCGTTTCCTTGGACGAAGTGCGTAAAGCGGTGGCCAATAGCACCTCGAATCTGCCGAAGGGGATCATTCAAGGCGCGCACCTCTCCTGGGCGATTGACGGAAACAGTCAATTAGATAAAGCCGCGCTCTATCAGGATCTGATCATCCGTTATCAGGGGGGGAAAGCATTACGTCTGAAAGACGTGGCGACCATCTATGACGGGGTACAAGATAAGTATGTCGGCGGTGCGCTAAATGGTAACCCTGCGGTGATGCTCGGGGTGACTCGCCAAGCGGGCGCCAATATGCTGGTGACCATCGACGAGATTAAAGCCAAGCTGCCGCAACTGCGTGAACAATTACCGGCGGATACCTCCTTACAGCTGGTGTTAGACCGATCGCCCAATGTCCGCTCTTCCCTTTATGAAACCGAAGAGACCTTACTGGTCGCCGTGATGCTGGTGGTTGCCGTAGTGTTTATCTTCCTGCGAGATTGGCGTTCGGTCTTAATCCCAGCATTGGCGCTGCCGGTATCGTTAATCGGTACCTGCATCGTTATGTATTTGCTTGGGTATAGCCTCGATAACTTATCGCTGATGGCATTGATAATCGCCACCGGCTTTGTGGTCGACGATGCGATAGTGGTCTTAGAAAATATTATACGGCATATCGAAGAGGGATTGAGTCCGGTACGGGCAGCGATCCGTGGCGCCAAGGAAGTGAGCTTTACGGTGCTTTCGATGACCGCCTCGCTGATTGCCGTCTTTATTCCTATTCTCCTGATGGGCAGTATTGTTGGACGGCTATTTAGGGAGTTCGCAGTCACCTTATCGATCTCGTTAGTGATTTCGATGTTTGTCTCGCTCAGTCTGACCCCAATGCTCTGCGCACGCTTACTTAAACGCCGCCCGCCGGTGACCCATCGTCCCCATCCGGTTTTCCAATGGATTGAAGGTCGATTAACCGCGTTATTAGCGCTGTATAGCCGTGGATTGAAGTGGGTACTTGCCCACCAGAAAATAACCATGCTCGGCCTGCTGGCGACAGTGTTATTAAATTTCTATCTGTTTACCGTGGTACAGAAAGGCTTCTTCCCCGACCAAGATACCGGAATGTTGATGGGGATGGTCAGGGCTGACCAAAGTGTCTCGTTTGAGGCGATGACGCCGAAGGTCAATCAATTTACCCAGCTGATCTTACATGACCCTGATGTCGATGCGGTGATGTCCTCGCGCGGCGGTGGCATGTTTGGCTCGCGCAGTTCAGCGACGTTCTTTGTGAAACTCAAATCCCTCGATCAGCGCAAGGCATCCGCGACCGAAATCGCTAACCGCCTCAGTATGAAAGGCAGTCAGATCGCTGGCGCACAGATGTTCTTAATGGCGGCGCAAGATTTACGAGTCGGCGGCCGCAGTGCCAATGCCTCCTATCAATACAGCCTACAGGCGGATGATCTGGCGCTATTACGTGAGTGGACGCCAAAAGTTCAGAAGGCGTTTAGTGCCTTACCGCAATTGACCAGTGTCGACTCCGATTCGCAAACCGGTGGTCAGGAGGTGATGATCACCCTCGATCGTGACGCGGCAATGCGCCTTGGCGTCGACGTCAATATGCTGGACACTATGCTGAATAATGCCTTCAGTCAGCGGCAAATTGCGACCATCTATAAAACCCTAAATCAGTATAAAGTGGTGATGATGTTGCAAAGTAGCAACACGCAGGATGCGAATGAGCTGTCGAAGATCTATGTGCTTAACGATGATGGCGACCGTATTCCGCTTTCCGCTATTGCCAAATTTAGTGGGGCGAATGCGCCGTTATCGGTGGCGCACCAAGGGCAGTCGGCAACCAGCACCATCGCGTTTAACTTAGCCGATGGCGTCTCGCTCGAACAAGCGCAGGCGCTGATCAAGCAGACGATGGCAAAGATTGGTGTCCCCGATACCATTGCCGCCAGTTTCCAAGGAACAGCGCAAGCCTTTAGCCAATTAACGGCGACCTTACCGTGGTTGATCCTCGCGGCCTTGGCGGCGGTCTATATCGTCCTCGGGATGTTATATGAGAGCTATATTCATCCGCTGACGATCTTATCGACGCTACCCTCTGCCGGGGTCGGGGCACTGCTATTGTTAATTTTAACCAATACTCAGCTGACGGTTATCGCGTTGATCGGCATTATCTTGCTGATTGGTATTGTGAAGAAGAACGCCATAATGTTGATCGATTTTGCACTGGATGCCGAGCGCCGCGGTATGACGCCGCAACAAGCGATCACCGAAGCCTGCTTAAAGCGTTTTCGTCCGATTATGATGACCACCTTAGCGGCATTTTTCGGTGCGCTGCCGATGGCATTAGGGAGTGGCGGTGATGCTGACCTCCGTAGCCCGCTGGGGATTGCGATTGCCGGTGGGTTGGCACTTAGTCAGCTCTTAACACTCTTCACCACGCCAGTCGTGTATCTATGGCTAGACAAAGTGAGTCAGGTGACTCGTCAACGCTGGCACCGTTTTCGTCATTCAGGAAATGCGTCATGAAATTAGCTTTTAACCTCTCGACCCTCAGTGTGATGCTAATGCTTACTGGGTGTATGGTCGGCCCAGACTATCATCGCCCCACGCAGTCTATGCCGCTGGCGTTTAAAGAAGCTAAAGGGTGGCAGCAAGCGCAGCCACAGGATAGCGTACAGAAAGGGGAGTGGTGGCAGGTCTATCAAGATCCGCAACTGAATCAGTTACTCTCGCAAGTGGCGGTCTCTAACCAAAACGTCGCAATGTATGCGGCACAGTATCGGCAAGCGTTAGCGCTTACCGATCAAGCCACGGCTAACCTCTATCCAACAGTCAACGGCACGGTACAATCGACGCGCAGTGGCAGCGCTAGCTCGGGTCAACGCACCACCAGCAATAGCCACTCGGCACAACTTAGCGCCAGCTGGGAGCTGGACTTATGGGGTAAATTGCGTCGTCAAGCGGCTGAAGACAGAGCGAGCGCACAGTCGAGCCAAGCCGACTTAGCCAACGCCACCCTCAGTGCACAAAGTACTTTGGCGCAAGATTATTTCCAATTACGTATTCTAGACCAGCGTATCGCGCTATATCAGAAAAGTATTGATGCTTACCAAGGCTACTTGCGGATTATCAATAATAAATACCAAGCGGGCAGTGAGAACCGGGCAACGGTTGCGCAAGCGCAGATGCAATTACAGAGCGCACGATCAACCTTGCTCGGGATTACCTGGCAACGGGCGCAGTATGAACACGCCATTGCTACGTTGTTAGGTAAAACGCCAGCAGAGTTCTCCTTAGCCGCTGCGCCGCTCACCGCGACGTTACCGAAGATACCGGTGATGGTACCCTCCAAGCTATTACAGCGCCGTCCGGATATCGCGGTAGCCGAACGCTCGATGGCGGCGGCGAACGAAGCGATTGGGGTGGCGATTGCCGGTTATTTCCCTGATCTAACGCTGAGTGCCTCCGGTGGGACCAGTGCCAGCGAATTGCATAATCTGTTCTCGCTCCCTTATCGGGTTTGGTCACTCGGCCCCGAACTGAGTGGGACGATTTTGGATTTCGGCGCGACCAAAGCCTCCGTGGCCCAAGCACGCGCTGCCTATGATGCGCAAGTGGCCAACTATCGACAAACGGTGTTAACGGCGATGCAGGATGTCGAAGACAACCTGGTTGAACTTAACACGCTCGGTGAGGAGATTATCGCGCAACAAGCCTCGGCCCAAGCGGCGATGACCTCTGCCCAAGTCACCCGTAATCAATATGATGCCGGGATGATCGACTACCTCGACGTGGCGACCACCGAAAACAGTAGCCTCAGTGAACAACAATCGTTACTGCAGTTACAAAGCCAACAGTGGGTAAGCAGCGTTGCCTTAATTGCCGCCTTAGGCGGTGGTTGGCATGCGCCCGAACAGTGATTATCACTATAAGTCATTAAATTAGTTAACCTATATTTCACGACAAAATTTGTCAGCAGAGCGTTAAACGTGTTTAATCAAAGGTATCGAACTCTGATACCTTTGATCTTTACAGGGAAAACATGTTGCTCAAATTTTTGCGGTGGGTGTGTCAACTCGTCTGGCGAGTTGAAGTACAGGGAGAGACTTCCTCTTTTACTTCCCAAAAAGTGATTATTACGCCCAATCACGTCTCCTTTCTTGATGGTATCCTTCTTGCTCTATTCTTACCGGTCAAACCGGTCTTCGCGATAACGGCAACTTATGCGGACCATTGGGCGCTACGTAGGGTTAAGCGCTGGGCCGATGTAGTCGCCTTGGATCCCGCTAGACCGATGACCATGAAGCGCTTGATCAAAGAAGTGAACAGTGGCCGACCGGTTATCATCTTTCCTGAAGGGCGTATTTCCGTCACCGGATCATTAATGAAGATCTATAGCGGGGCCGGTTTTATTGCCGCAAAAACCGCCGCAACAGTTATTCCCGTTCGTATCGAAGGCGCTGAATACACGCCGTTTAGTCGCTTACCGGCTAAACGTCGCTTTTTCCCTAAAATTCGTCTCTTTATCTTACCGGCGACACATATCCCTATGCCGCAAGCCGCCAAGGCCCGTGAGCGACGCGTGTTAGCGGGTGAGCATCTCGCGCATATTATGCAAGAAGCACGCATGGCTGTCCGCCCGCGTGAAACCTTGTATGAAGCCTTTATCCATGCCGCGCAGCGTTTTGGCTGGTCTCATGGCTGCGTAGATGACATTAATTTTTCCGTTAACAGCTACCGACAACTGCTTAAGAAAATATTGGGCGTGGCCTGTATCGTAGAAAAACAGACTCAGCTGGGACAAAATATCGGGTTGCTGTTACCCAATAGCGTGGTCACTGTTGCCACCGTCTTAGCGGCGTCCGCACGGGGCCGTGTCCCTGCCATGCTCAACTATTCGGCGGGAAACAGCGGTTTGCATGCGGCTATCAAGGCTGCGGAAATAACCACCATCTTTACCTCCCGCCAATTCCTCGATAAAGGGAAATTACACTATTTAGTCGAGAATGCGCCGCATGTTCGCTGGCTGTATCTTGAAGACTTAAAAGAGACACTGACCGGTGAAGACAAGTGGTGGGTAGCTAAGCATCTTTTCTTCCCTAAAGCCGCGCAAGTTACCCAGCAGCCAGAAGACGCCGCCGTAATCCTGTTCACTTCTGGATCCGAAGGTGTGCCGAAGGGCGTGGTACACAGCCATAAAAGTTTGCTCGCCAATGTTGAGCAGATTCGTACAGTCGCCGACTTCTTGCCACGAGACTGTTTCTTATCTGCCATGCCGCTCTTCCATGCCTTTGGCCTAACAGTCGGCTTACTGTTACCCCTCTCTACCGGCGCTAAAGCCTTTCTCTATCCAAGCCCCTTACATTATCGAGTCATTCCTGAACTGGTCTATGACCAAGACTGCACGGTGTTGTTCGGCACTTCGACGTTCTTAAACTACTATGGCCGTTTTGCCGACGGCTACGACTTCGCACGTTTACGTTATGTGGTCGCCGGGGCGGAGAAGCTTCAAGAGAATGTCCGTAAGCTTTACGCCGAGAAATTCGGTATCCGTATTTTAGAGGGGTATGGCGCAACAGAATGCGCTCCAGTCTTATCGATCAATCTGCCGATGGCGGCTAAGATTAATACGGTTGGTCGTTTACTGCCCGCTATGGACTTCCGTCTGATCGCGGTACCAGGGATTGAGCAAGGCGGCCGTCTTCAGGTACGTGGCCCGAATATTATGAAAGGCTATTTACGGGTGGATAATCCAGGGCATATCGAGCCACCTGCCGCGGATAACGGCGAAGGGCAACTCGATGCCGGTTGGTACGATACGGGCGATATTGTCAGCTTCGACCAAGACGGCTTCTGCCGGATCCAAGGTCGGGTGAAACGGTTTGCCAAATTAGCGGGTGAGATGGTCTCACTGGAAAGCGTTGAATCCTTAGTGATGGCGGTCTCTCCTGATAAACAGCATGCGGTGTCGGTAAAAGAGGATGTGCAGAAAGGAGAGGCGTTAGTGCTTTTCACCACCGATGCGCAATTGCAACGCGACGCATTGTTGAGTGAAGCCAAGGCGAAAGGCCACAGTGAGCTTCTGGTGCCGCGAGATATTCGTGTTGTTGATAGTCTACCGGTACTTGGTAGCGGTAAACCTGATTACGTCTCTCTTAAAGCGATGGCAGCAGAGCCAGCGCGTTCACATTCTCAAAATGGGTAACAATGAAATTATCTGCAGAATCACCCCTTAATGTACCGGGTATCCGCCCGGTTTTACTGGCGCAATTTTTCTCTGCATTCGGGGATAATGCGCTGCTCTTTGCGACCTTAGCCCTGCTTAAAAATGCCGAGTACCCCGATTGGAGCCAGCCGATCCTACAAATGGTGTTTGTTATTGCCTACATCTTGTTGGCACCCTTCGTCGGGCACTTTGCGGATCGCTTCTCGAAAGGCCGTGTCATGATGGTGGCGAACAGCATAAAGCTGATTGGCGTGATTGCCATTGGCGTAAACATTAGCCCTTTCCTCGGCTATAGCCTGGTCGGTATTGGCGCTGCAGCCTATTCCCCAGCCAAATATGGCATCTTGGGTGAATTACTGCCGACCAAGCAGCTGGTGAAAGGTAACGGGCTTATGGAGGGATCGACCATCGCTGCCATTCTACTCGGCTCGGTTAGCGGGGGGATCTTGGCGGATTGGCATGTCTCTACCGCACTCCTGGTCTGTGCCATTATTTATGCGCTAGCGGTGATGGCAAACGTCATGATCCCCAAGCTGGAGGCGGCACGGCCGCATGGCAATTATCATCCGAAACGTTTAGTCGATCAGTTTTTTAAGGCGTGTCGTACCTTATGGCAAGATAAGACCTGCCGCTTTTCATTGATTGGTACCAGCATGTTTTGGGGCGCAGGCGTTACCTTGCGTTTCCTCTTGGTGATCTGGGTACCGGTAGCACTTGGTATTCAAGATAACACCACTCCGACAACGCTCAACGCGATGGTCGCGATAGGAATTGTCGTTGGCGCCTTTGTGGCGGCGAAATGGGTCTCCTTACAGCATGCGGGCAAAGCCTTACCCGCAGGTATCGCGGTAGGATTATTGGTGGTGGTATTCGCACTGGAAACGCACCTGCTGCCCGCTTACGGCTTATTGGTGTTAGTTGGCATCTTTGGCGGTTTCTTCGTTGTGCCGCTCAATGCACTCCTTCAAGAGCGTGGGCAACATACGGTGGGAACCGGCAGCGCCATTGCCGTGCAAAACCTAGGAGAGAACAGCGTAATGTTGGCGATGTTAGTGCTGTATAGCGCGGCGATTTGGTTGGGCGCTTCGGCAGTAGTGACAGGTGTCGCCTTCGGCATTTTATTTGCGTTAGCGATCACCTGTTTATGGATGTGGCAGTTAAAACGAAAAGCGTAGCCTTATTGATCAGGGAGCAGGATTAGGAAAACGGCGATGGATCGCCTCAATACCCGCCAACACCTCTTCACTTAGCGTTAACTCATAACTCTCAATATTTTGCTCAAGCTGCGCTAAGGTTGTCGCCCCTAAAAGCGTACTGGCGACGAAAGGCTGTTGCCGAACGTAGGCTAGCGCCATCTGTGAGGGATCTAACTGATGCGCCTGAGCGAGCGCAACGTACTGCGCAATGGCTTGTTCGGTATAGTCGCCATTATAACGCGTAAAGCGGCTAAACAGCGTGTTACGGGCCTTCTCGGGACGCTTGCCGTCAAGGTATTTACCGCTCAATGTCCCAAATGCCAAGCAGGAGTAAGCCAGTAACTCGACGCCCTCAAATTGACTGATCTCGGATAAGCCGATCTCAAAGCTGCGATTGACTAAGCTGTAGGGATTTTGAATTGAGACAATACGCGGCAGATCATGCTTTTCTGCGAGGTGAAGATAGCGCATCACTCCCCATGGCGTCTCATTCGACACACCGATATAACGTATCTTTCCCGCGCGAACATGTTCAGACAGCGCATCGAGCGTATCAAGAAGGGTAACAGGCACATTGTCATCGCTGTATTGATATTCAAGCTTACCGAAACAGTTGGTCGGACGCTGTGGCCAATGTAACTGGTAGAGATCCAGATAGTCTGTGTTCAGGCGGGTAAGGCTCGCTTCTAACGCCTGACGGATATTTTTCCGGTCTAATGCCTGCTGAGGTCGAATCGAGGCATCGTTTCCGCGTACCGGCCCGGCCACTTTGCTGGCGAGGACGATCTTGTCACGTTGACCGCTTTTCTTTAACCAGCTACCGATATAGCGTTCTGTGAGGCCTTGGGTCTCTGGGCGCGGAGGCACAGGATACATTTCTGCGGTATCAATCAGATTGATGCCACGCTCACGGGCATAATCAAGTTGTTGATGGGCATCCGCTTCGCTGTTTTGCTCACCGAAGGTCATGGTACCCAAGCCTAATTGACTGATCTCGAGACTACTATGGGGGATACGGTGATAATGCATGCACAGTCCTTATTATTTTTTAATAATACTGGAAATATCGTCGCTATTGATTTGTGTTGTATGGCCCTGTTGATCGGTATATTCGACCAGCCCAGTCTCTTTATCGATAATGGGTTTTCCTTCGGTCAGCAGCATTTTTCCATCTTTCGTTGCCATCACGTAATCACTCGAACAACCACTCAGTAATAGGCTGACAGTTACGCCGACAAATAATAAAACAACTTTGATCATCTCTTTTCGTCCTCTTTTCGTTAGCGCAACAGTTAAGCGATGATAACGGTTAGCATAAACCAGAATTGTCTGTATTCCTCCGAGCAAGCGGAGAGGGAGCGCAATACCTGGCAGGGCGGGTCACGATTCTATCGAGTATAGTGACCTAATTGTCTGAAATATAGATAAAATAATATTAGGTGCCAAGAGAGGCCACGCGCGATAAAAACGTAAAGAGATATGTCTTACTGACTCACGATAATGTGATTAGAAAGAGAATTATTACGCTTAAACATCAGTAAGCTAAAGCCAAATAGCCTATTTGGCAAGTCTGAGTGACGTGGCAAGTTATCCAAAATGTTGGGCGAGTAACGGCGCCGTGAAGCGTTTCTTTAGGTAAAAGCCACGGGGGAGCGTGAGGATCTTCTCACCCGCAGGCCCGATCGCCTCGGTTAGCGCGCGGTTGTTGGCGGCCTTAGGGCGAATTTGCAGGTATTCCCCTTGGCGGGCAGTGATTGCCTCAACACGCCCTAGCGCAATCATCTCCATAAGCTCTTCCCAATCCGCTTCAAGCTGCTGATCTTCTTGCTCGGAGGGTTGCCAAAGTAGCGGGGCGCCAATACGGCGCTCGGCCAGCGGGATATGTCGCTCACCTTCTATTGGGATCCACAAGACTTTGGCAAGCTTTTGGCGAACGTGGCTATGCTGCCACGTTACCCCGATATTGCCAGTTAACGGCGCGACGCAGACGAAGGTGGTTTCCAGAGGCTCTCCCCGAGCATTGATTGGAATGGTTTTTAATTCGATACCGAGGTGAGCAAAATCCTGTTCCGCTTTACTGCCAGCCTGTGCGCCTAATGCCAACTCGATAAGATTACCGACCCAGCCTTTGTTGCGTTGCAGATTTGCAGGCACCTTTATATGCCGTTCAACCGCGACTTCCGCAAAGGTTTTTCCCGCGATCTGTTGTGCACGGTGCAGCAGTTCGGCTTCGGATTCGGGGGGTGATAAGTAAGCAATAGACATCGTTCACTCTTTGTATGAAAAGTAACCAGTATTGAATTGGGTTGTGTGGCCGCGTTGACTCAACCGATTGATTGCGAATAATAGCATGAAAAACCATGGTTTTTTAAGCTTAACCCCTGGGCAGTTTAAGGGATTTTATCGGGTTATCCCAGTTTCACGGGATTCATAAACAGGTTTGTCACCCTACTTATCCACAGAAAAATGGGATAACTCCGGTAATTTGAGAGTACTGTTTCTATTTACAGCCTTGACAGCAAGGTTTGTTCAGTTTTTTTTCGACTTATGCGTAACATTCAGGCATGTTCTGTGGATAATTTATAAAATGGTTAATTTTTAACCTATGCGTTAAGTGTCGTTGAATCAATACCCGAAAAACCTGATAAAATGTTGTTTATAAACCTGATAACTTCATGTAATTTAAGGTCTTTATAAATTAAAATTAGACAGCCTAAAAGGGGGGTTAAAAATGATTATTCAATTGAACCCCATCTTTTTCACAAAGCTATCCACAGAAAAGGTGAATAAAATAGGTTAACTCTGTGGTAATTTGTTTATAACTTTACTTTTACCCCTTAGTTATCCCACTAGTGATGGTAATTATTGGCGTAAGGCAATGGTTTACCGCCCGAGTGGAGTGTGAAACAATCAGGTTATCTAAAAAGAATATCGAGGTAGTCCAGTGATCGATGATGATGGCTACCGCCCTAACGTGGGTATTGTAATTTGTAATCGTCAAGGACAGGTGCTTTGGGCACGACGATTTGGTCAGCACTCTTGGCAATTTCCGCAGGGCGGGATTAATGCAGGAGAAACCGCAGAGCAGGCGATGTACCGTGAATTATTTGAAGAAGTGGGGTTACATCGTAAAGATGTGCGTATTCTCGCTTCGACGCGTAATTGGTTGCGCTACAAATTACCCAAACGTTTAGTGCGATGGGATACACGGCCAGTCTGTATTGGCCAAAAGCAGAAATGGTTTCTGCTGCAACTCCAGTGCCAAGATACTGCTGTTAATGTTCAGCGCAGCAGCACCCCGGAATTCGATGGGTGGCGTTGGGTGAGCTTTTGGTATCCGGTCCGTCAGGTGGTCTCGTTTAAGCGGGATGTCTATCGGCGGGTAATGAAAGAATTTGCAACATCGTTAATGGCCCAACCGGAAGGGGGAGGGCAGCGTTCGAATTACTCAGGACGGCGTAAAAGGGGATGATCGATGGCACTGAAGCTCACACAGTTACGGGATATTGTTGAAAAAGTCGCGAGTGCTCCGCGGCTCAATGATGCACTTGAAATTCTCGTAAATGAGATTTGCCATACGATGGAAACAGAAGTCTGTTCAATCTATCTGGCGGATCACGAGCGCGGTTGCTATTACCTGATGGCCACGCGGGGCTTAAAAAAGCCCCGCGGTAAAAATATCACCCTCGCCCTCGATGAAGGGATTGTCGGCCTAGTCGGGCGGCTCGCTGAGCCGATTAACTTGGCCGATGCCCCCTCACACCCCAGTTTTAAATATATTCCCTCTGTGAATGAGGAGCACTACCGAGCTTTTCTCGGCGCACCCATCGTCTCCCGTCGTACCGTTTTAGGGGTACTGGTCGTGCAGCAGCGCGAAACCCGCCAGTATGACGAGAGCGAAGAGTCCTTCTTAGTGACGCTGGCTACACAGGTCGCCACACTCCTCTCGCCCTCGCAACTGCGTCAGCTATTTGGGTTGTACCGCCAAAGCCGTCTACAGGGCGTTGCTGCTACCCCAGGCGTGGCGATTGCCCCGGGGTGGGTCGACCAAGTGCAACCGCTGCTAGAGCAGGTAACGCGCGCTTCCGCGCTAGATAGTGAGCAAGAGCAAGAGCGCCTACTCTTGGCGATGTCTGAGGCAGGTGAGGAGTTTCGGCGTTACAGCAAACGCTTTTCAGGCAGCGCGCAGAAAGAGAGTGCAGAGATTTTTAACCTCTATTCGCATCTACTGAGTGAACCGCGGTTGAAGAAAAGCCTGCTGGCGGAAATCGAGCAAGGCATCGTGGCAGAGTGGGCGGTTAAAGTCGTTATCGAAAAATTCGCGGCACAGTTTTTGGAGCTGAAAGATAACTATCTGCGCGATCGAGCCAATGACTTACGTGAATTAGGCCAACGCTTACTCTTTCACCTCGATGACTCCTTACAAGGCAGCAACAGCTGGCCGGAGCGCTTTGTCTTAGTTGCCGATGAATTAACCGCGACCTCCCTTGCGGAGATCCCGCAGGATCGTCTAGCGGGTATCGTTGTGCGAGACGGTGCGGCGAACTCGCATGCAGCGATTTTAACGCGCGCCATGGGTATTCCGACCGTTATGGGCGTCGATATCCGACCCGAACAACTCGATAAGCGACAGCTGATTGTCGACGGTTATCGGGGGGAAGTGCTGATTGAGCCTGAACCGATACTGATTAAAGAGTATCAACGCCTGCTCAAAGAGGAGAACGCGCTTAGCAAGACCGCAGAAACCGCGGCCGAGTTACCTGGCGAATTGAAAAGTGGTGAGCATATCGCCATCATGCTTAACGCTGGATTAAGCGCCGAACTGGAGCTGGATCAAGATAAATGGGTCGAGGGCATTGGTCTGTATCGCACCGAAGTCCCGTTCATGCTGCAAAGTGGTTTTCCTTCCGAAGAGGAGCAAGTGGCGCAGTATCAGGGGATGCTACAGCTGTTCCATCAAAAACCGGTCACGCTTAGAACCTTGGATATCGGTGCCGATAAGCAACTGCCATATATGCCCATCAGTGAAGAAAACCCGGCATTGGGATGGCGCGGTATTCGCTTAACCCTAGATCAACCCGAAATCTTTTTGGTCCAGATCCGCGCGATGTTACGCGCCAACGCTGCATCGGGTAATTTGCGGATCCTGCTGCCGATGATCACCAGCATCGAAGAGATCGATGATGCGCGACACCTGATTGATCGCGCGATTTATGAGGTTGAAGAACTACTGGGCTATGAGATCCCTTCGCCAGAAGTCGGTATTATGCTAGAGGTGCCGTCGATGATCTTTCTGATCCCGCAATTGGCACGCAAGGTCGACTTTATTTCGGTGGGAACCAACGATTTAACCCAATACCTGTTAGCGGTGGACCGTAACAATACGCGGGTGGCGAATTTATATAGCGCCCTGCATCCCGCGGTTTTACAGGCGCTCTATCGCATCATGACGCTGGCAACGCGTGTCAATCTGCCTGTTTGCTTATGTGGTGAAATGGCTGGTGACCCAACTTGTGTGCCGTTACTGGTGGGGATGGGCTACCGTCACCTAAGTATGAATGGCAAAAATATCCCTCGGGTAAAATACCTGTTACGGCACTTGGAATGTAACGAGACCGAACAACTCGCGGCGCAAGTTTTGCAATCCAGCACCACCAGCGAAGTCCGCTACCAAATTTCGGTCTTTATGGAACGTCGTGGATTGGGTGGATTGATTCGCGGCGGTCGTTAATACTCCGCTACATTTCTGGCCCGCAATTTTGCGGGCTTATGCTATGATTTCGCCCAACCTATTTGTTCACCCCCTCAAGAATGAGGCGAGAGTGATTGATTTAACAACCAATGGTGCAAGATGACTGCGAGCTATCTTAAGTTTCCACAATTTGACCCGGTAATTTTTTCTATCGGTCCAATCTCCCTTCACTGGTATGGGTTGATGTACTTAGTCGGCTTTATTTTTGCCATGTGGTTGGCCACTCGGCGTGCGAATAAGCCCGGTAGTGGCTGGACTAAAACGGAAGTTGAAAATCTCCTCTACGCCGGCTTCTTAGGGGTATTTTTAGGTGGCCGTATCGGTTACGTCTTATTCTATAACTTACCGCTATTCCTAGAAAATCCGCTCTATCTGTTTAAGGTGTGGGACGGAGGCATGTCGTTCCACGGTGGGTTGATTGGTGTTATCGTGGTGATGTTAGTCTTTGCCCGCAGAACCAAACGGACTTTCTTCCAAGTTTCTGATTTTATTGCCCCCTTAATTCCTTTTGGCTTAGGCGCAGGCCGCTTAGGTAACTTTATTAATGGCGAGTTATGGGGACGTGTTGACCCGAACTCATCGTGGGCGATGCTATTTCCCGGCTCGCGCGATGAAGATCTGGACTTAATCCCAAGCCATCCTCAGTGGCAATCCCTACTAGATACCTATGGCGTACTGCCACGTCACCCTTCACAGCTATACGAATTAGCGTTAGAAGGTGTGGTGCTGTTTATTATTCTGAATCTGTTTATTCGCAAACCGCGTCCAATGGGCAGTGTTTCGGGCTTATTTCTGATAGGCTATGGCGCTTTCCGTATTATCGTCGAGTTTTTCCGCCAGCCTGATGCACAGCTCGGGTTATTTGGTGGGGTGATCAGCATGGGGCAGATCTTGTCTATCCCAATGATTGTCGCTGGAGTGATAATGATGATTTGGGCGTACCAACGCCAATCAAAGACTGTAACGAGTGAAGTAAAATGAATCAATATTTGCAACTGATGCAGAAAGTCCTCTCTGAAGGCGCGGTGAAAGACGACCGTACCGGTACCGGCACCTTATCCATTTTCGGTCACCAAATGCGCTTCGATCTGCAACAGGGCTTCCCCTTAGTCACCACGAAAAAATGCCATCTGCGCTCGATTATTCACGAGCTGCTGTGGTTTTTAAAGGGAGACACCAATATCGCTTACCTAAAAGAGAACAAGGTAACGATTTGGGATGAATGGGCAGACGAGCAGGGCAACTTAGGTCCGGTTTATGGTCAACAATGGCGTAGCTGGCCAGCTGCCGATGGCCGCCATATCGACCAAATTAGCGAAGTGATCCGTCAGATTAAACAGGACCCTGATTCGCGCCGCATCATCGTATCGGCATGGAATGTTGGAGAGTTAGATAAAATGGCGCTGGCACCTTGCCATGCCTTTTTCCAATTCTACGTCGTGAATGGCAAACTCAGTTGCCAGCTCTATCAGCGCTCTTGTGATGTCTTTTTAGGCTTACCCTTTAATATCGCCAGCTATGCGCTACTGGTCCATATGGTCGCTCAGCAGTGTGATCTCGAAGTCGGCGATTTTGTTTGGACAGGGGGCGATACGCACCTCTATTCTAATCACTTAGAACAAGCGCACTTACAATTAAGTCGTGAGCCTCGTGCACTGCCTAAGTTGGTCATTAAACGCAAGCCGGATTCTATTTTCGATTACTGTTTTGATGATTTCGAGATAGAAGGCTACGATCCGCACCCTGCGATCAAAGCACCCGTCGCGATTTAAGTCGCTCAACCGGCATTGTCCGCGAGTGAGTGATAAAGGCTAAAACCGTAACCTGCTTCAGGTTGCGGTTTTTTTATTTCTCAGGCGCTAACCTCTATTTAGCAGCCAATTCTTAATTCACAATCGCCAGTAAATTAAGGCGCCGAAGCAGTATTTATTTTAGGGTAAAACAGGGTCAATATTTGCAGAAAACCGATCCCCCCATATACTTATCGTTAAGTCATGACCGAGCTAATCAATTATAGTTTCATTATTTATTATTACTCTTTTTGGAGGGGTTTTAATGGACCAGGTTCCACTTATTACAGGTTTTACCCTAATGTCTCTGTCGACATTATTAATTTATTTTTTAGGAAGAAAAAAAGCCCCAATTAAAAACCACGTTATGATGCATGCTCTGGTCACTTTTATCGCCGCAACTGCTTATTTAGCCATGGCATTAGGCGTCGGTAATTATCTTTCTGATAATGGAACAACTATTTATTTCGCAAGATATCTCGATTGGTCGGTCACTACGCCTATTTTATTGGCTGGATTAGTCATGATCGCCTTTCATGAATATGGCCCTTCTAGCCAAATGAATGGATATTTAACGGCGATTATTGGGTTAGATATTATTATGGTTATCACCGGCTTATTATCTTCGCTTGCCGACACCGTTATAGTGAAAGCCATCTGGTATTTATGGTCCTGTATCGCCTTCTTGGGTGTCCTATTTTTACTGTGGAGACCTTTACGTAGAATTGCCGCGACCCGCGCACTCACCACTGCAGGCGGATACTATAAAAATATTACCTTGCTAACGCTCGTCTGGTTGCTCTACCCAGTGGTCTTTGTTATCGGGCCTGAAGGATTACACATTATTAGTGATGCTGCGTCGGTCTGGAGCTTCCTAGTATTGGATGTGATAGCAAAAGTCTTCTACGCGTTTTACGCCGCAAAAGTGCTATCGAAATCCTTCCAGACCACGACGATTGACAGTACCGCGGTATGACCAATGATCCAAGGCAAAAAAGTGGTTGGATAGTACTCTACGGGGCAGCGTTAGCTGCCTCGTTGTGTCCGATGGTTTATCAGCTAATTTTTGCCTCGGTGGCCATTGGCCTGTTAGGGATGGCGCATGGCGCGAGCGACTTAGCGGTTGTTCGTCGCGGAAAAAAAAGGCTATTCCTCAGTGGCTATTTAGCCCTTATGGCACTCTGTCTGTTAGTCTGGCAGACCCATCCCGCCAGCGCCTTACCCATTTTTTTACTCGCCTCCGCAATGCATTTTGCGATCGAGGAGCCACAGGCAAGCGGTTGGCCTAGGCGATTAGCCATAGGGATAGGATTGATCACGCTGCCTGCGGTGTTCTACCTCCGTGAGACCACCGTTTTACTCAGCGATGCGGGATTCCCCACGCACTCCCTCGCGCTGGTTATGACAGTAATGCAGGGGATAGGGATACTCTGCGCAGCACAATTATTCATTACCGGCTTTGTGCAAAGAGATTATCGAATCCTCGCGGGCGTGTTATCACTGCTCTTTTTTCCGCCGTTAGTCGGTTTTTCGCTAGGCTTTTTAATTCTTCATGCCTTTCCCCAAAAGCGTGTGCGGCGTCATCTTTTGGGTTGTAACAATTATTATGATTATCTGCGATTAACGTGGCCTATTTTATCTGGCGCATTGCTTTTTTCGTTATTAGCGATAATATTTATTATACCTGAGGCGAAAAAAATGTACGGATACTTTTCACCTTACTTACCGCGCTGTCATTACCCCATCTGATTATCACACCTTTATTCGAATCGAGTGAAAATTAATAGTCAGTCTCTGACGAATTTATTCTCTATTTCCATAAGAGTCCTTTTTTTCTGTTATTTAATCGTAAGGGTTAACTACTTGGCAGTAGAATAATTTATTATTTATGAATGGCTGCTCATTAAATTTGGAATAATACCAAGCTATTAATAAATAATTTAATCCTACTCGCAAAATAATCAGTTATGTTCTGTTCGATTGCCGTAACCGGCGTAAGCTCTCCCCATGCGATTATTTACTCATTCTTCACGCGCCGGCTTCACCCTAGTAGAGGTGCTGATTGTGCTAGCCATCACTGCGATATTGACGGGGTTGGGGAGCCAGTCACTTACGCAGTGGCAGTACCGTCAACAGGTTAAGGCTACTGCGAGTGATTTAACCCACTTTTTAAATCGGCTGCGTCAGCAGGCTTATCACTATCACAGGACAATTTCCTTTATCCCGTGGTTGGATAATGAAGAATCCTTAGTGAAAGCGGTTAGCGAGCCTCGGGCAGGGAAGGTCGAGCAGTGGATATGGAAACCCAGTACGCCTCAAGTCAAGCTGTTGGCAGTGATCGGTGAGCCTCGTTTTTTTGGAAAGCATGGCACCGCCTGGCCGGGGAGCTTTGACGTCGGAAATGAGGTTACGCGCTGGCGGGTTATTATTTCTGCTCATGGTCGAGTTCGCTACTGCGAGGGGCAGGATAAGGGGTGCCAATGAAGTTGATATCCTCTCATCAAGCAGGCTTTAGTCTGATTGAGGTGCTTATCGCGCTAACGCTTGGCGCAATACTGTTACTCAGCGCTGAACGACTATTACCCCTTTTATGGCAACAGTCTGCGGCGATGGAGCAGCGTTACTGGGTGCGAGAAGAAATACAGCGCCTTCTGCTGTTAGTCGAGAAAGCGGTTCGCCGTGCGGGATTTTGTCAAGGTAATCACTGTGGCGGAGTCAGTATGGAGATAACGGACGAAGGTAAGTGTTTACTTTTACGCTGGGACGATAATGCCAACGGTCAGTGGGAAGGACCCGGCCATTCACATAGCGACTATTTTGGCTACCGACATCGCGGGCTGACGATAGAGTACGCGCGAGGGGTGGCCGATTGTCGCACTGGCCAGTGGTCGCGTTTAACTCAGCCCGCCCAAGTACAGGTGATCGATTTTCGTGTCAAAGCACTCGCCCAGCAGGTTGATATTCAACTGACCCTGAAAGCAGGTAAGTACACACTTAGCCGCCAACATCGAGTTAATCGAGAGAATGATTAGATGAAGCGCCTATTACTTTCCTCCGCACCACAAGGCAACGTCACCTTGTTAACGGTTTTATTAATGATGGCATTAGCCAGTGGGGTTTTACGTTTAACGAGTGATTCACTTCGTTATGGGGCACAGCAGGTCAATGATGAGAAATTGTATTATCGAGCGTTCTATCAAGCTCAGTCAGCGCTGGCTTGGGGTCGCACATACGTGTGGTCGACGGCACCAGCATGGCAATGTCCTTTATCGCCCTCAAACGCTTTTTCTGTCTGTTTTTGGCGAGAGTCGAAAAATGAAGGTTGGTTACGAGGGGTTTCCGAAAAAAGTGAGTGGTTACTTTGGCAGAGGGTTATTGTCAATGAGGGACCGCCCTTACGCTTACAGCGACACCCCCGCGGTTGGACTGACGACTGCCCCTTATCCGCCGAGCAGTGCGGCGCACTATTGCCAAGGGATAAGCCTAGTTGAAGTGCTGATTGCCTTAACACTATTGTCGATCAGTAGCTTACTGATGTTGCACTATATCGGTAGTTTACAGCGTAGTGAACAGACGCTGTGGCAACGGCGCGAAGTGTGGCAGCAATTAGCTCAGAAGCTCGAGGGCAGTGAGCAGTATAGCCATACCATTGAAGAACAACGGATTGCGGCAATGAACGGGTGTTATTGGCAGCGAGTGACTTGGCAAGCCGCAGATCTTTCGCCACAGTCTCTGAAGCGTTTACGCTGCCCGTAGGAATTGTATCAGCAGGTCGTGATTAAGGTCGAGGCAATGTATACTGCTGCGCTAGGATGTGGGAGAAGAGGTCACTATGTTTCGTGTTTGGCATTCAAATCGTCTTGATTTATTAAAAGATCTGGTCACCTCGATAATGGAGAATGACCCACTGCCTGATCCTCTAGAACAGGAAGTGGTGTTAGTACAAAGCCCCGGCATGGCGCAATGGCTACAGATGGAATTAGCCTCTGGCTTCCAATCGCGTATTGCTGCGAACATCAGCTTCCCGTTGCCGGCGACCTTTATTTGGCAGATGTTTGTCGCGGTATTACCCAATATTCCTGCTGAAAGTGCCTTCACCAAAAGCGCGATGAGCTGGAAACTGATGCACCTGTTGCCTTCCTTACGCGAGGAGCCAGCCTTTCAGGTATTGAGTGATTACCTTGCCGAGGAGGGGGATCCGCGCAAGCTCTACCAACTTTGTGCCCAAGTTGCCGACCTCTTTGACCACTATCTCGTTTATCGTCCCGATTGGTTGGCTTTATGGCAGCAAGGGGAGCGTGTCGCCGAATTAGGCAGCGCCCAAGAATGGCAAGCGCCACTTTGGCAAGCCTTAGTTAATTATACGGCGCAGATCGGTCAACCTGAATGGCATCGTGCTAATCTCTATCAACGATTTATTCAGCGCCTAGCGGACGATACGCTTGATGCGGTGTTACCTAAACGCGTATTTATTTGTGGGATCTCCTCCTTACCGCCTATCTATTTGCAGGCGCTGGAAGCCCTGGGCCGACACTGTGAAATCCACCTGCTTTTTACCAATCCCTGCCAACACTATTGGGGGGATATTCAAGACCGAGCATTTCTTGCTCGACTCCTGACTCGGCGACGCAAGGTCTATGCACTGAAACAGCAGCAGTGGCAGGAAACAGGGGAGCAGCGGCCTTTATTTAAAGCACCCGATATGGCACCACAACTTTTCAGCGAGGCGGGCGAACAGGCGCTTCCCAATCCTTTGCTGGCCTCATGGGGACGGCAAGGACGTGATAATCTCTATCTGCTTGCGCAGATGGAAAGTGTCAATGATGAGATCCATGCTTTTGTCGAGAACGAGCCGACCCATCTGCTCTCGCAGTTGCAGCAAGATATTTTACTACTGGAAGATCATTCGGTGGTTGGGCTTAATGCTGAACAGTTTATAACCAGTACGACTAAACGCCCCTTAGCGCATAATGATCGCTCAATCACCGTCAGCAGTTGTCATAATGCGCAGCGTGAAGTCGAGGTACTGCGGGACTACCTCCTTACGCTGCTCGATCAGGACCCTCAGCTCAGTCCACGCGATATCATCGTGATGGTTGCTGATATTGATAGTTATACCCCCTATATTCAAGCGGCTTTCTCAAGAGCGAACAACGACGCTTATTTGCCTTTTTCTATCTCGGACCGCAGTGCCAGTCACGCACATCCTGTGGTTCAAGCATTTATTCAGTTACTGATGCTACCCGATAGTCGCTTTACCTCAGAACAGGTGTTGGCACTTCTTGAAGTGCCTGCGCTGGCAGAACGCTTTGCGATCACGGAAGAACAGCTTCAGCGCCTGCGTCACTGGGTTGAAGAATCGGGCATTCGTTGGGGCTTAGATGACGAAAGCGTTGCTAACCTGGCACTTCCCGTCACCGGTCAACATACTTGGCAGTTCGGGATCCAGCGTATGTTACTCGGGGTCGCTATGGACAGCACAATGGGCGATTGGCAAGGTATATTGCCGTTCGATGAAAGTGCAGGCTTAATGGGGGAGTTGGCCGGTCAATTAGCCGAGTTTCTCGCGGCGCTGAGTGAATGGCGTGAACGGCTTACCCAATCTTATACGCTGGAAGAGTGGTTACCCTATTGTCGTCAATTAACTGAACGTTTTTTTATTGGCGATGCGGAGAGCCAAGCGGCCTTGGAAGTGATTCACGAACAGTGGCGTAAGGTGATCCAAGAAGGAATTACGGCACAGTACACGCAACCTATCCCGATGACGCTCTTACGTGATGAATTACGGGGTAGGCTGGAACAACAACGCATTAGCCAGCGATTCTTAGCGGGACAGGTGAACTTCTGTACGTTAATGCCGATGCGTTCCATTCCTTTTAAAGTGGTCTGCCTGTTAGGAATGAATGATGGGGTCTACCCGCGCACTTTACTGCCTTCGGGGTTTGATCTCATGCCCAAGCAACCGCGAAAAGGGGATAGAAACCGCCGAGATGATGACCGCTATCTGTTCCTAGAAGCCCTTACCTCGGCACAGCACTATTTTTATGTCAGCTATGTCGGGCGATCGATACAAGACAATCAGCCTCGCCTTGCGTCGGTCTTGGTCACGGAATTGTTGGAATATATTGGACAGAGTTTTTACCTCGAGGGTGATGCGCAGTGTGATGTTGATGAGAGCGCGCGGCGTGTCCAGCAACATCTGGTTTTGGCCCAAGCCCGCACCCCATTTTCGAGTGAAAATTTCAGTGAACAGAATCCCTGGCACTCCTTTGCCCAGCAATGGACCGCGGCGGCGAACCGTGAAGGGACGCCACAGCCGCTGTTCTCACAGTCGCTCGCACCTAGTGTACCGGAAGAGCTTACCCTGAACGCCTTCGCCAGCTTTTGGCGGCATCCGATTCGTGCTTGGTTTACTCGGCGCTTAGGCGTCTATTTCCAGCGTGAAGAGGTGGGCCTGCCGGAGAGCGAACCCTTTATTCACGATAATCTCACTCGGTATCAGCTTAATCAGCGATTGCTCAATACCTTGATCGAACAACAGCCCGCCGAGAAGCTTTATCGCCATTATCGTTTATCAGGACAATTGCCTTATGGGGCTTATGGCCGACTTATCTGGCAGCGCCAATGCGCGGAGATGGAGAAAATTGCCGATACGGTGGTGGCCCAACGTCATGCCACCCATAGCCTTGAAGTGGATCTGATGCTACTGGAAACCCGAGTGGTCGGATGGTTGCCACAGGTCCAGGCCGATGGTTTACTGCGCTGGCGTCCCGGTAAGCTCAATCTAACCGATGGATTACTGTTATGGATCGAACATCTGTTCTATTGTGCGATGGGCGGGCAGGGGATCAGCCGATTATATGGTCGGGACGAGACCAGCTGGCGTTTTTTACCGCTGCCTTTCGATCAGGCGAAGGCAGAACTGGAAAGAATGATGCAGGGCTATTACCAAGGCATGGCCGAGCCGCTCTGGTTATTAAAAGAGAGTGGCGGCGGATGGTTACAAGCTGGATTGCTTAAAAATAGCCAACCTCCGGTCATTGATTGGCAGGAAAGTACGCAAAGCCGCGCCTTGGTAAGACTGCACAGCGCATGGCATGAAGGCTATTTGATGGACGGAGAGGGCAGCGATCCCTACCTACAACGTTTAGCGCCCCAATTAACCGCCGAACAGGTGACGGCCATTTGTCAGCAAGCTGAGTGTTGGTATTTACCGGTTTTACAGGCCCATAGCCCAGAGACTTCGGAGGAAGTAGCATGAGTCACCCCTCATCATCGAGGATTCTGGATCCCTTTACGCTCCCACTCCAGGGGCAACGATTGATTGAAGCCTCCGCGGGAACAGGCAAAACCTTTACCCTGGCCATCCTTTATTTACGGCTGCTATTAGGATTAGGCAAAGATAACGCGTGGTCACGATTATTATCGGTGGAAGAAATTTTAGTGGTGACTTTTACCGAAGCAGCCACTGAAGAGCTTCGGGGACGTATACGTGACAATATCCATCAGTTACGTATTGCCTGTATTCGGGGTCATTCCGACCATCCGGTAATGGGCCAACTGTTGGCTGAAATCGACGATAAAGCGCAAGCCGCAATGATTCTATTATTAGCTGAGAGGCAGATGGATGAATCGGCTATTTATACGATTCATGGCTTTTGTCAGCGGATGCTTAATCTTAATGCTTTCGAGTCCGGGATGTTGTTCCAACAACAGCTTTTGGAAGATGAACAACAATTGTTACGGCAAGCAACAGAGGATTTTTGGCGGCGCTATTGCTATCCGTTAGAGGAGGCGATAGCACAAGAGGTTATGGCGCTGTTTAGTGGCCCTGAGCATCTTCTTCACTCCGTGAAAGCATGGTTGCAGGGCGATGTCCCGCAACTAAAACGCCCACTGCCCACGCAAGAGTTAACCGCCTGTCATCATGAGAATTGCCGTCGCATCCTAGCGATGAAACAACAATGGCGTGAGGTCTCTGCCGAGGTCTATCAGTGGGTCATGGACTCTGATGTCGATAAACGCAGTTATTCTTCGTTACATGTGCCTAACTGGATCAATGCCATAACGCTCTGGGCAGAAAGTGACGATACCGGTTATCAGCTTCCGCAGAAAGAGCTGGAAAAGTTTGGCCAAGCACAGTTAGTCGCCAAAACTAAAAAAGGGCAAGCGCCTCAACAGCCGATTTTTGAGGCGATAGACCATTTTCTTGCGACACCCATTTCGCTCTATGAGCCGCTGGTAACTCTAGCGTTACACGATATCCGCGCAAACCTACAGCAAGAGAAGGAGCGCTATGCGCTGCTCAGTTTCGACGATCTCTTAACCAAGCTTGATCGGGGTCTGCAAACGCCACAGGGTGAAACCCTTGCTGAGGCGATCCGGCAGCGTTATCCGGTCGCCATGGTGGATGAATTCCAAGATACCGATCCGACTCAATACCGGATTTTTAGCCGTATTTACGCACAACCCTCCGATACGGCTTTGCTGCTGATTGGCGATCCTAAGCAGGCGATCTATGCGTTCCGCGGCGCAGATATTTTTACCTACATTAAAGCCCGGGATGAGGTCACGGATCACTATTCGCTGCATACTAACTGGCGATCTTCCCCCGGAATGGTTGAAACCGTTAATCGACTCTTTAAACGGGTCGAACATCCTTTCCTTTTCGCCGATATTCCTTTTTTACCGGTCGCCTCTGCCCCGAACAATCAGTCCCTCAGTGTATGGCGAGAGGGTAAACAGCAACCGGCGATGCGCTGGTGGCTAAAGGAGGGCGAGGGGTGCAATGTCTCGGACTATCAGCAGACGATGGCGCAGTATTGCGCTAATGATATCGCCCAATGGCTGACAGCCGGGCAGCAGCAGCAGGCTTGGTTGGTCAGAGGGGAGACACGCCGCACCGTCAGTGCCGCGGATATTACGGTGCTGGTACGGAGTCGTCGTGAAGCCAGTCTGATCCGCGATGCGCTGCAACAGCTGGGTATTGCCTCGGTGTATCTCTCGAGTCGCGATAGCGTCTACCAGACGGTCGAGGCGCAAGAGTTGCTCTGGGTTTTAGACGCAATTTTACATCCTCAGCAAGAGTCACTCTTACGCACTGCGTTAGCCACTCAGCTACTCGGCTATTCAGCGGCTCAAATCGAAGCGCTGAACCACGACAGTGGCCAATGGGATGCGCTGACCGATCAGTTTACTGAATGGCAGCAGCAATGGCGTAAATTCGGTTTCTTACCGATGTTTCGGCAAATATTGCACGATTACGGTCTAGCAGAAAATGTGTTATCGAGCACGCGCGGCGAACGGCGTCTGACGGATTTAATGCACGTCAGTGAACTATTGCAAACGGCCTCTTCGGAACATGATACCCCCCATGGCTTACTACGTTTCTTCGCTCAGCAAGTGGATCAACCGGATGATAATGCCCGTAGCCAGCAATTACGTTTAGAGAGCGATCGCGATCTCGTGCAAATCGTCACAATCCATAAATCTAAAGGCTTAGAGTATCCGCTTGTTTGGTTGCCTTTCATTGCGAGCTATCGAGAAACTAAGCAACCGCTTTACCACGACCGCGAACATTTCTCGGCGATACTCGATTTGCAGGGGGATGAAGAGAGCCTTACGCTCGCGGAAGAAGAACGGCTGGCAGAGGATTTACGCTTGCTCTACGTCGCCTTAACGCGTGCGATTTGGCACTGTAGTATTGGTATTGCGCCGTTATTCTATCGTAAACGTAAATATCAAGGGCCTACTGAGCTGGAGCACAGTGCTATAGGTTATTTGGTACAACAAGGTGACGCCGCAACCGCAGAACAGTTGGCGGAGGCGTTGGCAACGATGGCGGACGCTGAGTGTGAAGTCGTGCTAGCAAGCGACTCGCCTTCTACCCACTATCAAACCGAGGCTGCAGACTCGACAGAGGTCACGGCGAAGGTCTTACAGCGATCACTCCAGGATAATTGGCGCGTCACCAGTTACTCCGCCTTAACGCATCATGCCAGCAGTCGGCAGTTGTATGTGCCAGGGTTTGATGTCGAAGTGATTGCTGAGAGGAGTGATGCGCTTTCGCCGTTGTCGACGGTACACCAATTCCCGAAAGGCGCCGCACCCGGTACGTTTTTACATCACCTTTTCGAAAATCTGGATTTTACCGCATCCCCAGACGCACAGTGGGTAACAGAACAGTTAGTCGCTTGGGGCTATGAAGAGCCGTGGGCGCCAGTGGTACAGGGTTGGATCGAGCGTGTTTTAGCGCAACAACTCCCCGGCGCCGAAACATCGCTGTCGACGATTGGCCGCAGCGATCGTTTGATTGAAATGGAGTTTTGGATCCCGGTCGAACAGCCACTGAATGCCACTCGCCTGGATGCCTGCATTAAGCGTTTTGATCCCTTGTCAGCACAGGCGGCGAACCTGAATTTCTCTGAAGTTCAAGGGATGTTGAAGGGCTTTATCGATCTTGTGTTTCGTTGGCAGGGGAAATATTACATTGCCGATTACAAGTCGAATTGGCTAGGCGCTGACAGTCAGGCCTATACCCAGCAGGCTATGGAAGGCGCGA